>OJNZ01000021.1_pt1 | contig 137362 bp, 127 predicted proteins | sample 1598001 | NCBI WGS metagenome assembly OJNZ01 (sample SAMN01915225, study PRJEB22387) | human gut metagenome | isolation source: stool | host: Homo sapiens | place: USA | reverse complement strand
CGCGATTTTCTCCTAACTACTTAATTCACAGATTACATTGCGTTAATCTGCCGAAATTTGGAGGTTTTTCCATGGATTTTCCGTAAATTTGTAGATAAAATCTTCTTTTATGTGGGTGACTCTTATTATACTTGGTATTTCTGTAGTGTTTTTTGCCTCTGGAAAGGTTCGTTCGGATATCGTGGCTCTTTGTGTGCTTATATCTCTGCTCATTTTCCATATTCTGACTCCTGCGGAGGCCTTGTCGGGATTTTCCAATTCTGTAGTCATCATGATGGCCGGTCTGTTCGTAGTAGGTGGTGCAATCTTCCAGACAGGACTTGCAAAAATGATAGGTTCCAAGCTGCTCAAGCTTGCCGGGAACAGTGAGACACGTCTCTTTCTTCTGGTCATACTCGGAACTTCGGCCATAGGAGCTTTTGTGAGCAATACAGGGACCGTCGCGCTTATGTTGCCCATAGTGGTGAGCATGGCGGCAAATGCGGGAGTGAGTTCGGGCAGGCTTTTGATGCCTTTGGCATTTGCCAGCAGCATGGGTGGCATGATGACGCTTATCGGTACACCTCCCAACCTTGTTATACAAGATACTCTTGTCGGTGCCGGTTATGAGCCGCTTGGCTTTTTCTCTTTTCTGCCTGTCGGTCTGATCTGCGTCGTGGTGGGCATAGTCGTGCTGTTTCCGCTGACCAGGATTTTCCTCTCGAAAAAGGGAAAGCAGGAAGACAGGTCATCTTCCGGAAAATCGCTCAGCCAGCTTGTCAAGGAATATGGTCTTTCCCATAATCTGTTCCGTCTCAAGGCCGTGACCGGCTCCGGTGTTACTGGCAGGACAGTGGTCGACCTGGACTTGAGGAACCGCTACGGACTCAACCTGCTTGAGATCCGCAGGGGAGAGGGTTCCCAGCACAGATTTCTTAAGACTGTTTCTCAGAAACTGGCTTCCTCGGATACGGTGTTTCAGACAGGTGATGTGCTGTATGTGTCAGGAGAACCGGATTCAGTAAGCAGGTTCGCTTCCGATTTCGCATTGGAGATGATGGACGGCCATTCTCTGGAGACATCTGACTCAAGCGGTTCATTGGGATTTTATGATATAGGTATAGCGGAGATAGTGCTCATGCCTACCTCCAATATCGTCAACCGTACAGTCAAGGAGGCCGGTTTCAGGGATAAGTTCAACTTGAATGTGCTTGGAATACGTCGCAGGAAGGATTATATCCTGCACGACCTGGGCAAGGAAAAACTGCACAGCGGAGACGTGCTGTTAGTGCAGGGGGCGTGGCAGGACATAGGGCGTCTCGGCAATGAGGACACGGATTGGGTGGTTCTCGGGCAGCCTATGGTACAGGCCTCAAAGGTTACGCTGGACTACAAGGCCCCCGTGGCCGGACTTATCATGCTGCTGATGATAGCCATGATGGTGTTCGACTTTATACCGGTGGATCCGGTGACGGCGGTTCTTATAGCGGCGGTGCTGATGATACTTACAGGATGCTTCCGCAACGTGGAGGCGGCGTATAAGACCATCAACTGGGAGACAATAGTGCTTTTCGCCGGGATGCTGCCGATGTCTCTGGCTCTGGAGAAGACCGGAGTGTCTGAGATGATATCAGATACGCTGGTGAGCGGTCTGGGCGCTTACGGTCCCCTGGCGTTGATGGCTGGAATCTATTTCACCACATCTTTGATGACCATGTTCATAAGCAATACCGTAACGGCTGTGCTGATGGCTCCTATCGCCCTGCAGAGTGCCATTCAGATAGGAGTAAGCCCGGTACCGCTGCTTTTTGGGGTTACTGTTGCTGCCAGCATGTGTTTCGCCTCGCCTTTCTCCACTCCGCCCAACGCACTGGTGATGCCGGCCGGACAGTACACGTTCATGGACTATGTCAAGGTAGGCCTGCCTCTTCAGATTATCGTCGGTATGGTCATGGTCTTTGTACTGCCGTTGTTGTTTCCTTTCTGATACCGGCCACGCGGCTGTGACCGGGGATTTCAGAACAGGTCGCGCATCAGGTATGTTTTCGTCGGCAGAAATGGTATATGGCGATGGAGACGGTGGTCAGCAATTCGGAGACGGGCATGGCGAGCCAGATGCCCGCATCGCCCAAGAGACGCGGCATGATGATGAAGCTCGGGACGATGAACACTAATCCGCGCATGCAGGCGAAGATTGTGGCGGGCAGCATTTTCTCCAGACTCTGGAGAAGCCCGATCGAGGCTACGTTGGTCACGTAGAATACATATCCGAGAGCGAACAGAGGCAGGCCCTCGATGGCGATGCGGGCTGCATTGCCGTCCTGTCCGATGAACAGTCCTACTAAAGGACCCGGCAGGAGCATGAACAGGGCCATGCCGGCAGCTCCACAGACTATGGCTGTGATGATGGAGAGACGGCCGGCCGATAGTACACGGTTCATCTTGCCTGCTCCGTAATTGAAGCTGACAATGGGCTGGACAGACTGGGCGACAGCATTTCCGAACATGAATACGAACGGGGTATAGTAGCAGGCCACGCCGAAGGCTCCGACTCCGTCATCTCCGAGGTAGCGCATGAAGACCTGGTTGCCCATGAACATCAGAACGGCTATCGTGGCCTCACCGAGCAGGGCAGGGGAGCCGACCCTGCACTGATAACCGATGTCGCGGAGACTAAGACGTATGCTCTTACGGCTCAGTTTAAGTTTTATCAGCCTTACAATGCGGGCTTTCAGCATCAGGTAGCCTATCCCCATGCATCCTCCTGCCACAAGACTGATACCGGTGGCAATGGCCGCTCCCTTGACTCCCATCCCGAGAGGGAAAATGAACAGCCAGTCGAGTACGGTGTTTATGATTGCTGCGGTGATAGAGCACCACATGGCGTACTGAGGTGCGCCGTCCAGGCGTATGATGTACAGGGACACCGACAGCCACATCTGGAATGTCAGGGCCGGAACTATCCACGTGAGGTAATCCAGCACCAATGGCATCAGATGGTCTGAAGATCCGAGCATCATGGCTGTCCTTTCCGGAAATGCCATGATGAGTGCCGTTACGATGACCGATATTATTGTGACAAACAGAATCGACTGCGTCACGTTGAGACGGGCAGCCTTGATCTTTCCTTTTGCAAGATGTATGGAGGCCACTACTGAGCTTCCCGCTCCAGCCATCAGCCCCAGGCCTGTGAATATCATCCAGACAGGAACGCAGATGTTGACAGCGGCTATGCCGTCGCTGCCTACGCCGTGTCCGACGAATATGCCGTCTATGGCAGTGACCGCCGACATGCTGACCATTCCCAGCAGTGTCGTGATAAAATACTTGCCGAACAGGGACGGAATATTTACTGTTCCAAAATCTATGGCATCGCGTTGCATGAGTTCACTGTAATCTGAAAAATGCGGACAAAATTGGGCAAAAATATCTGAATAACCAAAAAATCATCTCTTGTGTCCGCTTGAAAGTGTATGGATGCAAAAGTGCCTGCCGGAGATGTGGTTCCGGCAGGCACTTTCGGGAGTGTGTGCGGAATGATTATAGCTTGCGCTTGATCTCTACGACCTGATAGGCCTCGATGGTATCTCCTGTCTTGATGTCATTGAAGCCTTCGATATTAAGGCCACAGTCGAGTCCGGCTGCGACTTCCTTGACATCGTCCTTGAAACGTTTCAGCGAGCCGAGAACACCAGTGTAGACAACGATGCCGTCGCGGATAACCCGCACCTTGGAGTTGCGTGATATCTTTCCTTCCTTTACCATACATCCGGCGATGGTGCCCACTTTGGATATCTTGAAGGTCTCGCGCACTTCGGCGGTCGCTGTGACCTCTTCTTTCTCCTCAGGAGCAAGCATGCCTTCTATTCCGCTCTTGACCTCGTTTATGGCGTCATAGATGACCGAGTAGAGACGGATTTCGATCTGCTCTTTCTCTGCCAGTCTGCGGGCGTTTGCCGAGGGTCTCACCTGGAAACCTATAATGATGGCGTTGGATGCGGCAGCAAGGAGTACATCGGACTCCGAGATGGCTCCGACGGCCTTGTGAATGACATCTACATGTATCTCGTCGGTGGAGAGCTTGATGAGGGAATCGGACAGGGCCTCGATGGATCCGTCCACGTCTCCTTTTACGATGATGTTCAGCTCCTGGAAGTTGCCTATTGCGATGCGTCGTCCTATCTCTTCCAGTGTGATATGTCTCTGGGTCCTCAGTCCCTGTATGCGTAGCAACTGCTCTCTCTTGTTGGCCAGATCCTTGGCTTCACGCTCGTCAGTCATGACATTGAATACTTCACCTGCGGTAGGGGCCCCGTTGAGTCCGAGTACGGAAACAGGTGTGGATGGATCGGCTTCAGTTACTTTCTGTCCACGTTCATTGAACATAGCCTTTACTCTTCCGTAATAGCTTCCGCTCAGCATGATGTCTCCTACATGGAGAGTCCCGTTCTGTACCAGTACTGTGGCCAGGTAACCGCGGCCTTTGTCAAGTGACGACTCGATGACCGTGCCTTTGGCCATACGGTCCGGATTGGCTTTCAACTCAAGCAGATCAGCCTCCAGCAGGACTTTCTCCAGCAGTTTGTCCACATTCGTACCCTTCTTGGCGGATATCTCCTGACACTGGTATTTCCCGCCCCAGTCCTCGACGAGGATGTTCATGTTGGCCAGTTGCTCGCGTATACGGTCCGGATTGGCTCCGGGCTTGTCGATCTTGTTGATGGCAAAAACCATAGGAACGCCGGCGGCCTGTGCGTGGTTGATGGCCTCAATGGTCTGTGGCATGATGGCGTCATCGGCGGCGACGATGATTATGACCAGGTCGGTGATTTTGGCACCTCGTGCACGCATGGCCGTGAAGGCTTCGTGACCTGGCGTGTCAAGGAAAGTTATCCTGCGGCCGTTCGGCAGCTTGACATTATATGCGCCAATGTGCTGTGTGATACCGCCGGCCTCTCCTGCGATGACATTTGACTTGCGAATGTAGTCCAGAAGAGATGTCTTTCCATGGTCCACGTGTCCCATGACCGTGATGATGGGCGGACGTTCCACGAGCTTGTCGGGATTGTCCGGTTCGTCCTGTATCTCGCCTTCTTCCTCGGCAGTGACGAACTGCACTTCGTATCCGAATTCCTCTGCTACCAGAACCAAGGCGTCCGCATCGAGACGCTGGTTGATCGACACCATGAGTCCGAGATTCATGCATGCCTCTATGACTTTGGTGACTGGGATGCTCATCATGACAGCGAGGTCATTGACAGTTACGAACTCGGTCATTTTAAGAATACGGCTCTCAAGCTGCTGCTGCTCTCTGGCCTCCTCCATCTTCTGGGAGATCATTTCGCGTTTCTCCCTCTTGTGCTTTGAACTCTTGGTCTTGCCCTTTCCCTCGGTCATACGGGCGTAGGTCTCCTTGATCTGTTTCTGGATCTGATCCTCGTCAATCTCCACACGTACTGGTCTGGGCTTGTCCTTGCGGTTCTTTCTGTTGTCACGGTTCTGCTCTCCGCCTTTCTTCTTGTTCTTCAGGTTTCCCGGATCGGCTTTCGTTATGTCCACTTTTTCGCTCTGGCCCTTGACAATACGCTCACGTTTGCGGTGTCCGTTCTTGTCGTTGCCGGAACTGTGTTTCTTCTCGAATGCAGACAGGTCGATCTTGCCGCTTATGACTGGACCGGCAAGTTTGTCTACCTTTGTGGGAATATGCTCTATTACCGGTTTCTTTTCAGCCTGTTTCTGCTCGGCAGGTTTCTGTTCTGGCCGTTTCTGCATGTTGCGGGCCTCCTGTTTCTGTCCTTTCTTTTTCTCATGCTGCTCAGGCTTGCTGCCGACTTCTATCTTGCCGACAATCTTCGGTGTGAAATGAGGGATTCCGGTCATTACCGGATCCTGTTCCCGGATTTCCGGTTCCGCAGACACGTTCTTGTCTTCGGCAGGAGCATGATGGACTGTCTCTGGTTCGGACTCTGGAGTATTCTCAGCAGCGTTTTGAGTGGATTCCTCCTTCGTGTCCGTATCCTGATGCGTCGGGGCAGTTTCCTGGACAGGATTTTCCTGGATGCTGTCGTCAGTTTCAGGTACCGGCTCGTGCTTCTTCTCCGTGATGGCGGGTTCAGGAGTTGAAGGTATGGCGGTAGTCTTGATGATGACCTCGTTACCGAACTGCTCTTCATCCGTTTCCTGTTTGGGCGTGTCCTTCTTCGTAATTTCCTTTACTTTGATAGCTATGCGTTTGGACTCTTCCTTGATGAGCTGCTCTTTCGCATATTCCTTTTTCACCAGGTTGTATTCTTCCTCAGTTATCTTGGCGCTGGGATGCGCTTCCACATCGAAGCCTTTCTTGTTGAGGAACTCTACCAGAGTCCCTAATCCGATATTGAATTCTTTAAGTACTTTGTTGATTCTGATTGTCTCTTGTCCCGCCATATAAAAATCTGCTTTAGTTTTCAAATTCTGCTTTAAGTATTTTCTGAACTTCCACTACTGTCTCCTCGTCCAGGTCCGCCCTTTTGCAGATCTCCTCTACAGGAAGAGCCAGCACGCTCTTGGCGGTATCGCAGCCGATACCCTTAAGGGCGTCGATGATCCACTGTTCGATCTCGTCATTGAACTCGTCGAGCATCACATCCTCTTCTTCATCTCCGTTCTCGCTTTCGCGGAACACGTCGATCTCATAGCCGGCGAGCTGTCCGGCCAGCTTGATGTTGCTTCCGCCTTTACCTATAGCCAGTGATACTTCGGAAGGGCTGAGGTTGACTCTGATGTGCTTTGTCTCCTCATCTATGGACATGGATGATATCTTGGCCGGGCTGAGAGCTCTCTGTATCAGAAGCTGGGTGTTGGAAGTCCAGTTGATGATGTCGATGTTCTCGTTCCTTAGTTCTCTTACTATGCTGTGTATGCGTGACCCCTTTACGCCTACGCATGCGCCAACTGGATCTATTCGCTCGTCATAGGACTCCACTGCCACTTTCGCTCTGTCTCCGGGGATACGCACCACTTTCTTGATGGTGATCAGACCGTCGAATATCTCGGGCACTTCCTGCTCGAACAGCCTTTCCAGAAATGCCGGAGATGTTCTGGAAAGAGTTATGACGGGGGAGTTGTTCCGCATCTCCACGCTCTCTATCACGGCTTTCACTGTCTCTCCTTTCTTGAAGTAGTCGGATGGAATCTGCTCGGATTTTGGCAGAACCAGCTCATTGCCGTCCTCGTCCATTACCAGCACTTCCTTTTTCCATACCTGATAGACCTCGCCTACAAGGATCTCGTGTATCCTGTCCTTGTACTTGTTGTAGAGGTTTGCCTTCTCTATGTCGGCGATTCTGCCCTGAAGGTTCTGACGCAGATTGAGAATGCCTCTCCTGCCGAAGTCCGACAACTTGACTTCCTCCGGGAAATCCTCGCCGACTTCATATGAGGGGTCGATCTTGTGGACTTCCTCTATGGATATCTGGGTGTTCGGATCCTCCACTGTCTCTACCACCTCCCTGTTTCTCCATATCTCCAGGTCTCCCTTGTCTATGTTTATGATGATGTCGAAGTTGTCGGCAGAGCCGTACATCTTAATTAGCTGGGTGCGGAAAATGTCTTCCAGCACACTCATCATGGTAGGTCTGTCGATATTCTTCAGTTCCTTGAACTCGGCAAACGTACTGATCAGGTTTACTTCCATTGCGGTTATATATATTTAATAATTATTATTCGTCCTCATCGTCTCCGCAACCGTTCTCGATGTCACCGGCAGAACTCACCATCAGCGAGAAATCCTCTTTGTCCCGGTCAAGTCCGGCTTCTATGTGTCTGCTGAGCGCCACGCAGTCATCGATGCACGCAGATCTTCCTTCCGCCCTGAAGAAGACTTTTATATTGTTGGCCTGGTTGACCTTGATGTCTACGAGAATAAGTCCGTTCTCCCTCATGAAGTCTGTTGCGATCTGCTCGATGGTCTGTTTTTCTATCATACGGTAATGAATTAGCGGATTTGCAGATAAAACGAAAGGGACTGCCCGTCCCTTTCCTCATCCCTAAATCAGTGCAAAAATAATGGATTTATGCTAAAATTCCAAAAAAAATCATTTTCTTTGCAAAATTATTTGAGAAATTTAATAAAATCGACTTATATGGAGGTAAGTGCAAAAGTCATAGCGGAGCATCTTGGAGGAGAGGTCGTGGGAGATCCTGAGGCGAAAGTCTCGTCCGTTGCACGGATAGAGTCCGGGAAGCCAGGTACTCTTTGTTTCCTTGCCAATCCCAAATACGAGCATTACCTGTATACCTGCAAGGCGAGCATAGTCCTTGTCAATAAGTCTTTCAAACTGAAAAGCGATGTCCCGGCCACGCTGGTGCTGGTTGACAATGCGTATGAGGCGGTAGCATCCTTGCTTGACCTGCTGAATGCCATGAAGGCATCGCGCCGCAGAGGACGGGCATGGTCCGCGCATATCGCGCTTTCGGCCAAAGTCGGAAAGGGTGTATATGTGGGTTCTCATGCGTACATCGGTAAAAAGTCCGTAATAGGCCGGCATACTCAGATTTATCCGCAAGTATATATAGGAGATAATGTCACACTCGGCGAAAACTGCATTATATATCCTGGAGTCCGTATTTACAGTGGATGCAGGATAGGAAACAACTGCATCATCCAGTCCAATGCCGTGATCGGTTCGGACGGTTTCGGTTTCGCACCGACGGAGGACGGAAGCTACAAAAAGATTCCCCAGACAGGCATTGTCACCATTGAGGATGATTGTGAGATAGGGGCCAATACGGTGATAGACCGTTCGACAATGGGCACGACTCTTATAGAGAAAGGGGTCAAGTTGGACAATCTCATACAGGTGGCTCACAATGTGGTTATCGGAGCCAACACAGTCATTGCCGCGCAGAGCGGTATAGCCGGTTCCACAAAAATCGGCCGTTCCTGTATGTTCGGCGGCCAGGTGGGTATTGCCGGACATCTGCATATTGCGGACAGAACGAAGCTTGCGGCGCAGACCGGTATTCTTGGTGACATCAAGGAGGAGGGCAAGGTCTATATGGGCAGCCCCGCCCTTGAGCACATGGAGTACATAAGGGCTTATGCCGTATTCCGTAAAAGCGGAAGGCGAAAATAGTATTACAGACAAACGCAGCAAACCATGTCAGAAAATCAGAAAACACTGAAAAAAGAATATATATTTGTGGGGAAAGGGCTTCATTCCGGTTTGAAGGTCAATATGAGGTTGTCTCCGGCACCGGTGAACACAGGAATCAGGTTCCACAGGACCGACCTCGGTCCGGATGCGGTGATAGAGGCTCTTACGGATTATGTTACAGATACCAGGAGAGGTACCACTCTTGAAAAAGGGCAGGTGAGGGTGTCCACGTTGGAGCACCTTATGTCTGCCTTGTACGGTCTTGGTGTGGACAATGCTCTCGTATCGCTGGACTCGTTCGAGGTCCCGATATTGGACGGAAGTGCATTCCCGTACGTGCAGGCGATCTGTGCGGATGGTCTGCAGGAGCAGGATGAGCCGAGGAAATACTATTCCGTGCCGGAGACTGTGCATTACAAGGACGAGGAGACAGGGTCTGAGATAACCGTTTTACCTTCGGAAGACTTTTCCGTGGACCTTACGGTCGATTTTAACTCTCATGTACTTGGTGTCCAGACCGTTCATTATGATAGTAAAACGGATTACGCCGGCGGTATAGCCCCGTGCCGTACATTCGTTTTCTTCCATGAGCTGGAATTCCTGTTCAGGAACAATCTGATCAAGGGCGGTGATCTGGAGAATGCGGTGGTCATAGTCGAGCGTCCTGTACCAGATGAGGATCTTTCCCGTATGGCGGCCCTGTTCAATGTGGACAGGGTGAACAGACTTCCTGAAGGATACCTGGACAATGTAAGCCTGCACTTTCCGGATGAATGCGGACGGCACAAGATGCTGGATCTTCTCGGTGACTTCTACCTTACGGGCTGCCGTATGAAATGCCGTATAGTGGCAGAGAAGTCGGGTCACAGAATCAATACAGTTGTGGCACGGATTGTGAGGAATATGATAAAAAACGCAAATAACTAACGATGTAACGATATGATGCAATTCTCATCAGTAAATCCCAATGCTAAGATAGCCGCGAACGTGGAGATAGGACCTTTCTGCTATATCGCGGAGAATGTAGAGATAGGAGAGGGCTGTGTGATCGGACCCCATGCGACTATCATGGATTATGTCAAAATAGGCAAGAACTGTAGGATATTTCCCGGGGCGGTGGTCGGTGCCGTTCCTCAGGATATGAAATTCGCCGGAGAGGTAAGCTGGGTGGAAATCGGCGACAATACTGTCATTCGCGAATGTGCCACTATCAACAGGGGAACTGCAGCCAGCGGCAAGATGTTGACCAAGATCGGAGACAACTGCCTGATAATGTCCTATGCCCATGTGGCTCATGACTGCCATATCGGCAATCATGTGATACAGACCAGTTATGTGGGATTGGCAGGTGAGACCGACATAGATGACTGGGCTATAATCGGAGGCGGCTCTTATGCCCATCAGTTCAGCCGTATAGGTATGCACGCGATGGTGTCGGGCGGTTCGCTTATCGGAAAGGATGTGCCTCCGTATGCAATGGCTGGCAGAAGACCGCTTTCTTTCTGCGGACTTAACAATGTCGGACTCCGCCGCAGAGGCTTTACAAACGATCAGATAGACCGGATCCGCGAGATATACAGAATAATATACAACAGCGGTCTGAATAGAAGTGATGCCTGTGTGGCAGTGGAGAGGGAGGTTCCCCACTGCATCGAAAGGGACAATATTCTCAATTTCATCCGTGCTTCCAAGAGAGGTATAATCAAGTTTACAGATCTGTCCGTAGATGAGTGATGCACCATGTGCCGTACTCGGTACGGCATATTGTCCGCCTGTGGAATATTTCATGGCTGCAGCGGCTGCAGGCAGTGTCCTGATAGAAAGGTGCGGCTCCTATGTCAAGCAGACTTACAGAAACCGTTGCAGGATATATTCCTGTAACGGTGTTCTTTCATTGACAGTACCGGTTCTTCAGTCTGGTCATGACCGCGGCATGTCAACTGTGGCTATAGATTATTCAAAACCGTGGGTGCAGCAGCATAAGCGTGCTATAGTATCAGCTTACAGTACGTCCGCGTTTTTCGAGTATTATCAGGATGACTTATTTGCCGTCCTGGATTCCAGACCTGATTGCCTGCTTGATCTCAACAGCCGTATCACGGAGATTCTTATGCGTCTGCTCGGACTTAGATGCAGCATATCTTTCACTGACAGTTACATTAAGGACTACGGTCCTGGTTTTATGGATCTACGGGAGGCGATTCATCCTAAAAAAACAGTCCCTGAGGTATTCCGGGACCGTTTTAAGCCGTATTATCAGGTTTTTTCCGCAAAATTCGGTTTTTTACCGGGACTCTCGGCTCTCGACCTGCTGTTCAACGAAGGACCCAATGCGGTATCGTTTCTCCTTTAGTTCTCTCAGAATCTCCAGCCGAGAGTGAGCAGAAGTCTCCAGTTGCGGAAACTTTCTTTCACCATAGGGGCCGTCGTATCGTCATAGCTGTCATACAGCAGGAAATCAAGTGTACCTGCATTGCACTGTTGCTGGTATGCGGCATCGATGAAGAAGCCGGAAGCCGTCCTGAGGCCAAGGCCTGCTGACGCATAGTGTCTGTGGTTGGAAATACCGGTCTCTGGCGAGCCGTAGTAATTGTAACCGAGCCTTATGGCCAGCTGCGGGATGGGCCATGCCTCTATTCCTGCCCTGAAGTTGTTGACACTCCCGTAGAATGCATTGATGTATTTGTTCTCGTATGCGTATGATTCTGTCCTGCCACGGTCATCAGCTATCTTTATGTTGGAGTAGTCCGTTCTCTCGTAGTCGACACCGATGGCAAGATACTGGCCGATGGTATAGCCTATGCCGATGTTCCATCTGAGCGGGGATGTCACCCTGTAAGAGTTTGAGGCTGTGGGGGAGTACACTTCAGCGGCCCCGTACTGCCCCGTATTGCCGTACATGTTCTCTATCCAGGTTTCATTCAGGAACATCCATGTCGGAGTGGAGATGGATCCTCCGATTGTCAGGCCGGCAACAGGATGTAAGATGAAGCCTACGTCCACACCGACTCCGAATCCGGAAGTCGTGAGCCTGTATTCTCTTGTGAAATCAGTGAATCCCGTCTGGAAGAGAGACGGGTCTTCGGCTTCCTCGGAAATCATCGTATATTCGTTGGCCCAGATGCTCTGGAACGTCAGGCTGACACCGAAGAACAGGATGTTGCTGATGTTTCCGGATGCGTTGATCACGACGTCTTCCACGTATCCTGTCCGCTCCTTGTAATAGCTCTGTGTCAGATTGCCCGGTATTACGAAACGTCCGTCATCCGTGATGTTCTCTGTGGCACCGACAAATCCGTTGCCGTTGACTATGGAGTCCATCATGCCGGCGTTCCATGCCAGAATCTGACTCCAGCTGGCATCGGAATAGAAATATGGACGGTCAGGATTCTCTTCCCCCATTGTCATGTCATTGCCGTCTATGTCAGGCATACCGGCCGCCAGACTGCCAAGAAAACTGGAACTGCCTTGAATCCCCCTTCCATAACTTCTGTATGCCAAGTTGTTGGTCTGGTTTGCAGTTATCGCCAAATTGAAATTGAGCAGTCCTCTTGTCATGCCCGTATCGAATGAGCCGACCCATCCCAGATTGGACAGTGACAGACGGCTCCGGTTGTTTCTCGTGCTGTTGTCCAGCATCGACGTGTTCGTGATGTTGGAGTACAGCGACGGGGTTATGGTTATCTCGGAGTATCTGTATACACCGGACGCAGCCGGGTTGTATGAGAGTGCGCCGAGGTCACCACCTAAGGCTGTCATGGCATTTCCCATGGCAAGGCTTCTGGCAGTACCGTCATAGTACTGGCTCGAAAACAGGAGCGCATTGTATGTGTACTGTGGTATGAGTTGCGCTGATGCGCATACTGTCATGCTGGTCAGTATGATGAAAAGTATGGATATTTTTCTGAACATTTCCGGTGTGTGATTAAATTATCTTCTTACGCTTCCTCCGCTGCGTGACCCCCCTCCGCTGAATGAGGATCTTCCTCCGGAGCTGAATGAGGATCTTGTGGACACGCTGCGGGATACCGAGCTGTTGTTTAACGATCTTACATTGCTTCTGCTGCTTCGGTTGAATGAAGCGGCAGAATTGCGCTGGCTGTTGTTGTACGTGCCGAAAGTTCTGTCAGCGGCAGCCGTACCTGATGCCCGACGGAATGAAGTGCTGAAGGAACTGCCGGCCGCAGTGCTTCTGGTCTGGAACGGACTGCGGAACTCACTGCCTGCCGCAGCGGATGGTCTCCTGTAGAGGGCCTGCCGTCCGGATGCGGTTGCTGATACGGATCTTCCGACAGAGCGGTCGGCGTATCTCTCGCCGAGAGTCATATTGGCCCGGCCGGCAGTCCTGAACGAGCCGGCCGCCGTGGCTGAAGAGACTGTCCTTCCGGAAAAAGCCGTCTTGACCGAACCGGCACCTGCAGAGCGGACGGAGGACGCGGTCGCAGTCCTTCCTCTTACAGACGTAATCGAAGGTGTTGAAGTTGTGTTCCTGTTGCCTGATGTCCCGCGTACGGTAGTGGACGCCGCAAGTCTCCGGCCTCCCGTCACGGCCCCGGACCTCACGCCGGTGTCGCGTTTTCCGTAATATACGGGTCTTTCAGGTGCCGGGTAGTATCCCCACATATACCAGGGATCCCAGTAGCCTCCCCACCAGTAGCCGGGACCGTACCAGCCCCATGAATTCCATGCGAAGCTCCAGCTCCATCCCCAACTGGGATACCATGGATCGTAGATGCCGGGAAACCACGGAGAATACCAGTTGTACCAGTCGTACCAGCTGCCGTACCTTCCCCATGGACCGAACATGTCCCAGTACCTCCAGTCCCAGTATGAGCAGAAAGTTCCGTATCCGAGAGCATAGTAGTCCTGGTAGTTGTCGATTATGTTTATGTTTATGTTTATGGGTGTGGCGGTCCCTGTGGCGGTGGCAGTGATGCTTCCGCTGTTGTCAATGCTTGACAGCAGTATCGTGTCAGAGAAACTGGCCGCTTCCTGTCTTGTCCTGTCGATCAGGTCATTTATCTCCTTTTTATCTGCTTCAGCTTCTTTACGGTCCTCCTCGGAGGCCCTGTAATATATGCCGTCCTGAAAACCTGAATAGGCGTAATAGGAAGAGGATGTCCCACATGAGCACAGAATGGCTGTGAAGCATGCTGCAGTCAATATCAAACTTTTTTTCATACCCAACCTCCTTTTTATTTGTCAATAATTACTATTTTTGCATACAAATTAACAAAAATCATTCCATATAAACAACACGTAATGGCAAAAGAGGTTACAAGTAAAGAGGAGAATTATTCTCAATGGTATAACAATCTGGTGGTAAAGGCTGATCTCGCTGAAAATTCCGCAGTGCGTGGCTGTATGGTCATAAAGCCATACGGTTATGCTATCTGGGAGAAGATGCAGGGGCATCTTGACCGGATGTTCAAGGAGACCGGTCATCAGAATGCGTATTTCCCGTTATTCATACCCAAGTCGTTCCTCAGCCGGGAGGCGGAGCACGTGGAAGGGTTCGCGAAGGAATGCGCCGTCGTGACGCATCACAGGCTGATGTCCAATCCCGACGGTCCGGGAGTCGTTGTGGATCCTTCTGCGAAGCTGGAGGAGGAACTGATTGTCAGGCCGACCTCTGAGACTATTATCTGGAACAGCTATAAGAACTGGGTCAAGTCCTACAGGGATCTGCCCATATTGATCAACCAGTGGGCCAATGTCGTACGCTGGGAGATGAGGACCCGTCTTTTCCTGAGGACTGCGGAGTTCCTCTGGCAGGAAGGGCACACCGCACATGCTACAGCCGCGGAGGCTGTAGCGGAAGCGGAGAAGATGATACATGTATATGCGGATTTTGCCAGGAACTATCTGGCCATGCCCGTCGTGGTCGGCCACAAGTCGGAGCACGAAAGATTTGCAGGTGCCTTGGATACTCTCTGCATAGAGGCCATGATGCAGGACGGCAAGGCTCTGCAGGCCGGAACTTCCCACTTCCTCGGGCAGAATTTTGCCAAGGCGTTTGATGTCAAGTTCGCGGATAAGGACGGTAAGCTCGATTATGTATGGGCTACATCATGGGGTGTATCCACCCGTCTGATGGGAGCTCTTATAATGGCGCACGGAGACAATAACGGCCTGGTGCTGCCTCCTGCCATCGCTCCGATCCAGGTGGTATTCGTACCTATTTATAAGGGGCAGGATGAGTTGGACCGTATGGTGGCGTATATGAGGGAAATTGCAGCCGAACTGGAAAAGGCTGGTATCTCCACCAGGATAGATGACAGGGACAATGTCCGCTCCGGCTTCAAGTTCGCCGAGTGGGAGCTCAAGGGGGTGCCTGTAAGGATTGTAATAGGACCGCGTGACATGGAAAAAGGCGAGGTGGAAATCTGCCGCAGAGACACTCTTGAAAAATCGGCGGCTCCGCGTGAGGGACTGGCAGTCCATGTGAAAGGTCTGCTGGATGATATGCAGGCCAATATATACAACAAGGCCCTTTCTTTCCGCGATTCCATGACAGTGAAGGTGGATACATGGGATGAGTTCAAGGAACGAATCGAGGAAGGCGGATTCCTGCTCTGCCATTGGGACGGGACAGCCGAGACGGAAATGAAAATTCAGGAAGAGACCAAGGCAACGATAAGGTGTATCCCTATTGACAGCTTTGTGTGTGAGGAACCTGGCAGATGCATATATACCGGCAGGCCCTCCAGCCGCAGGGTCATTTTTGCAAGATCGTACTAAGCTGAAGAATACTTATGGATAATGATGGTTCCAGCCCCCGGGAGAAGATAATCAATCTTCTTAATGTCAAGTCTGTAATCAAGTCCCAGATATTTGATCAGTGCCTGGAGGTGTTCAATGTCCTGAAGGACGTATTGAGCGAAATGAGCAATGACTTGAACGACATGCTTGAGAACAGCAGCTCCAGAAGGGTTCGTCTTGAGTATCGGGACAGGGGAAAGTTCGAGGCTGAGTTGAAGTTCGCGGACGATGTTCTGGTATTCAGTCTTCATACCGATATCTTCGAGTTTGACAGGGATCACCCGGTATGGAAGAATTCCTATGCCCGCAATAATCCGTACAATACTTACTGCGGAGTGGTGAATGTCTATAATTTCCTGTATGATTCATTGAAGTACAACAGGAACGATGACCTTGGATATCTGGTCGCCAGATTGTTCATAAACAAGGACAAGGCATTCTTTGTAGAGGGCAAGCGGCAGAAGCGTCAGATTACGGACCAGTTCGGAAAGAGCACGCTGACAAGGGACGATCTGGTGTCGTTCGTGGAGTCGGCGATACTATATTCTTTGTCGTTTGATCTGCTCGTGCCTCCGTATGATATGGTGAAAGAGGTCAGTGTGGGTGAGATAAATGTCAAGATGGAGGCTTCAAGGCTGAAGACGGGAAAACGTCTTGGCTTCAAGTATAATTCTGATGATGTTTTGAATTCGGATGAGAATGGGTGAGTTTTCATTTGGCGCGGTTTTGGCGGCGATCGCAATGTTGTGCTCTCTTGCCGCTCATGCTTCGGACAGGAAGGATGAGAAAAGTGCTGTGACATACAGGGAAATCAAGGAAATGGAGGTGGACAGGTCATCTCTGGACGAGGCTCAGAAGGTATGTCTGGATGTAGTGTCGTCCATAGACGAGGCAGCTGTGGACACGACCGAGAAGAAAGAACCTCCGAAATACTGGACGAACGGTATAATGACGCAGATAGGTTTCTCTCAGGTTTCCTTGACGAACTGGGCGGAGGGAGGATCTGCCAACATATCACTTAACGGGCTCATAGATGCCAATGCCAATTATGCCAAGGACAAGATGATATTCGAGAACAGGCTTAAGGTGTCCTACGGTTTCATCCAGTCATTCGAGAAAGGTGTCCCCCTTAACGAACAGTTCAGCAAGAGCGATGACCGTGTCCAGCTGGACAGCAAGTGGGGATGGATGTTGCTTGACAAGCTGTACTTTTCCGCTTTGTTCAATTTCAGGACGCAGATGACTCCTACCTACTCATATGACACATCTACGGATCCGTCGACGAGAACTCTTCAGTCCATGTTCATGGCACCTGGCTACGTGTCACTCGGTATAGGTGTGAACTATAAACCTTTTAATTTTCTGTCATTCAACTTCTCTCCGGCTACAGGCAATATTGTCGTGGTCACCGAGCCGTCGTTGCGCGGAACCTACGGCAATGACGTGGACGAGGCGATCAGGGCAGAGCTCGGTGCTCAGTTGAAGATGGATGTCAACTATGCGTACAAGATATTCAAAATCACTTCGTCGCTTACGCTGTTCTCCAATTATCTTGAGAATCCTGACAATATTCAGGTGTACTGGGATGTGGATGCCTCTCTTACGTTGACCAAGATACTTACTCTTACATTGAGGACCAACCTTATATACGATGAGAACATCCAGATAGCGGATGCTGCCGGCAATCTTGCTCCGAGGGTGCAGTTCAAGGAAATTGTCAGTCTCGGACTGACGTGGACATTCGGACAGTATGTAAAACCTGAATAGACCTATGAGAATAGAGCAAGAATTCGATGAGGCCCTGCTGTCTCTATCGGACGGAGTTGTGGCAGGAAAGAAATATCTGCTGGGTGTAAGCGGCGGAATAGACTCGATGTGTATGGCAGAGCTCTTTCTCCGTTCCCGTCTTCGCCCTGACTTTGCTCTGGCACATGTGAACTTTTCCTTGCGCGGTGAGGAAAGTGACGGAGACATGGAGTCAGTTGTGGAATGGGGGCATCGTAACGGTGTCCATGTGTACTCTGTGGTTTTCGACACTAAATCGTATGCGGCAGAGAGATCGTTGTCTACACAGATGGCGGCAAGGGAGCTTCGCTACGGTTTCTTCGACGGAATCATAGATGCGGACGGCTTCGATTTTCTTGCCATAGCCCACAACCTGGATGACAGTATCGAGACGATGTTCCTTAACATCGTAAGAGGAACCGGACTGAAAGGGCTGGCGGGCATACCGGTCAGAAACGGCCGGATAATACGTCCTCTCATGGAGGTTACGAGAGCAGAGATAGTTGAGTTTGTCCGTAAGAACGGCATATCCTACCGGGATGACCATACCAACTTCGAGTCTCATTATGCCCGCAACCGTGTACGCAATATAATTTTCCCGGAATTCAAGAAGATAAACCCGTCATTTCTCAATACAGTGCGCCGGGACTCGGAGTATTTCCGTGAGGCAGCATCCATAATAGACGGTCTGTACATGGATATAAGTGCCCGTGTCTGCTCGCATGAGGACGGTTTTCTCAAGATATCCGTATCCGGGCTGATGCACGAGAACCATTATGGTTACTGGCTCTACATGATACTTAAGGAATACGGATTCAACAGCGGTCAGGTGTCCGACATGGAGAGATGTCTTGCTGCCGGTCAGCCAGGAAGGCTGTTCCGCTCAGGAACTCATGAACTTGTGATTACAAAAGACACTGTAAACGTATATCCTCTCCGGGAAGAGGAGGAGACGGAGTTTTTCATCGAGGGTCCCGGAAAGTACAACTATAAAGGTACGGTCTTCAGAATCGTGTTCTTTCCGTGTGCCGAAGACTTCAGCCCTGTGTCGGATGGTTCGGCCTTGTATTTTTCAGCGGACCGTGTCAGAATGCCGCTTCTTTGCAGGGGATGGAGGCCGGCAGACCGCTTCAAGCCGTTCGGCATGCGTCAGGGGTCAAAGAAATTGAGCGATTTCTTCACGGACTTGAAACTCGATCGCGTGCGCAGGCTTGCCCAGCCTGTGATTGAGGATGCGGATGGAGGTATTGTCTGCCTTCCAGGGCTGCGTATTGACGACCGGTACAGAATAAAACCCCGGACAACCATTGTCGCCGGGGTCTTTATCGAACATTGACAGTCTACGGTTATTCGAACATGTATATGTACGGCATCCTTGCGTAGATTCCGGTTTCAGCCTTGAGAGACTGATACAGTTTTTCAATGATTGATTCGGGGGATGCGGCTGCGTCCAATGCCTTCGACGCAGTACCGAAGTTGTCCATCAGTTTGTCAAGATTTGTCATGGCCTTAGGATACTCTACTGTCCTGTAGCTGCTCAGACCGGCCGTTACGGCAGCATAGTCCAGGGCGTCCTTTAGTCCTCCGATTTCATTGACAAGGTTGATGTCTATGGCTTCATTGCCGCACCACACTCTGCCCTGTGCTATTTCATCGACTCTTTCAGTGGAAAGACCGCGTCCTTCGGATACGATGGAGATGAACCTGTCGTATATCATTTCAATCTGTTCCTGTGTGGCTTCAGTCTCGCGCTTGTCAAGAGATCTTGTTACAGAATACATGTCTGCATGCTTGTGGGATCTGATGGTGACAGGATTGACATGGGCAATGTCCTTGAATGTCCGTTCTAATGAGGGAATCATGCTGAATACGCCTATGCTTCCTGTCAGAGTGGAGTTGTTTGAGAATATCTTGTCGGCTCCTGCCGAGATCCAGTATCCTCCGGATGCCGCCATTGTTCCGAAAGATACAATCAGCGGTTTTTCCTGTTGCAGCAGTTCTAACTCGCTGCGGATGATTTCGGCAGGCTGTACGGCACCGCCGGGCGAGTTGACCCTCAGTACGACAGCCTTGACGGTGCTGTCATTGCGGATATCTCTGATGATAGGCTGGAACTTCTGCGCGGTGATACCGTCTCCGTCAGTGTTGATCTGACCGTCCGCGTATATGACTGCAATCTTGTCCTTGGCCTTGAAGTCTGTCTTGATGCGGGCTTTTGCGTATTTGTCCAGATCGATAGTCTTCAGGTCATCGATATCTTCAACTCCGGCTAATGTCATAAGGTTGCTGTCCATGTCGTCAACAGTACAGATTCCGTCGATGAGACCTGCATCCAGCATCTCACTGGCAGTAGATATGCTCAGGCCGTTGACCAGCATGTCAAGTCTGTCGGGAGAAATCTCCCTTGATGCGCAGATGTCGTCTGCGACAGCTTTCCACAGCGCGTCTACCATTGCCTGGTTCTGTTCCCTGTTTGCCTCGCTGATATTCCCGGCGATGAACTGCTCGCCGGCTGATTTGTACTTGCCGTGGCGGATGAGCTGCATCTCGACACCGAAACGGTCCAGGATGTCCTTCAGGAATATGATGGTCGTGGAGATTCCGAGTATGTTGTTGGAGGCGAACTCGTCCGAGTAGATCCTGTCCGCCGCGGACGCGAGCCAGTATCCTCCAAGCGAGAAGTTCTGGCCGTATGCTATGACAGGTTTCCCGGAGGTCCTGAATCTCCCTAAGGCATCTCTCAGTTCCTCTATATATGCCATTCCGCAGGAGTATCCGCAGTTGGTAATGTATATGAACTTGATGGAAGGGTCTTCAGCTGCGTAGTCTATGGCCCTGACGGCGTCAAGTATCCCTATGCTGCTGGACGAACCGGATGAGTATGGGACAAGAGAACTGAAGTCCAGGGGATCGGACACTGTCTGTTCGCCGATAGCGGATGACAGGTCTATCCTGAGGATTGAGGAAGGTTCGACGATTACCGGTTTCTCGGTCGGTACAAGAGCTCCGATCATGCCGAAAAGCAGGAGCATGAGAAGTCCGAACGCGATAAGCGAGCCTATGAAGGCTGCAAGAAGGTTTTTCAGAAATTTCATTGTGGTCAATATTAAAGTTTACCTTACAAAGATAATCAGTATTATGTAAAAACAGCTATCTTCGTCCCGGTTTACAGGACTGCACTTTCCAGTTCTTTTTCGAAGGGGACTTCGTGGCCTCGTTCGACAGCATGTACAGGCGCCAGCCCAGTCTGTTCTCTCTGGAGAGCATCGAGCCTTCCGAGCTCCTGTCCGTGGGCAGGGATGATTTTTACCGGCTCATCGGGCAGAGTCCATGGCTCAGACGTAGATATGAGGAGAAACTGATTGACCGCTTCCACAGTTATCAGCAGCTCTTCCTGTCCCGCATCAGGAACACGCCGCAGCAGCGCTACGAGGAACTGTTGCGGACCAGTCCTGAAATTATCCGGCGGGTGCTGCAGCATTATATCGCCTCCTGGCTCGGAATCACTCCGGTGTCGCTTTCCCGCATACGGGCACGTTTGTAGGGGGGCGGGAGCCTTGCGTTTCTTTACAATTGTTATCGTCCGATGCCTGACGGGTACGTTAGCTTTGCGGCACATAATCCATAATCAAAGTTCAGGAAAATGAAAAAGGTATTCGTTGTTGACTGGGTACTTGTGCCGCTTTTCGCCGTATCGGTGTTTACCGGTTTCGGGCTTCATATCGCCGGACAATGTCGGTACACTAAAATTTGGCCCTTCATGCCCTGGCAGATGCCTGCGTCCGAGCAGGTGCGCTGCACATTGCAAGACCATCCAGCAACGAGAAAAGACTTGCCGCCCTCGGCACAAGAGGGAGGGACCCGCCGCAAAGCGGTGGGAGGGCCTGGTCTTTTCGACTGCTGGATGGTCTTGCGTCGCGTTCCTCACATTAATGTCCGAGCGGGAAATGCAGAGTGTTTTTGCATATATTTGATAATGAGACGTATACAAATTGCAGCGCAATTTTCGGGTACTTCTGAGGCGTTGAGAAATGCAGTCCCTTTTGCAGAGGCTTGGTTTTCAAGCAGTTCTGAATCAAAGTGCAATTTTCGCGGTCCTGCAAATGTTTGAAAAATGCAGAGTGTTTTGCAAGTGCTTGTTAATGAGGACGCTCCATGACGGGCTGCATTTCTCACTCCATTATGTCAGAAACCTATCTGGCTCTACGGGTCAGGTTTTCTTTATTTTCCATGACTATTTCGCCTTGGGCTTTATTTCCTTGATGAACCGTGCGGGATTGCCTCCGACAACCGTCATGGGCGGGACATCGTGCGTCACGACGCTGTTGGCCCCGACAATTGCCCCGTAGCCTATCCGTACCCCGGGTAGGACGGTGGCGCCGATGCCTATCCAGACCTTGTCCTCGATGACAATCGGACGGCCGTATGTCGCGCTGCGGTTGTCCGGGTCGGGGTCGTGGTTGATGGTGATGAGATTGACCTTGGGAGCGATGAACACGTCATTGCCCAAGGTGATGCCGCCCCTGTCGAAGAAAGTGCAGCCCTGCTGGATCCAGCACCGCTTGCCCATGCGGATGTTCTTGCCGAAGTCCACGTAGAATGGCGGCAGCAGGGTGACGGACGGGTCAATCTCCCGCCCGGTGATGCGTGAGAGAAAGTCTCGTACCTCATCGGGTGTGTGGTGGCCGGTGTTCAGTTCGTCGGCCAGTCTCATTGTGTCCCAGATGGCATTTATCAGATCATTGTAGCCGGGTTCGTCGGGCGATACCATTTCGCCGGACAGGTCTTTCTGAAAAATATCTTCCATAACGCTGAATGTTTCAATTCAGACGCAAAGGTAGGGTGTCCAGTGTAGACGGGCTTTGCCGGCAGGCTCAAATTTGTTTGCCGGGAGGCTCGGCACGAGGTTCGGAAACAGTGCTTGGGGAGCAGCCGAACATTGCCTTGTAGGTCCTGGAGAAATGCGACAGGTTCTTGAATCCGACATCGAAGCAGACTTCCGTCACTTTTCTGTTGCTGGAGAGGATCTGCTCCCTGGCTGCCTCCAGTCTGCGGCGGATGAGCCATTTCTGGGGAGAGAGATCACTTACCTTCCTGAAATCCCGCTTGAATGTGGCGAGGCTGCGTCCGGTGTAGTTGGCTATTTCCCCGGGAGTGAGGTCATTCATGTAGTTCCTTTCCATGAACTCCAGTATGTCCGGCTTCCACGGGTCGGCAAAATCGAAGAGCGAGGCGTAGAGGCTTTGGTCCGTGTTCAGCAGCACATAGACGCCTTCGGTCATTTTCAGGTCGAGCAGTTCCTTAGAGGGCTGGACGCCGGAGTCGAAATAGGGGGTCATCGACTCGAACAGGCTTACGATGTCGGGCCGGTTGGACGGCAGCTTCAGCAGGCTGACCTTGCTTCTGCGGGCCTTTTCGGGCAGAGTGCCCTTGTCCAGTCTGTTGTAGAACTCCCGCAGGAACCGGGTGGTGAGCATCAGGAATGTGGCCTTGAACTGCTCTCCTTTCCAGGCCTGCTTGGTCAGCTGTACTCCGAAATCCTTGCGGATGAAGGCACAGTCCCCCCTGTGCAGCCGAGAGATCCTGTTCCGTTCGTTGATTTCCAGCTCTCCCGAGTACATGTACACCAGCACGTGGGAATGGTTGCGGTGCAGGCAGCTCATGCCGTTGTCAGAGTACATCGCCAGAAATATGTCCGAGTAGCGCAGGGTGTTGATGCCGTTGGGTTTGTCTGTGTCCATGACTTTTGCGATAAATGTACAGGTACAAAGATAACTGATTGTCCCGATACGGTGTTTGCCGTGAGGCTCAATTTCTTGCGTTGTGCAGCAGAAGAAGTGCGTGGACAAGGCAGACGGTCATAGGGCTGGCATGCATGTTGCGGCTCGAGGCAGTATAGTTTTACTTATAGCAGAAACGGCTATGGTATCGGCCGTCCTGATGATTATTGACAACATGGAAACAGCCAGACTTATCCTCCGTCCTTGGCAGGAAGCCGATGCGGAGGCTCTTTTCAAATATGCCAGTGACCCGGCTGTAGGTCCTATTGCCGGCTGGTCGCCGCATGTCTCAGTGGAACACAGCTTAGAGATTATCCGCACGGTGTTCGCCGCTCCCGAGACCTACGCCGTGGTTTTGAAGGAGACCGGTGAGCCGGTGGGCAGCGCGGGCATCATGTTCGGGGACGGTATGCACAGCGCGGCCATGCAGGAGGGGGAGGCCGAGATCGGCTACTGGATAGGGGTGCCTTACTGGGGCCGTGGCCTGATCCCCGAGGCGGTGCGCTGCCTGATACGGAGATGTTTCACAGAACTGGGAGTCTCCGCCGTATGGTGCGGCTATTACGACGGGAACCGGCAGTCCCGCAGGGTCATGGAGAAATGCGGACTCAGATACCACCACACCGAGACCGGCAATGTCTCTCCCTTGGGCGATGTGCGTACGGAGCATTTCATGCGCCTTACGTTAGAGGAATGGCAGGCATCGGCTCTGTAAATTTTTCGGTTAAAGTCATTTTTTTTTGCATAAAATACAGATATGTCCCGGACAGAGAAAAACAAATTGGAGTATACAGTCGCTATGATAGCGGATTTCGCGCTTGCTTTCAGCCTGAGCAAAAAGCAAGCGTACAACTATTTGCTTCGCTTTAAGGGACTTGATTTCTTCTTTAAGCATTACAACGTGATGCATACTCAGTCGTTTGAGGATACAATCAGCGATCTGGTGCAGGTGTGCGGCAGAAATGGAGGACGTTTGTCATGAGGCTTTATCACGGCTCAAATGTCATGATAGACAAGCCGGACTTGTCCCGTTCAAAACCGTTCAAGGAACAGTTTGGCAGGCTGTTCTCATCCATTAAAAGGACTGTTAAGCCGCTTAGGAGAGACAAGGGCATGAGATTATAAACGATGCCAACGGGAGGATCGCAAGTTTGTGTTTGGGCAGACCAAAACCGCTTGCTATCCTCCCATTGGTTAAATTCAAAATCGGACAGGAAACATCCTCTACTCAAAAATCTATAAGTTTTCTTGTTAAGTTTGGTTATTCATATTTGTCTTGGATGAAGTGCGTCCGCATTCTCGGTTCATATTCCGGCTTGCGAACGCCGTTCTTCCGTCCGCTTTCAATGCACTTTAGCAACCACGCCATATTTTGCCCCAAGATGCGCATGGTCTGCAAGCCTTCCTTGTCCTTGCGCACATCGTCGGGTGTGAAGCCGTGTACCGAGTTCCAGTATTGCGATGCTACGATAGGCATATTCGCAATAGTGAAATATTGATTCAATTGCTCGAAGGTGGCGGAGGCTCCGCCACGGCGGCACGATACTACTGATGCGCCGAGCTTGCCCGCCATGCGGTTCTCCGTGGCGAAGAACAGGCGGTTCAGGAACGAAACGAGTTGCCCCGTTGGTGCACTGTAATAAACCGGAGAACCGATGACGATGGCATCAAATTCATCCAGCCGTTTCTGTATCTCTTGCACGAGGTCGTCGCGGAAACAATGTCCTGTATTCATGCAGGCTCCACAGGCGATGCAGCCCGCTATGGGCTTCTTGCCTAAATACAGCAATTCCGTCTCAATGCCGTTTGCCTGCAAGGTGGTTTCCACTTCGTGCAGGGCGGTATAGGTGCAGCCCGTTTGATTCGGGCTGCCATTAATCAGCAATACCTTCATACGTTCAGAATTTATGCGCCAGTTCAGCCGCTTGCTTGCAGCCGTCCGTCTTGTTGATGTCACCTTCGTTCAATACTCCGGTAATAAGCACTTCGCCAGCCATCTCCCATTTCAGCAGAGCGGCAGAACGTTCCAGCGGCATACGGATGCCGTCCATTACCGTCACGTCGTTTTCTTCGCAGCAGGCTATCAGTCCGCATTTCTTTCCGGCGATATCCTTTCCGCCCACCACGAATGAAAACAGGCGGTCAATCACACCCTTTATCTGTGCCGGGATGGAATACCAGTAGGTTGGCATGGTGAATACAACAGCATCGGCTTCCATAATGGCAGGTGCGATAAGGTTGAAATCGTCGTCGAACGAACAAGCCTTGCCCGTCTTGAAGCAGGTCTGGCAGGCACGGCAACCGCCTATCTTCATCAGTGCGGCATCAAATCGTCGCACCGTGTGGCCGAGTGTCTCCGCTTCCCTGATAAATGCGTCCGTCATGGCAAAGCTGTTGCCATGCTTGCGTGGACTTCCCGTAATAACTGTTATCTTCATGACGCTTCCTCCTTACTTTTGAATGGTATTCGAATTCTGATTGTACGCCTTCGCCACGCACCGCCACTCGCCGTCCATCTTCATCAGCAGCAGGTAGTCGGTGAAGTCGATACGGCCTCCCCATTTCTCTTCCAGCACGCGCACCACGGCGAGGGTCTCTTCTACGTCCACCACGTCGATGCGTGCCTTGAAGTCATCGCCTGCGCCTACGGTGTCCACATTGTGGTAGAACTGCTTGATGCTGCCGTGCTCCAGCTTCCCGTCCAAGTAGCCGAATAAGACGGCTTCGTCAATAAACAATTCGCGGGCATACTTGCTGTTGCCTTCTGCCACACTTTTCACAAACTTCATGGCAGCTTCTTCCACTGCCTTGTACTCTTCGATATTTGCTCTCATGATGCTAATGTTTAATTGATTATCTTGTTTTGATGCTGCAAAGGTAGGTGATTCCTCCAGTTTGCACAAGTACCGAAAAATTATTCGGTATATACCCGTTACGATATATTATCCTTACCTTTGCAGGCGTAACATTCAATAAAGATAAAACCATGTACGAAAGAAAGATACCCGTAGATTTGGACTGTCCCTTGCGGCTGACCATGAGCCTGATTGATTCCAAGTGGAAGTCATGCATCTTGGACGAACTGCGCCACCGTGCCCTGCGTCCCAGTGAATTGCACAAGATATTTCCCGAAGCCACGCCTCGTGTGCTCGACTTGCAACTGAAGGAACTGGTAGAGGACGGGCTCGTATCGAAGACCATCTACCCTGAACTGCCTCCTCGTTCGGAGTATGCTATCACTCCGTTGGGGATGACGCTTATTCCCATCATCGATGCTATGATTGCATGGGGAGAGAAGAATACAGAATTATTTGAAAAGAAATATGGGAAACGGTAATAGAATTTGGTTGCTTTCCCGTATCTTTGCGCTAAGACAAGAGTTGTTTGACAGAAATTTACCGCATATTGCAGAATTTGTGACTGTTTCCAAGTCATTACCTCGTTTTTTGAGAAATGCTTATAAATAGCTTATTTTTAATATATTCCTATTTCAATATCGTTTTTTTCCGACAAAATCCTTATAGTAAACAATGTAGAATGCGTAGCAGAACTGGGCGAACAGCACCAGAAGGTCGCCCCGGATGGCAGTGCCGCTGCCGGATGATGCCGCACTGCCGTTGGCGCTGCTGCCTAAGATGAGCATCAGGGCGCCTCCCGCCCCACAGGCGATGCCCGCCACTTTCTTGCCTGTGACCGGCTTTCAGGATGTAGGCAGCCAGCACCATGGCCCAGAGCGGCATGCTTGTGGTGATGATGGACGCATCGGTGGGGGAGCTCATGCTGACTCCCAGGATGAAGCAGCCCTGGTTGAGCACGATTGCGAACAGCGAGGCGAAAAACAGTGTCACCATGTCCTTGGGACTGACGTGCTCGGGTTTCTGGAACAGGGAGGCGATCCAGAAAAGCAGCATCGCCCTCCGACCCGCAGGTCCGTCATTACAAAAGGGCTTACCGCCCCTGAGGCCATAATCAGCTTGGATACAGGCGACATCAGTCCCCACATCGTATTTGCCCCCAGCATAGCGGCATGGCCCTTCAGATTGAACTTCATTTCCGTAAACTTCTTATCCGGTTTTCCGGCTGCAAAAGTATGCGAATTGTACTGCTCTTTTTTGTACTTTTGCGCTATATTATTGAATAAATCAACCATGTGGAAAGAGAACCTGTACCGCCCGTTCGAGATCCTTCTGAGGGAGCACGATGATTTTCCTAGAGGAAGGCACCAGCACTCCTTTTACGAGATGGTCTATATCCTCAGCGGCAGCGGGGATTTCGAGGCCAGTGTCTTCGGCAGCGGGCAGGAGCATTGCCGGTACCGGGAGCGCGACCTGTTTCTGATACCGCCCGACACTCCGCATCTGTTCACGATTGAGTGTCACAGTCGCTATGTGTTTATCCGCTTCACTCAGAATTACCTGTTGGATTTCGTAGGTGCGGGACTTGCAGGCCTGTTGGAACTGAAATCGGATTTCCGCATTGGCCTGTCCGGGGATGACTCCGGCACGCTGGACCGTCTGATGGAGATGATTGTCCGGGAGACAGGCAGCGGGCGTGACTTCTCGGAGCATCTGTTGCAGCACTATGTTCACAGTGTGGTACTTGTCTGCGCGAGGAATCTGTCCGCCATAGAGCCTGTGCGGGAGCGTGCGGCGGAGGGCCGGCCCCGCTATATGCTGCAGTACATCCAGCAGCACCTCCACCAGCCGGAGCTTCTGACACTGGAGGCCATAGCCGCTAAATTCCATATCTCGCCGAAATACGCCGGGCGGCTTTTCAAGCGGCATTACGGGGTCACGCCGTTGCAGTACAGGAAACGCAGGCAGGCAGAAGACGGACGTGGTTACAGCCTGGACAGTCTTTTTCTGCCGATAAGGTAGACAACGGCTCCGAGGACTGCGGTAATCATGAGCCACGGGTAGAAATACTGTACCTGGGCATGGCTGTACAGCAGCCCTCCTGTCATGGGACCGAGTGCCATGCCGCAGTCCAGGCCGATAAGGTAGGTGTTGTTGGCCAGTCCCCTTTTGGAGTTGTCCACCATGGTCATGGCCGTAGCCTGGGACTCCGAGCACATGATGCCGAAACCTCCGGCCATGCACACGGCTGCCGCTATCAGGGTCAGGTTGTTGCCGCCGGTGCCGAGCAGCAGCATGGACACTGTCGCGCTTATGGTGCATAGGGCCATAAAGCGCCGGTAGGGCACGCGGTCGAAATAGTTGCGGAATCCTACCCGCATACATACCAGCGCGATGGCATAGGCTGCGAAGAACAGTTCCGGATGCATGGCCGCTCCGGTCTGTCTGACTATCTGCACGAGGAAGGACTGGGTGGCTGTGTACGGAATGGTGAAAAGAGTTACAATCAGTGCTATAGGTATAACACTTGTCTCCAAAAGCCTGAGCCGGTCCCGTTGTCCGGCTGTGTGTGCAGTATCTGTACGCTCTCCTTTGTGCCCTACGGCCATAGTCAGGGCAATGATCAGGGCTGCGGATATGACTGCGCCCCAGAATACCGGACGGAAACCCATGGCCCTTTCCAGGTTGATGCCCAGAGAAGGGGCCACGGCCAGTGCTACTGCCTGGACTGTCCCGTATATGCCCATGCCTGAGCCTATTTTCTCTTTCGGGATGAGCATGGAGAACCATGTGGACAATCCTACGGAGCAGCATGCGAAGCCGATGCCGTGTACTATACGCGCGGCCAGCAGCAGCCATGTGTTTACGGTAAGGGCACATCCGAGACAGCCGGCCAGCATAAGCGCGGCGCCCCATTGCGAGAGCTGTCTCTTGGTCACTCTGTCCACCATCGGACCCGAGACAATCCTGAATCCGATGGATACGAGGTTGGTAATGCCCACTACGGTGCCCATTAGAAGGCCGCTGCCGCCAAGGTTGCCCGTAAATCCTGCCAGTATGGGAATTATCATCGTATGGCAGGACATGAAGCAGAAACATGCGGCCAGTACCAGTACCGTGTCCTTTGAGAATATATTTTTCTCCATAGCTTCCTTATCCGATCGAGCGGCGCAAAAATAATCATAAAATCTTCCGGTTGTCCCTGGTGTCGGCATGCAGAGTTCCTGACAAATCAGTGTGGGTGCTGTTCTTCTGAACGCTTTTGGGGAGAACTTGGCGGAGTGGGAAAAAATAGGTATTTTTGCGGTCTGTAAAATAGAGATGAAACATACAGCTGTATATCTGACAATAGCATTACTGTTGTCCGTAACAGTGCCTGCGAGTGCGCATGAGGACCGGGTGCTCAGGGGAGTTGTCCTTACCCTCGATGATGAAGGGAATAAGGCTCCAGTGCCGTATGCGGCAGTATACTGGATCGAATCGGGCACATACGCTGACTGTGATGGCCAGGGACGTTTCTCTATAGGAATGGACAACGGGAAGGACCGGACCCTGGTCACCGCTGCTCTTGGCTATGCTCGGGATACTTTGGTGATAGCACCGGACGAGACTTTCGTGGAGGTGGTCCTGCGCAGTGACAATCAGCTGGACGAGGCCGTGGTCACGGCTCGTACGGACGCCAATTATCTGTCCCGGCTGTCAAACGTAAAGACTGAGGTAATATCGTCTGCCGGCCTTAACAAAATGGCCTGCTGCAATCTGGCCGAGAGTTTCGAGAATTCGGCTTCGGTCTCGGTAGGGTATTCCGATGCCGTGACGGGAGCAAGGCAGATCCGTCTGCTCGGTCTGTCCGGTATATACACGGCAATGCTGGATGAGAACCGTCCTGTCATGCGCGGCCTGGCTGCTCCATTCGGGCTGTCCTATGTGCCGGGACAGTGGCTTGAGAGTATTCAGGTGGCGAAAGGGCCGTCTTCGGTAATCAACGGCGTGGAGGCCATTACCGGCCAGATAAATATGGAGCACAGGAAGCCTACGGACGAAAAGCCACTGTTCGTAAACGCATATCTCAACAGTATGCTGATGGCGGAACTCAATGTCGCCTCATCCCTTCAGATAGGAAACAAATGGAGTACTGTGCTGCTTGCCCATGCCTCTGCATCCAGTATGCCGCATGACATGAACGGGGACGGCTTCAGGGATGAGCCGAACACCATGCAGTTCAATTTCGCAAACAGATGGCTGTATGTCGATGAAAGCGGAGTGCAGGTCCGTTTTGGGGTAAAGGCTCTTTATGACGGCCGTATAGGAGGTCAGATGGATTTCTCGCGTGTCTATGTGGATTCTCTGGGCTCTCTTACAGCTCCGTGGGGAACGGACATCACCAACAAAGGTCTGAACGGATATGTCAAGGTGGGAATACCGTTGAATGACGACAATTCCCACAATATCGCAGTTGTGGCAGACTATACCTGGCATCAGATGGATTCCTATTTCGGACTCAAGAGTTTCTTCGGCAGTCAGAACTCAGGTTTTATCAACATCATGTATCAGGGTGTGCCTGATGACTCTCACAGGTTCACATTCGGGATACGGGATTTTCTCGACGGTTACTCGCAGGTGCTGCATGATGGCTATACTGTAGGTGTTGAAGGGAACCGCATTGTGGAGAGGAAGGATCACGATCTGTCGCGTATGGAGAATTCGCTTGGCGTCTACGGTGAGTATACTTATACGTTCGGGGATAAATTCTCTGCCGTGGTGGACCTCAGTCTGGACTGGAACAATATCTACGGTGTGAGACTGTCGCCAAGAGCCAACCTGAAGTGGTCTCCTGTGGACTGGCTCGTGCTTAGGGCATCCGGAGGCCGTGGAACCCGCTCTCCGAATGTGGTGGCGGACAATCTCGGAATGATGTCCACCGGCCGCCGCATAGTTATGGACAAAGACCTGGATGTGGAATCCGCATGGACTTACGGTGGAAATGTTACCGCTTATCTGCCGGTCGGGTATGAAGACAACTGTTATGTCAGTTTCGACTATTTCCGCAGCGAATTTACAGACCAGGTAATCGCGGATCAGGAGTACGGGGATTTCAGTACAGTGTATATATACAATCTGGACGGGCCCTCGTATACCAATACATATCAGGTTGACTTCTCCATAGAGCCTTTCGAACGCTTCACTGTGCTGGCAACTTTCAGATATACGGACTCCAAGGTGACTCTTAAAGGCAGGGGACTGGTGGAGAGACCGCTTGTCAGCCGTTACAAGGGAGTGCTTAACCTGCAGTATGCGACCAGGATGAACTTGTGGACATTTGACTTCACCGCTCAGATCAACGGTCCCTCGCGCCTGCCTGTATTTGCCGTAAAGGCCGGAGAGAGCGGCATGAGTCCTGTGTATCCGGTCCTTTTTGCTCAGATTACACGTAAGTTCAAGGGAACAGACGTATACATAGGCGCGGAGAACCTTACGTGTTTCAAGCAGGAGCATCCTGTTATCGATGCCGGGGATCCGTATTCCCGTAATTTCAACGCATCGGTCATCTGGGGGCCCATAACAGGTATAACTGTTTATGCCGGAGTGAGATTCACGTTATGGAAGTGATTTTATGAACTTTTAAAATTAAAAAAGATGAAAGCATCTGGATTTTTTCTCAAAACCGTTCTTGCCGTATTGGCGATGTCGATTTTTGTAGTATCTTCGACCGCTCAAAACAACAAGAGGCAGAAGTCTCTTCAGGAGGTGACGTTCATAGTCAGTCTGCATTGTGAAAACTGCGTCAGGAAGGTACAGGACAACATTCCGTTTGAGAAGGGAGTCAAGGACCTGAAAGTGAATTTGGAGGATAAGACAGTGTGGATAGAGTACTCTCCTGACAAGACAGACAAGGCGAAGCTTGCAGCGGCAATCGAGAAATTAGGTTACGAGGTTGTCGGTGAGGTTGTGGAAGAACAGTAGCATATTTAAGATATGTTTAAAATATTAAGAAAGAAATTTTTAACGCCGGCGATATGTCAGATGGACGTCCTGGCGCCCCGTATCGCGGAATCCGCGCGTCCGGGACAGTTCCTCATTGTGAGGGCTGGTGAGAGGAGTGAGCGCATTCCTCTTACGATATGTGATTATGACCCTGTCGAGGGCAGTGTCACGATAGTAACGCAGGAAGTTGGAGCTTCCACCAGAAAGATATGTCATTACGAGGAGGGAGAGTCCTTTGCCGATGTGGTCGGCCCTCTCGGGCAGCCGTCGGAGTTTGTGCACAAGACTCCACAGGAGCTTGCAGGCAGCCGCTGGCTGTTCATTGCCGGAGGTCTCGGTACCGCACCGGTCTATCCGCAGGCCAAGTACCTGCACAATGCCGGTGCTTACGTAGACGTAATCATAGGTGCCCGCAACAAGGACCTCATCATCATGGAGAAGGAGATGGAAGCCGTGTGCGACCATCTGTATATCTGTACAGATGACGGCTCGGCGGGAGAAAAGGGTGTCGTGACTGCGGTCATGGACCGTTTGCTCGGAGGCGGGGAGAGATATGACCAGGCCGTGTCCATAGGGCCTATGATCATGATGAAGTTCGCCACCCTCAAGGCTAAGGAGTACAACCTGCCGCTCGTGGTCAGCCTCAATACCCTGATGGTGGACGGTACAGGCATGTGCGGTGCCTGTCGCGTGACTATCGCCGGCGAGACCAAGTTCGCCTGCGTGGACGGACCTGAGTTCAATGCCTATGACGTGGATTTCGACGAAGCCATGAGGCGTCAGGGCATGTACCGTGACATAGAGAGGGAAGAGGATCATAAGTGCAATATCGGTCTGCATTAAAAAGGAGGAACGAAAATGGCTAATAAGATACCCAGAGTGCCGGTCAGGGAACAGAAACCGGCAGTGAGAGCGCACAATTTCGAGGAAGTGTGCTATGGATACAACGAGGAGGAGGCTCTGCTTGAATCGTCAAGGTGTCTTCATTGCAAGAATCCGCGTTGTATGTCGGCATGTCCGGTGTCGGTCAGAATACCGGATTTCATTGCGAGGATTGCGGCTCGCGATTTTGAGGGAGCAGCGTCTGTGATTGCAGAGGACAGTTCGTTGCCTGCAGTATGCGGCCGTGTCTGTCCTCAGGAGACCCAGTGCGAGGGCTCGTGCGTCTTAGGTGTGAAAGGCGAGCCTGTCGCCATAGGCAAACTGGAACGTTTCGTGGCCGACTGGAGCCGTGAGAACGGAAAGGTATTCATAGACAGGAAACCGTCCAACGGTATCAAGGTGGCTGTAATCGGCAGCGGCCCGTCTGGTCTGGCCTGTGCTTCCGATCTGGCAAAATGGGGTTACGACGTGACTGTCTTCGAAGCCCTGCACAAGGCAGGCGGAGTGCTCCAGTACGGCATACCTGAGTTCCGTCTTCCCAAGCAGAAGGTGGTGGAGCACGAGGTGGACAATCTCAGAAAGTTAGGAGTCAGGATAGAGACAGATGTGGTTGTGGGCAGGACTGTGACGGTGGACGAGCTTTTTGACAAGGAGGGCTTCAAGGCCATATTCATAGGTTCGGGCGCCGGACTGCCCAGATTCATGGGCATCCCAGGAGAAAATCTCAACGGGGTATCTTCGGCCAATGAATTCCTGACGCGTAACAATCTTATGCATGGCTATGATCCTGACTATGATACTCCTGTGTTCTCCGGAAAGCATGTTGTGGTGGTCGGCGGCGGCAATGTGGCCATGGATGCGGCCCGTACGGCATTGCGTCTTGGCTCGCAGGTGACAATTGTATACCGCCGTACAGAGAACGAACTGCCTGCAAGACGCGAGGAGGTGCATCATGCAAAGGAGGAAGGAATAGAGTTCAGGATGCTGACCAATCCTGTGGAGATACTTGGGGATGAAAAGGGCTGGGTACGCGGAATACGCTGTATCCGTATGGAACTTGGGGAACCGGATGCTTCCGGCCGCCGCTCTCCGGTGCCTGTCGGAGGATCGGAGTTCGACATTGAGGCGGATACGGTCATCATGGCTCTCGGAACGTCTCCCAATCCTATGCTTCCCCGTTCGACGCACGGGATCGAGATCAATAGGAAAGGCTGCATAGTCGCTGATGAGAGCGGTATGACCACACGTCCGATGGTGTATGCCGGCGGGGACGCCGTGACGGGCGCGGCAACCGTGATTCTGGCCATGGGTGCAGGCCGCCGGGCTGCTGCAGCCATCAGAGATGCCTTGGAACTACAGAAATAATTTCTAACTTTGCCCGGATTAATGTATTAAGCCTAATGAACGACAAATTGAAAATCGTTGTCCTGGCCAAGCAGGTGCCGGACACCAGAAATGTAGGAAAGGATGCGATGAAGGAGGACGGAACCGTCAACCGCGCCGCATTACCTGCTATTTTCAATCCTGAGGACATGAATGCCCTCGAGCAGGCGCTCCGTATCAAGGACCGTCTGAAGGATGTGGAAATCCATCTGCTGACAATGGGCCCCGGCAGGGCTGCCGACATCATCCGCGAGGGACTCTTCAGAGGAGCTGACGGAGGTGTGCTTCTTACTGACAGAAAGTTTGCCGGAGCCGATACTCTGGCGACATCATACGCCATATCCCAGGCTGTCCGCAGGATGGCTCCGGATATCATCATTGCCGGCCGGCAGGCTATAGACGGGGATACCGCGCAGGTAGGTCCTCAGGTTGCCGAGAAGCTGGGCTGGCCCCAGATTACCTATGCTGAGGAAGTATTGTATATAGATAACAGCCGTGTGACGGTAAGAAGAAGGCTCGAGAGGGGAATCGAGGTGGTTTCCTCTCCTCTTCCCGTGCTGGTTACCGTGACAGGTACAGCTGCTCCATGCAGGCCGCGAAACGCCAAGCAGCTCATGCGCTACAAGGGTGCCCGTACTGTCTCCGAGGAGCAGGCGGCCGGCTCCGAGTATGCCGCGACAGGCAAAGCCGGGGAATCGTTCAGGATTCCCGAGTGGGGTTTTGCCGAGATAGGCGGGGATGAGAAGAGCTACGGTCTCGCCGGATCGCCTACCAAAGTCAAGAAGGTCGAGAATATAATCCTGCAGGCCAAGGAGTCCAGGACCCTCTCCGGCAGTGACGCCGATATCGAGGGACTTGTCAAGGAACTGATCGCAAGTCATACAATCGGTTAATAAAGAAGGAATCATGAACAACATTATAGTATTTTGTGAGACGGACGGCGGCCGTCTGTGTGACGTCAGCCTCGAGTTGATGACAAAGGCCCGCGACCTCGCGGCATCCCTCGCTTGTGATGTGGAGGCCGTGCTTATAGGCTGCAACGTAAAGAATCTTGTGCCGGAGCTGTATGCTTACGGCGCGAAGACAGTGCATCTGGCGGAAGATCCAAGGCTGGAATATTTCCGAACATTGCCTTATGCCGCCATCATCATAGACCTTTTCCGCAGGGAGCAGCCACAGATAGCCCTCTTTGGAGCTACCTCCGTGGGCAGGGACCTTGCGCCAAGGGTATCAAGTGCTCTTCACAGCGGTCTTACTGCAGATTGTACGGCACTTGAGATAGGTGACCATAAGGACAAGGAGAGAGAGTACCACAATCTTCTTTACCAGATCAGGCCTGCTTTCGGAGGCAACATAATAGCCACAATCGTCAATCCGGAGCACAGGCCTCAGATGGCGACTGTACGCGAGGGCGTGATGAAGAAGGCTCCTTTAGCGTCTCCCGTAGCTGGACGTATCGTCGTAATAGACGTCAATTCTATCCTGAAGGACAGTGACCTGACAGTGGAGATCGTGGCCCGCGAAATAGAGGAACGCAAGATTGATATCAAAGGTGCCCAGATTATCGTAGCCGGAGGTTTCGGTGTCGGCAGCAAGGAAAATTTCGACCTGATATTCGAACTCGCCAGGACTCTCGGAGGTGAGGTAGGCGCTTCCCGCGCCGCCGTTGACGCCGGCTTCGCGGACCATGCCCGCCAGATCGGCCAGACCGGTGTGACGGTGCGTCCCAAACTGTTCATCTCATGCGGCATATCCGGGCAGATACAGCATACAGCCGGTATGGACCAGTCATCTATGATCATCTCCATCAACAGCGATCCTGAGGCTCCTATCCACAAGATAGCTGACTATGCCATAGTAGGAGACCTCAATGTGGTGATACCCAAACTCATCAAGTTCTACAAACAAAACAGCAAATAGTCATGGCAAACTTTTATACAGACAACAGTGATTTGAAGTTTCAGCTCTCCCATCCGTTGATGAGGAAGATTGTGGAGCTGAAGGAACAGGATTTCAAGGACAGCGGTGTATATGATTATGCGCCCTGCAACGTGGAGGACGCCATCGACTCATACGACAAGGTTATGGAAGTGATGGGGGAGATCTGCGCCGACACCATAGCCGCCAATGCCGAGCAGGTAGATCATGACGGCCCTGTCTGCGAGAACGGAAGAGTGACCTATGCCGCCGGTACGGCCGAGAACCAGAAGGTGCTCACCCAGGCCGGCATGTACGGAATGTCCCTGCCCCGCCAGTACGGCGGACTTAACTTCTCCCTCGTACCTTACGTGATGGCGGAGGAACTTGTATCCAGGGCTGATGCCGGATTTGCAAACATATGGGGCCTTCAGGACTGTGCAGAGACTATCCATGAGTTCGCCTCTGAGGAGATAAAGGAAGAGTTCCTGCCGAGGATACAAAAAGGGGATACCTGTTCCATGGACCTTACCGAACCGGATGCAGGCTCCGACCTGCAGGCCGCCATGCTGAAGGCCGAGTGGGATGAGGAGAAGGGAATGTGGATGCTCAACGGCGTGAAGAGGTTCATAACAAACGGTGACGCCCAGATCAAACTGGTGCTGGCCCGTTCCGAGGAAGGTACCCGCGACGGCCGGGGCCTGTCGTATTTCGTACACGACCAGAAATGGGGCGGCGTTACAGTCCGTCGTATCGAGAACAAGCTCGGTATCAAGGGATCTCCTACATGCGAGCTGGTGTTTAAGAATGCCCCTGCCAAACTTGTCGGCGAGCGTCGTCTTGGTCTTATCAAATACGTGATGTCTCTGATGAACGGTGCCCGTCTCGGTGTCGGTGCCCAGTCTGTCGGCATATCCGAGGCCGCTTACCGCGAGGCTTACAAATATGCCTGCGAGCGCCGTCAGTTCGGCAAGGCCATCATCGAGTTTCCCGCAGTATCGGAGATGCTTGCAGTGATGAAGGCCAAACTTCAGGCTTCCCGTGCCATTCTTTACGAGACAACCCGTTTCGTGGATATGTACAAGGCTCTTGGCTTTATTGCTGAGACGCGTAAACTCACACCTGAAGAGCGTCAGGAGATGAAGAAGTATCAGAAATATGCTGATATGTTCACACCTGTGCTGAAGATGATGTCCAGCGAGTACTGTAACCAGAATGCCTACGATGCAATACAGATTCACGGCGGCTCCGGTTACATGAAGGAGTATCCGGTGGAACGCATTTATCGCGATGCAAGGATAACCACCATATATGAAGGTACGTCCCAGCTCCAGACCGTTGCTGCTGTCCGCTACGTGACCACAGGGGCATATCTGGCCAAGATACGCGAGTACGAGGCTGAAGAAATCGCTCCCGAGTTCGCCACGCTGAAGAAAGCTCTGGTGGAGATGGCCGGGCAGTATGAACAGGCTTGTGCTCTCGTGCATGGACACGACAATACCTATGTAGACTTCCATGCCCGTCGTCTGGTGGAGATGGCCGGGCACATAATAATGGGGTGGCTGCTTGTGCTGGATGCTCAGAGATGTCCGGACTTTGCCAGGTCTGCAAGGGTATTCGTCGGCAAGGCTAAGGCATGGAATCAGGAACGGTACGGATACATCGCCGGCTTCAGTGAGGAGGATCTGGCGGACTATATAAACTGAAACCATGTAGTATGAGGAAGTATCTTTCCATTACAGCACTTTCCCTCATTTGCTGGGCCTCGGCCTTCGCAGATGAGGGAATGTGGCTTCCATCCCTGATTTCCCAGAGGATAGAGGATATGCAGGCCAAGGGATTTGAACTCTCGGCCGATGATATTTACAGCATCAACCAGGCCTCACTGAAGGATGCCGTGGTGCTTTTCGGCAGAGGCTGTACCGGAGAGCTTATTTCCCCGGAGGGACTGCTTATTACCAACCATCACTGCGGCTATGCCCAGATACAGCAGCACAGCTCGGTGGAGCATGACTATCTCCGCGACGGCTTCTGGGCCATGACCCGGGAAGAGGAACTTCCCAATCCGGGCCTGACCGTCAGTTTCCTGGAGTATATGGAAGACGTGACAGAGCAGGTGTTGGACGGTTATGAGGCGGGAATGACTGAGGAGGAGCGGACGGCTCTGATTGATGCCAATGCCGACCGGTTGATAGAAAAGGCGACTGCGCCAGGCAACGGACTCAGGGCCTCAGTGGAGTCCCTGTACTACGGCAACAAATACTATATGTTCGTCTACCGGGAGTATTCAGACGTGCGCCTGGTGGGAGCGCCTCCCTCGTCCATAGGCAAGTTCGGCGGAGATACCGACAACTGGATGTGGCCGCGTCATACCGGAGATTTCTCCATTTTCCGTATATATGCTGACAAGGACAACAATCCTGCTCCATATTCGGAGGACAACGTGCCCTACATGCCCAAGCGTTATTTCCATATTGCGGCAGGCGGCATAGAGGAGGGAGACTTTACCTTTGTCTACGGTTTTCCGGGAAGCACCCGCGAGTACATCATGTCCGAGGGTGTACGTTATGTGTCGGAAGTATCCAATCCGTTCAAAATTGCCCTGCGTACCATGCGTCTGGACATCCAGAAGCGGTATATGGAAGCCGACCAGGCTGTCCGCATACAGTATTCTTCTAAAAACGCCGGTATCGCCAACGCCTGGAAGAAATGGCAGGGCGAGATGAAAGGTGTGGCCCGTCTCGGTACAGTCGCCAGAAAGCAGGAGTTTGAGTCCGGCTTCATGAAGTGGGCTGAGGGAACGGAGTACGAGGGCATAGTTCCTGCCCTGGATTCATTATACAGACTGCTTGAACCTTATAACTATGCCTATGAGTATTACAATGAGTCGGCACGTACGATAGAACTGGCGCAGTTTGCCTCCAGCATAGGGCGTGTGGCCGGGTCCGGCTCCGATTCTGCACTGAAGGCGGTCATAGCCTCGTTCTACAAGGATTACTACCTGCCTGTCGACAAGGAATCTTTCGTGGCCGTGATGAATGCTTATAAGGACAATGTCCCGGTTGGCTTCCGTCCTCCGTATTTTGACAGCACTCTTGCCGTGTACGGAGGCTCCGTAGAGCAGTGGGCTGACCATATGTTCTCCACTTCCGTCTTCGCGGACCCTGCGGCACTTGATACCATGGACTGCACTGCCGCCGCAGCCCTGCATGACGATCCGGCATCGGAATTCGGCAGAGAGTTTGCCGAATGGACAGAAGCCAATCTGCGTCCTGTGATCAAACGGCTCAGCTCCGAGATTACCCTGCTCAACCGCGACTACATGCGCGGTCAGATGGAGTATCAGCCGGACAAGATATTCTACCCGGATGCCAATCTTACCCTTCGTGTAGCCTACGGCCATATCAAGGGATATGCTCCCTCAGACGGAGTGTACTACCTGCCGTTCTCGACCATCAAGGGAATAATGGAAAAAGACAATCCGGAGATATTCGACTATGACATTCCGCAGAAGTACCGTGACATCGTAGACAGTGGGGATTACGGACGCTGGGGGTATGACGGAGATGTCCCCGTATGCTTTATCGCTACCAATCATACTTCCGGCGGCAATTCCGGAAGTCCTGTCATTGACTCCAAGGGACGTCTGATCGGCATCAACTTCGACCGTGTGTGGGAAGGAACCATGAGCGATATCGAGTTCGATCCGGATTTCTGCCGGAATATATCTTTGGATATTCGCTATGTCCTGTTCGTAATAGACAAGATAGGCGATGCCGGCCATCTCATAGACGAGATGACAATAGAAACAGAGTAGGGAACACGCATGTGCTCTGAAGGAGCCGGACACTTGCCATTCAGGCTCATGCCTCCTTAAATTTTTAAGAAAAAAATTTGGCCGTACGGAAAATTTACTATCTTTGCGGTCCGATTCGGGATGTGGCGCAGTTGGTTAGCGCACCACGTTAGGGACGTGGGGGTCGGACGTTCGAGTCGTCTCATCCCGACAAGCCAGGTCTCCTGAAGGGGACCTTAATTTTTGGATAAGGTTATCTGTTTTTTTCGGGAAGTGGCGCAGTTGGCTAGCGCGCTGCGTTCGGGACGCAGAGGTCGGGTGTTCGAGTCACCTCTTCCCGACAGAAGGGTTTCTTTTTAAGGGACCCTTTCTTTTTGTCGTATAGTTAGTGATGGAGCAGGAATGTGAACGGTACATGCAGCCGGGCGGCCCAGTCGTGTTCTACATGGGAGGCCCCTGGAAAAACACGGCTCTGCCAGCTGGGGGCAGACCATCCGAGAGTGACGAGCAGGCTGTCAAGTCTGTCCTGGTATGGAGGGTATAATGCATCTAAGGTAGAGTCTCCGCGGTCTGTGTACAGCAGACAGGAACCGGGCTCGGGCAGGTGGTCGGAAAGATAGCTGAGGAAAGCCCTGAATACTTTTTCAGAGATGTCTGCGGCATTGGGACAGGTACTGCCGGTTATCATTGGCAGGTGTGTGGACATGCACGCGGCTCCGCCGAATACTTCCGGATACTCGCACAAGGCATAGAGTGAGATAAGTCCTCCCATACTGGAACCGGCGATAAAGGTATGTGCCTTGTCAGGCATGGTGGAATACCGGGTGTCGATGAATGGCTTGAGTTCTGTGGTGAGGAAACGGAGGTATTCATCGGCTTCATAGTCAGTGCAGGAGGAGAGCATGAAAGCGAGGGCTTCCGGTGAGCTTAAGGAGGTGCCTTCGGTCCATATGCCGCTTGTGTCGCGTATTCCGCCAAGATAGCCGAGTGTCTTTTCCGGGAAATATTCGCCGTATCTGTTGTTCCCGTGCGCGATGCCGACAACTATGAAAGGCTGCAGGCTGTCTGATGCAATAAGCTTTCCTGCAGTCTCGTCCACCATCCATTCCTCGTGGTTCCACGACCATGTTGAGTCGAAAAGCATCTGTCCGTCGTGCATATACAGCACCGGGTATTTCTTTTTTGTGGAATATCCGTCAGGAAGCCATACATATACCTGACGCGGACTCATGTATTTCGATTCGAACTGCGGATAGCCTTCCACGTGTCCGGATGAGGTGTGTGTGCCGTTCCCGTCCTTGAGCAGGTCTATCGTACCTCCATCGTAGATCAGGTAGCCGCGCAGGTCTGGACGGGATTCGATGAACACGGCGGCTTTTTCCTTGCCTAAGACCATGCAGTATGTCGCGTATGCATCGGAAAACGCTCCTCCTCTGGAAGTGTCGGAGGATATGACGGTGGCACTGAGCAGGTCGTGGCTGGCCGGATATCCGGTCAGCGGATTGATGGAGTGGGCATATTTCTTTCCGTTGATGATGTGGAATTTGCGGTAATTCCCGGAGGTTGTGATGCCGCAGTCGGTAAGGTGCAGTATTTTCTGGATATTCTCGCCGGCTGTCTGGCTGCCGTCCTCGGGGGTGTCGACTCCTATGCTCCACATTCTTCCTGATGCGTTGGCACCTTTGCATACGATTTCCATTCCTACTTCCACGAGATAGTCCTGTACTCCGAGACTGTCGAGCAGGTCGGCTACGACATCGCAGGTATAGCCTTGTGCGATGGCGTTGAAATTGAGCTGTACTCTCGGATCTTTCTTAATGACTTTCCCGTTTTCGATACTTACCAGGTCCATGCCTGTAAAAGCTTTCAGGGAGTCTATGATATGTGCTGTCGCTTCGTCATTCTTCAGGCTGTCGAGTCTGGACGGATCGGAGAATCCGAATCCCCAAAAGTCATAAAGAGGTCCTCCGCTGACATCGAACAGGCCTCCGGTCTCTTCCCACAGTTTCTTGGACATTTCGAACATTTCTGAGAAATACCTGTCCGGACGGCAGTCTTCCCCTCTGTTGATTCTGGAGAGTATGGAACCTTTGTTGTATCCTGATATGGAGAAGTCTATGTCCTGTAGTCTCTGTGCTACAAGACTGGTGACCGAGTCCTCGTCCGATGCGGTACCTGCGTTTTCCGGTACTGAATATATTATGTGGAATGTCCCTCCTTGTGTATAACCTTCTATCCGTCTGTATATTCTGTCTTGGGAACAGGAAGCTGGCAGAAGGGATGTCAGGCAGCTTGCAGCTATGATCCAGATGTTGGCAAGATGTCTCATGATGGCATGATTTTAGTAAAAATGTTATCTGTTTGCAAAGCTAAGAAAAAATTGATGCATATTTGTATCTGAATTAAAGATAGAAGAAGACATGTACACTGGTGTAGTTATAAAAAGAGTGTCAATGGCAGTGCTTATGCTGCTCTCCATTATCTCCTGTAACAAGGACGAGGAGGAGTATGAGTACATGGAAGGGTCCGTCAATTTCGATTTTCCGACGTATGTGGTGGTTGATCAGGTGATAGAGACTTATGCCTCCGGTATTACCGTTCCGAGTGACCCTATTTACTTCTGGGTGGCGTCAGGCCTGGATCTGGGAGAAAGGGATACGGTGTACAGTCAGTCTATAAGGGTCACTGTCCCTCACGAGCCGGGTGAGTACAGCATTACGGCTTTTGCAAGGCACGAAGGATATTATTCGAAGAACAAGGTTGTCAACGTGGTGGCCATAACTGATGAAGGGGATGCTGTGGACGGATGGACGAAAACTTCGGATACTTTTACCGATCCACGTGACGGATCAGTATATTATGTAAGGGACTATGGACATCTTACATGGTTTGTCCAGAATCTGAGGTATGCGGGTGACGGAGAAGATACGCTGGGCCGTGCCTATGAGAACTCGGACGGAATCGGCAGTGTATTCGGCCGTCTGTATTCATGGAATGACGCGACCGGAGGCGAGGCCGGCTCTGGTCTGGGAGGAGGACCTCAGGGGGCCTGTCCGGAAGGATGGACAGTTCCGACAATGGAAGACTGGGAGGATTTTGCGGCTGCAGTAGTTGAAGAGACAGGTCTGGAGGATGTTTCAGTTGATTTCATGGACTCCTGGCGGCATCTCGGAGAAGTCATGACGGCCGCAATATTGATCAATGGCGATGCGATGTGGCCTTATTCTCCTGACAACGAGCATACAAACGATGTCGACTGGAATGGGATTCCGACCGGGAACTCCAACAACAGCTATTCTGATTTCGAGAATATCGCTGAGTACGGTATGTGGTGGGCGTCTTCGGAACTGGATAACGGTATGGTGCCTTACAGGTACGTATTCTACAATGGAAGCGATTGTGGAGTGTACTATACGGACAAGGACACGTACGGTGTCTCCGTCAGGTGTGTCAAAGTTTTGGAATGATAAATTTAAATGATGATTGATATGAAAAAACGTGGTTACATAGTGCTGGCTGTCGTTGTGGCGTTGGTGCTTATTCTGTTTTTCTGGATTAAGGGAATGTATAACTCAATGGTACGCATGGATGAGAATGTCTCTCAGGCATGGGCTCAGGTTGAGAATGTATATCAGAGAAGGGCTGACCTGATACCCAATCTGGTAGCTGCAGTCAAAGGTTATGCGGAACATGAGTCCTCGACTCTGCAGGCAGTGGTGGATGCCAGAGCGAAGGCCACACAGGTGACGGTGGATCCGTCCACGCTTTCAGAGAACGAGCTTTCCAAGTTTATGGAGGCGCAGGACGAACTGGGTGCTGCCATAGGACGTCTGTTGGTGTCTGTAGAACGTTATCCTGATCTCAAGGCCAACCAGAATTTCCTTGATCTTCAGGCTCAGCTCGAAGGTACCGAGAACAGGATCGCTGTAGAACGCAGGAAGTTCAATGAAGCTGCACGCGATTACAATGTTACTATCCGTAAATTCCCGGACAATATTTTCGCAGGAATGTTCGGATTTGAGAAAAAAGGTTATTTCGAGGCGTCCGAGGAGGCATCTCAGGCACCTGTAGTATCTTTTGAGGAATGACGGCAGATGATCTTTTGAGAAAAGAGAGCAAGGAATTGCTTGTAAGCGCCATAAAGTCTGCGGAGAAGAATACTTCAGGGGAGATACGTGTGCATCTTGAGCAGGTATGCAAGGGAGACCCGTACATGCGCGCCGCGTATGTGTTTTCCAAATTGGGAATGTTCAGGACAGCGGACCGCAATGGGGTGTTGATTTACCTTGCACTCAAGTCCCGCAAGTTCGCCATTGTCGGTGACTCCGGTATCAATGCAAGGGTAGGAGCCGGCTTCTGGAATGATGTCAAGGATGGTATGGAAGCTGATTTTCAGGCCGGAAATTTTACCGGAGGTATGACGAAGGCAGTTCTTGCTGTAGGTGAGAAGCTGAAAGCCTTTTTCCCTTACCGGAAAGATGATGTGAATGAACTTTCAGACGATATTTCATATGATGACAATAAGGACAGCCTGTAGACGACTGCTGCCTTTTATCGCCGGAGCAATGCTTCTTGCGGCGTCTTCGTATGCAGCAGCGCAGATCCCGCAGAAGCCTTCAGTAGCCCGTGCGGTAAATGACTTCGCCGGTGTCTTCACGCATCAGGAAGCGGAGTACATGAACAGAGTGCTGGTGGATTTTGCGGACAGTACTTCCAATCGGATTGTTGTCGTCACTGTAGACGGTCTCGGTGGATTGGAGCCTGCTGAGTTCGCCTATGAGATAGGAGAACAGTGGGGGGTCGGCTCAGGACAGTTCGACAATGGGGTGGTGGTATTGGTAAAACCCAAGACTTCCGGTTCTTCAGGGCAGGTGTATATTGCGGTCGGTTATGGCCTGGAGGGGGCAATACCCGATGCTGTGGCCAAACGGATCGTAGAGAACGAGATGATTCCCCGTTTTAGGGAAAACGACTATGCCGGGGGAGTCGCTGCGGCTCTGAATGTACTGATGAGGCTGGCAGCAGGAGAGATATCATATAAAGAGTATGAGGAGGAAGCGGATGGAGGCGCAGGGGCTGTTGTCGGTATCTGTTTTATAATATTGTTTATTATCGTTGCAGTGATTGCTCACCGTAACGGCCCTACTGATCTCAGTAACGGAGGCAGTCGCGGGTCATCTGTGGCTGATGTCATATTCTGGTCCTCGCTCCTTGGCGGCGGTGGCCGCAGCGGAGGTTTCAGAGGAAACGGAGGTGGATTTTCCGGAGGCTTTGGCGGCGGTTTCGGCGGCGGAAGTTTCGGTGGCGGCGGTGCCGGCGGCAGCTGGTGATTCCGCCACCGGTGTATGGGCTCTATATGACTTCGGCTGAGTCGAAGGCCTTTATTATCTTTGTCACGAGCGGATGCCTGACCATGTCCTCAGTCCCGAAATTGATAACAGCCACTCCGTTTATGTTCTTCACGAGACTGACACCTCTGATGAGGCCTGAGTCTTTCTTGTTCGGCAGGTCTATCTGGCTTGCATCTCCTGTGACGATGAACTTGGCGTTGTTGCCCATACGTGTCAGGAACATCTTCAACTGTCCGAGTGTCGTATTCTGTGCCTCGTCCAGAATGACGAACGCACTGTCGAGTGTGCGCCCTCTCATATAGGCCAGAGGGGCTATCTGTATGATACCTTCTTCCATGAGTATCTGCAGTTTTCTCGGATGTATCATGTCATGCAGCGCATCATACAGAGGCTGTAGGTACGGATCGAGTTTCTCTTTCATGTCTCCTGGGAGGAATCCGAGTCTCTCACCTGCCTCCACTGCCGGCCTGGTAAGTATCAGTTTTTTTACCTCCTTATTTTTCAATGCTCTGACTGCCAGTGCAATAGCTGTGTATGTCTTTCCGGTTCCGGCTGGTCCGAGTGCGAATATCAGATCGTTCTTGTAGTATTCGTCCACGAGCCTGCGCTGGTTTAGGGTTCTGGCCTTTACGATTCTTCCCTCGTTACCGTATACGATATTGTATGATTCCTCGTTCTTGTGGATTGATTTCCGGTTTTCCATTTCGGACGGATAGGACCTGTAGTCGAGCAGTCTTTCCAGCTCGCTGTCACTGAGTACACTTCCATTTCTGATTGTATCCACCATAGTCTCAAGCCTCTCCTTTAGCATGTCCACTTCCCCTGCATCTCCTTTGAGACAGATTTCCTGTCCTCTTGCCAGTATGCTGACAGACGGGAAGAAGCGCCTCATTGTCTCTATGTTTCTGTTGTTGACTCCGTATATGTACACGGAGTCTGTCCCTTCAATTGATACTGTTTCCTTTTTTTCTACATTCTCACTCATTTTCGAACAGTGATTTTAGTCTGTTGTATGTATCTGTCATTCTCAAATAATTGTCCTGGTTCTTGAACTCGCTGCCTTTGTCCATGAATTCCCTGACCGGAAGTACGGTATAGCCGTCCTCGTAGCCGCCAGCTCTTGAGCACCAGACGGGTATGGCTTCACCTCCTGTGATGAAAGGGCCGTATGTGGTCACTATGATGTCGAGCCTGTACATCAGTCCAAGTTCTGTGTTCCGCAGACTCATGTTCGAGACGAAGTTGCCCAGCGAGTATACGGTCGGGAACTCGACGGCCTGGACTACGTGAGGATGTGAGCCAATGACCGCATCCGCTCCGTTGTCAAGCAGAAAACGTGCCCATTCCCGCTGTGTCCGGTCTGCCTCCGTACTGTATTCGTCTCCCCAGTGCGGAAGTGCTATAATGATTTCAGCACCTGCCGCTTCTGCCTTTTTCATGGAGTGCAGCACGGATGTCCTGTCCATCATGTTGACGCAGAACGGCTCAGGCACTTCTATGCCGTTGGTTCCATAAGTGAAGTTGATGAAAGCTGTCTTTATCCCTCCAATATTTGTGATGAACGGGTCCCCGACTGACCTTGACGCGCTGTCCCTGTAGGCGCCAGTCACCGGTATGCCTATTCTGTCGTACTTTTCAAAAGTTGAGGCCAGACCTCTCCTGCCTCTGTCACAGATATGGTTGTTTGCGCATAGGAACAGGTCTATGCCGGCTTCCGCTGCTGCCTCCGCTATGGATTCAGGGGCCGAGAATGACGGATATCCGGTGTACGGGGGGCCTCCAAGGCAGAACTCCATGTTTGCGACAGTGAAGTCCGCCGCATCGATGTGCCTGCGGACGTGACGGAAATAGGAGGAGTAATCATATGATGCCGACATCATGCTGTCGGCTCCCGGCATGAGCGCAGAATGAAGCTGCTGCCGGTGCTGCATGATATCTCCGATGAACAGGATGGACAATGTGTCTATTATAGCGAAAAGTACCGTGCCAGTCATAGTTCCGCTCTACTCCTGCAGTAATTTTATATTGTCGAAATCCAGTCTGACGGACAACCACTTTCTCAATTTGCCCATGTTGTCTTCGCTCAATGGCTTGTCTGCGCTCAGGATTATGATGACCACTTCTTTCTTGTTCAGGGAGTCAGTGCTCATTGAATATCCGCGCGTAAGGGTGACGTTTTTCAGTGCGGGGTACTGTGCCCTCAGCTCATCAGTGACTTTCTCTACGGGCAGTTCCCTGGATTTGTAGATGCCCAGTTCATTGCGCAGAGAGTCGATAACAAGTTCCCTTTTGCTGATCTCCTGGTCGTTCCTTTCATAAATGCTCTGTATTGCCAGTCTGTCTGTCATCTCGCTCTGGTCACTGGCGGCATTCTGACTGATGATTATCTGGTCATCGGAAAGTCCTAACTCGTGTGCCGAACTGTACAGCCTTTCAAGCTCCTCTTCATTAAGCGCCTCGCCGGCGATGAACAGCTCCACTGTGGGCGGCTTTGAGTACGGGTCTATGCTGTAGTCGTATATGTAACTGCGTGCGAGCTGGTCCTTGTTGGCTGCCATAAACTGTTTCGCGGCATGGCTGAAGTTGTTCTCCCGTATCATGAGTACAGCAGAATAGACACTGGGAATGATGATTATGACCACTATTGCGGCAATCCAACGGCTGACTCTTTTTTTCCTTGCAGGGTCTGTGAAGGATACCATCGGGAACTTCAGGTACTTGACAGCGAGGAATGTTGCTATGGCTATGAATATGCTGTTGATGGAGAACAGGTAGAGAGCTCCGATGAAATATTTCAGGTTTCCGGTTGCGAGTCCGAAGCCGGCCGTACACAGAGGTGGCATCATGGCAGTCGCTATGGCTACGCCGGATATCACGGTGCCTTTGTCCTTGCGGCTTATCTCGATGATGCCGGCGAATCCTCCGAAAAGGGCGATAAGTACATCGTATATGGTAGGGTTTGTCCTGGAGAGAAGTTCCGTGGGGTTCTCCAGCTCAAGTGGAGAGACTAAAAAGTACAGGCTCGATGCTATTATGCTTATGAGAACCATGACAATCAGATTCTTGAAAGAAGTCTTGAGACAGGATGTGTCATTGGTGCCGAGTCCGTATCCTATGCCGAATATGGGGCCCATTAGCGGCGATATGAGCATTGCGCCGATTATTACTGCGATAGAGTTGATGTTCAGTCCTACCGAGGCGATTATTATGGCGAATGCCAGGATATATGCGTTAGGACCTCTGAAGTCGATGTTGCTTCTAATGAACTGTGATGCTTTCTCAGTGTCTACGTGATCGTTCAGAGTTGTGATCGCGCTGACATGTGACTTGGCTTTGCGCCAAAAAGTCCGGAAAATGCTGTCCATCCAGATGAATTTAGTGGTTTAGAATGTAAATATACATTTTTTTTGCGCCTGTGTCATTATTTCAGTATTTTTGTTGATTATATTTGGTATGTTAAATTTTTGTAAGTGAAAGGTAATGAAAGCGTTTAAACTGATTATCACATTGGCCGCCGCAATGATGCTGCTTACCGGCTGCGATTTTTTCCGTTCTATTATGGGAAAGCCTACCTCAAAGGATATCGAGAGGATGAGGCAGGAGGCAGTGGAGCAGGCCCGCAGGCAGAGGATCAAGGACTCGCTTGCGGCAATAGAACTGAGCAAGGCCCAGGAACAGCAGAAACAGTCACAGGAGAATCTGCTGGATGAGAGTGCCGGCAGGTATCATGTCATCCTCGGCAGTTTCAAGGTAGACGGCAATGCCGAGAAGATGTATGCCCTTTTGGAGAAGAACGGCTACTCTCCGAGAGTGATACGTTTCAACAACGGTTTCGAGGCTGTGTCGGTAGCGGCTTATGACAATTACCGTGAGGCGCTCAAGGCCATGTACGATGTCATGGAGTTTGAGTTCTGCCCTGAGGATGTGTGGATTTACGATATCAATCAGAATATGCATGTTAAACAATAGTCTTAATAGAATATGAGAACAACAGCTTTTACACAGAAGCACATAGCGCTCGGTGCCAAGATGGTGCCGTTTGCCGGTTTCAATATGCCGGTTGAATATACAGGAATAACGGAGGAGCACAATACTGTAAGAAACGGGGTAGGTGTATTCGATGTCTCCCATATGGGTGAGATATGGGTCAAAGGGCCCAATGCTCTGGCGTTTGTCCAGTACGTGTCTTCCAATGACGCTTCTCTCCTTTATCCGGGAAAGGTGCAGTATGACTGCTTCCCCAACGGAAAAGGTGGCATAGTTGATGACTTCCTTACATACTGCATTGACAGTCAGACTTACCTTCTGGTTGTAAATGCGGCCAATGTCGAGAAGGACTGGAACCATCTCTGCTCTATTGCCCCCAAGTTCGGACTGACTCCCGGAAAGGAGCTGTACAATGCGTCTGACGAGATATGCCAGCTGGCCGTACAGGGGCCCAAGGCTCTTCAGGCCATGCAGAAACTGTGTGATCAGGACCTCGTCAATATGGAGTATTATACTTTCAAGAAAGTGATGCTCGGAGGAGTCAGTGTGATTTTCTCCATTACCGGATATACAGGTGCTGGCGGATGCGAGATATATGCAGCAAACGAGGATGCCGACAAATTGTGGAACGCGGTGTTCGAGGCAGGTGCTGAGTTCGGTATCAAGCCTGTGGGTCTCGGTGCGCGTGACACTCTCAGACTGGAGATGGGCTTCTGCCTTTACGGCAATGACATTGATGACACGACCTCACCCCTTGAGGCTGGTCTAGGATGGATTACCAAGTTCACGGAGACTAAGGGAGATTTCATTGACAGGGAGTATCTTCTGAAGCAGAAGGCCGACGGTCTGAAACGCAAGCTTGTGGGATTTGAGCTTATCGACCGCGGTGTGCCCCGTCACGGATACGAGATATGTGATGCGTCCGGCAGTGTCATCGGTCATGTCACATCCGGAACGATGTCTCCATCCCTGAAGAAGCCTATAGGCATGGGTTATGTCAACACTCCTTACAACAAGGTGGATACGGATATATTCATCAAGGTAAGGGACAGGCTTCTCAAGGCCAAAGTAGTCAAGATTCCTTTCTATAAGCCGGAAAAATAGTGATAAGGCTTCTCTCCATGATATTTTCCGTGCTCCTGCCGGTCATGGCTGTGGCCCAGACCGGAGGAGCCGGAAGATTGGAGAGGCATGTGTCCTTTCTTGCATCAGACTCGCTTGAAGGTCGCGGTGCCGGCTCTCCGGGGGAGGCCGCTGCGGCCGGATATCTGTACGGATGTCTTGAGGATGCCGGTGTGACAATGCTATCTCCCAGGCCGGGGCAGGATTTCTCCATTATATTGGATGGAGGAGATACCCTGCACTCATATAATGTCGTGGGTATGGTCCGAGGTTTTGACAGCGGGCTTAACGGGCAATATATTGTCGTAGGGGCGAATATCGATCATCTCGGAATGAACATACTGACTGTGGACGGAGAAAAGACCAGGCAGATATTCCCCGGAGCCAATGACAATGCTTCCGGAGTAGCTGCATTGATCGAGATAGCCGAAAGAGTGGCCGCATCGTCATTTTTCTTCAGACGCTCGGTTGTTTTTGTGGGATTCGGTGCGAAAGAGCAGGGTATGGCCGGCTCATGGTATTTTGCCAACAGGACGTTCCGTGATATGGATAGCGTATCTTTGATGCTGGACCTAAGAGTTATAGGCCAGTCCGGACCATTGAATCCATTTGTGTATTATACCGGATATCCTGTTCCGGAAATCAACAGGCTGGTTTACGGACTGTCAGAGGCAGGTGCTTTTTATGTTCCTCACTACGGTGATGGCGTGCTGCCCTCAGGTGACTACCTGCCGTTTTACGAAAAGAATGTTCCGATAGTGGTTTTCACCACTGGTCAGGACATGGATGTAAGGACTGTAAGGGACAGGGCCGGGTCACTGGACTATGAGTCGATGGATTATATATGTGACTTCATATACCATTTTATCCGTGAGGCGGCCAATCTTGACCTGATGATATACAGGCAGGTGTCTGCTGCTGATACGATTGTGGGGGAGATTGCCGGAGGGGAGAGGGTGTATTCACCGTATGAGGTGGATGTGCCTCCCCAGTATTTCAAGGGAGATGTTGGTACATTCCTGAGCGACTGGGTGTACACCTATTTGAAATACCCTGACATACCTTTGAGTCAGGGAGTATCGGGAACAGTTACGGTTGAGTTCATCGTGGAGAAGGATGGTACTGTCACGAATGTCAGGGCCGTAAGTGGCGATGACCAGTATCTTGAGGATGAGGCCGTCAGGGTTGTGGCCGCCTCTCCCAAATGGAAGCCCGGAGTCATGGGCGGGGAGAAGGTCAGGGTCAAATATTCCATACCAGTGGAATTCAGATTGAGAAAACGATAGTATGAAATAATGGATATGTCAACTGATTACGATTTTTCAGAAATTGAGAGAAAATGGCAGAAGTTCTGGGCAGAGAACGGAACTTTCAAAGTTACGGAGGACAGCAGCCGTCCCAAGTTCTATGTTCTGGACATGTTTCCGTATCCGTCTGGAGCCGGATTGCATGTCGGGCATCCTCTGGGCTATATAGCAAGTGACATATACAGCAGGTACAAGCGCTTGAAAGGATATAACGTACTTCATCCCATGGGGTTCGATGCCTTCGGCCTTCCTGCCGAACAGTATGCCGTGCAGACAGGAAGGCATCCTGCCGACACTACGGAGGAGAACATTGCGCGATACAAGAGGCAGCTCAGCCGTATAGGGTTCTCCTTTGACTGGTCACGCGAGATAAGAACATGTGATCCGGAATACTATAAGTGGACGCAGTGGGCTTTCTTGAAGATGTTCGGAAGCTGGTATGACAATGCTGCTGGCAAAGCACGTCCGGTAGAAGAGCTTACCGGATATTTTGCCGTGAATGGTACGGATGGGCTTGATGCTGCATGTTCGAAGGAAATGCGTTTCACTGCTGATGAATGGAACGCTATGGACTGGAAGGCTCAGGCCGATGTACTGATGAATTACAGGCTGGCGTATCTTGGAGAGACTTCGGTCAACTGGTGCCCTGAACTTGGCACTGTACTGGCCAACGACGAGGTCAAGGATGGACTTTCTGTGCGTGGAGGCTGTCCTGTGGTACAGAAGAAGATGATGCAGTGGCAGTTGAGAGTGTCCGCGTATGCCGGAAGACTTCTTGAGGATTTGGAGACTCTGGACTGGACTGACTCTCTGAAGGACATGCAGCGCAACTGGATAGGACGTTCCGAAGGAGCCGAGATAATATTCAAGGTTGAGAATGGAAATGAATCCTATGATGTGACAGTCTTCACGACCCGTGCGGATACTGTATTCGGTGTGACGTTCATGGTTCTGGCTCCTGAGAGCGAGTGGGTGGAACGTCTCACGGCTCCTCAGATGCGCGGGCAGGTCGAAGAATATCTTGCGGCGGCGGCGAGGAAGACAGAAAGGGAGCGAATGGCAGAGACCCGTCAGGTGACGGGTGTCTTCACCGGTTCCTATGCGGTCAATCCCATGACTGGAAACAGGATACCCGTATGGATATCAGAATATGTACTTGCAGGCTATGGAACAGGTGCCATAATGGCTGTCCCGGCGCATGACAGCAGGGACTATGCTTTTGCCCGTCATTTCAATCTTCCGGTCATACCTCTGATAGAAGGATGTGACGTGTCGGAGTCCAGTTTCGATGCGAAGGAAGGTGTAATGTGCAACTCGGGTTTTCTGAACGGCATGAGCGTGAAGGAAGCCGTCAAGGCTGCGATAGACAAGGTCGAGGAGATGAGTATAGGCCGTAGGAAGGTCAATTTCAGACTGCGTGACGCGATCTTTTCCCGTCAAAGATACTGGGGGGAGCCTTTTCCTATATATTATAAGGAAGGAGTCGCTTGTCCCATTGATGAGAAGGAACTGCCGCTGTGTCTTCCTGAGATAGACAAGTTCCAGCCGACCGAGACAGGAGAGCCGCCACTTGCAAGGGCCAGGGACTGGACATGGAACGGTTTTCCTATAGAGAAGAGTACCATGCCGGGTTTTGCCGGAAGCAGTGCCTACTATCTCAGGTATATGGATCCTCACAACAGCACGGCTCTGGTAGGCAAGGACAAGGATGAGTACTGGAGAAACGTTGATCTTTATGTAGGTGGAACCGAGCATGCTACAGGACACCTTATATATTCACGTTTCTGGAACAAGTTCCTGTACGATCTCGGTTATGTATGTGAGAAGGAACCGTTCCGTAAATTGGTCAATCAGGGTATGATACAGGGTCGGTCCAGTTTCGTGTACAGGATAAAGGGAACAGACAAGTTCGTGTCCTGCAATCTGAAGGACCAGTATGACACTACTGAGATACATGTGGACATAAGTCTTGTGCATAATGACCGTCTGGATCTGGACGGATTCCGGAAATGGCGTCCTGATCTCGCTGACGCAGAGTTCATACTTGAAGACGGGAACTATATCTGCGGCTGGGCAGTGGAGAAGATGAGCAAATCCATGTTCAATGTTGTCAATCCGGACCAGGTGTGCGATATGTATGGAGCCGATACTCTCAGGCTTTATGAGATGTTCCTCGGACCGATCGAACAGTCCAAACCATGGGATACCAAGGGAATAGACGGAGTCAGCCGTTTCCTTAAAAAATTCTGGAGACTGTATTACGGCAAGGACGGGGCATTGTTCTGTGACCGCAAGGCCAGTGCCGCTGAATTGAAGATTCTGCACAACCTTATACGCAAGGTCTCGTCTGACATAGAGCATTTTTCCTTGAATACATCCGTAAGTGCTTTCATGATTGCGGTCAACGAACTCTCGGATATTGAGTGCAATAGTCTGGAGATACTTGAACCGCTGATTATCCTGCTGTCTCCATTCGCCCCGCATATCTGTGAGGAACTGTGGCAGAGAACAGGACACGTGCAGTCTGTCTCGACAGCTGAGTTTCCTGAGTTCATTGAGAGTTATACTGTAGAGAAGACATTCGAGTATCCTGTCTCATTCAATGGAAAGATGAGGTTCCGCATGGAACTTCCTCTCGGAATCCCGTCCAAGGAAATAGAGGAGGCTGTACTTGCACATCCGAATACGGAGAAGTATACGGGAGGCAAACCTGTAAGGAAGGTTGTCGTAGTGCCGTCTAAAATTATTAATATCGTGTTCTGACATGCAGCCGGTAACAAAAAAGATACTCATAACCGTCAAGGAATACCTTATAATAACCTTTGGTCTGGCTCTCTATTGTTTCAGCTGGACATCCTTTCTGATACCTAAGGGCATAGTGGGAGGTGCGGTGCCTGGTTTTGCGACGCTGGTGAATTATGCCACCAACGGACTGATACCTGTGTCGGCTACGTATCTGGCCACGAATGTTGTGCTGATTACGATAGGATTTCTGGTATTAGGCCGTGGGTTCGGATTCAAGACTATCTACTGCATACTGCTGAATACGGTGTTGCTTCAGGTTCTGCCGGACTTGATTCCGTGGGTGTCCACTATAGACGAGAAGTTCCTGAACGCGCTGCTTGGCGGCTTTATTGGTGCAATAGGCATTGTGTTGATCTTCAATCAGGGAGGCAGTACGGGCGGAACAGATATAATAGCACTTATACTGTCCAAGTTCAGGGAGATATCTCCAGGCCGCGTGTATCTGTTCTGCGATCTTGTCATTGTCGGTTCAGTGCTTTTTCTTCCGGGAAAGACTCTTTCTGACGTGATATACGGATATCTGCAGGTTATATCATTCTCTTACGGTGTGGACTTGCTTTTGACGGGAACCAAACAGTCGGTGCAGATAATGATATTCTCCGAGAAGTTCAAGGAGATAGCCGACGCCCTGGTCAACCAGTTGCGGCGAGGTGTCACGGCTTTCAACGGTACAGGATGGTATACGCAGGAAGAACATAAGGTGCTGGTAGTTATAGCCAGAAAGCATCAGCTCAATGAAGTGAACAAGATTGTAAAAGGAATAGACCGCTCTGCGTTTATGTCAGTTACTCCGACAATGAGCGTGTACGGTCGTGGTTTTGATGAATTAAAAGGACCAGAAAAGATAGAATGGAAACGCAACAGAAAACAAAATCAAGGGCAAGAAAAGTCCTCTCAGTCTTAAATGACTACGTGATAATTACATTGGGACTGCTGTGCTACACGGCGGGGTGGTGCATATTCATTATCCCGAACGGCATAGTCGGCGGTGGTGTGTCCGGTATAGGTGCTATAGTACAGTATGCCACGTCAGGTGGAATACCTGTCAGCTATACATTCTTTTTTGTCAACCTGATATTGCTGATTATAGGTATCAAGGTGCTTGGGAAGGCATTTGGGGTAAAGACAGTGTATGCGGTGGTGGTGGCCTCGCTGCTGTTCCGTATCCTTCCGGAGGTGATTCCGCAGACTTTTATAGACGAGATTGCCGGAGCGAACGGCAAACTGCTGTGCGCGATAATAGGAGGCTCAATGTCCGGTCTTGGTATCGGTATGGCCTTCAGCAGAGGGGGAAGTACAGCCGGAACAGATGTAATTGCATTGATAATCAGTAAGTACAGAAATATACCTCCTGGCAGGATCATTCTCCTGTGCGATATTTTCATAGTGGGCTCATCGATATTTTTGCCCTCGGATGCCAATATCGGGGCAAGAATAGCCGGTATAATGTACGGATATCTGGTCGTGGCAGCATGCAGCTATGTGGTCGACCTTTCGGTTGCCGGCAACAAGCAGTCCGTTCAGGTATTCATTTTCTCTAAACAGTACCGGGAGATCGCGGATATGATATCCGGCACCATGGGGCGTGGTGTGACCGTGCTGGACGGAGAGGGCTGGTACACGAAGCAGAGTGAGAAAGTGCTTCTGGTCATGGTCAGGAAGGTCGAGGCCAATTACATGTTGTCCATGGTGAAGCAGATAGACCGGCAGGCATTCATATCCGTCGGAAGTGTCATGGGAGTATATGGCCGTGGTTTTGACGCTATTAAGGAGAAAAAGAATGCGAAGAAAATATAAAAACACGTATTTGCGTTAATTATTTTTGATAATTCAATATTAAAGACCGGCTTCATGTAATTTTGGGCTTTATAACCTAATATACATGAAGTTAGTTTTTATATTATCAGCCTATGTGCTGCCGGCTCTCATATATGTCTCCATAGGAACATTTATATTGACGAGGATATACGGGCGCAGAGAAGGGAATCTTTCAGCAGAGTTTAAGGATTATTCTGTGCTGTTCTTCATTATTGCCACAGTATTCATTCTCTCATGCGTGGATGTCAGCAGGGAAAGCGATGTGGATATCTGCAGGTCGGCGGATTATGCCGTCATCAAGTTATACATGCTTTCATCGGTGATACCTTGCGCTCTTTTGCGCCAGTATGTTCGTAAAGGATGGCCTGCCGTACTGTTGTATATACCGCCAGCCCTCATAGGGACGATGGTGTTTGTGACGGATATCCTTATGCTGCTGGATATCGTGGACATGACATACGGGGTGATGTTCCGTGGCGCAGTTTTGATAGTGCTGCTCATTTTCTGTTTCATTATCTATCAGATTGTGTCAGTCCCTTCCGCTGTGACGGACAGCAGCGGACAGTCCAGCCTGAGGGGCGAGCTGTTTGTTCATCTGCTCGTAATATCGATATACAATTTTTTCTTTTTGATATATTCGTTCAGAATACATCCTGTGTGGGATTATTTTGTGCTCCTGACGGGATATCTCGTAATACATGTGATTATAGTGGCGGTACAGGTAAGTGGGAATACGCTGTACTCCATTTTCTGTGTACGTGGACGGAACGATGCGGATGCCGTGACGCATGATGCTGATGGAAAGGATATGCCTGTCAGGGGTGCTGCTGTACATTCAGATGTGGATACTGTACAGTCCCTTAAGGACCGTCTCATAGACTATTTCGAGACAGAGAAGCCTTACCTGTCCAATACGCTGAGTATGGAGGAAGTGGCCATGAGACTGTTTACCAACAAATCCTACCTGTCCAAAACCATAAACATGGAGATGAACAAGAATTTCCGGGAACTGGTCAACTATTATCGTGTGAAGGAGGCCATTAGGATATTCTCGTCCAATCCTGAGATATCAATGGTCGAACTAAGGCAAAGATGCGGCTTCAACAATAACGCGTCTTTTACCAGTGCGTTCAAGCTGAATACCGGATACACGCCTGGGGAGTGGTGCAGAGATCTCAAGAACAAGATATGTGAAGAAGAAAGGAGACGGAAATATGAAAAGTGAAGAAGCAGAGTGCCGGAATTTCCGGCAAGACGTGATTTTTGACCGTATTGACAGAAAGATGAAGGAGGAAAGACTTTTTCTGGATCCGGGCCTTACCCTGCCGCTATTCTCAAAGCTGACAGGTACGAACCGGACTTATGCGTCGAAGGCAATATGTGGCAGGTACAAGAATTTCCGGGACTATGTCAACACTCTCAGGGTAGAGAACCTGCTTGGTGACATCCAGGCCAGAAAGTGCGGTGGAGTATCGTTGCTGGAGGATACGGATGAGTTCGCGAACAGCTACGGTTTCAGTACCAGAAGAAGTCTGGACCGGATACTGGTCAAGGAGACGGGATGCACGTACAGGAAGATATGGAAACGGCGACGGCTGTCACAATGAAAGTATCCTTCCGGTCAGCTCGACCAGAAGGTCTCCGTCAGAAGCTGTGCCGGCAGAGTTGCTTTTGCTGTTCAGGTCACAGTTCTTGATCAGGGATATTATTTTCATGGTCTTGCGCAGGTTGTAGTTGGATACGGCCGACAGATACGGTTTGGAGTAGCTGTAGTATACGCCGGCCTTTGCTGCCGCATCCTTTGCTCCCGATCTGTCCCGCTGCATTATGGCGTGGATCATCTCGACTTTGGAGAAGAAAAAGAACAGGAAGCCGAGTGTCATCTGAAGTGGATACTGACGTGGGGACTGTGCGAAGAAATAGACTATTCTGAAAGCTTTCTCACCGTTTTTGCCGGCAAGAGCGGATGTGAGTTCCCCAGTGTTGAACTCCCTGCTTATGCCTACATTTACCTCAATATCCTCGGCTGTGACGGATGCCTGCTCTGCGGGTACCGCTTTGATGAGCTTGTCAGCCTCTAATGCTATTTTCCTCAGGTCATTGCCGGTATGTCCGGCCAGAAGGGCAGCTGCTTCGGGAGTGATCGTCCGTCCTATGCCGGAAAAATACGACTCTACCCAGCCCGGCATGTCTTCGTCCCGTACTTTTGGGGATTCAAATATGGTACAGGATGCAGATGCTTTCTTAAAGAACGATGTCCTCTTGTCCATGCTTTTGCCGGAGAACAGCAGGACGAGAACAGTCGTAGGGGATATGTGGTCCAGATATGCGCTGAGGCCGTCCGGTTTCTTGAGTGCCTGCGCTTCGCGCACGACAACAAGCACTCTTTCCGACATCATCGGATATTTGCAGCATTCGGATACGATCTCGTCCACCGTAGTGTCCGCTCCATATAGAATGGTCTGGTTGAAGTCCCTCTCATGTGGCTGCAGGGCCTTTTCCATTATAAGGCTGCACAACTGCTCGGGGTAATACGGTTCATCCCCCATGAGTATGTATACCGGTCGCAGCATGCCGCCCAGTATCTCCTTCCGGAGTTCGTTGTATTGTCTTGTTGTGTCAGTCCTGGCCATATCTGCAAAATTAGCATTTTATCATTAACTTTGCAGTCATGGACAAGATTTTCGATCCTTTGAGAAACATATCTGTCGCCAGGACTCCCGAGGAGGAGGTACGGCAGAGTGTTGTGTCATGGCTGAATATGGAGAAGGGCATTCCCATGCACATGATGATGTCGGAATATGCCTTTCATTACAATTCCATGCAGTACCGTGCTGATATTGTGGTGTTCGGCAGAGACCTCAGACCTTTGATGCTGGTGGAGTGCAAGGCACCCTCGGTCAGTCTCGGCAGGGATGTCCTGGAGCAGGGTGTGAGGTACAACAGAGTGCTGAACGTAAAGTATATGCTGTTTACAAACGGCAGGAGTATGTATTTTTGCGAGAGGGTGGGGGACGGACCGGAGTACAGGTTCCTGCCAGAGATACCGGATATAAAGATATGAGAATAGAATGTGCGGAACCGATCTTCGGTGTGATTTCTGAAGAAGCGGCAAAGATGGGTGTCAAAGCCTATGTTATAGGCGGGTATGTCAGAGACAAGATCATCGGAAGACCGAGCAAGGACATAGATGTCGTAGTAGAGGGAGACGGTACTGCCCTGGCGCGTAGGGTAGGGAGACGTATACGGTCCAATGTCTCTGTTTTTGCCCGTTTCGGTACGGCCATGATACATTCGGCTGAGGGTGTAGAGGTAGAGTTTGTAGGTGCAAGGAAGGAATCTTATTCGAAGGATTCAAGAAAGCCTGCTGTAAGCAGAGGTACGCTGCGGGATGATCAGCTGCGCAGGGACTTTACGATAAATGCCCTTTCGTTTTCCTTGCAGGCGGAGGACATGGGCACGGTCTATGATCCCTTTCATGGCCTGGACGATATCCACAACGGACAGATCCGGACACCGCTGGATCCGGACGCCACATTCAATGATGATCCTCTCAGGATGATAAGGGCGATAAGGTTCGCGGCACAGTTGGGTTTCAGTATAGTGCCGGAGGCGTTGGAGTCAATAAGACGCAACAGGGGGCGTATGTCCATCCTGTCACCCGAGCGGGTAAGCGAGGAACTGCACAAGATACTGATGTCTCCCAAGCCGTCAGTGGGCTTCGATCTTCTGGATCAGACAACGTTGCTTGAGATAATTCTTCCGGCCATAAGCGACCTGAAAGGAGTGGAGATGCAGGAGGGAAGAGGACATAAGGACAATTACCGGCATACAATGCAGGTAGTGGACAACATAGTCCCTCATACGGACAATCTGTGGCTGCGGTGGGCGGCTTTGCTTCACGATATAGGCAAACCTGCCACCAAGCGGTTTGAAAAAGGCACAGGCTGGACTTTTCATGGGCATGAAGTAGTGGGGGCCAGGATGGTGTATCAGGTGTTCAAGTATCTGAGGATGCCTCTTAATGAGAAGATGAAGTATGTGCAGAAACTGGTGCTGTTGCATCTCAGGCCTATCGCTCTGGTGCAGGATGAGGTTTCTGACTCTGCTGTCAGACGCCTTCTTTTCGATGCTGGCGATGATATCGAGGACCTGATGACGTTGTGCGAGGCTGATATAACTTCCAAGAATGACAGGACGGTGGCAAGGCATCTGGCCAATTTCAGGCTTGTGCGGCAGAAACTGCAGGAAGTGGAGGAAAAGGACAGGATAAGGAATTTCCAGCCCCCGGTCACCGGAGAGATGATTATGGATACATACGGCATACCTCCTTGCAAGGAGATAGGCATTATAAAGGAGTACATCAAGGATGCCATCCTTGACGGAGTTATTCCCAATGACGTTGAGGCCGCTCTCGGTCTTATGCGCAAGAAAGCTTCCGAACTCGGACTCAAGGAGGTCTGAGCCGGTTTTCAGTGCAGTGAAACGCCTATCAGGGTCATGAATTCGCTGCGGGTGCGTTCGTCCTTGAGAAACCCGCCGGTGAATGCGGATGTCGTAGTGACGGAGTTCTGTTTCTGCACTCCTCTTATCTGCATGCACATGTGGGAGGCTTCTATTACTACTCCTACTCCGAGCGGATGCAGGGTGTCCTGAATGCAGTCACGGATCTGCATGGTGAGCCGTTCCTGTACCTGAAGCCGCCTGGCGTAGCACTCCACGACCCTTGCGATCTTGCTTAGGCCTGTTATGTATCCGTTGGGAATATAGGCAACATGCGCTTTCCCGTAGAACGGCAGAAGATGATGCTCGCACATTGAGTACAGTTCTATATCCTTGACAACTACCATCTGCTTGTAGTCTTCCTTGAACATGGCCGACCTCAGTATTTCCGAACCGTCCATGTGGTAGCCCTGTGTCAGGAACTGCATGCTCTTTGCCACACGCAATGGTGTCTTGAGAAGGCCTTCTCTCTCAGTGTCTTCACCGAGAAGATCGAGTATTTCTTTATAATGTACAGCCAGTTCTTCAGTTGTCTGCTGGTCAAACTGTTCTATTTTCTTGAATGCCATAACTGTAAAAATTGGAGCGCAATATTAAGTAAAATGTTGAAAACTGCCAATTAATTATTACTTTAGAAGCCTATTTGAGTATGATGTATGAGGAAAGCGGAAGAGATTATCAGGCTTGAGGATATTTATAAGATATACCGGGTCGGGAATCAGGAGGTGAGAGCGCTGGACGGGATCTCGCTTTCTGTACACAGGAACGAGTATGTTGCCGTAATGGGACCTTCAGGTTCCGGTAAATCCACGTTGATGAACATTTTGGGATGTCTTGACACGCTATATGGCGGACATTACGTTCTCAACGGTGTGGATGTAAGCGAGATGGAAGACGGAGAACTGGCGGATGTCCGGAACAGGGAGATCGGTTTTGTTTTCCAGTCATTCAATTTGCTGCCGAGATATGACGCTCTTGAGAATGTGGCACTGCCGATGGTGTATGCCGGAGTACCGGCCAAGGAGAGAAGGAAGAGAGCTGCCGTGGCCTTGGAAAGTGTGGCGCTTGGAAGCCGGATGGGCCACAGGCCCAACGAACTGTCAGGAGGTCAGAAGCAGAGGGTGGCCCTTGCGCGTGCATTGATCAACAATCCTTCCATAATCCTGGCGGATGAGCCTACGGGCAATCTGGACACCCATACATCTATCGAGATAATGAGGCTTTTCGATGAGATTCACAGAAAGGGCAATACGGTAATAGTGGTTACCCACGAGGAGGATATAGCGGCCTATGCGCACCGTATCATACGTCTAAGGGACGGAAAAGTGGAATCAGACATCGAAAATAAGGAATATGTCAGAACATTTAATCCGTAAGAAATATGAAAATCTACACCAAGACCGGCGACACCGGCGAGACCTCTCTGGTAGGGGGCAAAAGAGTATCCAAGGCATCTCTGAGAGTATGTGCATACGGAGATATGGATGAACTGATCTCATATATAGGCTTGCTTCGCTGTGAGATGCCGGAGAGTGACGCCTTCCTGCGCAAGGTGCAGGCTGTACTTATGACAGGATCCGCCCACATTGCATCAGATGTTGAAAATCCCCGTCTGACCCCTTTCCCTTATGAGGAGATACGTATGCTGGAGGATGAGATCGACCGTCTGAGCGCCGTGATGCCCCCAATGAAATCCTTTATACTGCCTTACGGGCCGGTAAGCGCGGCGCATTGTCATATAGCAAGGTGCATTTGCCGCCGCAGTGAGCGTTCCTGTGTGGCCATCGAGGATCACAGGCCGGATGTACAGGATGTGATCAGATATCTCAACCGTCTGTCTGACCTGCTTTTTACTCTTGGACGGTATCAGTGCCTCGCACATAACATTGCGGAAGATTTTTGGACTGAGTAGGATTATTTTCACTATATTTGTCGCCCAAAAATAAACAAAGAAAACATTAAAAGTACAAGACGCTATGTATTGGACACTTGAATTGGCCTCAAAGCTTGAAGACGCTCCATGGCCTGCGACAAAAGACGAACTGATCGACTATGCTACCCGTTCCGGTGCGCCCCTTGAGGTTATCGAGAACCTCGAAGACCTTGAGGACGACGGGGAAGTATACGAAAGCATAGAGGAAATCTGGCCCGACTATCCCAGCAAGGAGGATTTCTTTTTCAACGAGGAAGAGTATTAACGGCCTTCGGATGGGCTAAACAATTGAATACCAGCGCGATGAACAGTGGGAATTTGTTTGTCGCGCTGGTGTTTTATGGTGTATTATAGTGCGGTTTGTTTGTCTATAATACAATACCTTTGTTTCTCCTCAGGAATATTGAATTGGGTGGAAAAGCATACTTCGCACGCCGAAAGTGGTTGGCAAGAAAAAAGCCTATCCTGTCGAGTTGGAATACACTTGGATTAGATGACGGTATTGCTTGAATATTACAGCAATGGCGGGAAGAACGTGAGGGATGCCGATGTGTGTTCAACCTTGTAAAAGGGACTGAAGTTGCCAGGCTGACTGACGATTTTGCCTCACAGGAAATTGTCTGATTAATAGTGATGACAGTTAAAAATAAACATTAATTTTGTATCTGAAATTTTACCTGAAATGACTGTTGCGCGGATATACGGTAACGGATAACCGTCCCGAATCTGTCGTGATAACAGGTGGTGCATTTTTAGATAATTAAATATACTATGAGAAAACTCATACAGGCATTTGCCGTACTGGCTTGCATAATGTCATTGGATTCATGTATTGTATATAAGGGACTTAAATACGGTAATGCTGCAGTCGATGATTATACGGTGTTTGAACAGGATACGGTACACAGAGGCCCTATGGCTTTCACTTTCCCCGAACTGTCTGAAACGGAAAGGGTGCTGGACACAATGAGACTGAATTTTTATCTGGCCCGTCAGGATTCCATATGCAGGATGAGCATTCCGGAAGCAATGGAGAGAACCGGTAAGCCGGCAGCTGCACTTATCATCAGAAATGATACGATAGTTTTCGAGCATTATTACGGTGGATGGAACAGGGATAGCCAATCATGCATCTTCTCAGTAACCAAAACAATAACATCAATGCTTTGCGGCATAGCGCTCAAGGAAGGATATATTAAGAGTCTGAGCGACCCGGTCACTGATTATATACCAGAACTTCAAAAGGAAGACCCATTATTTGATTCGCTAAAGATAGAGCACCTTCTTGATATGACAGCCGGGTTGAAGTTTAAAGAGAATTACAGTTGGAATCCTTTTTCAAAAATGGCACATCTGTATATGGGCAACGATGCGATGAAAGTTGTCAAGAACGTGAAGTTCTCTCATAAACCCGGTGAATACTACCATTATGATTCAATGACAACACAGATTCTGGGAATCATAATAGAAAGGGCTACAGGAATGCCGTATGCACAATATCTTTCCGAAAAGGTATGGCAGCCATTAGGGATGGAGAAAAATGCACTAATCGGACTGGACAGCAGAAAACACAGGGTGGCAAAAAGCTACGCCGGCCTTACAAGCAATGTGAGGGATTTGGCAAAAATCGGACGTCTATATCTGAATTCCGGCAATTGGAACGGAACACAAATTATTGATTCTGCTTTCGTGGCACGTTCATTAAGTACCCATGTCAGCGGAGAAAAGGGCAAATATCTTTATTCGTATTCCTGGTATTGGGGTGTTTTGGGAGATAAGAGCTTCTCAAACATAGACAGTTTGGTGAATTACTATAATGATAGGCACAATCTGCCTGAAGATGTAATGTTCAGCGGCTGGGTAAGGCAGGGAAAAGGTAAAGCAAAAGCTCTTCTTCACCAAGGCGGCCATTGGGCTTTTGGGCTATACGGGCAGGTCCTATACGTCAATCCACGTAAAAATATCATAGGCGTATTCCTTGGTGCTGACAGGACGGAGGATTACCAGAATGTTTTCGAAAAAGCGATGAATGCGCTTTAATGTCATATCAGTATAAAGGGCGAGTGGAAAACTTGTATAGTCCTAAAATAGTGACATAAATTTATAGAGTTTTGGGATGCCATTCTGTTTGTCATGAATGCTTTCAGGGCAATAAGCATAATACCTGCAAAAAGTATGAGGATGAATGTAAACGCTATAGTGGTACGGCAGGAGACTGATGAAGATTTCAGACAGATCAATGAGGTCGTACGTTCGGCATTTCTCGATGTTGCGGAAACTGACGGAGGACGTATAATAGGCCACATCCTGCTGTCTAAGGCCGAGGTGGTTTCGGAGGAGCGCTCCTGTATTGTCCTTGCGCTCGCGCCCCTGTCCGTGCTTCCGGAATTTCAGGGAAAAGGGATCGGGTCAATGCTTGTAAGGGAGGCACACAGGCGTGCGGCGGAACTGGGCTATGGGGCAGCCGTGCTTCTCGGGCATTGGGATTATTATCCGAGATTCGGCTATAGGCGGGCTTCGCTATACGGCATAAAATTCCCGTTCGATGCCCCGGACGAGTGCTGTATGGCTGTGGAACTGACAGACGGAGGTCTCGACGGCATACACGGGACAGTACGTTATCCCGAAGCATTTCATATAGGATGACTGCCCGGCGACTTTGCTCAGAACAGGGTGGCTATGTTGGTGGTGAACAGTTTGACGGCAATTGCCAGCAAGATGATTCCGAAGAACTTGCGGAGGATGTAGACGCCTCCTTTCCCGAGAATCCTCTCTGCCAGATTCAGGTGTCTTAGGACAACGAATACCACAAGCATGTTCAGCAGTATTGCGACTATTATGTTCTCGACGTGGTACTCGGCTCTGAGTGACAGGACTGTGGTAAGTGCTCCGGCTCCGGCGATCAGCGGGAATATTATAGGGACGATGGTTGCAGATCCGCCTGGGCCGCTGTATTTGAAAATCTCAATATCCAGTACCATCTCGAATGCCAGTATCAGGATGACTATTGAGCCTGCAACTGCAAAGGACTCTATGTCCACTCCGAACAGGGAGAGTATGGCGTCGCCGAGGAACAGAAACAGCAGAAAGATAGCTGATGACAGGATGGATGCCTTGCCGGCCTCCACTTTCAGCCCTTTCTCCTTAAGGCCGATTATGACGGGAATGGATCCGGTGATGTCTATTACGGCGAACAGTACCATGAAGGCACTGAATATTTCTTTGAAACTGAAAAAAAACTCCATAAAAGCTCAATAAGTCATTCAAATCGTGGCAAAAATAAGAATTTTGTATAAATATTTGAAAATTATGTGTATATTTGGATGAATATAAAAATTAAACAAAAATATGAAAGAACTCATTGAAAAAATCAATTTGGAAATCGAGAATTTCCAGAAGAATGCAAGTGCGCAGCTTGAAAAGGGTAACAAGACAGCAGGAACCCGTGCCCGCAAGTCATCTTTGGAACTTACAAAGCTGCTGAAAGACTTCAGAAAAGAATCCATAGACTTCTCCAAATAAGGGTGCGTTTGGAGATATGGGGGCGGTCGTCAGACCGCTCTTTTTGTTTGTGGACTTCTATTCCATTCTGTAAATGTCCAGTATTATACCGGTCAGTGAACTGGAGTTCCATAGCCATATGTACCTGTCCGTCCTGCGGGAGCATTCCAGCAGGCTCATGCTGGAGATAAGTTCACCTGGACTGCGGTAGTCAATGGCCGTAGTTATGTATGATCCTGTGTTTTCCGGGATTGCTTCCATGGTGACATTGAGGCACGTATCCTGCTCGTCTGTCTGTATCCTGTACTGGACACGTCGTTGGTTTGTGGCCTTTTGATGACGTTCGGCACTGTATAGGAACAGCGGTTCTCCGTTTTTGTATATGCCTTCGGCGGATTCCCTGAGGAAGAGTTCTTTTTCAATTGAGTCTATCTCGATGTACCTTTCATTGCATGATACGGCCCATATGAGAACAAGTGCTGTCGCGACCGTTAGTGTTTTCCACATGAGATTATGTTTCATCGCTTGTCGAGCTGTCTTTTACAGTTATGGTTCTTTCTATGTTTTCCTCACTGCCGTCAGACACGTATCGCAGTGTGGCTTTTATGTCGTAGGTTCCGGAGTGTTTCACTACGAAACTGTCTGTTATGGCTCTTGTGCCGTTGATGTACCAGATGCATGAACTGACTTCCTCTGTAAGGTTGTTGATTACGAGGTTGAGTGTGTCTCCGGTGGAGTATGTCCTGTCGAGAGCGATATAGGGGTAGGGGGATGTCAGCGAAGATGTGCTGAAATTGACGGTGACTGTGTCCCCGTTGTGACTTTCGCTTATATGGAAAATCCTGCAAGTATAGTCGGTTCTGGGAGTCAGGCCCTCGAAAGTGTATTTTGAGACAAGAGTGGTGTCGTGTACGGTTGATGACGGGAGATCGGCGGCCTCGAGCATCACTCCCCATTTGTACGTGCCGGGTCTTCCGCTGTTCCACTCCGCTATGGCTTTGTTCTGATAGGGCTTGACATGGAGACCGTACGGGGTAAGCAGAATCTCCGTGTTGTCCTCCATTATGTCGAAAGTGACGGCGTTCCCGTTATGGGCGATGTTCATGAACTTGATCCCGACCGGAGTCCCGTCCCACGTTATGAAGGCCGGGTCACCTGCTGCTGAGAATTCGGTGATGTCCGCCTGGCCGGGAAAGAACACCTGGCTTATGTGCTCCGCATTGGGAAATGCTTCTACAAGGTCTGCGCACTCATGAGAGGAGCATGTGTTGATGAGGTTTGTCTTCCACCTCATTGAGGCTGTTATGCCGTTTACGATATTGTCGGATTTGTCGATATGGTATATAAGCATGCCGGATCCTCCGATGTAGGCGTCCCATCCTGTATTAGTCCTGTTTTCCACCAGATAATACTCTCCGGACTTTGCTGTCGGTATCCGCAGTACGTTTCCGTTTTCGCTTATGGGGCTGAGTACGGTGGTTGTTCCCGGGGTTGTCTCTATATATGAGGCGGAACCGGCGAGTTCCCGGTCTATTGCACAGAAATACGGAGGAGTGCGGCCGTAGTTGTTGTAGTTGCCTGTGTCCATCAGGGAAAGTGACCCCCACAGGCATTTGGATACGCCATCGTTTCCGTGGTTTGTGTCGTACAGGTCCACGAGACCGAGAAAATGAGAGAACTCATGGCAGAACGTGCCGATACCGGCCGGGATTATGTCCATTCCTAAGTCGCTGCCTGACAGTTCGGACGAGCAGGAGAAAACACCGATGCTGACTCCGTCCACTCTTATGCTTTGGGACTTGATGCTGCTGGTCTGCGGCCACAGGGAGTACTCGTTGCCGCTTTCGGCCTCGTTGTAGCCGGCGAAGAACAGGAAGACATAGTCCACGTATCCGTCTTTGTCATTGTCGTATGTGGAAAAATCCACTGAGTTGTCTGCCAGTGAGCAGGCCTCTTTTACCATCTCGTCAATATTAATGTCGTATGTTATTACGGACGGAGTGCTGACATCATTCTCCCCATAGTAGGACTGGGGCTGGCTTAGGGTGACTGTCTCGGCCACGTCGAATCTGAATGTCCTGTTTGGAACATTCTCCCTGAAGTAGTCGAGTGCCGAGCCTGTTCCTCCGTTCTCGGAGTATCCTGGAGAGTTCAGCATATTGTTGAAATGCTCCCTCGGATTCTGCACGGAGAATACGACATCGCTGAACTGTACGGGGATTATGAGAATGGATATAGGGCCTTCCGTAGCTGGTTCCGAGGCGGAAACGATTTCTGATATGCCGAGTCTTCTAATGTTGCGCTCTCTTATCGCAGTTGCTTCAGCCGTGCTCAAGGCTGCGCTCGCACGGAAGAATCCGTCCTTGTCCATACTGACTGTACGTCCGTCCGCTGTCTGGAAATAATGGAAGAACTCGTCTCCACGGATTATTAGCGTTACGGTGCTGCCGTCCGGCTGCTTTACTGTTACAGGGTAAGGTGGTGCATTGACTGCAAGTGCAGTGTATACTGACAGCAGACAGAAAAATATTGAGGAGATTGAGCGCATTTTTTTAAATTTGTCTCTTAATTTAATGCAAAATAAAAAGTTTCATTGACAAGAACAAATAATATTTATAAAATGTATTGGAAATTTATATTTGTCTCGACAGTCTTGTTTATGCTTGCTGGAATGCGTGCTGAGGCGCAGTCTGTCGATTCTTTAATAAATGAGAAAGGTAGGTTTGATCATTGGCAGGTATATGAGCTGAAGGAATCTGGCATCATAGGTGGCAATGTGAAGAATCTGTACAAGTTGGCGGAAGGCGATACTGTCAGAGGGCAGGAGGTGTTTGTGCAGAAACCGGAGGATGTTTTCGCGCCATGTAATATAATGGCCAATGTGATAGGAATCATAAAGGGCAGCAATTCGGTTTTTCCGGAAAAGAGGGGGGACGGGTACTGTGCGAGGATGTCCGTGATCATGGAGAAGGTGAAGGTGCTCGGCATGATAAACATGGAGGTGCTTGTCCAGGGCACGATCCTGTCCGGCTATTTTCAGGAACCGATAAGGGATACCAAAGGTGCCTATTCCAAGATGGACTGCGGAATACCTTTTACCGGGAGGCCATCGGCTGTCCGCTATGACTATAAGGCCGAGGTCGGCAATCCTGTAGTCAGGAGTACCGGTTTCTCTCCTCAGAAGGAACTTGGCGGCGAGGATTATGCGTTCATCGCAGTGTATCTGCAGCGTCGTACAGAGGACAGTGACGGCAATGTGTATGCTGAGAGAGTCGGCACGGCTTACAAGATGTTCAAGGAAGACCGGCAAGAATGGGTTAACGGGGAGGTGCTTCCAATAAAGTACGGTGACATCACGTCCGAACCGGATTTTATTCCTGAAATGGATCTCAAGAACGGGGATATCGTGTACTACTGCCGCAACAGCAAAGGTGAGATCGTACCTGTGCGGGAAAATGGTTGGGCCAGTCCCGACGAGCAGCCTACGCATATCATCATCTGGCTCTCGTCAAGTTGCGGGGAGGCCTTCTACGGGGGGCTCGGCAATACTTTCTGGGTTGATAATTTCGAGTTGCTGTATTAGCGGGATGCGGGCCTTCGGGAGATATTTCCTGTGTCTGTCTGTGATGCTTGCAGGTATGGCTCTGTCGTGGACGGATGCCCGGGCGCAGATATATGACTCGGCTTATATTGCCCGTGTTGAGGATACTGTACGTGCGTACATGCGGAAACATCCGTTGAGACGGCCGTCGGAGCGCAGGTTCAATGCGGTGCCTTTGTATGGGGTGATGTATACGGAGGAGACCGGTGTCATGGCCATGGGCGGTTTCATGGGCAGGTTCAGGACTTCTCCGGATACGCTCGTGCCTCATTCCTCAGTCGGGGCGGTGGCCATGATATCCGTCAATCTGTCAGCTTTGGGTGCAGTGATGGGGAAGGTGTATTCGCCTTCCGGCAGTTTCATGTTTGAGTATATGCTCCGTTTCGACAACAGTCCGCGCCGTTTCTGGGGCATAGGGTATGAGGCGGCAGATATTGACGGCAACAGCAGTTCCTTTACGGCAAGGAGGATCAGGGCCGGACTTGATTTCATGTACCGGAGCGTTTTCGGACTTAAGGCCGGTACGTTTGTCAGATATGATTTTTATGATGCTCTGGATTTCACATCTCCGGAGCTTATTGACGGTTATCCGTTACGAACCCATTATCTTGAGGCGGGTGTGAGACTTGACTATGACACAAGGGATAATCCTATGTCACCATCCCGGGGAATGGCTGTCGTTCTGGAGCAAAGTGCCGGTATTCCGCTGTCCGGACAGAAACTGTTCTTCAGAACGGCGTTTACGGCGGATTTCTATTTCAGTGTATGGAAGGGAGGGGTGCTCGCCGCCGACCTGTACGGTGATCTGAGCTCCGGCGGGTCTCCGTGGACTATGTGGGCCGAGTCCGGTGGTCAGATCCGTATGCGGGGATATTATCAGGGACGTTACAGAGACCGGAACCTGCTGTCAGCGCAGATAGAGCTCAGGCAGCAGATCTACGGGATGCACGGAATCGCATTGTGGTGCGGGGCTGGCAATGTTTTTCCGTCATTCAGGGATTTCAATATAAGACATACCCTGCCGACTTTCGGGGCAGGGTATCGTCTTACTGTGTTCGGTATAGTTGTCAGGATAGACGCCGGGTTCGGTACCGGCGGTCAGTATGCCGTGACAGCCGGTCTCAATCATTCTTTCTGATGTCCTCTATCATGCTCGGGTGGATCATGTTCTTGGGATTGAGTATCACATCGAGCTGCTTTTTGGACAAGAGGTTGCGCTCCAGGACAAGGTCGTATACACTCTTGCCGCTGTCAAGAGCCTCCTTGGCAATCTCCGTGCAGTTGGAGTATCCTATGTATGGCTTCAGGGCAGTAACGATGCCGATGCTGTGTCTTACCTGTTCCTCGCAGTGTTTCTTGTTGGCTTCTATTCCTTCAATGCACTCAATGCGCAGTGTGCTGAAAGCGCGGCTCATCCATGTAGCTGATTCGACAAGGGACTCTACCATTACAGGCTCCATTACGTTCAGCTCAAGTTGGGCGGCTTCGGATGCCATTGTTACAGCGAAGTCGTTTCCTATGACTTTGAAGCAGATCTGGTTGACCACTTCAGGGATGACTGGATTGACCTTGCCTGGCATGATTGACGAGCCGGGCTGCTTGGGAGGCAGTTTGATCTCCTCGATACCTGTGCGTGGACCGGAAGACATGAGTCTCAGATCGTTGCATATCTTGGACAGTCGGATGGCTATGGACTTCAAGGCAGATGAATAGGCAACCATGCATGAGGTGTCGTGTGTGGCCTCGATGAGGTTGCGCGAAAGCTTGATGTCCAGACCTGAAATCTCCCGGAGATACTCGGTGCAGTATCTTGCGTATCCCGGTTCGGCAGTGATTCCTGTTCCGATGGCTGTCGCTCCCATATTGGTATAGAGGAATTCGTCAGCGGCCTTCTGTATTCTGGCACCTTCGTGCTTCATCGCATCGGCGAAAGCTCCGAATGACTGTCCGAGAGTCATGGGGACTGCATCCTGAAGCTGGGTCCTGCCCATTTTGATGATGTTTGAGAAAGCTTTCTTCTTGTCTTCGAATGCTCTTATGAGTTCTTTGAGACTGGACTGTACAGTCTCGTTGATAAAGTACAGGCCGAGATGCATGGCACTGGGATACGCGTCGTTGGTGGACTGTGCCATGTTCACGTGGTCGTTGGGATGGCAGTACTGGTATTCACCGTGCTTGTGCCCCATGATTTCGAGGGCTCTGTTGGCAATTACCTCATTTGCGTTCATGTTCATGCTGGTGCCTGCTCCTCCCTGCATCATGTCGATGGGAAAGTGCTCCAGATGCTTGCCGTCAATAAGTTCGCGGCAGGCCTGGACGATGGCGTCCTTGATCTCGTCGGACACAAGGCCGAGTTTGTGGTTGGCCATGATGGCCGCCATTTTCACGATACCGAACGCCTTGATGAACTCAGGGTAGTCACAGAGGTGATAGTTGCTGATATTGAAATTCTCGATGCACCTCAGTGTCTGAATACCGAATAGTGCCTCCTCAGGCACCTCTTTGTATCCGAGCAGGTCGTGCTCGGTACGGGTTTTGCCGGATACGGGAAATTTAAACTGTATCATTTTTTCTGGTTATAATATGATTTTTATAAAAAGAATTTGTCAACTTTATCAACTGCGTCAGGTTTGGCAAAGACCACAACCTGATCGTATGGCCGGATAGCGCTCTCGCTGTCGGCAATGAAACTCTCGTTGCCTCTTACGTATCCTCCGATTATGGCGTCTTCCGGAAACTGAAGGTCTTTCAGTTTTCCAGTGGTGATCCTGCTGTTGGTGTTCACGATGAACTCCAGCACCACGGCGTCTGTTCCGTTCAGTACCTTTATGGATCTTACCTTGTTGGAAAGGGTGAAGCGGAATATCTTGCCGGCGGTGATGAGTTTTTTGTTTATGACGGAGTCCACACCCATCTCCTCTGCGAGTTTTATGTATTCGAAATTTTCCACTTCGGCGATGACTTTGGAGATACCCATCTTCTTGGCTATCACGCATGACAGTATGTTTGTCTCGGAACTGCTGGTGACTGCCACGAAAGCCTCCATGTCCCTGATCCCCTCTTCAAGCAGAAGATCGGAGTTCCTGCCGTCACCGTTGATTACCAAGGTCTTGCTGAGACTTTCTGACAGGTGCGCGCATTTTGCAGGATTCAGTTCTATGAGTTTTATATTCTCTGCCTGTTTCTCCATGGCCCGGGCTACCATCTCTCCGATACGTCCTCCTCCCAGGATCATCAGGTTGCGTACTGATACCTTGGACTTGCCGGACAGTGACAGGGCCTGCTCCATACCTTCCTTCTTCGAGACGAGATAGACCACGTCATTGACCTTGAACCTGGTGGCGCTTTTGGGAATTATAGTCTTGTCATCTCTCGATATGGCTACGGACCTGAACAGGTTCTGAGTCCTTTCACGGAGTTCCGCCACGGTCCTGTCCACCATTGGAGAGCACTCCTCGAGCCGGTATACTATCAGCTGGAGTTTGCCGTGCGAGTAGTTCATGAACTCGGAGGCGGTATTCTGTTTCAGCAGATTGACTATTTCTGTGGCCGCTATTTTCTCCGGATAGAAAAGGGAGTCTATCCCGAGGTCTGTGAACAGCAGCCGGTTCTCGTTCTTCTGGTACTCCTCGTTGTTTATACGTGCCGTGACTTTCTTGGCACCAAGCTTTTTCGCCAAGGCGGCGGATACTATATTTATATCTTGTTCGGAGTCTGGATTGACGGCAATGAACAGGTCCGCATTCTGAACGCCGGCCTGTATGAGTGTGTCTATGGATGTGGGATTGCCTTCCACCGTCACTATGTCGGATTCGCTGCCTATCTTCTCGAGATTCTCCTCGTTCGGGCTGATGACTGTGATTTCATGATATTCCATGCTCAGCATCTTGGCCAGATGGCTTCCGATCTCTCCTGCTCCTGCTACGATAATCTTCATGACGGACAGTATGCTTACAGCTTATTGATCCTTTCTTCTGGTTCCTCGGAAAAAGTTCTTTATGAAATTCACGGATCTGTACAGGATATCGAATGAGCGGTTGTGCGAGGCTATTGCCCTGCAGCCCATGTTCAACAGGTTGACAGGGGAGATGAACTCCCATACGCACCGCAGCTTGTACATGACCATTATCTCCTGATGGTCAATACGGGAAGAGAGGAGTCTCCTGTGATACTGGAGCTCCTGGAGGTTTCTTATATTCCGGTAGTCAGAGGCTTTATTTCCCTTTTCCATTTTTTCTCTTGTCGTCGAAAAACATTCTTAGGAACATTCTGAGAGGACTGTTGATAAGGAACCTGTCCTTGAAAAGGAACAGCACGAGAATCAGAACGATGAAAATGCCGGCTGTGATGAGCAGTCCGGCGGTCTTGTTCCCGACTATGACTGCCAGCCATGAACTTAGCGCGGCAGCAGCTATGCCGAGCACCACACCTACAAGGATGAACAGCAGGAAGAAGAAGATAATCCTGCTGAATATCTTCGCGAGGTTCTCAGCCAGCGCCAGCTTGATCTCGTCTATCCTCAGGTCGATATAGCACTTGATGGAAGAGAAGAGATCACCGAGCGGGTTGTTGCCAGGGTTCTGTTCTTCCATTTCAGGCCTGTCCGGCATCACCGGTGTTTACGGGATCATCCTTGATCTCCGGGGTGCGGTAACTGTTGATCCTGTTCTTGAGACTCTGGTATTCCTTGTCGAAGGTCTCCTTTATCTTCTTGCGGGTCTCGTCTCCTGATTCAGGTGCGAACAGTATTGCGACTGCAGCTCCGACCAGGACTCCGCCTATAAATGTAAATAAATTGTCACTTTTCATAGTGCATGATTTTTTGAATGATTACAAAAGTAACAAATTAATTCTATATTTGTCTTATAAAAATGGAAAAAGAATGAAAAGCATATTCAAAACGGCAGGAATGGCCTTCCTCGCCTTGTCCGGTGTTATGTCGGCCGCATCCTGTAGCAAGATGTTCGAAGGAGCCGGCATGAGCGTGCAGAGGACTGTCCTGGTGTATATGGCGGCGGACAATAACCTGAGCGGCAACGCGAGAAGAGACATCGAGGAGATGAAGGACGGGTATGTGCCGTATTATTTCGATGAGGGTAGTGGTGATGTCCTGCTTGTGTATGCGGATATCCAGGGAGAAAAGCCGAAACTGATGCGTCTTAGCCGTGACAGGTTCGGAACGGTCAATGTGGAGATACTGAGGGAGTATGAAGATCAGAACTCGTGTTCCGATACGGTTATGAGGGCGGTGCTTTCCTATGCGGCGGGCCTGTTCCCGTCGGAGGAGAACGGTCTGGTTCTATGGTCGCACGGAACCGGCTGGCTTCCTGAGGGATATTACAGCAATCCTTATTCCGCGGACCCGGAAGGCGTTCCGGTGCCCATGGACGTCCCGGTGGATCCTTATGCCGGGTATGTGAAGTCATTCGGGGCCGACAACGGGTACGAGATGGATATCAAGGACCTGGCCGGTGCCCTTCCCATACGGTATTCCTATATCCTCATCGATGCATGTCTGATGGGAGGAATCGAGGTGGCGTACGAGCTGAAGAACAACTGTGATTATTTTGTCGGGTCAGCAGCGGAGATACTGGCGGACGGTTTTCCGTACAGTCGTGTAATGGAGTATCTGTTCGGGGGCAGGGAAGGGCTCGAGAGAGCCTGCCGGGAGTTCTATGACTATTATAAGGAAGACGGTGCCACAATCGCACTGGTGGATACCAGAAAACTCAATGCCCTTGCGGAGTCGTGCCTTGACATCTTTCTTTCAGGCAGGGTCGCCATTCCTACTTTGGACATGGACTCGCTGCAGGGGTATTACCGTATGGGCAGGCACTGGTTCTATGATCTGGATGACTTTGTCGGACGTATAGCTTCAAGGGACACTGTGGACGGTCAGTCAAGAAGCCAGTATGACGTGTTCAGGTCGGCTCTTGACGAGGCTGTCGTATACAAGCGCGCGACGGAGGAGTTCATGCTGGGCGGTGTTTCACAGTTCACCATAAAACAATTTTCGGGACTGAGCACTTATGTGCCTGATCCCGAAAATACTGTCTTGAATATGTACTACAGGTCTCTGGCCTGGAATCTTGCTGTCCGTATGGTTGACTGACAACTATTTCTTGTCTCCGAAGAATCTTTTGTAAAGACCTTCGAATGCCTGTCCGTGACGGGCCTCGTCCTTGCACATCTCGTGGACTGTGTCGTGGATTGCGTCAAGGTTGAGCTGTTTTGCCTTGGTTGCGATACGTTTCTTGTCGGCGCAGGCGTCGGCTTCCGCATGCATTCTCTTCTCGAGGTTGGTCTTGGTATCCCATACTACCTCGCCGAGAAGTTCTGCGAATCTGGCTGCATGGTCCGCTTCCTCGTAAGCGATACGGCGGTAAGCCTCGGCGATCTCAGGATATCCTTCCCTGTCGGCCTGACGGCTCATGGCTATATACATTCCCACCTCGGAGCATTCGCCGGCGAAGTGACTCTGCAGGCCTTCCCAGATTTCCTTGTCGCAGCCTTTGGCGACTCCAAGAGTATGTCCGTCGGCCCATGATATCTCATTTGCTTCTTCCTTTATCTCTACGAATTTGCTTGCAGGTGCTTTGCAAAGAGGGCATTTCTCAGGAGGATTGTCTCCTGTGTGCACATAACCGCATACTGTGCATCTCCATTTCTTTTCCATAATAATTGATAATTTAGTGTTGTAATTCGTCTCCAATTATACAAATTTTCTGCCAAACTTTGTGTGGGAAAAGGAAAAAAGATTATTTTTGCGCACTCAAAAAGCTCGGTCTTTTTGGTGCAATGGGGTCCGGAAAGCCCGGACTGAGTAACACATTTTTAATTTAAAAGTATGAAGCATATTAGTTTGCACGGCCAGGCAAGAACAAAAGGCCGCAAGTCTTTGACGAAAGACATCAGAAGGAATGGTCTCGTACCTTGTGTACTTTACGGAAACGGCATGGAGAACGTGCTTTTCTCAGTTGACGCCCAGGAACTGAAGGCACTGACCCACACACCCAGCAGCTATATCGTCGATCTTGACATTGACGGCAAGGCATATCTGGCGATAATGCACGCCCTGCAGTTCCATCCTGTCTCAGACAGCACCATTCATGTGGATTTTCTGGCGATATCGGCGGACAAGCCCGTTACGATAGACGTACCTCTCAATATCTTCGGAAACTGCGCTGGCGTAAAGGCCGGCGGTAAGCTCCTCATCGAGGCCCGCAAGCTGAAAGTGTGCGGTCTGCCCGACCAGATACCTGATGTCCTCGATATCGACATCACCAATCTCAGACTCGGCAAGCAGATTGTGGCAGGCGACCTCTCCTTCGAGGGTATAAGAATCGTAAGCCCCAAGACGACGGGTGTCTGCACTGTCAAGCATACCCGTGCGGCAATGGCCTCCGCAGGAGATGAAGCGGCTGAGGAAACAGCTTCGGCTCAGTAACGGTTCTTCAGATGATGTTCCTCATAGCAGGACTCGGCAACATAGGTTACGAGTACGAAGGTACCCGTCACAATATGGGATTTTCGGTATTGGACACCTGGGCACAGGCGTCCAATACTCTTTTTACAACGGTCCGTTACGGAGATATGGCCGAGATCAAGGTGAAGGGCCGTACTTTTATGCTGCTTAAGCCGTCCACTTATATGAACCTGAGTGGCAAGGCGGTTGCTTACTGGCTTGACAAAAAGGCCGTGCCGGTGGAAAACCTTCTGGTCATAGCGGATGACATGAATCTTCCTTTCGGGACCATGAGAATGCGCAAGGGCGGAAGTGCAGGAGGGCACAACGGCCTCGCCAATATAGCGGAGGTGCTTGGTACTCAGGAGTATCCTCGACTTAGGATAGGTATCGGATCACATGTAGGACGCGGTCCTCAGGTGGATTTTGTTTTGGGTAAATGGGATCCTGAGGAAGAAAAGCAGCTTTCTGAGATAAGGGAAAGAGCTGTTGAGGCAGTCAAGTCTTTCGGACTTGCCGGTATAGAGCGTACGATGACGGTGTTCAATCGACAATGAACACGTCTTCGTCCTTTTTGTGGAAATAGTATTGTTCCCTTGCGAATTTTTCCAGGGAGTCTTTGTCGGAAGTGAGTTCGTCCAGTTTTTCGTCTATGGCATTTATGTCGCGGTTGTACTGGCGTATGGCCTTTTCCTGACGGAGAACTTCGATATAGTCTCCGGCCCAGCGGATAATGTTGTTGCGGTCGATGAAAAGTATTATGACCGCGAATACCAGGGTTACGATGAAGTATTTGTCGGTGATTGTCCTGAGTATCCTTCTCAGGCGTGCATGGTTCTGTCTTTCTCCTTCCATTGTTGCACAAAGTTATCCTAAATTACCTATATTTGAAAAAATTAAGAAGAAATAAACTGAAGATGCTGAAAAAACTCACATACTCGCTGCCGGATGTGAAGGATTCATGGGTGGTGCTGTTTCTTTTAGTGTCCGGTCAATTGGCAGCATCCATACTCTTCATGTCAGTCCCGCGTATTGTGATGTATATGCTCGGCCGGCCGGCCGCAGAGGCCGACATTGACAGTTTCAAGGTCTACTTGACACCTTTGATATATGTGGCCGGTTACTTGTTGCCGTTTCTGTATCTGTACTGGAGGGGACTCAGGAGGATGAACGGTGCCGACTTTGTTCAAGTGAGTTACGATGACATAAGAATAGACCGTCCCGCTTTCGGCCGGCTCGGTGTCATGGCCGCTGTCCCTCTGGTCATAATCGTCGAGGCTGCCTTTGTCTTTATCCTGAGCAGCCTGCCTCTCGGCTCGGAGGCTCCTGACTGGTTCATAAGCAGTTTCTCAGAGATGTACGGGCCCAGCCTGCTGCTCTCGCTCTTCACGACGAGCATACTTGCACCGTTGCTGGAAGAACTGCTTTTCAGGGGAATACTCATGAATGGACTTCTGAGGCAGATGGCCCCTGTGTGGGCTGTCATATGGACGTCGGTCATATTCGCACTGGCTCATCTCAATCCATGGCAGGGACTGCCGGCCTTTCTTATGGGAGGATTGTTCGGATGGGTATATTACAGGACCGGAAGCTATTGGACAGTTGTCGTGATGCATGCCATAAACAACGCCGTAACCATGATTCTGGGAAAATTGATAGGGCCCGAGGCTCTGGTCCGCTGCTCTGTCAGCTCCATGCTCGGACCGGATCTCTTCTATCCGCTACTTGGGCTGTCCCTGGTAGTGGCCGTTGCCGGAATATTGCTAATAAATAAATACATACCAGCAGATAAAAGCAGTAAATTAAAATTATGAAGAAAGAGATATATCCTATGGAAATGATACCCCAGCCCAAGGAAAGGGTGTGGGGAGGAAACCGTCTGGCGACTGAGTTCAACAAACCGTTCGATCCTTCTGTGACGATAGGGGAGAGCTGGGAAGTGTCAGGCTTTGAGGACGACAGTTCTGTCATAGCGGACGGATGGCTGGCGGACAATCCTCTGTTCGATGTAATAGAAACCTACATGGATGAAATCGTCGGAGAGGACAACTACAAACGCTTCGGCAACGAGTTTCCGGTGTTGGTAAAGCTTCTGGATATCCAGGACAGGATTTCAGTGCAGGTACATCCGGATGACGACACGGCTTTCGACAGGCACAATTCCTACGGGAAGACGGAGGCGTGGTATGTGATGGAGGCTTCAGATGATGCCAGGATTTACATGGGATTCAGGAAGGACGTGGATACTGCCGAATTTCTGGACCGCTGTGCATCCGGAACACTTGAGGATGTGCTCAATGTTGTGAAGCCAAAGAAGGGTGATTTCTTCTTCATTGAGGCAGGTACGGTCCATTCCGCCGGGGGAGGTATCGTGATCGCGGAGATACAGCAGCTTTCGGATGTGACTTATCGTATCTATGACTGGGGCCGGGAGAACAATCCCTCTACTGCCAGGACAATGCATGTGGACCAGGCTCTGGGCTGCATCAATTTCAGCAAGTATGAGGGGGCCGGCTTCGTTGCCGGTGGCGGAAACGAACCGTTGAAAAAGCTTGTCGAATGCAAGTATTTTACTGCAAATGAACTGTATCTTGAGAAACCGCTTCGTGTATGGCCGGACCGTTACGGCAGTTTCATTCTTTACTGCTGTCTGGAAGGAGAGGCTGCTGTAGTTACATCTGAGGACAGGCTCGGGCGTCCCCTGAAAAGGGGCAGCTGGATTCTTATACCGGCCGCCATGTCTGACTTCATTCTCAAGCCTGTCTCGCAGCAGGTAAGGATAATGGAGGTCTATGTGGGCAGGATGGAGGAGAAGGATGCCTATATAAATGAATAGGACTATGGAACAGGAAGTGCGTATAGACAAGTATCTATGGTCAATAAGGGTTTATAAGACCAGAACGGAGGCCGCTGATGCATGCAGAAGCGGGAAGGTGCAGGTGAACGGAATCGAAGTCAAGGCTTCGAGAGACATCAAGGCAGGGGATGTAATTACTGTACGGAAAGGCAGCGTACATTTCCAGTACAGAGTGCTGGTGCCGGTAGGCAACAGACAGGGGGCGAAACTGGTGCCTGAGTTTGCCGAGAATATCACTCCTCAGGAGGAACTGGACAAACTCAATGCACCTTTCGAGACAGTATATGTCAGGCGTGACAGAGGAACGGGCCGTCCTACCAAGAAAGAACGCCGTGACCTTGACCGTCTTATGGACGAACTGCTTTAGCAGGCATTATATTAACGGACTCAGGTCCGATGATTCGTATGTCGCATGGGAAATGGCCTTAAGCCTCTTGTGGTTGTAGTAGAACTGGTCTATTCCGAATATCTGCGCACCCTCTATGTCGTTCACAGGATCATCTCCGATCATGAGCGTGTCCCGTTTTACCTGCTTCCAGGCACTATGGTCCATTTTCCCGTCAATACCTGACAGCAGCCTGACCGCGTACTCGAAAATACCCGGTCTCGGTTTGAGACAGCCGGCTGTCTCGGAGACAACTACGGCAGAAAAGAAGTGCAGGATTCCTGAACCTTGCAGTTTCCGGTACTGTATCTCCTTGAATCCATTGCTGATGACTGCCATCTTGCCACCGGCCGACCTGATGCTCTCCAGCATCTTCCATGCACCTGGCATGAGTGCGGTCTCGTGTGTCATCTGCTCGAGATACCTTTCACCGAAGTCCTTCGCAAGTCTGCTGTCGTCAATGCCGTACAGCAGGAATGCATTGTGAAAGCGCAGCCATCTAAGCTCGTCCTTGTTGAGTCTTCCCTTTTCGTATTCGGCCCAGAGCCTGTGGTTTATCCTGTCGTATTTCAAGAAGAAACGGTGCATGGCATCGGCTCCGTATCCCTCTTTTTCATGCACGGCACTTGACAGAACCGTATTCTGTTTCAGAAGCAGCTCTATGGCATGTTCTGAATTGCTGTCAAAATCCCATAGGGTCCTGTCAAGATCTATGAGGTAATATCTGTACGGGCGTATTGTCATACCCGTATCATCTTCCTGTGTAGTTGAACGGGCTGAGTCTTCTGAGTTCGTCCTTGACGGATTCGGATACCTGGAGCGAGTCGATGAATTCCCTTATGGTGCGGTCGGACACGGCTTGTCCGGTGCGGGTAAGGGCTTTCAGTGTCTCATATGGGTTGGGGTAGCCCTCACGGCGGAGAATGGTCTGGATGCCTTCCGCCACTACTTCCCAGTTGCCGTTCAGGTCGCGGTCTATGGCATCCTTGTTGAGGATCAGTTTGTCGAGACCTCTCTTCAATGACTTGAAGGCTATTACGGTATGGGCTACAGGCACTCCGATGTTGCGGAGTACGGTGGAGTCGGTCAGATCTCTCTGGAGTCTCGATATTGGAAGCTTGGAAGCCAGAAATTCGCATACTGCATTGGCCATAAGGAAGTTGCCTTCAGCATTCTCGAAGTCGATGGGATTGACCTTATGCGGCATGGCCGAGGAGCCGACTTCTCCTTCCTTTATCTTCTGCTTGAAATATTCCATGGATATGTAGATCCACATGTCCCTGCAGAGATCCACCAGGATATTGTTGATGCGTTTCATGGCATCGAACAGGGCTGCTGTGTTGTCATAGTGCTCGATCTGTGTCGTTGGATAGGAACGTTTCAGACCGAGTCTTTCCTCCACGAACTCTATGGCGAAAGTGTTCCAGTCAATGTCCGGGTAGGCGGCGAAGTGAGCGTTGAAGTTGCCGGTAGCTCCTCCGAACTTTGCCGAGAACGGGACTGCGAGCAGCATCTTCTGCTGTTCTCTCAGTCTGGATGTGAATACGGCGATTTCCTTGCCGAGACGGGTGGGAGACGCCGGTTGTCCGTGAGTATGTGCCAGCATGGGTATGCTCTTCCATTCTTCCGCCATGGCATCGAGGGTGTTTATGACCTCGTACAGTTGAGGCAGGTACACGTCCTGCATCCCTTCCATAAGGCTCAGAGGCACGGCCGTGTTGTTGATGTCCTGGGATGTGAGCCCGAAATGTATGAATTCCTTGTATCGGGGGGCGATACCCATTCTGTCGAATCTGCGTTTTATATAATATTCCACGGCTTTTACATCGTGGTTGGTGATTTTCTCGATCTCCTTTACTTCTGCAGCCTCGTCTTCCGTCATGTCCCGGTACAGTCCGCGCAGACTGTCGAACAGGTTTTTGTCGAATTCCTTCAACTGCGGAAGCGGCAGCTCGCACAGGGATATGAAGTATTCCACCTCTACACGTACCCTGTATCTTATGAGTGCGAATTCAGAATAATAAGAGGACAGGTCGCGTACCTGTCTGTAATACCTCCCGTCTATGGGTGAAATCGATGTAAGCATAGTAGAAATATGATTAAGTCACAAATATAACTGATATATTTTGTACTTTTGCAAAGTTTCATCAAAAACGGATATATGCTGATAGTAATAGAAGGTCTGGACGGATCAGGAAAGTCCACGCAGGTCGCCAAGGTGTCGGAGTACCTGGCCGCCAAGTCAGGCAAGGAAGTGAAGTACCTGCATTTTCCCAGGTTTGACGCCCCGGTGGTCGGAGACATGATAGCCCGTTTCCTGCGGGGGGAGTTCGGAAAAATATCAGACGTGCATCCTATGCTCGTGGCCTTGCTTTTCGCTGAGGACCGCAGGGATGCCGCCGCTGATATCAGAGGCTGGCTCGCAGAGGACCTTCCTGTAATTCTGGACAGGTATGTCTATTCCAATGTGGCATTTCAGTGCGCCAAGATAGATGACAGCCGGGAGTCCGGGACTCTGCAGCAGTGGATACTCGATGCAGAATACGGGACATACGGTATTCCCAAGCCTGATCTTAATCTGTTCCTGGATGTCCCTGTGTCGTTCGTGGAAGACAGGCTCGCTGCGGAAAGAAAAGGGAGCGACAGAGTGTATCTTCATGGCTCCAAGGATATACATGAGGCTGACATGTCATTCCAGCGGAAGGTACGTGAGGTTTATATGCGTCTTTGTGCGGCGGATCAATCCTTCATCAGGATAGACTGTGCTGACAGCAGCGGCCGCATGCTTTCCCCGGACGAGGTGTTTGACAGGATAAAGGTACTGTTATGAGACTGCTCAGGGTGCTGATGTTCATTCTCCGCCTGCTGTTCGGAGTAACATTCATATTGTCCGGTTTCTTCAAACTTACAGATCCTGTAGGTACCGGGCTGATAGTGGAGGAGTATCTCAATGCTTTGGGATTGGGATTCCTGCGCTTTGCCGACGTGCCTTTCGGTATGGCGTTGTCACTTGTCGAGTTCCTTATCGGCATCGCGGTACTGATGTGTGTGAGGATGAGGGTCGCGTCAACGGCCGGAATGGTGATGACGGTATTCTTTACGGTACTGACTTTTTTCATGGCGGTTTTCGATGGTATACAGGAGTGCGGCTGTTTCGGTCAGGCGGTGCATCTTACTATGTGGGAGACATTCTTCAAGAATATCGTACTTCTCATATGCATTGTGCCTGTCTTTCTTTTCAGGAACAGGTTCAGACCGGTGGCTCCGGTTCCGGCCGAATGGGCATTTCTGGCGACATACGGTGTCCTGGCCATGTTGTGCACGGTGTATTCTTATGTCAACATACCTCTCATAGAGTTCGGTAATTTCAAAGTAGGTGCCAGTCTGGCCATGAAGTACGACATGATAACAGACAGCGACAATTTCGAGACAGTGTTCGTGTACGGGAAAGACGGGGTGCAGGAACAGTTCGGACTGGACAACCTGCCTGACACATCCTGGCACTATGTGGAGACACGTACCCGCTATATGGGAGACGAGAACGACCTGTTGTTTGACATGACTCTCTCAGACATTGACGGTCAGATAGTGACAGAGGATATTCTCGGTTCGGAAGCCCCTGTCTTCATCGCAGTCGTCCTGCGTCCGTCCGTCCTGGATGCAGAATACTGGGAACGCATAGTCCGCAGCATGGATTCCGTTGCTCATTATGGAGGAATCATGTACATGGCCGTACCGGTAGTGGACAGCACTGCGGCATCGGTGGCGGAGAAATATCCGGAGATAGGACGGTCACTGCTCTCAGGTGACTACAAGACTCTTGTATCCATGGTGCGTTCCAACGGAGGAGTGCTGTTGGTCAAGGACGGTATAGTGGTGAAAAAATGGGCTGGATGGAAGTTTGATCCTGAAGATGCGGCCCGCGCACTCACGATGGACTCGGAGGAGCTTACGGCAAAGGGAATCATAGCCCAGAGGCTTTTCTACGAGTCGTCTATTCTGATGCTGGTTCTTGTGATAATCGTTTTCCGTTATGTGTGCGGAATAATATACGGAAGGCGTTTCAGTGACAGAAAAAGCTCTGGGAAACGCGGTGCGGAAGCGATAGAGACGGAGAACTGATGAACAGACGGATATATATTGTGCTATTGCCATTGCTGGCCGCACTGTTCCTTCTGAGTCTTTTCTACGGAGCTGTGCCGGTACCTCCGTCTGCTGTTCTGGATATTCTTTCCGGAGGAGATGCCGGAAACCCGGCATGGAAGCTCATCCTTACGGGATCCCGTCTGCCCCAGGCTGTCACAGCCCTGCTCGCCGGAGCCTCTCTTGCCGTGAGCGGCCTGCTTCTGCAGACCCTTTTCCATAACCCTCTTGCCGGGCCGTCAATCTTAGGCGTCAGTGACGGGGCCAATCTTGGTGTCGCTCTTGTCATGCTTGCTTTCGGAGGCACTGTCGGCACATTCGGCGGGTATATGGCCACAGTAGCCGGAGCTATGGCCGGGGCCTGTGCCATACTGGCAATAATCGTATTGTTTTCGCGGAAAGTGGGCAGCAATGTAATGCTTCTTATAATAGGAATCATGATGGGGTACATAGTTTCCTCCTGTATATCCATACTCAACTACTATGCGTCTGCGGACAAGGTGCGGCAGTTCGTGATGTGGGGTATGGGGGATTTCTCAGGTGTGTCTGTGTCCAAACTGCCGTTCTTCTCAGTCGCCACCATATTCGGCCTGATCTGGTCCGTGCTGCTGGTGAAGCCGTTGAACGCTCTGCTGCTGGGAGAAAAGTATGCATCCAACCTTGGAGTCAGTATCAGGGCGGTCAGAATGGGGGTGCTTATGTGTTCCGGTCTGATGACTGCCGTAGTGACGGCTTTCTGCGGTCCAGTCTCTTTCATCGGGCTTGCGGTGCCGCATATCGCCCGTCTGCTTCTCGGTACATCTGACCACCGCGTGCTTGTACCGGCTACCATTCTCTCAGGAGCATGCGTAGCGCTTCTGTGCAATGCAATGACAGTCGTTCCGGGAACGGGAAATTTGCTGCCCCTCAATGCCGTGACGCCTCTGATCGGGGCTCCGGTCATCATTTATGTGATAGTCAACCGTAAGAACATACGGTATTTCAATTGATAGACAGACGTGTTATGCAACAACTTGAACCAGCTCTCGCCGCACGGGGCCTGACGATAGGCTACAGGTCCGGAAAGGGACAAAGGAAGACAGTCCGTTCCGGTATTGACCTTACTCTATACCGTGGAGAACTTGCTTCCCTTATAGGTCTCAACGGAGCCGGAAAGTCCACTCTCATAAGGACTCTGTGCCGCTTCCAGCCTTCATTCGGCGGAGAGATATCTGTCATGGGCAAGGATATTTACCGATATTCCACGCATGAGCTGGCCTTGACAGTGGGTGTTGTGCTTACGGACCGGACCAATGCCGGCGGTCTTACCGTGAGGGAACTCGTGGCATTGGGCCGTCAGCCGCATACCGGTTTTTTCGGCAGGCTGAGTGAGGAGGATGTCAGGGTTGTGACTGATGCGTTGGCAGCCGTGGGCATATCCCATAAGGCAGACTCGTATGTGTCCGAGCTGTCCGATGGGGAAAGGCAGCGGGTGATGATCGCCAAGGCTTTGGCTCAGGAGTGTCCGGTTATAGTACTGGACGAGCCGACGGCCTTTCTGGATGTGACGGGCCGTATGGATATCATGTCCCTGCTTCATGAGACGGCCAGGAAGCAGAACAAGGCCGTGCTGCTTTCCACTCATGACATGGACAATGCCCTCATGTTCTCGGACAGGATCCTTCTGCTGCACTCTTCGGTTCCTGGACCGGCGGCATGCTGTCGGTCTGATGTCTCAGAACCGGCAGGAACTGTCGTTTCAGGCTCGCCGGAGGACCTGGTGCTCGATGGCAGTCTCAGCCGGTTCTTCAACAGCCGTGGTATGGATTTTGACTGCCGGACAGGGCATTTGTCTACCGGAATATCCGGTCCTCAGGTCGGGGTGGACGGTGACTCCCTAACGGTTCGCTGGATGGCCAATGCATTGGCCCGTAACGGATTCACACCTGTTCTTCCGAATAGCGGCATTCCCTGTATCCGCTGTATTTCCCCGACCAGCATCGAGGTGTCTTTCCCGGCCTCCAAGGAAGTCACTTCGGTATCCTGCATCTCGCAGGCAATACGGTATCTGATCCACACGGACCGGGAAACGTGGAGCGGGGGATAATTTAAAGGTTCAGTGGCTTGAAGTATACAGCGGTATACTCAGGAAAGAGGTCGGGATGGAATACGGCTGCAAGATCTTTCAGTATGAGAGCCGGGTTGAGTACGATATCGTCATAGTAGCTTGATTCGTATGTGTTGCATCCAAAGATCCGGTGTTTCCTGAATGCGTCGAATCCTGAATAAAGAGGGTATTCCGATTCGAGAGAGGAATAGCTCATGGGCTTTCCGCTCCAGTATTTCATCACCCATATGTCGGCATTCATGCCTTTTTGCAGTACGTTCTCGAAGGACATGTTCACATTGGCTGATGTCGTGGTGCCGCCGAAGATATAGGCGGCACCGGCGTCTCTGTACATCCTGGCCATGTAGCTGCGGCCTCCGGGTACGTCCCACGAGGAACCGTATCTGCGTTCAGCCAGCAGGGTCGGACGATGGGATTCGCCGCCGAGACTGTCAATATGGCGCTGTATCATGTCTTTCAGACTGTTGTACTCGGATTCGGCTTTCTGAAAAATGGAATCGGCCTGCGTCTCTCTGTCCAGAAGCACTCCGAATAGACGGACCCATTCGGTCCGGCCGAGCGGCAGGATCTCCATATAGTCTGCTGCCTCGATGATGGGGATGCCCAGTTTGCCGGCGGCTCCGTAACTGCTGTTCTGGAATGGAGATGCGATTATTATTTCTCCTCCGGCCTGGGCAATCTTCTCTATGCTGGGTGATACTGAGTTCCCGCAGTCTATGATGCTGCCGTCAGCCACTCTTTCCTTTACGGCCCTGCATGTCATGTATTCCGGTTCGCATACTCCGCTTATGCGGTCTGCGGCTCCGAGCATGTCGATGATGGATGCGTGAACTGACGAATACACTATAATATGGTCAACCGGAGTTCGTATTATGCTTCCCTCAGGCAGGCATTCCGGTACGGGACTATCGGATGGTACAAGTATGTATCTGTGCATCAAACTAGTTGTGTCCCAGGGATTGATTATCTCCGCAGCGGTGTATCCCTCGGCTGAGTTTATCCTGAGGAAGCGCGCGTACTTCATGGTAGTGTCTCCGGATCCGGAAGCGGAAGAGCCTGTGTCTCCGCATCCGGTAGTCAGTACGATGCCTGTAAAGGTGCAGATCAGAGCACCGGCGGCTTTAATGGTTGTTCGGAATGAGAATGTTCTGTGCATTGTCTGAATTCTGAATAGTTTTCGCAAAAATAGCAGAAATCATCAAACAAACAGTTGCGGCAGGAACTTGGATATTTGTACAACTGGACTATCTTTGCGGATTCAATGGACAATATGAGGCAAAATGACAATAGTGCGGGGTCGGATATCCTGGTGCAGAGACAGGTGATAAGGGCTTCTTTCGTAAGCATTGCAGGCAATGGGATACTTTCTGTGGCCAAGTTGGTTATAGGCTTGATAAGCGGTAGCTTCGCTGTGGTCAGCGACGGTATCGACTCGGCTTCCGATGTGGCCATATCCGTGGTAATGGCTGTTACTGCGAAGATAATGGGACGCAAGCCGAATGCCAAGTACGTGTACGGTTATGCAAAGGCAGAGTCCATAGCCACGAAGATTCTCTCCATGGTGATATTCTTCGCCGGGGCCCAGATGCTGTTCTCGGCTGTCGGTCATCTGTTCTCTGAAGAGCAGAGGGAGATGCCCGGGATCACAGCCGTCTATGTGACTGTAGGGTCCATACTTTGCAAGCTGCTTCTGTCGTGGTACCAGACTCGTGCCGGCAGGCGTACAGGCTCCTCAATGTTGTTGGCCAATGGGGTGAATATGCGCAATGATGTGATTGTCTCGCTGAGTGTACTGGCCGGCCTGTTTTTTTCATTTGTTCTGGAAATGCCTATGCTGGACTCGGTTACGGCTCTGATAGTGAGCTGCTTCATTATCCGTTCAGCTATCAGAATATTCATGGATTCCAATGTCGAACTTATGGACGGGGTAAAGGATGTCTCTGTCTACCAGAAGATATTTGATGCCATAGGCAAGGTGGAGGGAGTCAGCAACCCGCACCGTGTCCGTTCCCGCAGCATAGGCGGCAAGTATATGATAACCTTGGATGTGGAGGCGGACGGCGGTATGACTCTTTCGCAGGCTCATGCACTGGCGTCTCAGGTGGAACGGAATATCCGTGAGAATATACCTGAAGTGTACGATATTGTCGTGCATGTGGAGCCATTTGGTACGCATCCGGAGGACGTGTTCGGGGTCAAGTGAGACGAGCGTGGCGGATTCTGTAAAAATGGCACATTTCCAGCCTGTGATTCCGTTACCTTTGCAGCCGCAATGCCTGAAAAGAATAGAAAAAGGAAATCGGAAGATCTGCTTGCGATGATACGCAGGGGGCAGCCCATGTCTACGGGGCAGCAGCTTCGGCTTACACTGATGTTGAGTGTTCCGGCCGTTCTTGCGCAGCTTTCGTCCATTCTCATGCAGTATATCGATGCGGCGATGGTGGGCAGTCTCGGGGCGGCTCCTGCTGCATCCATCGGTCTGGTCTCCACTACTACGTGGCTGTTCAGCGGAACATGTACTGCCGTCTCCACCGGTTTTTCCGTGCAGGTGGCTCATGCTGTCGGGGCCGGCGATATGGCCAGAGCCCGTTCGGTTCTCAGGCAGGCTTTCGTGTCTGTCGGGATTTTCGGCCTGCTGTGGGGCGGACTCGGTATGGCCCTCAGCTCTCCGCTTCCGTACTGGATCGGAGGAGAACCGGAGATATGCAGGGATGCATCTATGTATTTTCTGATATACGCTGCATTCCTGCCCGTTTTCCAGGTATACGTGCTTTCCGGCGGTATGCTCAGATGCAGCGGGGATATGCGGATTCCGAGCCTGTTGAGCATTCTCATGTGCGTTTTAGACGTAGTTTTCAATTTCTTTCTGATATTTCCGACCAGAGATTTGAATATTCTGGGCCGGTCAGTGACTGTGCCCGGTGCCGGGTGGGGCGTGGAAGGAGCGGCCTTGGGAACCGGTCTTGCCGAGCTGGTGACAGCCTCCCTTATGCTGTACTTTCTGCTTGCACGCTCCGAATCTCTCAGGTTGACCGGCAGGGACAGGACATCGGGCGAGGTTCAGGAGGAATCGCGCAGTTTCATTCCTACGGCCCCTGTCCTCAGAATGGCTGCCCGTATCAGTTTTCCTATGGCTGTCGAGCATATCGTGCTGTGCGGGGCGCAGATTATGACTACGGCCATTGTAGCTCCATTGGGCATTTTCGCGATAGCGGCCAATTCCTTTGCCGTCACTGCCGAGAGCCTGTGTTATATGCCCGGCTACGGAATAGCCGATGCGGCGACGACCCTCGTAGGGCAGAGCTATGGTGCAGGACGGAAGTACCTTACGCGCAGATTTGCCTGCATCACTGTGTTTTCCGGAATGGCCGTCATGGGTGTTATGGGGCTGTTGATGTATGTCGGCGCACCGTTGATAATGGGGTCGATGACATCGGACGGACAGATAATGGACTTAGGTGTCGAGGCCCTGAGGATTGAGGCATTCGCAGAACCGATGTTCGCAGCTTCCATTGTGGCCTATAGCGTGTTTGTAGGTATGGGCAAGACTCTGGCTCCATGCCTTATGAACCTCGGGAGCATCTGGGCAGTGAGACTTCCGCTTGCCGCTTTGCTGGCTCCGTCGGCCGGTCTGCGGGGAGTCTGGACGGCCATGTGCATAGAACTGTGCTTCCGTGGATGCATATTCCTCCTCCGGTTATGGCATACTTTCAGACACAGGAAGTCTCATTCCTGAGTTCTGTGCGCATGATCGGAGTTATTACCTTCTCCCGGGGCTCTTGGATTTGGGCCCGCACAGCACCAATACGATGATGACGGTGATTACGGTACAGATGGCACTGGAAATCAGGGACAGTAGAGGTGTCCAGCCGTACAGCAGCAGTGATACGAGGAAAAGCACGATCATGCACGCGAGGGAGCAAATGGCCAATGTCTTGCCGTAGGACATGCGCATGTTCTCGAAACCTTTTGCTCTAAGATGCTGGAAATGGACCACCATGGCAACTGCGGTCATTGGGTACACTGCTCTGCTTAGTGAAGCAAGCAGGTCTTTCTCCTCCGAGGAGAAATAGAATATCAGTGTACATAATACAAGACCGGTCACTATTCCGATGATGAGTGTCACCCAATAAGGTATATTTTTCATTGTCTGTTGCATTATTGCCGATAAATATACGCTTATATTCTTATTTTTGCAAGTCAATTCGAGAAAATATGATAGTATCTGTCGACAGCCGCACTGTCACCCGTCCCGGTGAGACTGTCTTTTATGCCATAAAGGGGCAGAACAATGATGGCCATGACTATGTCGTGGCACTGTATGACAGGGGCGTGCGTAATTTCGTGCTGAGTGAGCGCCGTCCTGAATACGAGGCAATGAGGGATGCATCGGTCAGGTACGTGGACAACACATTGGAGGCCCTTCAGGCAGCAGCGGCCCGTCATCGCCGTCAGGACCTGCCGGATACGGAGGTTACGGCCATAACCGGCAGCAACGGCAAGACGGTGGTCAAGGAGTGGATTGCCCAGCTTCTCGGGGAGGATGTCCCTGTCTGCCGCAGTCCCCGCAGCTACAACTCGCAGGTAGGAGTGCCTCTTTCCGTATTGGAAGTCATGCCGCAGTGCCGTATCGCTCTGATAGAGGCAGGAATGTCCCGTCCCGGGGAGATGGCCCGCCTGCAGCGGATCATTCGTCCGGACCTTGGCGTATTCACACATATAGGAGATGCTCATGGAGAGAATTTCCCTTCGGTGGAAGCTAAAATGCGGGAGAAGGCCATGCTTTTCAGTGGCTGTAGGGCTGTGGTCTGCCGGGAGGGGATGCCGGCCGGGATTATCCGGGAACAATGCGGGCCGCAGACCCGTATCTTCCTTTGGGGAGAATCCCCGGAGGCGGATGTGAGGGTATTGGGTTCCAGATGTATGGAAGGTGCTGTGGAGGTGGAGATAGATGTGCGGAGAAACCGTTCCGGGGCTGGTGGCTCAAATGAACGTGGAAGGCTGCGTCTGCCGTTCACCGATGCGGCTTCCTTCGAGAACTGCATGACGGCTGTGGCGTTCATGATTTATCACGGCTATGCTCTTTCAACCATTGCCCCAAGGCTCGCCAATCTTCAGCCGGTAGCCATGCGCATGGAGATCCGTGAGGGAACTGGTGGCAGTACACTGGTCAAGGATTATTACAATTCCGATCCAGCTTCGTTTGCCCTTGCACTCAATGCTCTTGATGTGCAGGACAATGCTCGTTCCAAGGCCGTGATTCTGTCGGATTTTGTGGATGTGGGCGGCCGTGCGGAAGAGATATACCGGGATGTGGCGGAGCAACTGCGCAAGTCGGGAGTGTCGCGTTTTGTGGGAGTCGGTCCGGTCATTTACGGTTTCCGGGATTTGTTTGACATGCCGCAGTCCCGTTTCTACAGGACGACGGAGGATTTTCTGGCAGGGGAACGCAGGGAGGACTACCGCGATATGTGCATTCTTATCAAGGGGGCGAGGAAGTTCCGTTTTGAGTACATAGGAAGTTTCCTGGCCCGGCAGTCTCATACAACTGTGTTGGAGGTGGACCTGGACGCATTGGCATCCAATTTCAACATCCTGCGCGGCAGGGTGCCCAAGGGGACCCGTCTGGCGGTGATGGTCAAGGCATTCTCCTACGGCAGCGGAGCAGGGGAGATCGCTGCCCAGCTTCAGTACAGCGGGGCGGACTACCTGATGGTCGCGTATGCCGACGAAGGTGTCGAACTGCGTTCCAGAGGGATTACCGTACCGATAGCGGTGATGAATCCGGAGCAGGAGGCATTCGGCCAGATGATAGAGTTCTCGTTGGAGCCGGAAATCTATTCTGTGCAGTTGCTCAGGGATTTTGAGGCAGTGTTGTCGAGAAACGGTATGGAGGAGTATCCTGTGCATCTGAAATTGAATACCGGGATGAACCGTTCCGGGCTGGACCGTAAGGATATACCGGAACTGCTGGACTTTCTTCACGGACGGAGGACTGTGTTGCTGCGCAGCATGTTCTCCCATCTTGCCGCTGCGGACGATCCGGCCGAGGATGAGTTCACTCTCGGGCAGATCCGGCTGTTCGAGGAGATGACCGGGATGATACAGCCGCATTTTCCCTACAGGATTATCAGACATATTCTCAACAGTTCCGGAATAGAACGTTTTCCGCAATATGCGTTTGATATGGTCCGTATGGGGATTGGCCTGTACGGCATCGGCACTCTTCCCGGACTGGTACCGGTCAGTTCCTTCAAGACGCATATCGCTTCTATCCGGCGTATAACTCCGGGGCAGACTGTCGGTTATGGACGCAAGGGCAGGGTGTCGAGGGATTCGGACATTGCCGTTATCCCGGTAGGCTATGCGGACGGGCTGGACCGTCATCTTGGCTGCGGAGTGGGGGAGATGTTTGTGCGTGGCCAGAGAGTACCTGTAATAGGCAATATCTGCATGGATGCCTGCATGCTGGACGTCACGGGTACGGGAGCCCGGGTGGGTGACGAGGTAGAGATATTCGGTCACAATATTCCGGTAACCGAGCTTGCCGCCAGACTTGGCACTATCCCGTACGAGGTGCTTACCAGTGTCTCCAGAAGGGTCAGGCGGGTCTATTTCAAGGAGTGAAGGCTGCGGTCCTCTCTCTCGAAGAAGTCGATGGTACGGTAGAACGGGTGGACGGGACCGTAGCCTGGACCGAAGCGGTAGCCGGCTCCATAGGCGATGGATTCGTTGATGAAGATCTCTGCCCGTTCTACGGCTGCATCCAAAGGGTACTTGCGGGCGATGTAGGTGGCTATGGCCGAACCGAACGTATCTCCGGTACCGTTGACGTTGCGGGTGTCGATACGGTGCTTGGAGAAATTACGCAATGTCCCTGTGCGGCGGTTGTAGAATATGTCCGTCAGGTTGTCGCCGTCCGGTATGGACTTGATGATGACCGAGCAGCCCGGTGCGGCCAGGTTGCGTACGATGTATTCGGCATTGTCGAGTGTGACAGGTTCTCCTGCCAGTACGCTGGCTTCGTGTATGTTGGGGGTGATGATTTCGGCCTGGGGAAAGAGCAGCCTGCGGTAGGCTTCCACGGCATCGTCCTGAATCAGGGCAGTGCCTCCTGAGTCTACCATTACCGGATCGATGACCTTGGGTACATCCGGGTATCCGAGCAGCAGGTCTGCTACTGCCTCTACTATCTGCTTGTCGTAGAGCATGCCGGTCTTTATGCAGTCTGCTCCGACATCGTTCAGGAAGTGCCGGCTCTGGCTCAGTATGAGGTCTGTCGGCATCGTCCGTATGCCCTTGACGCTGGTGGTGTCCATGTCCACGATGAGGGTTATGGCCCCTGCAGCAAATCCTCCGCATGCCGAAACGGCTTTTATGTCTGCCTGTATGCCGCAGCTGCCGAGTGGCTCGCTGCCGGCGATCATGAATACTTTCGGGAAATCTTTTTTATTGTCCATCGCAGTGTGTTGTCCTGATACAGATACCGTTTGTCTTATGTCATCCGATGATGTTGAAGTGTCTGAGGGCTTTGGCTACTCCTTCGCTGTCTATGTCGTCTGTCACGTAGTCCGCCGCTTCCTTGACAGTCGTGCCGGCGTTGCCCATGGCTACTCCTGTGCCTGCCCGGCGCAGTATTGATATGTCGTTTCCTCCGTCTCCGAATGCCATGCACTCCTGTATGTCTAAGTTCTCGTACCGTGCGATGGTTTCCATTCCACGGCCCTTGTCGGCATCGGCTGAAATCACGTCGGAGAAATACTCGCACCAACGTGTGGACTCGGCATGACGCAGCAACGGGGTGATTTCAGTTTCCTGTTCATGAGAGAAGAAAGGAGTCAACTGGAATACCGGGCGGGATAGCATTTCCTCAGTGCCGGTATTTCTGTCAATCCCCTTGATTGCAAGCATCTCGCCGAATACCTTGTCTACGATGGGACGGTGGTTGTGCACGACAGCCCTGTCTTCGCCTACTATCAGAGAGGGAATGCCGAGACGGTCGGAGGCATCGATGATTGTCCGCACGTCCTCATTGTCTATGGGAGTACGGGATATGATCTGTCTTCTTACTGTGCATATGGCTCCGTTGACTGTGATGTATCCGTCGATCAGATGCTCTATCGGCTCGATGTTGTTGATCAGCGGCCCGGGCCTTCCGGTCGAGATGAATATTCTCAAACCTCTGTCCTTGGCTTCGGTGAGGGCCTTTACTGTAGATTCAGGTACAGAATGGGTCTTGAAACTGACTAAAGTGCCGTCTATGTCGAAAAACAGTGCTTTTATCATTGCTCGTTCAAATTTCCAAACGGGCTGCGAATATACGCAGAAGCCGGGAGCAATGCAAGTTTACTTGCAAATGCCCGGGGCAACCGCATTATCTGGACCGTCAGGTTCTGGTACAGAGCCTGCGGTACAAGTTGGTTGTCTGTCGGAGAATAAAAAAGCCGGAGATTATTCCGGCTTCAGTAAGATCTGGCTATTGGTAAGACTGGTCATTTCCTGCTGCTTTCATGTCCGCATGAGTCTCCGTATCCGTATAATTGTCCGGTGATGGACTTAACGGCAAGGCTGTGGATTTCCTCCATTGCTTTATCAGCACAGTCAGGATTATGAATATCAGCAGTTCAATAACAGTTATAATCGAGATATATACCATATTCCCCGATATAGGATCTTCATAATTTATATGGGTTCCCACGAGCCATGTACATAAATAGAACAATGGATACCTTGCCATTAAGAATATTTTCATGCCCAAGGATGTCCTTGTCCCTACGGCAAGGAGAATCCAACCGACTGTGCAAACGGCAGCGACAATACCCCAATTGTAAATTACTACGGCTTTTTGGTAAAGTTCCATATCAAAGTAGACTAAATTCTGGACTACAGTGATTGCAATAATTCCTATTCCGAGAATAATGGTTCCATACAGACCGAGTCTGCATATTCCATAATTTTCTGTTTTAGTGGATTTGTATATGAGCAGACCGTACATCACAAACCATAGGGCTGAAGTAATAACGTTAATTAAAAGCGGAATGGCGTAATAAGACCTATAGCCGACCGTAATATCTCTCGCTCCGTCAAGACAGGTGGATAAATTCAGGATGTCGCAGATGACAGTCAGAGCGAAGAACAGAAGCAGGAAGCGGCTCAGGTTGTAGACATTTGCCGGTACTTCCTGCCAGCCTATGCTCTGGGCTTTCTCAACGGTGAGAGCCGGTGCGCCGAGTCGGACAGTTTTCCATCCGGAGAGGACGAGGAAGAAGATTACGATGGACGCAACACCCTCGATTATGGGACCGATAGCCGGTATGCAGCCTATAATCCCGAATACCAGCAGCCATACAGAGCACGAGTACAGTCTGGCAAAACCGTCGCGAGCCTGCTGTGGCAGGACTTCGGAGCGTTTCAGACTGCGGTATCCGCTCAGCAGTTTTACGTAAGAAATGATAATCAGTATGAGTTTGATTATCCATCCAGCGAACGGAATTAAGCCTGCAGCAGCTGCGAGTATAAGCAGAATGTAGGAAATCTTCACTTTATGCGCCCCGCGGGTATCACTGGAGTTGAGCTGGAGTTTCTCGAACCTGTTCAGGGAACGGTAGAACAGAATATATCCTATGACTACCAGTACAGTACACATATAGTCCCAGAACTCCCAAAACGACATGAAGGAACCGCTTCCTCCTCCGTCACCGGTAAGGGCTCCGATGATGTCGAATCCGCTGTGTATAGTGTCAATTGCGCTGATGATGCTGCCGAATATTCCGGCCAAGGTGTAAATCCAGACTGCTGTCATCAGTGTTCCGACAGTCTGTTTCCAAGGTTTGTTTTCCATGATGGTAAAAGTTTCTAATATATTCAGTTGTCAGTTTAAATATCACTCCAGCTGCCATCTGCACCCTTCTCGTAGCGTTTGCCGGTGCTGTGGTCCAAACCGGAGCCGTCTACATCTGCCACATGATACCCGTACTGGTCAACAAGAGTTGTCCTCGTGTCTGAAAACTGCCACATTTTCTTAGAAGGACAGTGCGAAAACACTTTCATCAAAATTTCCGTTGATCTCTCAACACGGCAAAGTTAGGAAAATATTCTCAAATATGGACAACACTCATGGAGTATTGACCGACAAAGTTAGGGATTATTTCCAAATTCAGCCGCGGTCGTAGTGGGGCATCCGCTCGGGGATGACAATGGAGAATTCGATAATGCCGGCAACAGTCCTGCCTGAGCCGTCGGCTGCGTCCTTATACCATGGCGTCTGGTGTATCAGCTTGCGCTGCCCCTTTTTGCTGATGGTGTAGGAATTGGAGACACCTTCGGTGATGATGCGGCTTATTATGCCTCGTGAGCGGTCGTTGTGACAGCCGAGCATGTTCCTGCCGCACATGTCTCCGTTGACAGCCAAGGATTTCTCGTTCTGGTATATGATTACGCGCTCAGTGTCACATACGGTCACGGCGCATTCTATATTTTTAAAATAATCTTCCATAATCTGATGTTTGGTGGACTCTCTGTCAGGGCTACTGTTACAGGTGCTCTTCCCAGTATCTGAACATGGACTGGTAAAGATGGTATGTGGTGTTCTCCCTCTCGTTGATGCTGTGCGAGCGCATGGGGTAGGACAGCATGTCGAACATCTTGTTCTGGCGGATAAGTTCGTTGACCAGCATCTCGCAGCTCTGGTAGTGGACATTGTCGTCACCTGTACCGTGTATGAGCAGCAGGTTTCCCTGTAGTCCGGAAGCAAAGTTGATGGGCGAGCCGTCGTGGAATCCCTGCGGATTTGTGGATGGCAGTCCCATGTACCTTTCCTGGTAAATGGTGTCGTAGAGGTACTGGGAATATACTCCTGCCACGGCTATCCCCGTTGAGTAGACAGAGGGGTATTTGAACATCAGATGTGCTGTGGACGAGCCTCCTCCGCTCCAGCCCCAGATTCCTATACGGTCCGGGTCCATGAAACTGTACGTCTGCAGGAGTACGGTCACTGCTGCGGCGTGGTCCGCAGGCGGGATGATGCCGACCTTGCCGTAGATGCACTTGCGCCATTCGCGTCCTCTGGGTGCGGCAACTCCTCTCGGGTCAATGCTCATGACTATGTAGCCCTCCTGAGCCAGAAAGCGGCTCCACAGATCTCCTCCGCTCCATGAGTTCTGTACGGTGGACTGCCATGGCTCGCCGTAGATGTAGAAGATTACAGGATATTTGGCCGTAGAGTCAAAGTCTGCCGGCTTTATCATCCAGCCGTCCAGCACTGCGTCTCCTATGTCAACTCTGAAAAATTCTTTTGGATTGGGATTGACTGCGTTGAATTTTGCGGCCAGTTCATGGTTGTCTTCAAGGACGCGGACAGTCCTGTGTCCAGGAAGAGTCACAATCTCGTACGAGGTGGGAGTCTCGCTGTTGCTGAACGTGTGCATGGCGTATTTCGCATCGGGGGAAATGACATATCCGTGATGTCCTGCCGGTGCGTCTTCCGGTGTGAGTCTCTCCGGCCTGCCTTTTCCGTCCAGACGGCTGCGGTAGAGATATCTGTCCACCGGACTGTCGGGGGATGCTATGTAGTACACGTATCCGCCCTCGGTGTCGATGCGTTCTACGCTGATGACGTCGAAGTCTCCGTCCGTGACGAGTGTGATGTCACCGCCGTCGCCGGATATTCTGTAGAGATGTCTCCATCCGTCCCTCTCGCTTGTCCATGTGAAATATTTGTTGCCGTCCATCCATGCGGTGTTGTCGTGTATGTCCAGAAAAGCCTCGTCGGTTTCGGTCATGAAGTTGTCCAGCTCCATGGTCCTTATGTCACCGTAGAATATCCTGTTGGTGTTCTGGAGGCGGTTGAGCTGCTGGATCATGACCAGGTCAGTACCGGGGACGAATTCCATGCGGGCTATGTAATGTTCCCTGGGGTCTCCGGGTATGTCGAACCATCGTGTGGCAGTGGAGTCTGAGTCTCCGTCAACGTCCACCACTCCTATCCTTGCTGCGGAATTGGTCGTTCCGGCTTTCGGATATGGAAGGGGGATGACTGTAGAGTATACGGAGTCTATGTTGTCGATCATGTAGAATGTGCCGGTACCTCTGGTGTCGAACTGCCAGAACGCGATGCTGCGGCTGTCAGGACTCCATCGCCAGCCGTCCTGCTGGTGCAGTTCCTCCTCGTATACCCAGTCGAACTGGCCGTTGATGATCTCGTCGCTGCCGTCGAATGTAAGCTGGCGGACATTTCCGTCATCGAGACCCTCCACGTAAAGATTGTTCTTGTAGACATAGGCCGCTTTAGTTCCGTCCGGAGAGAATTTCGCGAACTGCATCCATGAAGGCTCGAATTCTTTCAGACCGAGTTGTCTGAGTCTTCCCGTAGCCGGTGTGTATAGCCAGTAGTCACCTCTTTTCGCTGTTCTCCACACCTGTCTGGAATTTGTGTATATCATAAGCCGGGAACCGTCAGGTGACCATGTGTAGCCGTGTATCTGCAGCGGTTTGTCCTGTCCGTCCGGTATGAGGTCCGCTGCCGGTACCGACACTGTCTTCCTGCCGGTGCGGATGTCGTTCAGGACTATGTCCTGTCCGTCGGTCAGGGAGTCTGTCTCTATGGTGAGGTACGAGTGTCCCTCATCGTCCCACCTGAAGGCGCTGACACTTCCGGCCGAGTATTCTTTGTTCTTGTAGATGTCCTCGAGTGTGAGTCTTTTTTCCTGCGCTGATGCGTTGTCTGTGATCATCGGACTTGCCAGCAGGCAGGACAAGGCTAAGGCTGTAATGTATCTCATGTCGTGCTGTATAAAGTATGTGCAAATATAGAACATTAATGGACCATGCGGTGTGAAAGTGGTAAAAAATTGGCATTTGCAAATAAAATTTTTTAAATTTGAGGTCGAAACCTGAAAAAAACCTTTACCATGTTTGCAAAAGAAATTTATACCGCGAGAAGAAGGAAACTGCTCGAAGAGATGAAGAGACAGCATCAGTCCGGGCTTCTGTTGTTTATAGGTAACGACGAAACGGGGATGAATTATGCGGACAATCCTTACCCTTACCGTCAGGACTCCACTTTCCTGTATTTCTTCGGCCTTGATTTTCCTGGTCTTGTGGCTCTGATAGACCTGGAGGAGGAGACCTCCATGGTATTTACAAAGGAGCCGACTATTGAGAATATAGTATGGAGAGGCAGTCTGCCTGTGAGGGAAAGGTGCGAGGCGGCGGGAATAGACAAGGTGGGATCTTCGGACGATATACGTATTATAATTAAGAAGGCAGAAAACAAGGGACGGATGGTGCATTTCCTTCCTGCCTACAGGGCGGAGCATTATGTGAAGATCTTCCGTCTGGCCGGTCTGCCGTCAGGAGTGGTGGACGACATGGTGTCCATCCCTTTTGTGAAGGCGGTTGTCAGCCTCAGAAGCCATAAGTCACCGGAGGAGGTGGTGCAGATAGAGGATGCAGTGAACATATCCTCCGATATGAATCTGGCCATGGTCAGCATGATACATCCCGGGATGAGTGAGGTTGAGGTCGCTGCACTGGTGACAAGTATCGCCATAAGGAAGGGAAACGGACTGGCATTTCCGCTTATTGCCACTGTGGACGGCCAGATCCTGAACAATCACTGGTACGGCAACGTGATGCGTGAAGGGCAGATGTTCCTGATGAATGCTGGTGCAGAGAACAAGATGCACTATGCCGGAGACATATCTGTCACGGCTCCTGTAGGAAAGCATTTTACACAGCAGCAGAGGATGATGTACGATATCGCGCTGCATGCCCATACGGCAGCTGTGGGGATGATGGCGCCCGGTGTACCTTTCATAGATGTCCATATCAGAGCCTGCGAAGTCATTGCGGAGGATCTGAAGAGTATCGGTCTCATGAAGGGCAATATCCATGAGGCTGTGAACGAGGGAGCCCATGCCCTTTTCTTTCCCAACGGTCTCGGCCATATGCTTGGACTGGACGTTCATGACATGGAAGCTTTGGGAGAGGCATGGGTCGGTTACGACGGAAAGCCAAGGAGCACCAAGTTCGGACTCAAGTCCCTGCGTCTTGCAAGAGAACTTGAACCGGGTTACGTGTTGACGGTGGAGCCCGGTGTGTATTTTATTCCGGAACTTATTGACGACTGGAAGAATTCCGGTAAGTTCAAGGATTTCCTCAATTACGACGAGATAGAGAAGTTCAGGGGAGCGGGCGGTCTCAGGCTGGAAAGGGACTACCTCATACTTGACAATGGCAACCGTCGTCTGGGCAAGTATGTGCCTATGACTGCGGATGAAGTGGAGGCGATGCGATGACAGTCAAGATATGCATAGGCAGCTCGTGCCATCTGAAAGGTTCGTACGATGTGGTGCAGGGCATGAGGGAACTCCTCAAGAAGTATGATGTGGAGGATCTGGTGGAGCTCCAGGCCAGTTTCTGTTTCGGACAGTGCGCTGACGGAGTGGTGATGCGTGCCGAAGAGTCTCTGGACGGCTCCGAGGATGTGTTTATAAGGGGTGTGAACAAGGACAATGTGGAGCAGAAGTTTCTCAGTGAGGTGTATCCGCGACTTGGACTGCCCGCTCCCGAAAAGTGAAATGACAACATAGGACAAACTTATGAAAGAATACCTCGAGTTCAAGAAGGCCCGTTGCAAGGACTGTTATAAATGTTTGAGAGAATGTCCCGTCAAGGCCATAGAAGTCAAGAATCATCAGGCGCAGATCATCAAGGAACGCTGTATCCTGTGCGGCAGATGTACCGTGGTGTGTCCTCAGAACGCCAAGATAGTCCACAGCGAGAAGGATGATATCGACTCCCTTTTGCTCAGTAATGATAATGTTGTGGCCAGTGTGGCGCCTTCGTTCATCTCGTCTTTCCGTCTGAAGAATTTCGCCCAGATGGAGACTGTACTTTACAAACTTGGCTTTGCTTTTGCCGAGGAGACAGCTGTAGGCGCCAATGCCGTGACAAAGGAGTATGCGGCATGCATGGCATCGGGACGGTTCGACAATCTGATCTCGTCGGCCTGTCCTGCTTTGTGCCGTCTTATTCAGGAATATCACCCTGATGCTCTAAGATATCTGGCGCCGGTGGACTCTCCTATGGTGGCGCACGCCAAGATTCTGCGTCAGCGTTTCCCTGGATGCAAGGTGGTTTTCATAGGGCCGTGCATAGCCAAGAAACGGGAGGCAAGGGAGAGCGGTATAATAAGTGGTGTCCTCACATTCGAGGATCTCAGGCGTTTCATGGTGGAGCGCGGCGTCACCTTTCCTCTTCCGGATGCGCGGGAGGAATTCGAACGTTTCTCGTGTACCGGTATAACTGGAGAGGCACCGGCCAACCGCAGCAAGTCCTATCCTGTCCGGCGCGGTATCATACATTCCTTCGAGCACCGTCCGGAGGGATATGACTATGTGGCCGTTGACGGACCGTTGAACTGTGTAGGCACTTTGGAGAACATGGACAAGGTCTCCGGAGTGTTCTTCGAGATGAACATGTGCGAGAACGCCTGTGTAAGCGGACCATGCAGCCTTGTAGGCGAGGGAGAGGAGGTCCGTGCTGCTGTTGAGGTGAAGCGTTATGTCCGGGAGGAATGTGCTTCGCTCCCGCCGGAGCAGGATGGCGACAGGCAGGTGGATGTGGACATATCTGCCAGTTACCCGAAGATAGAGAGCAGGAGCATGACGCCTACTGCGGAACAGATAGAGGAGATACTTCACCGTACAGGTAAGTTCAAGCCGGAGGATGAGCTCAATTGCGGTTCTTGCGGATATTCTACATGCCGGGAGAAGGCATGGGCTGTATTCAACGGTTATGCGGACATTGATATCTGTCTGCCATACATGAGGGAAAGGGCCGAGTCCATGTCCTATGAGATTATTCATAACAGCCCCGAGGGCATAGTCGTACTGGACAGCGAGATGAATGTGGTGGATATAAACAGCAAGGCCAAGGAGCTGCTGGGTATTGCGGCAGTCAGCCTGAAAGGGCTTCCTGCCATTGACTTCTTCAATCCCACCGAGTTTCTCATAGCCCAGAATTCCGGCCGCCAGTATGTGCGCAAGAAAGTGTACGTGCCGGAGACAAAGCGTCATATCGAGATGTCCATCAGTATACTCAAGGGGAACCGTGCATTGTTCGGCATTCTCAAGGATATAACCGACGAGGTGCATTACAGTGAGAAGCTTGGCAAGATGCGTATGGAGACTCTTGCCACTACCGATGAGGTGATCAAGAAGCAGATGCGTGTCGCTCAGGAGATAGCTTCACTGCTCGGGGAGACTACCGCAGAAACCAAGGTGGCCTTGTTGAGGCTTAAGAAGACCCTCATGCAGGAAGAGGAGGAACGCGGACAGTCAGGCAGATAGATCAAGGAGAGTACTGCAATGAAGGAATTGTTTATAGAATACGGATATGTGTCCTTGAACAAGGCCGGAGAGGAGCTTTGCGGGGACAAGGTGGAGAGTGTGACCGTGGACGGTTATACGACCCTGGTACTGGCTGACGGTCTTGGCAGTGGAGTAAAGGCCAACATTCTCTCGACATTGTCTTCCAAAATTCTCTGTACCATGGTTTCCAACAACATACCCATAGAGGACTGCATAGAGACCATGATACAGACTCTGCCGGTGTGCAAGGTGCGCGGAGTGGCGTACTCGACATTCTCTGTCATTCACGTGGATGCTGCCGGCCGCGGATATCTCTTTGAGTTCGACAATCCCCAGGCGGTTTATTATCATGACGGCCGCTGTATGGACTTTGACCGCAAGCCGATAGATGTACTGGGCAAGAGGGTGTATCATTCGGAACTCAGCCTGTGTGACGGAGATATCGTATTGGTCATGTCGGACGGGACTATTCATGCAGGGATTGGCCGTGTGCTCAATTTTGGATGGGACAGGAAAGATATCATGGCGCATCTGGACCGGAACATCAAGCCGGAAATGTCGGCCCGCTGTGTGGCATGGCTGCTTGCCGCCGCCTGCAACGACCTCTACATGGACAGTCCGGGAGATGATACCACTGTAGCGGCCTTGAAAATGCGCGAGGCCCTGCACGTCAATCTGATGGTCGGTCCGCCGGTCAACAAGGAGAATGATGACTATTATGTGGCCAAGTTTATGGAGGGAGACAGCAAGAAGGTGGTATGCGGTGGCACCAGCTCACAGATCGTGGCCCGTTATCTGGGCAAGAAAGTGACCACCAGCCTGGATTTTCCTGACAAGGAAGTGCCGCCTGTCGGCCATATCGACGGTATTGACCTGACTACGGAGGGTGTGATTACATTGCGTCGCCTGCTTGAACTTACTGAAAAGTACATTTCTCCCAGCGACTTGACACCCAAGATGTTCACAAAACAGGACGGTGCCTCTCTGCTGGCCGGGATGCTGTTGGAGAAAGCCACGCACATTACATTCTTTGTGGGGCAGGGCGTAAATAAGGCGCACGAGGGATTGCCTATAGATACTACATTGAAACTAAAGTTGATAGAACGTCTTGCTTCCAGTCTCAAGGCTATCGGCAAGGTCGTGGAGATACATTATGCATGACCTTTCGTGTCAGCGATAACTGTCAGTCTGCACGTATGTACAGGGACAGTCTGCGGGCCTGGGCTGCGTGCAGTATGCCGTTGTCGACTATTGTCTGTATGGAAAAAACACTGTCAGGTACAGTGCGGCGGAGACGGTCAATGCCTTTTGCGGCGTACGGGCCGATGTATGGATGGGCAGCCATGGAATCTAACGGCATGGTGCGCAGGTCCAGCCGCCTTACGGATTCAGGCTCGATATATATGCGGTCCGCCAGGCGGTTGAGACGCGCCGTGTCGAATCCTCGGATATCCAGCAGTTGGTTGATGTCGGCATAACTCCCGAGCCGCTCGCGGTAACTCAGTATCTGTCTTGTGTACCACGGCCCTATTCCCGGAAGCGCGTCTAAAGCTGCGCTGTCAGCGGAGTTCAGTTCCACCATGTCCCATTTCCATCCGTCATAGCCGTATTCGTCATGCTGTCTGTTTTTTCTGTCCCGGAAAGTCTCGCCGACAGTACTCCCCGCAGGACATGGCGTCGCTGCCGTGTTTTCCGGAGCAGTCCCTGGAACCGTTTTCGGGTCCGGGCGTTTTTTTGCCTTTTGTTCTGTGTGTTCTGTCTTCCTGTTGCCGGACTCGGGCTCATATGAAGTCTGGATATCCGGCTTTTGCGGAATATTGTGTACTGCAGCATTCCCGGCAGTGTCGGCGGCCCTCTGGTCTCTGCGGTTGTCTATAATATGTTTCGTGAAAAATACCGACTGGGCTGCCAGAATCAGGAATATCAGGATTATGACTCCGTTGGAGAAAAGACGTTCAGTCTTCCCTTTCTTCTTTTTCTCTTCTTCCCACATAAGCTTTCCCTTCAACTGTCAATACTATCTCCCCCTTGGGAGGGTTGTCCGTATACCACGAGGCCAGCTCCAGGAGCGTTCCCCTGCGGGTTTCCTCATGAACCTTGCTGATCTCGCGGGAAACCGAGGCCCTGCGTTCAGGCCCGAAATATTCGCACATCTGCGAGAGGGTCCTGGCAAGCCGGTACGGGGACTCGTAGAAAATCATGGTCCTGTCTTCCGACGCGAGTCCGGTCAGGCGGGTCTGGCGGCCTTTCTTTACCGGCAGAAAACCTTCAAACGCGAACCTGTCGGCCGGGAGTCCCGAGTCTATAAGAGCCGGAACGAAGGCCGTGGCTCCCGGCAGAGTGATGACCTCTATACCTTCTTCCGCACATGCGCGGGCCAGCATGAATCCCGGGTCGGAAATGCCCGGTGTGCCTGCGTCCGAAACCAGGGCGATGTCCATGCCTGAGAGTATTTTTTCGCAGACAGGGCGGATACGGGCGTGTTCGTTGAACTTGTGGTGTGCCTCCGTAGGCTTTGATATTCCGTAATGTCTCAGAAGCACGGAAGTGGTCCTGGTGTCCTCGGCCAGGATGAGGTCCGCCTGTTTAAGAACAGCGATGGCTCTGAAAGTCATGTCTTCCAGATTGCCCACGGGAGTGGGGACGATATAAAGCTTGCCGGCCATGACGGTATAATGGTTTAAAATGTTAATTTTGCACTCCGGATGCCGGGACGACTGCATCCGCAAAGGACAAAAGTAAGAAAATGTTTTCAGAATACGCAAAAAAACCGGGATGGATAGAGGTTATCTGCGGCTCGATGTTCTCGGGCAAGACCGAGGAGCTTATACGCCGTCTGAAGCGGGCCAAGTTCGCCAATCAGAGAGTGGAGATATTCAAGCCAGGCATAGATACCAGATACTCTGCGCAGGAGGTGGTTTCGCACGATTCTACGGCGATACTTTCCACGCCGGTGGAGTCTTCGGCCAGTATCCTGCTGTTGTCCGGAGACGTGGACGTAGTGGGTATCGACGAGGCACAGTTCTTTGACGACGGTATAGTGGATGTGTGCCGTCAGCTTGCATCTTCCGGCATAAGAGTCATTGCCGCCGGTCTGGATATGGACTATCTGGGGCACCCTTTCGGCCCGATGCCGGCTCTTATGGCCGTGGCGGAGTATGTAGACAAGGTGCATGCCATCTGTGTGCGCTGCGGAGATCCGGCCCTGTATTCGCACCGCCTGGGGCCGAGCGACAGGCTGGTGGAGCTTGGGGAAAAGGATCTTTACGAGCCTCTCTGCCGCCATTGCTTCAATAAATGCATGGAGAAGAACGGATGATTCCGAATTTTAGTTATTTTTGCACTCGGTGACTAAAATATTTGAATGGAAATATTTATAATTCTACTTCTGATTCTTCTCAACGGCCTTTTCTCGATGAGCGAGGTGGCTCTCATAAGCGCACGTAAATCCAGTCTTACAGCCGATGCCAAAAGGGGCAGCCGCTCTGCCAGAAATGTTCTCAATCTTACTGAAAGGCCCAATAAGTTCCTGTCTACAGTGCAGATAGGGATAACACTCATCGGTATTCTCACCGGTATCTATTCGGGAGCCTCGATAGCGGACAAGTTCTCCGACATACTCGAGGGCTGGGGGCTGGCGGAAAGTGTGGCCCAGCCGCTGGCGCAGGTATCCATAGTTATCATCGTGACGTATCTGACCATTGTTCTCGGCGAGCTGGTTCCCAAACGTCTGGGCATGGGCTCTCCGGAGAGCATCGCCAAGGTAATGTCCGGACCTATGCTGGTCCTCTCATGGATAGCTACGCCGTTCGTGTGGATACTGGACAAGAGCACGTCCCTTTTCGTCAAGGCTTTTCATGTGGAGGAGAAGGAGACCAAGGTGACTGAGGAGGAGATCAAGTCGATGGTGGCCGAGGGCAAGGAGGACGGAGAGGTACAGGATGTGGAACAGGATATCGTGGAAAGAGTATTCTCTTTAGGAGACAGAAAGATCGAATCCATCATGACCAGCCGCAACGAGATAGTGTGGATAGATAAGGAGATGACACGGGAGGAAATCAATACGACTGTGCAGGAGAACCTCTTCGAGGTATATCCCGTGGGAGACGGCAGTCTCGATGAGATAGTCGGGGTTGTCTACCTGAAGGATCTCTTCGGCAAGCTGGACAACGAGAAATTCTCTATAGATGACATCATACGCCCCGTGCAGTATTTCCACGAGTATACGGACGTATATAAGGTGCTGGAGCAGATGAAGAAGGCCCATGTTACATATGGACTGGTCTGCGACGAGTTCGGAGTATGCCAGGGTATCGTGACATACAAGGACATACTGGAAGGACTCGTAGGCTCCATAGACGATGAGGAGGATGAGCCGGACATCATCGAGCGTCAGAACGGCGGCGGCTGGCTGGTGGACGGCCAATGCCCGTTCTATGATTTCCTTGCCCACTTCGACATGGAGGAACTGGCATCGGAAAATGATTACAATACTGTCGGTGGCCTGATTCTTGAATTGCTTGAACATATACCCAAGTCCGGCGAGTATGTGGAGTGGAACGGCTTCCGACTTGAGGTTGTGGACATGGACGGGGCGAGAATAGACAAGGTGCTGGTCAACAGAGCGCAGTCTCAGCCGGAGGGCAGCGCTCAGGAAAAGGAAAAATAAAATATACAGATATGAGTAGATTAGTATCCATATTGTCAATGATGCCGGCTGCGGCTCTCATGCTGGCAGGCGGTTATTCTGCATCGGCACGGGACTATGACAAGTCCGGATATTGTCCGATAACCAAAGGTATGGTCCTCGAGTATGTCAACTACAGTCCGGACGGGACCAGGACAAGTTCCTACGTCATGAAGGTGACGGATGTGTCCGGGACACTGGAGGAAGGTACTGTGAGATTCGACCAGTTCTTCTTTGACGCTGACGGGAAGCCGCTGTTCAGCGATGATGGTGGCAATCTGCCCATGGAGGTCTCAGTAGGAGGCTCCGAGGGAACGGTGTCACGGATGAGCGATGTGGGCAAGGTCATGAAGATTCAGGATATAATGTCCAAGGGCGACGGCAGCAGTGTCCCCGCAGGAATGAAGGTGGGCACCACTATTCCCGACGGCCGCATAAAGGTGAAGATAGGCAAGATAACAGCCAATATAACGACGCAGAACAGGCAGGTGGCTGCTCGGGACAGCATCACCGTTCCGGCCGGTACGTTCGACTGCTTCCTTGTCAAGGAGGAGCAGGTGACCAGGACAGTGGGCTCGAGGACGGAGATAATAGAAACCTGGTATGCTCCAGGTATAGGAGGAGTCAGACAGGCCGTGTACGATCGCAAGGGACGGCTGGACCATACCCAGGAACTGGTTTCCATCAAGTTCGAATAAACGGTGCAATCTGGCCTATGAAACGTATAATCAACCCCTGGAGCGGAATGGAAGGCTACCGGTGTTACGGCTGTGATCCGCACAGTGACAACGGTCTCCGTATGGAGTTCTACGAGGACGGTGACGAGATAGTGAGCAGATGGAAGCCCCGGCCGGAATTTCAGGGATGGATAGACACCCTGCACGGAGGCATTCAGGCCGCATTGGCCGACGAGATCAGCAGTTGGGTCATATTCCGCAAGTACCAGACAAGCGGAGTCACATCACGTATGGAAGTGCGTTACCGCAAGTCCATCAGTACCAATGAGGACCATATTGACCTTCGGGCCAAGGTGCTCCGTGAGCGGCGCAATGTCATAGACATCGAGGTCAGGATATTCAATTCTGCCGGAGATCTCTGTACGGAAGCAGTCTGCGTGTATTTCACCTTTCCGAGGGAAAAGGCCATGGAGGAATTCCATTTCCATGACTGCGGAGCCGTGGAGTGCGGGGACCCGTTCGGCGGGAAAACAGAAATCAAACAGAACAAATAACAGTACATGAACACTATCACCTGTAGGGACATAGTAAAGACATTCGGTAACTACACCGCTCTGAACCATGTCTCCATAGAGGTCCCCAAGGGGACTATCTTCGGTCTGCTGGGCCCCAACGGCGCGGGCAAGACCACTCTCATCCGCATTATGAATCAGATTACGGTGCCCAACTCCGGAATCGTCCTCTTCAACGGCAATCCTGTCGTTCCGGACGATGTCTACCGTATCGGCTACCTGCCCGAGGAAAGGGGACTGTACAAGAAGATGAAGGTAGGGGAGCAGGCTCTCTATCTGGCACGCCTCAAGGGACTCAGCCGTCAGCAGGCCATGACCGAACTGAAGAAGTGGTTCGTGAAGTTCGGTATCGAGGGCTGGTGGAACAAGAAGGTGGAGGAACTGTCCAAGGGTATGGCCCAGAAGGTACAGTTCATCACCACCGTGCTGCACAGGCCGGAACTGCTGATTCTCGACGAGCCGTTCTCCGGCTTCGACCCCGTGAATGCCCAGCTCATCCGCGACGAGATACTGCGCATGAGGGATGAAGGAACGACCGTCATCCTCTCGACACACAACATGGCCTCGGTGGAGGAGCTGTGCGACAATATAGCCCTGATCAACAAGTCCAACCTTGTGGTCACCGGCGGTGTGGAGCAGATCCGCCGCGAGCACGGCAAGAACCAGGTGGAGGTGCTTTACCGTCCAGGCGATGCGTCGGTAGATATGGCCGGCTCGGAGATTCTGACTCTGGCCTTCGACGTGGAGCACAAGGATATCCGCAGAGCCGTCTACGACGTGGCCAAGGGCACGCCTTCCGGCCGGATACTTTCGGAACTGGCGGCAAGCGGTATCGACGTGGTGTCTTACCGCGAGCTGATACCGAGCATGAACGATATTTTCATCCAACTGGTAAAAGGGGAGGACAAGTAATATGGACTTCAAGAAGATAAAACTCGTACTGGGACGTGAATTCTCCATCCGCGTCAAGAAGAAATCATTTATCATCACTACTATCGTCACGCCGATTCTCTTCGCTGCTCTGATGATCGTGCCCTCTCTTATCATGATGGCCGACCTGGACAAGGATGTCAGCAAGGTGATGGTGGTCGACGCATCGGGTATTGTGGCCCAGTCGCTCGAGAGCGGGGCGGAGATTGAGTACATTATCTCGGAAAGCGGCGATATGGACTTCGTCAAGAACCATCTCGACAGTCTGGGAGTGTATGCGGCGATGTACGTCTCGCCCCTGGATACCGCCAACAACGTGACAGTGGATGCCTACGCCGCCAAGCAGATCAACGCCAAGGTGAGCGATGCGATAAAGGCCGATGTCAACGATATCATCGAGCGTTACAAGCTCCAGCAGTACAACATAGAGAACTTCGACCGGATACAGGCCGACCTCAATCATGAAGTGGAGCTGAACACCTATATCGTCAGCGAGGACGGACAGGAGCGGGAGTCCATACTCGGCATCAGCATGGCCATCTCCTTCATCATGGGCTTCGTCATCTACATGTTCGTGACCATGTTCGGCAATATGGTGATGTCCAGTGTCATCAACGAGAAATCCAACAAGATAGTGGAGGTCATCGTCTCTTCCGTCAAGCCTTTCGACCTGATGATAGGCAAGATTCTGGGCGTGGCCAGCGTGGCCCTCACCCAGTTCTTCATCTGGGTGATCCTGACTCTGGCCATCGTGTTCGGCTTCCAGCTTGCTATGGGACCTGAGCTGATGAGCGACCCCGAGGCCATGGAACAAATGACCCAGATGGCCGGCATGGACTCCGAGCAGATGGCCCAGATAGCCTCGGCCTCCGACAGCGAGGTCGCACAGGTCTTTACGGCCCTCAAGGAAGTCAACTTCGGTCTCATCATCGGCTGTTTCCTGATTTATTTTGTCCTCGGATACCTGCTCTACGCCTCCCTCTTTGCGGCCATAGGCTCGGCTGTGGACAATGAGGCCGACACCCAGCAGCTCGTCCTGCCCGTGACCATTCCCCTTATCCTCGGCCTGCTGCTCATGCTCCAGACTTTCCAGAATCCTGACGGGCAGCTGGCCTTCTGGGGCTCCATGATTCCCTTCACCTCTCCGATGGTTATGCTGGCCCGCGTGCCCTTCGAGGGCTGCGTACAGACCTGGGAGCTGCTGCTGTCCATCGGGCTGCTGCTGGTGACATTCCTTGTCGCAGTGTTCTTCTCCGGCAAGGTCTACCGGATAGGAATACTCATGCACGGGACCAAGTACTCCTGGAAGGATATATGGAAATGGCTTAAGTATTAGAGATGTTGCGAAGATATTCCGTTCTGCTCATCGTTCTTTCGGCTGCGCAGCTGCTGTGTGCTCAGAGTTTTGAGTACAAGTGGCAGCGTGTAAGGATGGACTCTGTGTATGAGAGTTCCGTTCTGTACGGTGTGGACAGTGCTGTAGCGGCCCGTCAGGAAGAGATGGCTCCTCTTATGAAAGTCGTGATATACTCGAAGGAGGAAATAGGTAAGGGACAGCCAGAGAGCGCACTGGCCGATATCGCGGCCGACATGCTGATTTCTGCGGCACGTCCTTTTATCGACAATTCCTATCCCGTGATGTCTCTGACAAATCTCGGCGGCATACGGAACAGTTTTCCAAAGGGCGCTGTCAGGGTTTACGATATCTATTCTACTTTCCCGTTCGACAACTATGTGGTTGTAGCCGTGCTGAAAGGCAGTGATATCCGTAGGATTCTGGACGGATTTGTCTCCAGGGATAAATTCGAGGCATTGGGCGGTGTCCGGATTGTGGTGGAGGACGGGGAGATGTCCAGCTGCCTTGTCGGCGGAGCTCCTTTGGAAGATGACGCTTTGTACAATGTAGTGACTATAGATTTCCTGTTGGATGGGGGTGACCGTTTCGCGATCGGCGAGGATGCTGTCTCCGTCAATCGGACAGGAGTGATCATGAGGGATGCGGCTGTCAAGTATTTGGAGGATCTGTCGGAGTCAGGGGTAGTTCTGGACGATAGAGGAGACGGAAGAATAACGGTAAAGGAGGACTGACACATGAAGCCATGCAGTTTTATATTCTCCGCAGCGGCGGTTCTGATGGTGTCAGCCGGCATGCTGCACGCCCAGGATTTGGTGATCCTGCATACCAATGACACGCATTCGCAGATAGAGGAGATAAGGACGGGCAGGGGTGCCGGGTCCGGTGGGGTGCATCGTCGTGCGGAGTATTTCCATCAGGTCATTTCCCGGTACGGCAGGGATCACGTCCTTCTGCTGGATGCCGGGGACTACAATCAGGGAACACCGTATTTCACTGTCTTCCATGGCGATCTTGAGATGGAGATAATGAACGGTCTGGGATATGATGTGGTCGCAATAGGCAACCATGAGTATGACAACGGTGTAGATGAACTGGCGCGTCGTCTGTCCGGTGCAGAATTCCAGACTGTGTGCGCCAACTTTGATTTTACAGGGACACCTCTTGAACCTTATGTGAAGCCTTACGTCATCGTGCATAAGGCTGGAAAGAAGATAGGTATTTTCGGTCTTACTCTCAATCTGAGGAATCTAGTATCGAGACAGAACCTGAAGGGTGTGGTCTATATGGATGCATTTGCAGTCGCTGACAAGTGGGCCGGTTATCTGAAAAATGTGGAAAAATGTGATTTGGTGATAGCCCTTACGCACGTCGGGTATTCCGGATATCCCAATCAGGTATCGGATATCGCCTTGGCCAAGGCTTCCACAGATATAGATATAATCATAGGCGGCCATAGCCACACGTTCCTGAAGTCAGCAAAGACGTATCCCAACCGTAATGGAAGGGATGTGGTTATTGTCCAGTGCGGGGCACAGGGAGAGTATGTAGGTCGCTTTGATATTGACTTTAAATAATATACGATATGACAGACATTAGTTTCAGTAAACATTGCTACGATCTTTTCAACGATCAGATAGAGTCCTGGCACCTTACGGATGACGTAGATGCTCCTTTCCATAACAAGTATGAGGAAGGAACACTTGACAGCCTGCTGTACAGAAAGAACTGGATTGATACGGTACAGTGGCATCTTGAGGATATTATCCGTGATCCTGCCATAGATCCGGTGGCTGCCCTGGCTCTCAAGCGCAGGATAGACAAGTCCAATCAGGACAGGACAGATCTGGTGGAACGTATTGATGATGTCTTTTATATGCGGTACAAGGATATACCGGCCTTGCCGGGAGCTTCCATCAATACGGAGACACCGGCCTGGGCTGTTGACCGCCTCTCGATTCTGGCACTCAAGATCTACCACATGAACGTGGAGGTCAACCGTCAGGACGCGACTGCGGAACATAGGGAGAAATGTGCCGCGAGACTGGATATACTGGAACGGCAGCTTTCGGACTTGTCCACAGCCATAGACGAGTTGCTCAGAGACATAGAGTCAGGGCGCAAGTACATGAAGCTGTACCGTCAGGTCAAGATGTATAACGATCCGGCCCTCAATCCGGTACTGTACCAGACCCGGAAGTAAATATGGGCAGACACGTGCTTGTCCTGCGTTTCGCGGCATTGGGTGATGTCGCGACGATGAGTTCTGTGCTTATGCGGAGAGCGGCCCTCAATCCGGACTGTCAGTTTACCATACTGACGCATCCGATGCTTATGCCGCTTTTCTCGGGAGCGTCTAACGTGCGCGCTGTGCCTATGGACAAGAGTCTCGGGATATGGAGGATTTTCCGTGACCTGAACCGGCTTAGGCCTACTCATGTAGTGGACGGTCACAACAATCTCCGTACGATATGTCTGAGGATACTGTTTTTCATGACCGGCAGGAAAGTGGTGTACCTTCACAAGTACCGCCGCAGCAGAAGACGTCTTACGAGGTATGAGCACAAGGTACTTGAGCCGATGATCCCGTGGTGGCGGGTTTACGACAGAATGCTCGACAAGTGCGGGTTGGCCGGAGGAGTAAGGGAACTGCCTGTGCTTCACGCTGCGGAGCAAAAGGAGACGTACAGGATAGGTGTAGCTCCTTTTGCCAACTACAAGGGCAAGATATGGCCTCTGCAAAGAATGGAGGAGATGGTGCGCAGGCTGTCTTCGGGAGGCCGTTGCAGAATATATCTTTTCGGCGGGGCGTCCGACAGGCAGTTTCTCGATGGCTGGGCCGGGGAAATACAGGGGGTGGTCAATGTGGCCGGGACTATGTCTTTTGCTGATGAACTGGAGCTCATCAGGTCTTTGGATTTGATGGTGAGCATGGATTCTGCCAATATGCATTTCGCTTCCTGGGCCGGTGTCCCCGTAGTATCAGTCTGGGGGGCCACACATCCGTATGCCGGTTTTTACGGGTGGTGTCAGGATCCGGACTGGGCTGTGCAGTGCAGTATGCCGTGCAGGCCGTGCTCGACAAACGGAAGCGGCGGATGTCTTCGCGGGGACTATGCCTGCATGAATGCGGTGACTGTGGATATGGTTATGGATAAGGTCAGGAGCGTCCTGCCTGGTGTCTAACCCTTGCTTTTTTCTTTCTTGTCCCTGGAACCGTCGTACAGGTAGCGCTTGATCTTGCGTGTGGCGGTCTTCTCGAACTCCTTGTCCTGCGGGTCGATCTCACTGATGCGGGAAAACTTGCTTACTTTCTGGTTGACATACTCGAGTATCTCTTTCTTGAGGTGCTCGAGTTTCTCGTGAGTGCTTCGCTTTATCCCGTCGGTTGACTCGAGGAACGATTTCAGTTTCTCCGAGTCAAAATGAACGAGGGCTGTCAGCCGGCCTTTCCTGTTGGTTACTATGGACTCGCTTACCATATCGTGGCTGTTGATTACACTCTCTACGTCTTCAGGGTAGATGTTTTCTCCGCTTGGTCCTATGATGGTTGTACTTGAGCGTCCTTTTATGTACAGCCAGCCGTCTTTGTCTATCCATCCAAGGTCTTTTGTGAGAAACCAGCCATCTTCCGTGAATGCCGCGGCAGTGGCATCAGGATTCTTGAAATAGCCTTTTGTTACGTTATCCCCCTTTACGGCGATCTCTCCGATACCGGTACGGGGATTCTTGTCGACCAGCTTTATGGAAACACCTTTTACGACAGGTCCAGTGGAACCGAGACGCACCATGTCAGGGGTCGCACCGGCAATCAGCGGAGATGTCTCTGTGAGTCCGTATCCTATGGCGTATGGGAACTTTGCTTCCAGAAGGAATTTCTCGACTTTGGGATCAAGTCTTGCGCCTCCTATGCCGAAGAACCTTATCCTTCCTCCGAATTTGTCCATCAGCTGCTTTCCGGCCTTTCTGTTCATTATTTTTCTCAGTGGAGGAAAGGAATATGCCGTACGCATCAGCCAGGTGCTCCTGAGCTTGGGCAGTACGGCTGTCTTGTATATCTTCTCAATAATGAGAGGGACTGAAAGGATGGTCGTCGGCCTTACTGTCTTGAGGGCTTTCATGAGAACGGTAGGGGTCGGGGCCTTCTCTATGTAGTATACGGAAGCACCGGCGTTCATGGGCAGCAGAAGGCACATGCTGCATTCCAAAGTGTGCGACAGAGGCAGCAGGGAAAGCCAGATGTCCCATTCGAAACTGGGCCGGAGGTGCTCTGTGGACCACAGATTGGCGCACAGGTTGCGGTGGGTAAGCATGACTCCCTTGGAGCTTCCTGTAGTGCCGGAGGTGTATATTATGGCAGCCAGTTCGTCCGGCTGAATGTCTTCCGCAGATGCAGGTCCATTATTCTCACTTGCCGGCTCGCCTTTTATTATGGAAAAGTCATCTATGCAGATGATGAGGCTGAGTCTGTCCCTGGCCTTGTCGAGAACTTTCGGCAGCAGTTTTCTGGAAACGAACAGAGCCTTGCATTCCGAGTGCTTGAGAATGTGCTTTATCTCGCTTTCCGAGAAGTCCGGCAGCATAGGTACTGTGACCATCCCGAATGCCGCTGTCGCGAAATATGCCACGCCCCAGTTGGGCATGTTCTGTGACAGCAGGCCTACAAGATCGTATCTGTGTATTCCGTATAAAGACAGCAGTTCCGCCACCTCTTTGGTCTTCTGGTGGAATTCCCCGTATGTGTAGCCTGGTTTGTCTATGAAACTCAGGAATGGACGGCTGCTGAAAGTGCTGCAGGAGTGTTCCAGCAAGGCACGGAGTGATCGCATCTGTTCCATATCAGTCCAAGTCATCTCCGGTAGTGAATTTTTCAGGATATTTTCCTACAACACCTTTGTCCTTGTACCACTGTCTTATCCTTTTCATATCGGCATCCACGTCGTCAGTGATGTGGAATTCCTCTTTTGCGCCGACGGTTTTTGTTCCCCAGTCGAAGTAGCCGAGATAAACAGGAACACCTGTGGCCTTGGCGATAAGGTGAAAGCCTCCTTTCCACCGTTTTACTGGACGGCGGGTGCCTTCGGGGGCGATTGCGAGCTGAAAGAACTCGTCTTTTTCGAATTCCTCTATCATCTGACGTACCAGATGGGCACCGCCGCCGGCAGAGCGTTCTACGGGTATGCCTCCGAGATGTCTGAGGATCGGTCCGAGCGGCCATTTGAAGAACCCTTTCTTGATCATGACCTTGGCATTGCCTCCGACTGACCGGTAGTACAGCCAGGAGATTACGAAATCCCATATGGATGTGTGTGGGGCTCCGAGTATTATGCATTTGGGAGCCGGGATGGCGTCATCCATTCCTTTCCATCCCATGGCGTTCAATATGAATTTTGCGACCTTTGGCCTTATTATTCTCATGCTGGAAAGTAAAATAAGTCAGACAATTTCCAGAATCAGGTCTGAACGCAGATTCTGGCGTATGAAAAGCTGCCTCTCGACAGTGTTGTTCCCCAAGTAGAACTGCAGAAGCATGGATATGCTGTCGTCCTGGTCCAGACGTACCGGGTCGAGCCTCATGTTCTCTCCGATGAATTCCTTGAACTCATCGGCGGATATCTCGCCGAGACCCTTGAACCTGGTGATCTCGTGTCCGGCTCCTATTTCCTTTATTGCAGTGTTTTTCTCATCCTCATTGTAGCAGTAGATGCTGCGCTTCTTGTTGCGGACTCTGAACAGAGGTGTCTGCAGTATGTACACATGCCCCTGGCGGACCAGGTCGGGGTAGTATTTCAGGAAGAAACTGACCATCAGAAGACGGATATGCATGCCGTCCACATCAGCATCGGTGGCGATAATGATCTTGTTGTACCTGAGGTTGTCCATGTCCTCATCTACATTAAGGGCTGATTTGAGCAGCATCAGTTCCTCGTTTTCCCTTACTTCCTTCTCTCCTTTCTTGACGCAGTTCAGAGGCTTGCCCCTTAGACTGAACACAGCCTGCGTGTTCACATCGCGGATCTTGGTTATGGAGCCGCTTGCAGAGTCGCCCTCTGTGATGAAGATGGATGACTGCTCGGCCAGTTCCGGCCTGCGTGAGTCATTGTAGTGTATCCTGCAGTCGCGCAGTTTTTTGTTGTACAGGCTGGCTTTCTTGATCTTCTCCTTGACATTCTTCTGGATGCCGGATATGGCCTTGCGTTCTTTCTCCGATGCCTGTATCTTTTTCAACATGATTCCGGCTGTCTCGGGATGCTTGTGCAGGTAATTGTCCAGCTCTTCTTCCACGAAGTCTCCGATGAATGACCTTATCGACAGGCCGGGACGGACGTCTTTCGAACTGAGTTTTGTCTTGGTCTGGTTGCCGAAGCCCGGCTCGTCCACTTTGATGCTTATGGCTCCTACGATGGACTGGCGTATGTCTGCCGGATCGAGGTCTTTCTTGAAATGCTCCTTGACTGTCTTCGCTATGGCTTCTCTGAACGCGGACAGGTGTGTGCCGCCCTGGGATGTGTTCTGCCCGTTTACGAACGAAGCTATGTTCTCACCGTTATTGTCACCGTGGGTGATGACGCATTCTATGTCGTTTCCTTTGAGGTATATTGGCGGATAGAGGGGCTCTTTCACCATGGTCTCGTTGACTAAGTCCAGAAGCCCGTTCTCGGAATGGTACGGTGTGCCGTTGAGTTTTATGGTCAGCCCTGTGTTGAGATAGGCGTAATTGCGGATCATGGTCTCGATGAACTCCATATTGTAGGAGTAGTTGTGGAAGATCTCATCATCGGCAATGAAACTTACCATGGTCCCGTTTTTCTGGTCGGTTTCACCCTTCTCGTCCTGTTCCAGGATACCTTTAGAATATGTGGCGCTCCGGAATGTGCCGTCCCGGAACGATGTGATTCTGAAAAATACGGATGTGGCGTTCACGGCTTTTATACCGATACCGTTGAGACCCACGCTTTTCTTGAACACGCCGCTGTTGAACTTGCCTCCAGTCATCAGCCTGCTTGATACGTCAACGACTTTCTCAAGGGGTATTCCGCGTCCGAAATCACGAACGGTCACCTGCTTCCCTTCTATTGTGATGTCAATCTCCTTCCCGTAGCCGGAGGAGAACTCGTCTATAGAGTTGTCTACAACCTCTTTGACGAGTATATAAAGACCGTCATCCGGCATTGATCCGTCTCCTGTGCTTCCTATGTACATGCCGGGCCTGATCCTTATATGGTTGTACCAGTCCAGGGTCTTTATCGCACTCTCATCGTAATTTCTTAATTCTTCATTCATTATCTGAAAATACCCTTTTTAGGAATCTTGCAAATTTATGAAGTTTTTCGGGAAGAATGGTTCTATGGGAGAAAAAAATACTACTTTTGCGATTGAAATTTTGTACTAAACCCTAAATTCGGAAGCGAATGAGTAAATTAGAAATTTGTATAATTCACTTGTTGCTCCTTGGTATTCTCGTTTCCTCCTGTTCCCGGGGGGAAGAATCGCTCTTTGAGCCTGGTACAGGCGGAATAAGGATAGGCGTCGATGCAGAACTGGCGCAGACCCGGGCCGATGTTGCCGAAGGCTCTCTCGATGTGGATGACTTCAAAGTCGAAATCATCAACAGTAAAGGTGTTATTTTCAAGAGATGGGCGACATATGCGGAATATAAGGCGCAGGAAGGTACGGCATTCGTAATGAATGCCGGTGGACCCTACACTCTCAGGGCCACTTACGGTGATTCTACTGCAAGCGGTTGGGATGCATGGTTTTTCAAGGGTGAGACCAGTTTTGAGGTGCTGCCTCAGGAAACAGTTGATGTAAGCACTGTATGCAGGATGGCCAATGTCAAGGTGGCTGTGAAATACGGTGCTGACATACGGACTGACTTTACTGATTACCGTACGGTCGTGACCAGCACCAGGGGCAGGCTTGAATTTGACAAGGAGGCTTCAGAGGCCGGCTATATGCCTGTGGCCCCTCTAACAGTCAATGTGGAGCTTACCGACAAGGACGGAAATACATGGTCCTTCAGGAACAATTCAGAGGTGGCTGCGGCTCCCGGGGATTTCATTACCCTCAATGTCAATACGGAACCTATGCCGAAAGTAGAGCCTGAGCTGGACTTGAGCATAGACTACAGTACCAATGACTCTACCATCAATGTAGTTCTCGATGTGTTCATGCTTCCGTCGGATGCACCAAGCATAAGCCCCGACGGATTCGATGCCGGGACAGGCATCCTGTCGTATGTGGAGAGCACTGTCCCCGAACAGGCCGATGTCAGTCTCAATGTTCCTTCCGGCATAGTTGCCTGCACCATGACTACAAACTCAGCCTATCTGACCGGACAGCTCGGATGGCCTGAGAAAGTGGATTTCTTCAACATGGACGAGGGCGGAATAAAGGCGACCATAGACCGTTACGGCCTTATGTATCCTGAGGATATGAATGGACTTACCATGGCCGGTATTGATTTCAGAGAAGTCGCCGGACATCTGAAATATACGGGTGACGAGGCATCTGACAGCCACAGTTTTACCATATGGGTCGAGGATGCGAATGGCAAGACTGCGGAAGCAACATATGTCCTGCGGCCGGTAGAGGCGGAAAAAAATGTATCGGAGATAGTTCCGGGTGATGTATGGGCTGCCAGGGCGTATATAGAACTTACCACGAACGGAGATCCGGCACAGCTTTATCCGGAGATCAAGGCCGATGGCTCCGAGGAATGGACGAGACCCGCATTCACTTCTTCGGTCTCAGGAAACACCAATACTGTCACTGTCACAGGACTCGAGCCCGCGACAGGATATTCGGTCCGTGCCGGATACAATAATTTTTCTTCAGGACAGACACGTGAGTTCACTACAGAGGAGGCTCAGCAGGTAGGTAATGCCGGATTCGAGGAGTGGAGTGCCTTTACGCACACGTTCACTGCGGTGATTCCGTCAAGGGAGCTGGAGTGGTACAGACCGTATGCGGATGAGGCCTCCGCATGGTGGGATGTGAACAGCAGGATGACAATGAACAGTTACTATTCGCTTGTAGGTAGTCAGAATGCGCGTGTTTTCATGACTGCAGCCTATGTCTCTGCGGAACCGTATGAGGGAAGCAGGTCAGCGGTGCTGTTCACCACCCATGTCAGCTCTACGGAATACAATACATGTGCGGCTGGCGAGATTTTTATAGGCAGGGCAAAGGACGGCAACGGCAAGGATGGTGGTGGAACTCACGAGTCGGAGGGGCATGCATTCGGCAGCCGTCCGTCGGCATTGAGCCTTGCATACCGCTATGAGCCATATGGCAGTGAGACTTATTATGTGGAGGTAGCGGTAAAGGCAGAGGACGGTTCTGTCATTGGGTCTGTAACAGATAAGTCAGGAGGCGCTTCATCGGTCTGGAGCCGGAGAAGAATAGACTTGAATTACACGGACCTGACTAAGAAGGCGGCTTCGATCTACATATCCATAAAGTCATCATCTTCGGATGATCCGGGATATGCGGGCCGTCAGATAGTGATAGCCGACGGGAAGGAATATTCCGGCTGCAATATAGGCAGCATTCTGTATGTTGACGACATAGAACTTATTTACGAATAGTACAACAAAAACGACAAGTCATGAGAAAGACAATCATACCTATTATTATAATAATGTCAGCCGCATCGGCCTTAACGGGATGCGCTTTGGAGGAACGGGGAGGCGTTGAGGCTGGAAAAGCCGAGATGACTCTGAGCTTATCATCGGAAGGGGAGTTCACTCCGGTGCCGTCGGGTGCGACAAAGGCGGACGGGAACTGGTCCGGTACTCCGGATGTAAATGACTTCTCAGTGTCCATTGTGGATGTCTCAACAGACAGGGCTGTGCTGTCCTGGGACAGATTTTCCGATGTACCTGCGGTAGTTGCTGTGGATCCAGGTGATTACAGGGTTGAGGCGGCCTCTCCCGGGACAAAGAGGGCAGCATGGAACCAACCCAAGTTTTTCGGCAGCCAGACCGTCTCGATCGTTCCGGGAAAGGTCGAGAACATCAATGTGAAATGTGTCCTTTCCAATATGAAAGTGACGGTAATCTGTACCGAGAAGTTTCTGGCGGAGATGAATCCGGACTTTACGGTAACGGTTACCTCGGACTACGGACCGCTGATCTTCACTCCGGAGATTATCGCCAACGGCCAGTCCGGTTACTTCGATGCCGGAACACCTCTGATTCTGGATGTGTCTGCGACACGCAGGACCGGCGGCAAGATAAACGCACATGCCGAAGTGCTGGACGGTTCAGCAAGGGATCATCATGTCTTCACATTGGATGCCAGCGAGACGGGCTATACCAATTTCGCCGGGGAGAATGGAATCAGTATAGACTATACCTGTAATGACAGGGAAGAGGAAATATATATCGAGGGTATCGGAGAAGAACCTGTCGAGGAGGTGCCTGTACCTGAGCTTAAGGCTTCGTCAATAGCGGAGGGCGCATCGGATGTGGCTGCAACCACTGCCGCCATCGACCTTACCTATTCATCCTCAGTGGCCCTTGCCGAAGGCGCATCCATAACTCTCAACGACCAGACCTGCACGGCTTCCGTGACAGGGAGCGTCGTTACCGTGACTCTCCCCGCACTCTCTGAGAGTACGGCCTATACTCTCAGAGTACCGGCCGGAGCGGTGGTCAGTTCCATCGACCCTCAGGCTGCTGCGGATGCATTTACCCTGAATTTCACTACTGCATCCTCCGGCACGGACGAACCTGATGAAGACGCCATAACTATTACCGCCACTGCCGGTATAGACGAGCCGGTGACCTACAGCAAGGCGGCTCTGCCGTCCGAGTTCAATCTTACAGTCGAGGCTTCTGCCGGTATTGAGAAATTTGTCGTTGATGTCAGAACTCCCGGCTTGCAGAGTCTGCTTGACATGATGAGTATGGACTATTCTGTAGACCTGGCGAATATGGATGAGGCCGAACTGGCATTCTGGGGGTCGCTTTTCGGGATAGCATCGAACGGGGACGTCAACGGACAGACGTCCAAGACATTTGCCATTGCCGCTTTTCTGATGGCCATGCCGGAGGAGACCAATGAGTTGTGTGTCACTATTACGGATAAAGCCGGAAACAGTCTTTCCAAGACGCTTACCATCATAATGACAGAATAAGCCATGAAAGCCGTAGTAAAACGTACCGTACTGTCGGTTATGCTGCTGGTGTCTGTCCTGTCCTGTTCAAGGAAGGAGGACAGCTGGCTGCTGTCGAGGGGTGAAGGCATCCTTAACATAGATTTCGGTTACGATCTGAGTGTTGTGCCGGTGAGCAAGGCCGGTTCTGAACCGGTTTTCAGGATAGACGTGTACAATGCCAGGACAGGTGTGATTGTCAGGACGGTCGAGGACCATCGTACCTTGGAGACCGATCCTTTGATATTGAGGGAGGGACGATATCTGGTAAGGGCTTCCAACGGGGAGTACAAGGAGGCTGCGTTTGACTCTCCTTATTATACCGGGGAGGCGGAAGTCGAGATCGTGGCCGGACAGGAGGCCAATGTCTCCATTACCTGCACTCTTGCCAATGTGAAGGTAACGGTGTCCGTATCCGACGAGCTTAAAAAGAATTTCACATCCTACTCCGTTACAGTGTCCAATGGAAATGACGGCGGTGCTTTGATTTACAGTTCCGAGGACGGGACTTTCTCCAACGAGGGCTATTTCAACTGCACCGGCAAGCTGACCTGGACTTTGAACTTGACCAACACGGACGGTGTTTCCAACCAGGTGGTGCAGGACATCAATAATGTTGAACCAAGGGATTACTACAATATTCATTTCGACGTGGACGGCAGCGGCAGCAGTAATGCCCAGGGAGGTACATCCATCAGGGTGACTGTCGATGATTCTGTCAACGAGAAGGAGTATGTTGTAGACATCAACCTCAACAAGCTGCCGGAACCGGTACTTACCGAGGATTCCGGTGCTGACCTGACTCAGGAGCTCCGTGCTCCTCGCGGGGCCGGTATCGTGGGGCTTTTCCATATCGAGGCTAAGGCCGGAGTGGCCAGGGTTGTCCTGACTCATAAGTCGGAGCAGATGCTTGCGGCCGGCATACCGGCCTCCATTAACTTGAAAGAAGCTGATCCGACACTGAAGGCTGCTTTAAACGGAATGGGTCTGACATGGACTGATTTCGAGGTAGGGGCAGTCGGTGTGGACATAGATATGCGGCAGCTGCTGTCTTCTTGTCTGGAGGTAGGGACTTATCCTATGGCTGTAAATGTCCTGGACTGTCAGGACCAGTATGTCTCTACGGCGTTTTCCGTGCTGGTAGTTCCGGATGTGGAAGTGTCGATGAGGACGGTCAATGCGTGGGCAAGGTTTGCGGATGTACGCGCTCAGTACAATACGGAGAGCGAGCCGGCCGGTATGGGATTTCAGTTCCGCAAGGCTTCCGAATCAGCCTGGACTGACTTCGCAGGTCCTCTTGCCAAGGATGGAGTGATCTATTCCGCCCGTATATCCGGACTTGAACCGGAGACGGAGTATCAGGTAAGGGCCGTGACGGCTAATGAGCAGAGTGAGGATGATGTGATATCGTTTACAACTGAGGCTGCAGAGCAGTTGCCTAATTTCAACTTCGATACCTGGTCCGACAATGGACATACTCCAAATGCGGAAGGCGATGCCTTCTGGGATTCCGGCAATGCAGGTGCATCGACACTGGGCAAGTATCCGACCTCGCAGGAAACCTCCTATGTAGTGTCAGGCTCGGCGGCCAAACTTGCTTCGCAGTTCGTAGGTATAGGCTCGATAGGAAAATTCGCGGGAGGCAATATCTATTCGGGGCAGTTTGTGGAACTGGTAGGTATGAACGGTGCTAAGATTGATTTCGGACAGCCGTACACAAGCCGTCCTACAGCTCTCTGCGGCTGGTACAGCTATTCGCCCGTACCCATCGATTATTCGCAGGGTGATTATTCCGACTTGAAAGGCTCGTCGGATATCTGCCAGATATATGTGGCTCTTACTGACTGGGCGATACCGTTCAGGGTCAACAATGCCGAAGGGACTTTGTTCGATCCGAAAGATCCGTCGGTGATAGCATACGGAACCCTGGAGGACAATGTCGGAACCGGTGGCGAATATAAGGAGTTTACCATCGAATTGGAGTACCGGGATACGGAGCGCAGGCCGACACATGTGCTCGTAGTGGCGACGGCCAGCAAGTATGCGGATTACTTTACAGGAGGTAATGGAAGTGTACTGTATATTGACGAATTTGAATTTTTGTTCGAATGAAGAAGACGATACGAATAACGGCTCTATGTCTGGCATTTCTAACGGCGGTGTGCGCGACGGTGGATGCCTCGGAAAAGCTTGACCGGGGGATGAGTTTCAAGGATGCTCCCGTGTTCATGCCCAAGGGAAATATTATGTTCGGAGGTACTGTGTCCTACAGGGATTACAGTTTCTATGACTACAGGTTTCTGATTCTGCAGGACATGAATCTGGAGGCGTACACACTTTCGGCCACACCTTATATATATTATGTGTTCGCCAAGAATATGGCCGTGGGAGTCCGTTTCTCTTACGAGAGGACACTCGGGAGGATAGATGAAACGAGTCTTTCTCTCGGTCCGGACCTCTCTTTCGGAATATCCGACTTCTACATGCTGCAGCACACCTATTACGGCTCTTTGTCCTACCGCTATTATATACCGTTGGGCAAGAGCAAGGTATTTGGACTGTTCAGTGACATCTCGCTGAACTTCGGTGCTGGTCAGGGCAAGATGATGAACGGGGCTGGGGAGAGTCTTACGGGAACCTATCAGAATATACTTGACATAGGTATCGATGTAGTGCCGGGTATCGCGGTCTTTGTGACCAACGAAATGTCCGTGGAGGCGTCAGTGGGCATCCTCGGTCTGGAGTGGAAACGCATATCCCAGACAACAAATCAGGTCTATGAGGGCAGCTATGAGACCTCCAAGGCCAATTTCAAGCTAAACTTGCTTTCAATCAATATCGGAGTCAACTTCGTTCTTCCGGTGGGCAAGGACAGGTCCGGTTCCGCTGATAAAACGAAATGAAAATGCCGAAGGTATATAGAATAATATCCGCTTTGCTGCTCCTCGTCATTACCGGAGCCTGTATCAAGAATGACATACCCTATCCAAGACGATTGGGAAAGATTACGGCTTTCGAGGTGTCGGGGCAGATAGGAGAGACCGTAATAGACAGCACTGCTCTTACCGTTACCGTGGACATGGCCGATACGGCGTTGTTGTCCAGTGTCCGGCTGCTGCGTTTCGAGACAACGGAAAGAACGACGGTTGAGCCGTCCATGGATGAAGTGAGCTATATGGATCTGTCATCGCCGGTCGAGCTCAGCCTGCAGACATGGCCGGATCAGACTTACCGCTGGACCATATCTGCGACTCAGACAGTGGAACGGTATATAAAGGTACGTAATCAGGTGCGGGAATCATCCATCAATCCGGATGAGTGTCAGGCCGTGGTCTATGTCTCAATGGATACACCCAAGGACTCAGTGCAGATCACGGAAATCAAGTTGGGACCAGGCAACTCCGTCATCTCTCCGGATCCCATGGAAGTACATGATTTTACCTCGCCTCAGAATTTTACAGTATCATGGAGGGACACTTCCGAAGTCTGGACCATAGCGGTGGTTCAGGCAGAGGCGGTTCTGACTACCCAGGATGCTGATGCCTGGGCCTGCTTCGCCTATCTTTACGGAATGGTACCGGAGGGTACGGCCAATGTGGGCTTCCGCTGGCGTCCTGCCGGTTCGGAGCAGTGGCAGGAGGTGGATCCGTCAGCTGTCACAGTCTCCGGAACGACTGTGTCTGCCCGGCTGACAGGTCTGGAACCAGGTACGGAGTATGTCTATAAGATATATTCGGACGCACAGGATGGTGCGGAGGTTTCTTTTACAACGGAAGAGGCCGCTCAAATGCCGAACATGGGATTTGATGACTGGGTGAGGGATGGAGCAAGCTGGTTCCCGAATCTGGATCTGGAAAGTAACTATTGGTGGGATTCTGGCAATATGGGAGCCAATGTGATAGGAGAGGCCAATCCGACCTCGCCTGAGGAGACTTTCCTCGCTGTCGAAGGAGAGGGCAAGCGTGCGGCCAGGCTGGAAACTGTCAATGTGGTGATAAAGATGGCTGGCGGCAATGTGTTCTCAGGACATTTCGGCAGTGTACAGGGACTTGGAGCCGAGGTGTTCTTCGGCCGTCCGTTCGAGAGCAGGCCATTGACTCTCAGCGGGTACTACAGCTATACCCCGGTGCCGATAAACAATGTCGACCCTCCTTCCGGTGTCGAGCTTCCATTTGATGCAGCTGCCATAAAGGGACAGTCGGACCGCTGTCACATTTTTGTGTATGTGACGGCTTGGGACGGGCCTTACCGCGTGAATACTTCAGAACACAGATATCTGGATATCAATGATCCCGATGTGCTCGGCTACGGAGAACTGATAGACGAGACCGGTACGGGAGGAGAGTACAAGCGGTTTACCATCAACATCAAATACCGCGAGGACAAGCGGAATGTAAAGCCTACTTATTGTGCGGTTGTGGCTGTCGCCAGCCAGTATGCGGATTATTTTACCGGTGGCATAGGCAGTCTGATGTATGTGGATGAGTTCTCTTTCGGCTACGAAGGAGATGTGATATGGGAGTAGTCGGGGAGCGTATCATCACTATCTCCGAGGCTTCCAGATTTGGGGGCAGTACGGCTTTCAGTCTTATGCTGAAGCCTGTCGGCTCCAAATGCAATCTTAGGTGCAGGTACTGCTATTATATAGACAAGTCAGTTTATTACGGAGGCCGTGAACCGGCAATGGATCTCCGGCTGCTTGAGTTGTGCATTGCTTCGTACTGTGCCTCATGCGACCTGCCGGAACTTACTGTGGAATGGCATGGAGGCGAGCCTCTGCTGGCAGGTCTGGACTTTTTCAGCAAGGCTTTGGAATATGAACGGAAATATGCCGGAGGTCGTCCGGTACATAATACCCTTCAGACCAATGGAGTTCTGCTTAACGCGGATTGGGCGGCATTTTTCCATGACAACGGTTTTCTGATCGGTCTATCGCTCGACGGGCCGGAGGATATTCATGACTGTTTCAGAATGTCATCGTCCGGCGGAGGGACTTTCCGAGATGTCATGCACGGTCTGGAAACCCTGCATCGCAGCAGGGTGGAATTCAATACACTTACGACAGTAAGCAAGGCAGGGGAGGGGCGCGGTGCGGAAGTTTACCGTTTCCTGAAGTCCGTAGGTTCACGGTATATGCAGTTCATGCCTGTTTACGAGCATATTATGACGGTGCCGCACAGCTCTTCCAATGTGCCGTGCATAGCCCCTCCGTCAGCGGAGAAATCCGTCCTTGCACCGTGGTCAGTGGCTCCGGAGGCTTTCGGCCGCTACCTGTGTGACATATTCGATGTCTGGGTCCGTGGGGATGTCGGACAGTATTTTGTCCTGACTTTCGATGCGGCTCTATCCTCATGGTGCGGGGTGCAGCCCGGTATCTGTACTTTCTGCGAGAGCTGCGGAGGCAATCTGACTGTAGAACATAACGGCGACATTTACCCCTGCGACCATTTTGTCTATCCCCAGTGGAGACTGGGCAATATCCGGGATATTGCCCTGAGGGATGCGGCGACATCACAGCGTCTTGCAGCCTTCGGAGTATCCAAGCGCAATGCCCTTCCTCCTGTCTGTCTGCGCTGTGAATGGATGCCGGCATGCCGCGGCGGCTGTCCCAAGCACCGTTTCGTGTCATTTTCAGGAGACTCCCGGCCACTCAATGCGCTGTGTCCCGGTTACCGCATGTTCTACAGCCATATCGCTCCAGTGATGGATAAAATGAAAGCCCTGCTTTCTGAGGGCAGGGCTCCGTCTGAACTGGACTTGTCCGGTGTCCAGTAGGATTCAGTTATTTACTCGCAGATGATGGCTACGTTGTCCACGACCATGATGCTGCCCGAAGCGGCACGGTATGCGTTGCCCTCCTTGCTGGCGGCGAAAATTACGGCCAGTTTGTAGGTCTTGGAGGGGTCGTAGTCCTTGACGTACTCCATGTTGACGGTAAACTGGGTGAAGTCAGCGGCTCCGGCGGTCTCGAAGTTGCCGGTGGCGTATATCTTCTCAGATGTGTAGATATTCGAGCCGTTGAGGGTCTCGTCCTCGCTGGAGACCTCGTAGAGTACTGCGTTGACAGTGCCGAGATCCTGCTTGTCGATGGTATTTCCGTTCTCATCGTAGAAATCCTCTCCAGGGGTGTATTTCAGCCATCCGGTGACGGCCAGCGGCTTGTCCTCGAAGAGGATGCCGAATTCGGTCGTGGTCATGGGGTCGGTCATTGCGGCAAAAGCATTGAAAGTGCCGAGGAAGATGGTGCCGGAAGTAACAGCCGGAATTGTCTGTCCCATTAAATTTCCTTTGGCGGTGTATACGGATTCGATGATAGCTCCTTTGCCTGTCACTCCATTTTCTGTTGGACGGACGGGGTATTCTCCGTTGTATTCAGGGTGTCCAAGCATAGGCCCCATATTCTTGATAAGACCTACTGCATCGTTGCATGTAGCCCATCCCACAGGATTGGTAATCTCCTCCGGGTACATGGCTCCTTCGGAGGTCCATGTCTCGAAATCGTAGAAATAGGCGGCTCTGCCGGATACGGATACGGTGTACTCGCTGGCAGTTCCGTCTTCTGCTACTACTGTGTAGATGACGGACTGGCCGTTAGAAAGATCTATGGCTGTGCCTGATGCCGGGCTTACTGTGGCTCCGGCCGATACCTCAATCGTGGGAACCAGGGCGGTGAGGTCTCCTCCATCCTGGACTGTAACGGATATGGTACGGTTGTCCTGGTCGAGCGTCGTTCCGAAAACAGCTGCATTGGCGGAGTTGGAGGCGTCAAAGGTGAAGGAGGTGATGAGTGCCTCGCTGCTCTCGCTGCCGGTGAGTTTGGTGCCGTCGAACGTGACATCTACTGGTGTGCCGTTGAAATCAAGGCTGATGGTGAGGCTGATGGTGTTGCCGGCGAATCCTCCGCTGACAGTGACATGCTGCTCGCCGATGACGTTGAGTGTAAGGGTCTGCTCACCGGACAGGCTGTATTCGTACTCCGGTATGTCGGAACCGACTATCCTGCAGCTGTCAACTTTGATGGTGCCCAACTCCATGCCCATGAACGAGAAGTCCTCAAGTGTGAGGCTGACGGTCTCGTCGTCAACTTTGGCGACAGTGATGTTCCTGGCAATGTCCGAACCGACGGGTTCACCTCCCAAAGTGATATTGAGCAGGCCCTTGTACTCGCCGGCCAGCTGCTCGTCTATGGGGTATGTGATGTCGGGATTGTCAGTGGTGTCGGTGACTGCTTTCGCGAAGTAGGCTCTTGTCGTAACGCCGTCCTGTGCCGTTACAGTGAATGTCACGGAGCCTTGTGAGAAGTCCACGGCCGAGCCTGATGCGGGTGATACTGTCGCGTTCTCAGAAACGGTGATGGTGGGTACGAGAGCGGAGAGCTGCTCGGAAACGGAGTCGGAGCTGACACTGAATGTGATGCTGTCACCGTTGATGACCGGTTGTGAAGACACTATGCTGTTTGCTTCAACAGAAGTGTCGAAAGTGAAGGAAGTGATTTCGGCTTCCTTGGAGAGTTCCTCAACTTGTTTGCAGGCACTGAGTCCCATTGGAACTATGACTGCCGCGAGAATCAATTTAAGTACGTTTGTGTTCATATTAATGGTTTGGTTTGATGAATTAGTACAGTGGTTCCGACTATGGAAAAGATGTGTATTTCCAAGTCGTTTTTATCGTCATGGCGCCGCAAATATAGATATTTTGGCTTAAGTCTGTGAATTTTGCAGGACTTTTTATTACTTTTGTAAGATATTTCATGAGTGCAGGAATAACAGATAAAAACGACAAATATTAATTTATATGACTGATTTTCAGAAATCTATTATTGAAGGGATACCGGATGTGCTTCCGGAAACCAAGCCATTCGATCCGACAGTCAACCATGCTCCCCACAGAAAGCAGATTCTGACTGCGGATGAAAAAAAACTGGCTCTCAAGAATGCCCTGCGTTATTTTCCCCCGAAACACCACGCGACATTGATTCCTGAGTTCAAGGAGGAACTGGAGACTTACGGAAGGATTTATATGTACCGCCTGCGTCCTGATTATAAGATATATGCGCGGAGTATAGATGACTTCCCGTACAAGAGCCGCCAGGCCGCAGCCATCATGCTCATGATCTCCAACAACCTGGACATGGCCGTAGCCCAGCATCCCCACGAGCTGATCGTCTACGGAGGCAACGGGGCTGCATTCCAGAACTGGGCCCAGTACCGTCTGACCATGCAGTATCTGTCCCAGATGACGGACGAGCAGACGCTGGTGCTTTATTCGGGACATCCGCTCGGACTCTTCCCTTCACATAAGGACGCTCCGCGTCTGGTCATTACAAACGGAATGGTGATTCCCAACTACTCTTCCAAGGACCATTGGGAGAAGTTCAATGCCCTTGGCGTCTCCCAGTACGGGCAGATGACTGCGGGCTCTTTCATGTATATAGGTCCTCAGGGCATCGTGCACGGCACGACCATCACTGTGATGAACGCTGCCAGGATGCACACCCGTCCCGGTACCGAGAACCGCGGCAAGTTGTTTGTAAGTTCCGGTCTCGGCGGCATGTCAGGAGCTCAGGGCAAGGCTTCCGTGATCGCCGGTGTGGTCGGCATCATCGCGGAGATCAATCCGAAGGCCATCCGCACCCGCTATTCCCAGGGCTGGGTGGACGAGGTGTACACCGAGTTGGATCCGCTTATCGACAGGGCACTCAAGGCCAGGGAGAACAAGGAGGCTGTGGCACTCGCATATCAGGGTAATATAGTTGACCTCTGGGAGAGGTTGGCAAAGAGGGGAGTGGACGTGGACCTCGGCTCCGACCAGACATCCCTGCACAATCCCTGGGCCGGCGGATACTATCCTGCAGGTTTCACATTCGAGGAGTCCAACGAGATGATGGCTTCCGACCCGGAGAAGTTCAAGAGAGAGGTGCAGAAGTCGCTCCGCCGCCAGGTGGCTGCCATCAACAAGCTGACCGAGAAAGGCATGTATTTCTTCGATTACGGCAATGCCTTCCTGCTGGAGGCATCCCGTGCGAAGGCCGATATAATGGGCGTTAACGGAGCTTTCCGCTATCCGTCCTACGTGCAGGACATTATGGGACCGCTCTTCTTCGATTACGGTTTCGGTCCGTACCGCTGGGTATGTACATCGTCCAGGCCTGAGGATCTGGCCGAGACCGACCGGATCGCGGCGGAAGTGCTCGAGGACATCTACCGGACGGCACCGGAGGAAATCAAGCACCAGCTCGCAGACAACATCCACTGGATCAAGGAGGCAGGCAAGAACAAGCTTGTCGTTGGGTCGCAGGCACGTATTCTCTATGCCGATTCCGAAGGACGTATAAGGATAGCCCTTGAAATGAACAGGGCCATCAGGGAAGGCCGTATCTCGGCACCTATCGTGCTCGGACGCGACCATCATGACGTATCCGGTACTGACTCGCCTTACCGTGAGACGTCCAATATCTACGACGGATCACAGTTTACAGCTGACATGGCCGTGCAGAACGTCATAGGAGATTCATTCCGAGGCGCGACCTGGGTGTCCATACACAACGGCGGCGGAGTCGGCTGGGGTGAGGTCATCAATGGCGGTTTCGGTATGGTTATCGACGGCAGCGAGGATGCTGACCGCAGGATAAGGATGATGCTTCACTGGGATGTCAACAACGGCATCGCCCGCCGCAGCTGGGCCCGCAACAAGGGAGCTATGTTTGCAATCAGGAGAGAGATGGAGCGCACGCCGGAACTCAAGGTCACTCTTCCCTATCTTGTGGATGACAAACTGCTTTAAACAGAAAGGCAATATTAATACAACTCAAATTTTTTGAAATATGGCAGAAAAATTATTTACTGAGTTTCCTCCTGTTCCTACGTCAGCATGGGAAGAGGTGATCACGAAGGACCTCAAGGGTGCCGATTACGAGAAGAAGCTCGTATGGAAGACCTATGACGGATTCTCCGTGCGTCCTTATTACCGTGCTGAGGACCTTCAGGGTCTGAAGTACGTAGGGAAAAATCCGGGAGAGTTCCCTTTTGTAAGAGGAACAAAGCAGAATAACAGATGGTTCATCAACGAGAGCGTATGCTGTGGGGACATAGCCGCAGCAAACAGTCAGGCCATCACTCTTCTGACAAAGGGTGTGGAGTCCTTCACATTCCACCTTCCCGAGGGCAAGGTGATGGAAGTGGCCGACTATACCGCTCTCCTGAAGGGTATTTCACTCGACAAGGTGCCTGTGAACTTCCGCGGCTGCTGCCCCAAGAATGTGGACGGCCTGCACAATTTCCTCAAGTATGTTGACTCGCTCGGCATCGACAAGGATGCTGTCCGCGCTACATTTGACTTCTCGCCTCTGAGACCTCTCAACAAGAAGGGTTCTTTCTGCGAGGACAAGGCTTTCAATGCTCTGGCAGAGTGCGTAAAGGCTGCCGCTTCCTATAAGAATGTACGTGTCATCGCAGTGGACGCTGTGATCTACAACAGCTGCGGAGCCTCTTCTACCCAGGAACTTGCATTTGCCCTCAGCCAGGGCAGCGAGTACATCTCCCGTCTCTCCGAGATGGGCATCGATGTGGAGACCATCGCCCGCAAGACTTTCTTCGAGTTTGCCGTAGGCAGCTCCTACTTCATGGAAATCGCCAAGTTCCGTGCCGCCCGCATGCTCTGGGCCAATGTTGTTGAGGACTACGGCTGCACCAAGGGCTGCCCTGAGATGATGCTGGTATTCGCCACCACCTCCGAGTACAACCTCACGGTCTACGATTCCTATGTAAATATGCTCCGCGGCACCACCGAGGCCATGAGCGCTGCCATCGCAGGCGTTGACTACCTCGAAGTGCTGCCTTACGATTTTGCATTCAGAGTGCCCAATGACTTCTCCCGCCGTATCGCACGCAATGTGCAGAACATCCTCAAGGAGGAGGCCCGCTTCGACAAGGTCGTCGACCCTGCAGCCGGTTCCTACTATGTGGAGATGCTTACCGAAAAGATCGCCGGGGCCGCATGGGATCTCTTCCGCAAGGTAGAGGCCGCCGGCGGTTATGTGGCTCAGTTCAGGGCCGGATTCATCCAGTCCGAGATCAAGGCCGTGTCCGACAAGAGGGACAAGAACTACGCTACCCGCCGCGACACCATCCTCGGCAGCAACCAGTATCCCAACTTCCTCGAGAAGGCCAGTGACGAGATTACTCCCGAGATCGTGTCCCGCGACATCTTCACCCGCATGGGACAGGTAGTTCCTGTACACGGATGCCACAAGGAGGATGCAGTGGAACCTCTGAAGCCCTACCGTGCAGCCGAGGCTTTCGAGGCACTCCGTTTTGCGACAGACCGCAGCGGCAAGGAACCAAAGGCATTCATGCTTACATTCGGCAACCTTGCAATGTGCCGTGCCCGCGCCCAGTTCTCCTCGAACTTCTTCGCAGTGGCCGGTATACGCATAATGGACAACAACCGTTTCGCCTCCATTGAGGAGGGCGTAAAGGCGGCCCTTGCTTCCGGAGCCGAGATCGTGGTTGCCTGCTCGTCCGATGACGAGTATGCTGAGGCAGTGCCCGAGATCGCGCGTCTTATCGGTGACAAGGCCATTGTCGTAGTCGCAGGCGAACCTGCCTGCAAGGAGGATCTCCAGGCTAAGGGAATCCAGAACTTTATCAGTGTCAAGAGCAACGTCCTCGAGACCCTTCGCGGCTATCAGGAGAAGCTCGGAATCAAATCTCTTTAATCTCAGAAGTTATGCGTCCTAATTTTAAAGACATACAGTTTGACAATGCCGCCGCAGGATGCGCGCAGGCAGCTGCTTCACAGCAGATTTGGGAGACTCCGGAGCACATCGGCGTGAAGGAGATCTATACTCCCGGGGACAATGAGGGAATGGAGCACCTGAACTATGCGGCAGGTCTTCCTCCTTTCCTCCGCGGACCTTACAGTACCATGTACGTGATGAGGCCCTGGACCATACGCCAGTATGCGGGCTTTTCCACAGCAGAGGAGTCCAATGCTTTCTACCGCAGGAACCTCGCCGCAGGACAGAAGGGTCTGTCCGTGGCATTTGACCTGGCAACACACAGAGGCTATGATGCTGACCATCCCCGCGTAGTCGGTGACGTCGGCAAGGCCGGTGTGTCCATCTGCAGTGTAGAGGACATGAAGGTGCTCTTCGACCAGATTCCTCTGAACAAGATGTCAGTGTCCATGACCATGAACGGAGCCGTTCTGCCTGTCCTTGCCTTCTATATTGTGGCAGCCCAGGAACAGGGTGCCAAGCTCGAGGAGATGCAGGGTACCATCCAGAACGATATTCTCAAGGAGTTCATGGTCCGCAACACCTATATTTATCCTCCTGAATTCTCGATGAGGATTATCGGCGATATCTTCGCCTACACCTCCAAGTACATGCCCAAGTTCAACTCGATATCCATCTCCGGCTACCATATGCAGGAGGCCGGCGCTACCTGCGACATCGAGATGGCCTATACTCTGGCAGACGGTCTGGAATACCTGCGTACAGGTATCAAGGCCGGCATTGACGTGGATGCATTCGCTCCCCGTCTGTCCTTCTTCTGGGCTATCGGCATGAACCATTTCATGGAGATCGCCAAGATGCGTGCAGCCCGTATGCTCTGGGCCAAGATCGTGAAGTCTTTCGATCCCAAGAATCCCAAGTCCCTGTCCCTGAGGACACACTGCCAGACATCCGGCTGGTCCCTCACCGAGCAGGATCCTTTCAACAACGTGGCCAGGACATGTATCGAGGCCATGGGCGCCGCACTCGGACACACCCAGTCCCTGCATACCAACGCTCTTGACGAGGCTATCGCCCTGCCTACTGACTTCTCCGCCCGTATCGCACGTAACACCCAGATCTACATCCAGGAGGAGACCAACGTATGCCGCGGTATCGATCCTTGGGCAGGTTCCTACTATGTGGAGTACCTGACCGACCAGATCGCCCACAAGGCATGGGAGCACATCCAGGAGATCGAGAAGCTCGGCGGTATGGCCAAGGCTATCGAGACCGGTATACCCAAACTGCGTATCGAGGAGGCTGCCGCACGCAAGCAGGCCCGTATCGACTCAGGTGTGGACAAGATTATCGGTATCAATGAGTACCGTCTGGACAAGGAGGATCCCATCGAGATTCTCGACATCGACAACACCAAGGTACGCGAGTCCCAGATCGCCCGTCTGAAGGAGCTCCGTGCCAACCGTGACAATGCCGCTGTCCAGGCTTCTCTGGATGCCATCACCAAGGCTGTCGAGACCAAGAGCGGTAACCTGCTCGAGCTCGCAGTCGAGGCCGCACGCAACCGTGCCACCCTCGGTGAGATTTCGGATGCATGCGAGAAAGTAGTAGGAAGATATAAAGCAGTTATACGTATGAATACAGGTGTTTACTCTTCAGAGGTCAAGAATGACAGCGAGTTCGAGAAAGCCAAGAAGATGGTTGCCGAGTTCGCGAAGAAGGAAGGCCGTCAGCCCCGTATTATGATCGCCAAGCTGGGTCAGGACGGACACGACCGTGGAGCCAAGGTTGTGGCTACCGGTTATGCCGATTGCGGCTTCGATGTGGATATGGGCCCTCTCTTCCAGACTCCTGCAGAGGCAGCAAAGCAGGCTGTGGAGAACGACGTTCACATCGTCGGCGTATCCTCCCTCGCAGCCGGTCACAAGACCCTCGTGCCCCAGATCATCGACGAGCTCAAGAAGCTCGGCCGTGAGGATATCATGGTGGTAGTCGGCGGTGTCATTCCTCCTCAGGATTACGACGCCCTCTACAAGGCAGGTGCCGCCGCCATCTTCGGCCCCGGTACCCGTATCTCCACCGCAGTCATCAAGATGATCGAGCTGCTCAACATGCGTTAATGCAGATGCTCATGAGGCAGAATGCTTTTGAAACAGCACCTCTGCCCCTCCAGCAATGAGTCAGGCCCGGCCGGAACAGTTCCGGCCGGGCTTTTTCATGCTCTTCCAGCATGCTTTACCCCTTTTTCCACCGCAGTTTGCGTACACATGAAAGTCCAGCAGTCGAAAAAACGGTTCAGTCGATTTTCAGTGGGAATACCCCCTGGATCGCAAGAAACCTCTCCTAAAGCCACTTCCGCCGTCACGGGCGGCATACCGGCTGCAAACTGACCACATATCCGGATGCCCGATTGCAGTTTCCCAAACCAGGACATCACTCATGGAACACGCATACGTATTGTAACTGACTTACAGTAACCGTCATATATCGTCGTATAAAGCCCCGCGACATGAAAAGGCAGACCATAAAGCGACTTGTCAGGCTATTAATCCCCTTCGACAGGCCGCTCCGTGGCTCCGTGGCAGATTCCCCATCCGGCCCCACACCACCATCCGGCCACCACCACAACGGCAGCGTTTCCCGCGATCCGGTGCCGGTGCGGCAGACGGTCGTGAGGAGGAGATCGCGTCCCGGGCACTTGCGCCTCATGCGCAGCCATTTTGCA
>OJNZ01000006.1_pt1 | contig 191638 bp, 157 predicted proteins | sample 1598001 | NCBI WGS metagenome assembly OJNZ01 (sample SAMN01915225, study PRJEB22387) | human gut metagenome | isolation source: stool | host: Homo sapiens | place: USA | reverse complement strand
GAAAAAATGTTTAACTGAATTATTTTTTCTGTGTCTACTTTTTCATGCTGGTACATCATTAATTCTTTATAATATAAAAGACTATCTTTATTATACTCTATAATGAGTTCCTTAACAAAACTTCTACTTTCACCTGTAATGTCAAAATCAACAAAAGATTTGGCTAAATTTTCAAATATCTGCATTTGATCTTCCCAACGAATAATGAGATTTTGCCTTTCTTTTTCTCTGTTCAATAGGTATTCAAAATATTTATCAGTAATCATTTCTGGATAATGTAACAACTCACTAAAATCTTTTTCACTTATATTTCGTAAATAAGTTAGTAGAACAGGGTTTGAAATACTATCCAAAGGAACATTTTTACCAATAATTTCATTATAGCGTTCTAGTGAAAGCCACTGCCTAATATTGGGTTTCTCTAATTGAAATCTGATTACATCAAAGTTCCCATTGTAAGAATCAACCCAATTCCCAAATTCTGTACCTGCAAATATTGCGGTTTTTCTAGATGTAAGAATAATCTTGGCTTCGTCTGTTAACAAATCTCCTATGGTAGAAAGCATTGTTTCAACTTGCTCAAATTCATTCAATCGTTCTGCTTTTCCGTTATCTATGTTTTTGGATAACAATTCATCAAATCCATCAATAATAAGAGGAATCTTTCCTTTTTTAATATTGTAAATAACTAACTCTTGTTTAGCAGTAGTATCTTTTTCTTTGTCAATTTCAGACCAAAGAATATACTTGAATTGTTTGGCATCTCTATTTCTTGATAACTCTGTGAAAATGGGCTTTTGATATTCACAGCTATCTAAAAACGATTTATATATCTCGTATGCTGTACATGTTTTACCAAATCCTGCAGCAGCTTCTACTACCACAAGATGCGCTCCCTTTCTATTAATTACTTCTTTAATTGCTGAAATGATATCAGAAGTTCCGCTAATAGCATTTTCTGAACTTGTACCACATACAGAGTATGACACGTTAATATACTGATACTTGACGTTACAATTACAATAATGTTTTACTTGATTGGCTGCAAATTCTGCATATCTTCTATTAATATCATTTGAAGTAGTTTGTGTATTAAAAAAACCTTTAAACAAATAATTTTCAGCTTGTTCAATAGATTTAAAATTTTGTTGTTTTGCATGATAACCCAATTTGAAGTAACGCTCAAGTAAAGATTCAACGTCAATACCGTCATCCATTATTTGGATTTCTGCACCATGATACATGCCTTGATTCAGCAAATATACCCTATATGATATTTCTCTTTCTCTTATGTCGTATCCGTATTCCTGAAAAAGACGATCTAAATGTTCTACATTCATATTATAACAGATAATTTATATTTATTTGCGCATCCGCTCTATTAATTCCCCCAAAACAAGTTCATAACCTTCCTGCGGATTGAATTCTTCATCCGGGCGTAGCAATTGTCTGGTATCTCCTAAAAACTCGTCATCCTGCATTTTGTCTTCCATATTGATGATGAATTCTTTGTAAGTAGGGACGTGGTCAACCACAAATTCCATATACCTTTGATAACATGCCAACACATTGTCTATGTTTATCTCGGATGTGGTCAATGCTTTATACAAATCATACAGGTCGCGCCCTTTTCTCCGTTGGTATAAGGCCCTCAATTTTGTACCGACCAATTCATCCAACCGGTAGGTCAGGATATTGCACTCTCCGTTATACCATTTATTGGCTACGGAAAAAGCCATGTGCTGCATAGGCAGTACACTGAAATGTTCCTTGCAATTTATTTCCACTTTAAGATGAATAGGCACCACAGGTATGATTTCCGATTCCAGTCTGAAAATCAAAGTGTTGTTGTTTTTCTTCTGCTTCACTTTCGGCTCCCCGAGAAAAGCGAGCGCATCTCTGATACGGTCGTATGTCTCCTTAATCGGCTCCGCATTAACCTGTACCAGGTCAATGTCCTCGCTGTACCTGGGCTGGGGCGAGAGAAACATCTTGTGCAATGCAGTCCCTCCGCGAAAAGCCAGATGGGACGCAAGATATTCATCCTTGTATATCTCTGTCAGGGCTCTGCATATCAACAGATCCTGTTCAACCTGTTCGGGCTCTGTCCATGGAACGTGTTCGCTCCATTCCCTGATTGCAAACTCCGGTATCATTCGTCTATTTCTATTTCCTGGTTAATAATCACTTTCCATTTCTTATCGACTTCACAACACTCTGTCGGCTTGTTTATCTTAAACGGTATCTTCCTTAATTTTAATCCGGCAGCCTCTATTTTGGAATATAAGGCTTCCGCCAGCTCCTCCCGATCAAGGATGTGTTCCAAGATAAATCCCAACCGCTGAAAGACTGGTACAGGCGATATTTTGAAAAAGGATTCATCCAGGCCGTCCAGGTTCATGGCGTCGGCCAATTCATTTAAGACGGTGCAGGTCCGGTTCAGACCGCCTATGCTCTTTTCGTTTTCTATCAGGTCAACGGCTGTCAGTTCGGGAGACGATACGTTGATGTAGCCTGTCTGCGTCTTGTGCTTCCTTACAAATTCCATCCGGATCTCTTTTTTAGAAAAGAACAGTATGGATGTTCCATTCTTTGAGGTATTCCTCATACCCGGCTGTTCCACCATAATGGAAAATGTCTGTACTCTTTGATGGGATGCCCCATAAAAGGCCGCCGCATTCAATAGGGCGACATAATATCTTTTGTCAAGATATGCCATAAGTTGGTCCATATAGAATACAGGGGGGATAATCCCTTTCAGCGAATATTCTATTGGCATAATGACATAGAAATTTCTCCAAGGCGAAATGATTTTCTCTTTGGCAACCAGACGGGACAGATATGTTTTCATATAATCCTTCCCCAATGAGGGAAATTGCTTTTCAATATCATCTTTTGTGAAAGTGTAATATCCCCTCATTTCCCTGTTTTCAATCCAATCTGATAAAGTTTCTATATGCTTTTTCATAATCAAACAGCAATGATATTGCAAAGGTAATCATTATTTGATTACTTACGCAGATTCGTTGCAGTTTTTTTGTATTAGAAATGAATTTTTCCCCATTCTTCTATGAAATGGCATCATAAGCCCCGCCTCACTTGGCAAGTCCCCGGAGAAGATAACCCGGAGGGCGAATACCTCCGCGTTCAGGCCTCCGGTTTTCGGGACATAAAATTCCCTGCGGTAATTTTCCGCCCGAAAAAACGCTCCGGTATTGCCGTCCGGGTTGTGGAGAAGAACGGGACTTGGCAAGCGAAGCGACCTACGACGCATAGTACAGGGTCAAAAATAGAGAGATCAGACGGGGATATTTTATTCCAATCCGCCGTCCCAATGCACACGGAAACATATCAGGCACAATGAATTTCCATCCGCCTCCTATCACCAGGGACACATCAGGACGGGACAAGGGCTTCGCTCGCTCCCAACTCCGCATATTGCGTTTTTCCTTTGTCGGCTTTATGCAGTTCCTTCCGTATGCCACCGTCTCCGTTCCGCAGTCGTCCTGCCGCCTCTGGCTTACACCGTCGTATGTTCCCGCCCTCTTCCGTCCATCGGGGCCGGTGTTTTTCCACGTACCTCCACCTCTGCCTTCGCCGTTTTCCGCTCCGCGTTCCTCTTCCTGCGGTGACACAAGATGACATATGATGCAATATATATCCTAACATATTGTAAATTAATTATTTATCAAAATAAGTCCTATATATTTGCACTGACAACATCAGTTACTAACGCTAAAAGAACTACAGTTATGGCAAGACAAAACGCAAGGGAAGGGCCTCCGGAGTCGGCCACGCAAGTCTCCGAGAACGTCCAGATGAGCGACATCGTCTTCATCCTCGACAAGATGGAGCTGCTCCTGAGAGCGGTATCCGAAATCGGTCAGGACGGCAGACACAAGACGGTGCCCGCCGACAGGGAGCACCGCAACTCCTTCCTGAAGATCGACCGCTATGCGGACATCTTCGAGAATTTCATCAAGAACTTCTGGAGCCAGTTCAAGGACCCGACCCGCTTCGGCATCCTCTCCGTCCGGGAGGGCAGCCTTGACGACCCGGAAGTGCGGCAGGCGGTAGAGGACCTCGCCGCAGGAAAAAAGACAGACGCCGTGGAGGAGTTCCTCAAAAAGTACGAGATCGTTCCACGGGACAAGAGAAACCAGAGTATCAACCTACAAAACCAAAAAGAAATGGAAAAGAAAGAAGAGAACCAGCCCCAGGTCGCCGCAGAAGGCAACCGGCAGCAGAACACCACCCGTTACAATGAGTCCATGATCAACTGGGAACAGCTTACGAACTTCGGGCTGTCCCGCGAATACCTCCAGGAGCGCGGACTGCTCGAACAGATGCTCAAGGGCTACAAGACCAACCAGGTCGTGCCCATCACCATGAACTTCGGCTCCGCCGTGCTGCGTACCGATGCACGGCTGTCCTTCCAGCAGTCCAGGAACGGGGAGGTCGTGTTGGGCATCCACGGAATCCGCCAGAAGCCCGACCTTGACCGTCCGTATTTCGGGCACATATTCTCCGATGAGGACAGGCAGAACCTGCTGGAGACGGGCAACATGGGGCGTGTTGTGGAACTGAAAGGACGCAACGGGGAGTACATCCCCTCCTTCGTCAGCATCGACAAGCTCACCAACGAGGTGGTGGCCACCAAGGTGGACAACGTGTTCATCCCGAACGAGGTAAAGGGAGTGGAGCTGACCGAGCAGGAGAAGAACGACCTGCGTGACGGCAAGAAAATCTATGTAGAGGGCATGACCGCCAAATCGGGCAAGGAGTTCAACGCCTTCATCCAGGTCAACGCGGAGCGCAGGGGCATCGAGTACATCTTCGAGAACGACAAGCTCTTCAACCGCCAGACGCTGGGAGGCGTGGAACTGACGCAGAAGCAGATCGAGGACCTGAACGCCGGCAAGGCCATCTTCGTGGAGGGTATGAAGCGCAAGGACGGCGAGGTGTTCTCCTCCTTCGTGAAGCTGGACGAGGCGACCGGAAAGCCTGCCTATACCCGCTACAACCCGGATTCCCCGGAAGGCGCCCGTGAAATCTACATCCCGGACGAAATCAACGGGGTGAAAATTACACCGGAGGAGAAGAAGGAGCTTCTGGCGGGAAGACCGATCTTCCTCAACGACATGGTGAACCGCAAAGGCGAAGAATTCTCCTCCTTCATCAAGGCAGACCTGGAGACGGGGCGTCTGAGCTACTCCCGCACACGGGACGGCTTTGACCAGCAGGTGGAGTTCAAGATTCCCGACAAGGTATGGAACGTGGAACTGACCCGGAAGCAACGCGCCGACCTGCAGGACGGCAAGGCGGTGCTGGTCGAGGGCATCAAGGGCTATGACGGCAACACCATCGCGCAATATGTGAAGGCGAACTTCAACCAGGGCCGTCTGGACTTCTACAACGAGAACCCTGACCGCAAGCGGGACGCCTCGCAGCGCAACGTGGTGGCGGCAGCCCAGAAGCAGGAACAAGGCAACCGCAAATCCAAAGGGGTAAGCGTTTCCTGACATGATAGGCAAGAAAAACGAATGTCTGACTTAAAAAGAACAAGAAGATGAACAAGGAAAACAACAATACGCCTTTCAAGGCGGAAGACGTGAACTGGGACGAACTGGCAGCCATCGGCATCCTGAAGGACGAGCTGGAGATGGCCGGAGAGCTTGACACGCTCCTTAAAGGGGAAAAGACCGGCGTGATACCGCTCAGTCTCGTGCTTCTCGGCGTGGACGTGATGATGGACGCCACCCTGCAGCTTGTACGCAAAGGGGAGGCCCCCCCTGCTCGAAATCCAGGGCGTCACCCCTTCGGGCAGATAGTCCGGTCACAATACTGAAAAATGTCTAACAGCCGTTTCCTGTTTCCTGTCTTCCGCATGGAAAACGGGGACGGCTTAAATTTTATCCGAACAACATGACAGCAATCATCGCAGAAAAGCCAAGTGTAGGCATGGACATAGCCCGTGTAGTCGGGGCTGACACAAAAAATGACGGCTACTGCTCCGGCAGCGGATACCTGGTCACATGGGCATTGGGACACCTCGTGTCGCTGGCCGCGCCGGAGACCTACGGATATACGAAAGCGGATTCGGAGAGACTACCGATGCTGCCTGAGCCGTTCCGGCTGGTCTCACGCCAGATCCGGACGGACAGGGGCATGGTGCCGGACATCGCCGCGGCCAGGCAGTTGAAGGTCATCGACAGGGTGCTGCGCCGGTGCGACAGCGTAATAGCCGCAACCGACGCCGGCCGCGAGGGCGAGCTTATTTTCCGCTGGATATACGACTATCTGGGCTGCACCAAGCCGTTCCGGCGGCTGTGGATATCCTCGCTCACAGACGAGGCCATCCGTGAGGGGATGGAGAACCTCAGGGACGGCTCCGAGTATGACGGCCTGTATGCGGCGGCGTACTGCCGTGCCAGGGCGGACTGGCTCGTGGGCATGAACGCCAGCCGTGCGCTGGCGATGGCCTCCGGCTCTCCGAACAGCTCCATCGGACGAGTGCAGACCCCTACGCTGGCCATGATATGCTCACGCTTCAAGGAGAACCGGGGATTCGTCTCCGCCCCTTACTGGCAGCTCCACGCCACGCTTGTGGACGGAGAATCGCACCGCCGCTTCCACCACACCGGGAGATTCACTGACAGGCAGAAGGCCGAGGCCGCATACAGGAGCATCCCATCCGGCTCAATAGCGGAAATCACGAAAGTGGAGCGCCGGAGAGTCCTGCAGCCGCCACCGCTGCTCTATGACCTGACAGCGCTCCAGAAAGACTGCAACGTGCACCTCGACCTTCCGGCGGACAAAACGCTGGACATCGCCCAGACCCTGTACGAGAAGAAGCTGATATCCTATCCGAGGACGGGAAGCCGCCATATCCCGCATGATGTCATGGCGCATATCCCCGGTCTTCTGGAGAAGACAGCGGCCATGCCGGAGTTCAGGGAATACGTGAAGACACTCGATCCCTCCCGGTTGAACACCATCAGCGTGGACGGCGCGAAAGTGACCGACCACCACGCCATCATCATTACCGGTGTAACACCCGAAGGACTCTCCGAAGCGGAGAGTGCAGTATACTGTATGATTGCCGGCAGGATGCTGGAGGCGTTCTCACCGTCATGCGAGAGGGAGACGCTGCTGATGGAGTGCCGCATCTCGGGCATGGTCTTCCGCTCGAAGAGCTCCACGGTCGTAAGCCCCGGCTGGCGAGGGGTGCCGGGCAGGAAAGATGACATGGACGAGGACGGGGACGGGCCGAACGACGGGGATGCCGTCTTTTCCGAGGGGGACAGGGTCCCGGTATCAGGCCACGGACTGGTGCAGAAGAAGACCATGCCCAGGCCGCTCTACACCGAAGCCACGCTTCTTGCGGCGATGGAGACCTGCGGAAAGGACATCTCCGACGGACAGGCGCGAGAGGCCGTCAAGGACCTTGGAATCGGCACGCCGGCCACGAGAGCCGCCATCATCACCACCCTGCTCAACCGAGGCTACATCAGCCGCTCCGGGAAGAGCATTGTCCCGACTGAAAAGGGCCTGCACCTCTACGAGGCCGTGAAGGACATGCTGGTGGCGGACGTTTCCCTGACCGGAAGCTGGGAAAACGCCCTGACACAGATAGAGCGGCATACGCTCGATCCGGAGGCATTCATGATGTCCATAAGGGACTATACCTGCAAGGCCACCGGGGAAATCCTGAAGCTCTCACTTCCGGCGGCTCCCGTCCGCACGTTCTCCTGCCCCAAGTGCAGGACGGGTCATGTTGTTCTCAAGGACAGGACGGCAAAATGTGACAATGATGCCTGCGGCCTTCTCGTATACCGCAAGTTCCTGAACAAGGAACTGACGGAACGGCATCTGGAGCAGCTTCTCACATCCGGCTCCACAGAACTTCTCAAGGGGCTCAAGGGCAGGAAGGGTGTGGCTTTCGACGCAGTCTTGACCTTCGATGCGGAATTCAACCTTACCCTGTCATTCCCGAAAAGCGGAGACGGGAAAAACAGGAGACGTCGGAGGTCATGAGTGCAGGAAAGGCGGGATACGGGAGGAGGATAAAAGCCATAGTGCCGGCCGCGATTGCCGCCATCGTTTTCATCGGACTTCACAAGCACGGGATATCTCCAATATGGGCAGCCGTCGCAATCCTGTTTTTCAGAGGAATATTCAGGTTTATGTATGGCGCCGTATGCCTGCTGGTCACTGTCGCTACAGTCATCTGCATCCTGATTCTGCTGGTCTTCTGAGACTCCGCCGTCGCCATGCACCATTCATCATCAACACCGTCACCATAAACAAAGAGCTGTCCTGTGAAGGGCGGCTCTTTTCAGTATAAGCACATCGGACAAACGGTTAGAACAGACATCCTCAACCCGTTGAACTACAGGGCAAAATTGGCGGATGCCCATTGGCGGACGGCAAGGTCGGGCCGCAAAGCGATTCCAATCTACAAGTAAAGAGAAGTGGGAATAAGCAGACGCCTTATAATGCAAAGATATTTACTTGACTTTCAGTACATAACCTTTCTTTTTCAGTGAAACGATAGATATGGATGCATCATCCTCAAGCAGATGCCTGAGATATGTAATCTGGACATTAAGCGCAAGCGAATTTGCAGGACTGTCATCACCCCATATCTTTTTCAGTATGTCACTTCGCTCTACTACGGAACCTATGTCCCGCGCAAGCATCAACAGGATGTCAGCCTGCCGCACTGTCAGGGTCCGGCATGTATCGTTGAACGTGACTGTCGCCAGCTCGCTGTCAAATAACGTTTTGCCTATGACAATCCGGTGCAGTGTACGGGGGCCTCCATGTTCAAAACGCTCTTTAATTCTTGCAGTCAGCTCTTCAGGATAAAACGGTTTGGGAATATAGTCATTGCCTTTAAGACTGAATCCTGTCAGCCTGTCGCTTTTCTCTGTACGATCCGTGAGAAAAAACAGCAGGACGTCCTTGTCCACCTGCCTGATTTCCCGTGCAAGCTCAAAACCGTTCTTTTCCGGCATGTTGATGTCGAGAAGTATCAGGTCAGGATGCGTGGTGCCATACAGTTCCCAGCCGACAAAAGCATTGCAGGCATATGTCACATCGTATCCCTCCACTTCCAGAAAGCGTTTCAGGAGCATGGAGTTTTTCCAGTCGTCATCCACCAGCAATATCCTGATCATGCCATGTCCTCCTGCGGTAAGATAATGATGAAGACGGAACCTGAGTTTTCCATGCTCCTTACGGATATTGTGCCGCCGTGTGATCTCACGAGCATTCTGACATAGGCCAGCCCGAGTCCCATGCCGGGAATTCCGCTGTCCGTCACCTTGCGGCTGCGGAAGAACTTGTCAAATACATATCTGAGCTCGTCTTTTGGGATTCCGATACCGTTGTCCTTGACGGATATGCTTATGCAGCCGTTGCTCTCCCGGGTATAGTTGATGATGACGGAAACACGGTTGCCGGAATATTTGACGGAGTTCTCCAACAGGTTGCTTACGACATTCGCCAGATAGATCCTGTCGGCTGATATTGTAAGGCCGTTTTCCGGCACTATCCTGATATCCGCCTCCTTGCCGACAGGAACATTCAATTTGGAGATGCAGTCATTAAGCAGGGCCTGAAGGTCAAAGCGGCTGATGTTCAAAGGAATCTCTATCGTATCGTTGTAAGTCAGATCCCGCAGCTTGGAAAAATAGGCGGTAAGGTTGTCCAGCTCATTGTACGAGTCGGTCAGAATGGCATCCCTGCTCTGTGCATCCTGCATGAGTTTTTCATTGCGCATGTATGAGACACACATCTTTAATGTGGAAATGGGCCGTTTCAACTCATGCACCATGGTATGTATGAAGTCAACACGCAGCTGTTCAATCCTCCGCTGTCTGCGCACGGTGGCGATCTGTGCAGCCAGGCATGAGACCAGAAGGATGGACAGCACGAGGGTCACGGCCAATGTTCCTGACATATCCATGATTATCGGGGATACTCCGATCGGAACGGATATCCTTACCTGCTCACGGCCAAGTATGTCATAGGGCCATACAACTGTCATTACAGGGTTCAGGACGGACGAGTGAGGGACATATACCGGATTCCACATCATCGAATCTGCATGCTCCGTAGAAATACTGCCCGGGTATATCCCGCGCTCATGCAGCAGCCTTTCCAGGCGGTCCGTAGAGAAAGGATGCATCTCGTCAACGCAGAAACGCTCCAGGGCATCGTATGCGTCCGCCTCATTTTTACTGTCACTGACAATGAAACGGTACTTTGTAATCCCATCCCGTCCCTGTTCAGCATAAGAGCTGACAATCCTCTCCGAATCCAGGGAATCCCCGACAGGATACTGGTCTCCGTCAACGACATATACATCGAACATCCATGTCAGGGAAGAGCCCTCCTCTCCTCCCACACCGGCGGTAATGCTGGAACTGGTGACTATGCCCACCTTGGGATCCGGAGTCCTGCGGCGCATGTCAAACTCGGCCGCCATTGTCCCGGAAATGGTGCCGTACAGCTCGCTCTCGTAGTTCTGCAGCGTGTACTTATAACGGGCATACAGCCACCAGCACTGCATTATGCAGAACGCCGCTATTGCAATGATGGTGAAAACATTCAGTATCTTTATTCTTCTTTCCATACTGCAAAAATACATATATACAACGACATGTGGAACTTTCAGAGCGCGTAAAAGCCGGCCAATAATAATTCAGTAATAATTCCCAATGTTTGAGTAAGGATTATTTTCCTCTTGTATCCGATGCTGAGGGTATTTTTGCGACATAGTAATCATCAAACAGACAAAAAATGAAAAAATCAGTATTGGCAATCCTTCTAAGCGCATGTACCATGTTTGCCCATGCGCAGAGTGACCAGATTGTGACCGTGTATGCCGGCAAACAAATTTCAATCAATACCGGAACCCCGACAAAACAGGATGAGATCGGGAAGGCTGTCATGGAGTTCATGTACGATTACCGTTATCTGACAGACACTACGGATATCACATCCTATGTTGAGGACCGTATGATCCTGCAGGTAAGTTACGGAATGTCAAAATTCATGAGCTACCGTACCATGCGGGCCGATTCCCTGATCAGCGCCTCGACATCAGACCAGATAAAGGCCAATCCCGGCCGGTACATAGGAGGCGAGACGTTCTCCATATACAAGAACTATCCTTCCGGGAAGTTTACTGTTACGGACAGGATCGCCACCGACTGGTTCCTGTTCGAAGAAGCCATTCCGGTACAGGAATGGACAATGACAGAGGATACAAAGACAATACTTGGTTACGAATGCCGCAGTGCCCGGTGCCGGTTCAGGGGAAGGGAGTATGTCGCGTACTACACGGATAAGATCCCTGTGGCTGACGGGCCGTGGAAGTTCGGCGGGTTGCCGGGCTTCATAATGGAGGTTAAGGATACGGAGGGCCATTACTCATTTACATGTGTGGGAATAAACTCCAAGGCGGACAGGTCAATAACTATTCCAGATGTGCCGTACAACAGGACTACCCGTGGCAAGTTCTACCAGACAAAGTACCGCTACGACAGCAATCCCACCGGATATATGGAGTCCGTGAACGGTATCCAGGTCATGATTACAGGGGCTGACGGTGAGGAAAGGAAGGACATGACCCAGCCGAAGGAACTCGGATATGACTATATGGAAAGAGACTGGAGACCGTAAAGTCTGTCACGCCTATGAGAGCCGCCGTTACCATAGCTGCAGTATTCTTTTGTGTATCCACCCTTTATGGGCAGGCCGGGAGAATAGCAGGCCGTATCATCGATAATGATAACGGGAGTCCGATACCGGGAGCTATCGTCCAGGTGAAGGACTTGGCCGGGGCAGTCATATGCTATACATTCACCGATAACGGAGGCTCGTTCAACTTCACTGACGACATCAGGACTTCCGGTACCGTCTTTCATGTACAGAGCATGGGATACCGCTCTTTTGTATCGAAAACGGACAGCCTGGCTTTTCCTCTGACTGTCAGGATGACTTCTGAGCCTACGGTACTGGACGATGTGGTAGTCAAGGCTCCTCCTATAGAATTGAGAAGTGATACGCTGGTTTACTTTGTAAGCCAATATGCAAAAGCTCAGGACAACAGTATCGTGGATGTGCTGCGACGGCTGCCGGGAATAGAGGTGGAGGAAGACGGGCAGATCAAGTACAATGGGGAGCCTATCAACAAATTCTATATAGACGGTTCCGATTTCATGGGCGGACGGTACGGACTGGCGACGGAGAACATATCCCCATCGGATGTGGCACGCGTGGAAGTGCTGGAGAACCATCAGCCCATCCAGGTATTGAAAGGTCTGGAATTCTCGCAGCAGGCTGGTCTGAACATCAAACTGAGGGATGATGCGAAACGTAAGTGGGCATGGATTCTCAACGGAGGAATAGGCGTGTCTCCTATTTTATACGACGCCTCGGCCTTCGCCATGCGTATTGCTGGAAAATGGCAGAACATGGAGACTGTCCGCGTAAATAATACCGGCTGGAATCCGGCCACATGGAGTGTCCGCCAGACAGATGACATGCTATTCGGAAGCGGTTATGTGGACTCTCCATGGACGGACTATATCTCCGTCGGAAGATATTCCTCTCCGCTTGACGAGCGACGTACCAGAGACAACCTGTCGCTGCTTGCCAACACTTCCAACTCATGGCATAGCGGAAAGGGGCATGATGTGGCGTTCAATGTGACATACGAAAGGGACAGGCTTGATTATTCGAACGGATATGTTACCGAGTATTTCGGGACAGGACAGCAGCCTTTCGTGGAACAGAACGACATGCGCACGCAGAAACAGCTGCTAAGCGGGGAGGTTTCGTTGCTGATGAACCGTCCGGAACTGTATGTAAAGGACCGGCTGTATGTGGATGCGGCATGGCACAGTGCCGCATCGGACATAAGCGGGACACTTGGTGTGAGACAGCACTCCGAGACCCCCTCATTCATGGCTGCAAACGACCTGCAGTTGATAAAGAGAATCGGGGACAACCTGATGTCGGTCTCTTCCAGGAACAGGTACGGATACAAGCCTCATTCACTGACTGTTGACAATGGACAGTCCGTCATGCAGGAAATCATCACCGGAGACTTCCGTTCCGTTACCGAAGCCCGTTACGGATGGCTGCTTGGAGGATGGAGCATCTATCTTAGAGGAGGCATCGACCTTAATCTGCATGATGTCCGCAGCAGTCTGACAGGAATTGATGCGGAGTACATGACGGAATGTGATATGAGTTTCCTGCTATTCAAGGCGTGGCTTGCTCCTGAATTCTCATGGCAGTCGAACAGGTGGCTGTTTACATTGTCTGCGCCTGTTGCTTGGCATCTGCGCAGGATAAGCAGCGGGACGGCTGCCCCCGGAGTATATAATTATCCATCGGTATCACCTTCCGTATATACGAGATTCAGGATAAGCGCTAAAACGGATATTGCGGCACAGCTAAAATATTCACTGCTGCCGCCCGATGCGTCCATGTATTTTGACGGCCTGCTCATGACGGACTTCAGGAATCTGTACAGGACAGTTCCGATTGCCCGGAGCAGTCAGGAACGCTCGGCCGCATTGACTTTCAGATACAGAAATCCCATATCCGCATTCTTTGCGAATCTGTCGGCCAAGTTCGAATGGGATGCTTTTCCGTACATGATGAACCAGTTGTTCATCGGAGACCGGATCCTGTCCACTTTCTCTGAAACAGATAACGACAGCAGAATCCTCCAGTTGTCCGGCGGAATCAGCAAAGGCCTGATATCAGGAAGACTGCTTCTCAATCTGGATGCTGGATACGGACAGTCATGGGCCGTGACAATGAGGGAGGATATCGCCTCTCCGTATACGGTAAGGGCTGTCTCTGTACAGCCAGGGATACAGGGCACCTTTACAAGATGGCTGTCCATGGACTATAAACTGACGTATACATACAACAACATGGATATCAAGAATGAGGGCAACACTTCCTATGATATCCTTAAACACTGGCTGGGCGTGGATATCCTTATTGGGGACAAATGGCAGATCGGTGTGGGCGGTGAGCATTATTATACAAGGTTCAATTCCGGCCGTTCGGCCAATCTTTTCCTTCTGGACGCTTCTGTAAGGTGGAAGGTGTCAAGGCGTGTGGATCTGAGACTGATTGCCATGAATCTGTTGGACGAGAGGACATACAGATACACGGACTATGGATTGCTCAGCGGTACGGACTATACATATGGAATACGTGGCAGGAGCATCATGGCAAGCATCCAGATAATGTTATAACATAGGCTTTCCGGAAAGCACACATAACCAATTGTTAACACTAAAACTAAAAGCAAGTGAAAATGAAAAAGAAACCTACAAATTTTTCCGACTTCGTTCGCGAAGTAGAGCCGCTGAAGAGGAATGTTTCCGGAGAAATGACCGGAGGATTTGCTCCGTACGGAGGTCAGGACCAGCAGACCACAACCGTTCTGCGACCGTTCATCATGAACACGATTATGGTCGCCGTCCTCGGCTACTCCTGCCAGTGTTCCTGCCAATGCGGTTGCTAGGCATGACTTCCCACAGCCTTGATTGAAAACAAGGTCATAATCTTCATGTGTCGCGGTCTTACGGCTGCGACACTTTGATATAAATATAAATTTGAAACAACCATTCTATATGAAAGCAAGCAGATACAACGTAATATTCCCAGAAGGGGAATATATGGTCATTTTCAATACATTCGGGTACAACTCCATACTGGTGGAAAAAACTTTGGCTGAATTGCTGGCTAAGTATACCGACAATGCGCATGAGATTGAAAAGATTCATCCAGATTTTTATCTCACACTGCTGCAAGGAGGCTTTATTGTAGAGGACAACTATGACGAAGTAGAGGCTGTGGAGCAGTTCAGGTTAAAGAATCTATCCGACAAGACCCAATACCATCTTACAGTCAATCCGACATTGGACTGCAACTTTCACTGCTGGTACTGTTACGAATCAAAAGTGAAAGATTCAGAAATGACTCCGGAAATGGTCAATGCGACAATAGCTCTAATAGATGATGTGCTGAAAGAGAATCCTAATCTGCAGCGCTTTCATCTGTACTTTTTCGGAGGGGAGCCGCTTATGAAATTTGATACGGTTATCAGACCGATATTGTCAGCGTTCACGGAGAAAACTTCCGGTAAAGGGATATTAAGCACATTGCAGATTACCACAAACGGTGCGTTGCTGACGAATGAGATGATCAATTTTATTAAGGAGAGCAATATCCTTACAGCATTTCAAATCACATTTGACGGCTATGAGGAAAACCACAACAAATCCAGATTCAGCAAAAAGCATCCAGATTCATACAGACTGTTGATCAACAATGTAAAGACACTTGTAAGTCAGGGCTTTTTTGTCACACTCAGAGTTAACTATACTCATAAAAATGTGGAAGACCTCACTAAGGTTCTGAAAGAATTTGAGGAGTGCCCGGCAGTAGAGCGGAACCGCATAATCTATACGCCCGTGCGCATTTGGCAGGATTCACCCAAAAAAGTAATACGTGAGGCTTGTGACAATGTACAAGTTGATCCTGTTGACAGCAGTACCATGCTACTTGCAAATGCGTCTGTAGATTATGCGTCGTCATTAGGGATGCAGGTAATGCCGGTGAGTTCTATCGATTCTGTGAGATATCCATGCAAGCATTCCTATGTCAATGCCGCTTCAATCAACTACAATGGAGATGTATTCAAATGCTGCGCACGTGCATTCAACGAAGAAAACAGAGAAGGACGTCTTCTTTCTGACGGAAAAATAATTTGGAAAGAAGGGGTCAACGAACGAATCCTAAGACGGCGTATTGAAGTCAACCCTCCGTGCAAGGACTGTATTATATTTCCAATCTGTGGAGGTGGATGTGTGCAGTCATTCAAGGATTTCAGTAATAAGGAATACTGTCTGTACCGATTTGATGAGTATTCCAAAATAGAAACTGTAAAACGCCTGGCAAGAATTCAAAACGGACAGATATGAAATTTAAGTTATACAGGCAACTGGAAGGTATGGACTGTGCTCCTGCCTGCATACAGATGGTTGCCAACTATTACGGGAAGCGTATCTCGCTATATAAGTTACGGGATTTGTGCAATGTGACCAGATTGGGAGTTTCGGGAGATGACATTGTCTCCGGATGCACCCAAGTGGGCTTGGAGGCCGTTCCATGCATGATTGAAAAGCTCAAAGCGGCAAATATCCCTATACCGGCAATCATCCATTGGAGGCAGAATCATTTTGTTGTTTTGTATGATATCAAGGATAAGGCAGGAAACAGGACTTACTATATAGCAGACCCACAATATGGGAAAGTCAGAATGAAAGAGGAAATGTTTCTTGATGAATGGTGTGGGAAAGAACCAAAAGGCTATGCAATACTGATACGTCCTACGGATGCATTCCAAGAGGTTGCCTCGGATGAGACTACATTCTGGGAATCTTCCAAACAGATACTTACACCGCTTTACGAATCCATAAAGAAATACGGACGGAAATTTTTCTATGTCGGCATTCTTTCCTTTTTGGTATTGCTGGCAAACTGGTGCATGCCTTTCTTTTTTCAGAAAGCGGTGGACATTGGTATAGGAAACCGAGACATATCGGTTGTTATAATGTTGATGTCGGGGCAACTGGTTTGCTTCCTTGGATACAGCATCGCAGGTGCTGTCAATAATGTAATCCTGACTAAAATAGGCTTTCGTGTCAGTGTTGATCTGCTTGTACGATTCCTGCATAAAATTATTAGACTACCACTTTCTTTTTTTGACACCAGACTGAATACGGATTTGCTTCAAAGAATGGAGGACCTTAAACGTATTCAAACTCTACTTACAAACCAGTTGCAGTCTGTATCTCTTGCCTTGATTAATTTTGTAGTTTTTTCTGCTGTATTGATATACTATGATTTACGTATTTTCAGTATTTTCATAATTTTTGCCATTTTATCCGTATTAATCTCCCGAGCATTTTTAAATCGTCTGAAATCACTGAATTACAGGAAATTCTCTTTGGACACTGAAATAGCAAACCTGAACTATGAACTGGTCAGCGGAATGCCTGAAATAAAAATAAACAATGCTCAGGACAAAAAAGTGTCCGAGTGGGAAAATGTCCAGACGAAAATAAACGATATATCATTGAAGACTCTATTCAATGCTCTTTATATGTCCTCAGGAACTACGTTCATCTCACAGTTTGCCCAACTTGTCATTCTTGTTCTTGCAGCCTATTCAGTCATAGGCACTGAAATGACAATAGGTGTCATGATGACCATCACGTATGTTATCGGACAGTTAACAAATGCGACAAACATGGTGGTAAATTTTTCAAGGGAAATTGTAGAGAGTAAAATCGCAATAGAGAGAGTAAACGAAGTGTATAGAAGAAAAGATGAGAATGAGAAGGGAAAGAATACGCCAAATGAATTCGGAGATTTATTCATAAATAATGTATCCTTTAAATATGAGGGCAGTTACAACCCTTTAGTCTTACATGAGATAAATGCCACCATTCCCAAAGGAACAGTTACGGCCATAGTCGGTGCTTCGGGGAGCGGGAAGACTACACTCATGAAATTGATGCTCAGTTTTTACAAGCCTACAACAGGAGAAATTATAATTGGAGGCGAAACCTTACAGAACAGAAATACAGACATGTGGCGACAACATTGCGGAGTAGTCATGCAAAATGGATATATCTATAGCGGAACTGTGGCCGAAAATATCGCATTGGCTTACTCGGAGACGGACGAGGAAGCGGTCGTATCGGCTGCGAGGCTGGCATGCGCTGACGAATTTATACGTATGCTCCCTCGCGGTTACAATACACGTATAGGCAATAACGGCGTAGGACTGAGTGGAGGGCAGATACAACGGATTCTGATAGCCAGAGCCGTATATAAGAATCCTGAATACCTTTTCTTTGACGAGGCGACATCCTCTCTTGATGCCTTCAATGAAAAACAGATAATGGATAATTTGTCCGGATTCTATAAGGGAAGAACCGTAGTTATAATAGCTCATCGTCTTAGTACCGTCAAAAATGCAGATAACATCATCTTTATGAACAAAGGAAGAATTGAAGAAAGCGGGACTCATAAGGAATTGGTTAATAAGAAAGGCGCCTATTTCAATCTGGTAAAAGACCAGTTGGAACTCGGAGAATAACGGTGATTGAGCCTTGCGAACGCAGGGCTCTTTTTAATTCCATACATTGGCTTTACCAGCTGTGAAATAAAAGAACTTTTATTTCCTATATATTAGATACTATTTCCTGTCTTTACTGTGTTGTTTCCAACATAGTTGTTATAACAAATTGGGACTCCCTAAGAAATCACAACATTTTATTTATCCGTGATTTATTTTTTGATTAAATTTTACAAAATAACAGCAGAGTAAATACTTTATAATCGGCAGATTAAAAATATTATATCTTCTAATATTGTCCAGGTTTCTTATTTGGCCATCTGCTTTTGATCGAATCTTATACAGTTTTGACGTTCTATAATTCTGATATGGCTCAAAAGAAGCTATATTATAGTACGAACGTATCTTCCTCTGTGACTATTACATATTATGTGTGACAAACGGCTGGAACAGGCATCCTCAACCCGTTGAACTACAGGGCAAAATTGGCGGATGCCCATTGGCGGACGGCAAGGTCGGGCCGCAAAGCGGTTCCGGGGAAAATCATCCTCGCCGCGCTGCGGTATTTTCCCCGGAAACCCTGCCTTTCCGAAGCATCCGCCGCAAGGCCCTTGTAGTTCAACGGGCCGAGATGCCCGGTATTCACAATTTAAAAAACAAAAAAATCATGCAACAGTCAATCTTTACAAGGCAGTCACCGACCCCGATGCGGAAGCCCGTGACACAGAGACAGGAACGGCATGTACATGAGCCTGCCGTCAAATTCCCGCCAAGAGGAAGCGGACCGGTACATATCTCAGTCCTGCTGGACCCCATACTGGAAATATGCAGGCATCCGGACGGAGACAGGCTGCTGGCAGAATTCCTCAAAGACGCATAGAACCAATGTTTAATCACTTAATACCAAAGATTATGTTTTTTACACAGTTCAACCAGCTGATGGCTGAGAACGTGGACATCATGATGGTTATCCACAAATCAGCCACGGGCATGACGGTATCCGTACTGCCCAAGCCAAACGGGCTGAACGACGATGCCCGGAACCATATCGTGCCGCTGCTCCTGTCAGGGACACCGCAGGAGCTTGATGCCGGTTTTTTCCAGACTGTTACGAGACCGGTGCAGAAAGTGTCCGGCCTTCTGAGCAACATGACGGAGTTCGAGAGGCAGGCGGACAAGGCCGCTAAGGAAAGCAGAGCCGCCAAGGACATGAAGGCTAAAGAGAGCAGGGAGGAGAAGGAAAAACGGGAGAAATTCGACAGGCTGACAAAGAAGGCGGACGATCTGATTGCGGCCAGGAACCACAAGGAAGCCGTGACCGTGCTCGGACAGGCCAGGGCGTACGCCAGTCCGCAGCAGGTAAAGGAAATCGATGAGAAAATAGCCGCGCAGACAGCCGAGGTCAACAGCGGCAGCCTATTCGGCATGGCGGAATTCGACCGGCCTCCAGCTCCTCAGCCATCACCACAGCCTGCTCAGGTACAGCATCCACTTCCGCAGCAGAGAGCACCGCAGCCTGCCCCGTATCCGGGCGGACACACGACGCATCACAGGCCGGCACAGCCGTATCCAGTACAGGGAGGGCAATATCCGTCGCACGCAGCATACGGACAGCACATGACGCCGCAGCCGGCAGCCCCGCCGCAGTATGACGGATATCCGGTGCAGGACAACGGGCGACATCCGTACATAAAGGATGATCCGGACTACAAACCGGAAGACTACTCGACATACCTGGATTTCCCGTCGGAGATGCTGAACAGAGAAAACAGATACCAGAACAACAACCCGCAAATGTAAGTAGGATTATGGCACTTGAGATAAAAGGAATGACACGCTCATTCAAGTTCAAAAAAGGAACATATGTGACCCTGGCGGATCCGGGTGCGGACCTCTCGCCGGAGATGGTGATGAACTATTACTCCAGCATATATCCGGAACTGACCACGGCGACCGTGCACGGACCTGTCATCAGGGAGGACGTGGCGGAATATGAGTTCAAGACCACTATCGGAACAAAAGGATGACGGATATGGCAAAGGACAATAAAAAAAGTGAGGAATCATGCAGACTCTTAAGCGAATTCCAGATGGAGCGGCTTGCAAGATACATCATACAGGAGACCGGGCAGACATACCATCTCGGGACGGAAAAAAGAAAAAGGATTGCGGCGCCCAGCGGTGCCGTAATCGTTTTCTGAAAACGGTAATCCCCAGCACCGTGCCGGGATTTCTCATAATGGATGACCATACGGGAGAGCCCTTCAATGTCCTGACAAAAGACAACTACGAATACCTGCTCGGATCATACCGGAGATACGCGGAACTCACGGGGGTGAAGGACCGGCATGTCCCCGGAAGGAGCATCGGGGAAAGCATCGGCAGGCTGGTATGTGACATGAAGATGCTGCTAAAAGACTATGCCGGTGTCAATATAGAGCAGGATGGATGCCGCCTGTATTTCAACTTGTGGAAATCCCACACATGGGGAGAGTACACGCTGTACTATTTCCCCGTTAAATTCGTGGAGGGCCTTAATCCTGTTCTGAAACGCATCTCCATGTCGTTCATCAGCGGCATGGCCAAAGCCAACGGGATTGCCACCGTGCTGGAAAGTGACCATGCAGACATGGCGCTCGACTGGATTGAGACGGATGAACGGGACGAGCCTGATGATGACACACCGCGCAGGCTTGCGACTGTCCGCTCATACAGAGACGGCAAAATCAGCAGGCTGCTGAAACGGGTGAAGAGCGCATCCTGCTACAAGAACCTGCCGGCAGCCATACGGAGGTATTCTCCCCGGAACGGATGGGAAAGGACGCTGCTGGAGTTGATGGATGAGGGACTCCAGTTCCTAAGTCCGGAGAAACCTATCATGCACTACAGCTATGATCCGTACTTCGAGGATGATCCGGACTTCCGACCGATGGAGCTTGACAGGCAGATATGCATAACCTATGACATCCACGATGTGGTAACGGAATATCTTGAGAATCTGTACAACACTGACAGGCAGGAGACATACGACCTGACTCCTATCACCACAATGGCCCTGTCCCCGGAAACGGACAGACTGTTCAGAATGACAGACGATTATCCTGAGCGGTTTTTCAAATGGTCGGACAAATTCATAAACCATATATCAAAGAAAAAAGATGGATAACAACGAGCTTACCAACACGATACACACCACCCTCCGCCCCCGTGCAGTGCTGATAGCGTACACTTATGCGCATGATGGAAAGTATTTTCTGGAGCAGCGGGCCATTGACGGAAAAGGGAGGATGGGAGAAGGACATCCCGTGACAGTGGGGTTCATGAACGGGCTGGTGCGCGGCTACTCGGAAAGCCACAGCGGCACGCCATACGGCAGACTGCCGTCCAACCTGCTGTATGCCGACTCACGGAAGGGCAGCGAAAAATACATCTGGTTCAATCCCCCGCAAAAACGGATGATGTACTTCGTCAGCGGCCTCGGAATCGAGAATGCGGAGTACAACATGCCAGGCATTATCTATGAGGCCGGGGAAACGCAGCTGGACATTTACGCATACCAGGATAAGCGCCCCGGTATGGATACGGTCCTCTATGCGGCACCTTTGTTCAATGTGACAGGCTCAAGCGTCTGCATCGGCTCGGCCAGGATAGAAAAGCCACGGGACATGACTTATGCGAACCTGCTCGAATACTGGGAGAAGAAGTTGTGGCTGACGGAGTTCTCTCATCTGGGAAGCCACGGGAACCCGACAAAATCAAATCTCGTGCTTGTGACCAAAGCGGCAAAGGACAGACCTTTCGACCCCGGAGAGCTGATACCATTAAGAAATCTCAAACTTAAAGACATTCTGAAATGAAAAGGGTACATTACATCGACGCCTATCTCATGAACCCGCAGCATCCGGTGACAGTGAGCCTCATCGGAGCGGGAGGGACCGGCTCACAGGTGCTGACCTGCCTGGCACGGCTTGACGTAACACTCCGCGCCCTCGGGCATCCCGGACTTTTCGTCACGCTCTATGATCCGGATATCGTGACTGAAGCCAACATCGGACGCCAGCTCTTCAGTCCTTCGGATGTGGGACTGAACAAGGCGCAGTGCCTCGTCACGCGCGTCAACAATTTCTTCGGCAATGACTGGAAGGCGTCTCCGGAGATTTATCCGGCAATACTGAAAGACGCCAGGCGGGACAATCTGGCCAACATCACGATTACCTGCACTGACAACGTCCGGTCACGGCTTGACCTGTGGAGTGTTCTGAAAGCAGTGCCGGTCTCGGAGTACAGAAGCCATGAGTCGCCCCTGTATTGGATGGACTTCGGGAACACACAGACATCCGGACAGGTAGTCATGGGGACAGTGCCCAAAAGGATCAGACAGCCGGCATCCAGACTCTACGAGACCGTGGCGTCCTTGAAGGTCATCACCCGTCTGGTGAAATATACGGGAGTGAAAGAGAGTGATTCCGGTCCGAGCTGCTCTCTTGCGGAGGCCCTGGAAAAGCAGGACCTGTTCATAAACTCCACATTGGCGCAGCTCGGCTGCAACATCCTGTGGAAGATGTTCCGGCACGGAATGATAGACCACCACGGTCTTTACCTCAATCTTGAGACAATGAGGAGCAATCCGATACTTCTGTAGATCCCCCTGCGCCTATTTATATTATTGCACATAAGTCCAAAATCAAATTGCTCAACCACTCAATAATCATCAATAATATTATTTTAATAAACTAATATGCTGTTAATCATAGATATCCCAACAACAGAACAAGATATTATGCATAATATTATCAAAATTTTAAACAATTAATCGATATTCTTCCGTGTGGAATATATAGGTTTATTATAAAATATTTTGCGGTATTAAAATTTATATATATTTTTACAAAAAATAAAAACGCAATACAATGCGAACAAATATTTACTATTGTATTAATCCCATCAGGGGAGTCCGAAGCAGGCATCACGTATAATTGCGTGGTGCGGAATTCTTTTTTTCACTCTCAAGCTATTAATCCGACAGTGCCTCCTCTGACAACTCGGCCTGCAGGCTGCATAATATTTTATACGATGATGTATGCCGCTGTGCAGATTGTTAATGACGCATCTGTCATAAAAGGAAAAGGAGGTGAGCATGGCACCACCTGACACATCAGGCTCCCGCACAGACAGGCCGGAGCGGCCCGTGTGGGACGGCAGTCCGACTCCATCTGCCGATATCAAAAAGGAGGGACAAATAATTAATCACATATGTAAAAAGTAAGGATATGAACACTTTAAAACTCAATGCTCTTGAGAGCAGTAGTCTCAGCAAGAAAGAAATGAACCTCATTAACGGCGGTAATAGAGTATGCGTCTGCGCTTGTAATTATGAAGGACAAGAAGGCGGATCCTCCAGAGTTGACAACGGAAGGGCAAATTACGGAATAGGCTCCGGAGGTGGACACAGCGATGATGATTTAAGCCAAACCGTACATGAAATAGTGACGGGTATTGGTCTTAATGGTATTGTTTACTGTTAGTTGCCTTTACGGACATTTGTCTCATACAAAAACGTGGACAAATGTCCGTTTTTAAATTCAATATGTTTAAAATGAGACATCTGTACATAAATTTAGGCGTTTTATTTTTTTCACTGTTTTTATTTCCAAGTGAAATTCACGCCCAGACCGGAAGCGGCAGCATGATGATAATTGGAGACTTTGACGCCAGTCAATTTAAAAATCACACCTTCAACCTCATTCCTTCTCCAGTCGCGAGAAACTACGGTACCCGTGTGGCAATTGACACATCGCGGCTGAGCGTCACCTACAGATACACCATAACGGAGCCGGACTCGCTGGAGGCGACGATAATAGACATGCAGACTCTCGAGATAGGGGACAGGCTCAATCGATTCTACAGCAGGTACGGAGAGTTCCGTGACAGCATAATGTACGAGAATCACCTCGACTTCCTCAGGACGGGCAATGAGGTGGGCGTCAGGCCGGACTTCAAGAAGAACGAGCACCCCGTCTACTACGACGTGTTCACATACCCAGGAGAGAACACCCGCTTGGTGTCGGAACGCTTTATAAAGACAGACTACCAGTACACCGAGGAGGTGACGCCGATAGAATGGCAGCTGTCTCAGGAGCAGGAGGTCATCTTAGGCTACAACTGTCAGAAGGCTACGGGCACGTTCCGGGGACGGGAGTGGCAGGTGTGGTTCACATACGACATCCCCTACAACTACGGCCCGTGGAAGCTCGGTGGACTGCCGGGCCTGATTCTCAAGGCGGAGGACAGCAACGGCACCTTCGTATGGGAGGCGGTCAGCCTCGTCAGACCGGAGGGATGCCCCATTTACCGGCACAGCGAGGATATCAGCCCGGGGAACGGAACAGACAAGCACAAAATACGCAAAAGCTCAAGGATGAATATGGCCAAACTACTTGAGACCAGCTGGATGCTACCACTATATCTGTCCGGGCAATCCCAAGAACTGTACGTCAACGATGAGAAGGTGGACACACGCTCGCTCAGCTCGGGCAGGACATGGTACCCCCGCCTGGAACTGGAATAAATAATAGAACCGACACGTAAATGAAGACACATTGGCAACCATCTGGTACAAAAGGAAAAGGAGGTGAACATGACACCGCCTGACACATCAGGATCCCGCACAGACAGGCCGGAGCGGCCCGTGCGGGACGGCAGTCCGACTCCAACTGTCGATAACAAAAAAGGGAGGGGCAAATAATTAATCACATAAGTAAAAAGTAAGGATATGAACACTTTAAAACTCAATAATCTTGAGAGCAGTAGTCTCAGCAAGAAAGAGATGAACCTCATTAACGGAGGAGATGCACGAGTTTGCGTCTGCGCATGCCAATTCGAAGGCACACCTGGAGGATCTTCTACTCAGGATAATAAAATGGCAAATTATAATCTGGGGCCAAGAGGAGGGTACAGCGATGTAGAAGGAGCCAAAGAAGCGTATGATCATTATCACGATAAATACGATTAATGAGGTTTATGGCATTTGTCTGTGTGGGATTTCGCAACAAATATTCATACAGACAAATGCCTTTGATTTTTATCATATGAGACAGACTTTATCCGCAATAGCCTGCATTGCCGCCCTCATCCTCATCCTGCCGGTCAATGTCCATTCGCAGACCGGAAGCGGCAGTATTGCAATTATGACAGACGGGGATATTGATGCCAGTGAATTCAAAAATATAAAGATTGACTTCATCCCCACTCCAGTCCCGAGGAACTACAGCACCCGTGTGGCCATAGACACATCGCGGCTGAGCATCACCTACAGATACACCATAACGGAGCCGGACTCGCTGGAGGCGACGATAATAGACATGCAGACTCTCGAGATAGGGGACAGGCTCAATCGATTCTACAGCAGGTACGGAGAGTTCCGTGACAGCATAATGTACGAGAATCACCTCGACTTCCTCAGGACGGGCAATGAGGTGGGCGTCAGGCCGGACTTCAAGAAGAACGAGCACCCCGTCTACTACGACGTGTTCACATACCCAGGAGAGAACACCCGCTTGGTGTCGGAACGCTTTATAAAGACAGACTACCAGTACACCGAGGAGGTGACGCCGATAGAATGGCAGCTGTCTCAGGAGCAGGAGGTCATCTTAGGCTACAACTGTCAGAAGGCTACGGGCACGTTCCGGGGACGGGAGTGGCAGGTGTGGTTCACATACGACATCCCCTACAACTACGGCCCGTGGAAGCTCGGAGGGCTGCCGGGCCTGATTCTCAAGGCGGAAGACAGCAGCGGCACCTTCGTATGGGAGGCGGTCAGCCTCATAAGGCCGGAGGGGTGCCCCATCTACCGGCACAGCGGGGATGTCAGTCCGGGGAACGGAGCGGACAGACACCAGATACGCAAAAGCTCAAGGAAGAACACCAACAAGATGCTGGAGGCCAGTTGGAAGCTCCCATTCTATATGTCCGGGAGCTCCCAGACCCTGTACTTCAACGACGAGAAGGTGGACACACGCTCGATCAGCTCGGGCAGGACATGGTACCCCCGCCTGGAACTGGAATGATAAAACCGACACGGATATGAAACGCATAGCCATAACACTGCTGACAATACTGGCCGCCGGCATCTCCGCATTTTCCCAGTCAAGAATAAGCGGCAGGGTCTTATTAGCCGGCACGGGAGAGCCTGTGGAGTTCGCCAACATAATCGTACGGGACCCCGCACGGAGCGCAGTCCTGACCTACACCACTACGGACGGGGACGGGCGGTACGTGATAGAGGGACTCTTCGGGGCGGACTCGTTGGAAATCACAGTCACCGCGGTCAACATCGAGAAAAGCACCGCGCTCACAGCCAATGTCTCCCGTACGCTTGACTTCACGGTCAGGGAGAAGAAGCTGGAGTTGAACGAGGCAGTGATCACTGCCACCGCTCCTGCGGTGAGAAGAGGCGGCGACACCCTCACCTACTTCGCGGCACGGTACCGTGACGACAACGACCTGGTGGCGGAGGACATCATACGGAAGCTGCCGGGCGTGGAGGTCGAGGAGTCCGGGAGGATCGCATACCAGGGGAAGGAGATCTCACGGTTCTACATCGAGGGGATGGACATGCTCGGCAAGGGGTACACACTGGCGTCAAAGAACATCAGCGCGGACGACATCCAGTCCATAGAGATCTACGAGAACCACCAGCACATCAGGGCGCTGCAGGAGATGTCACGTCCCGACGAGGCAGCCATGAACATCACCCTCAAGGAAGGGGCAAGGGGGACGTGGACAGGCTCACTGCTGGCGGGAGCGGGATACAGCCCGTGGATGTGGAGGGGCGAGGTATCGGCAATGTACTTCGGGAAGCGGATGCAGTCCATCAACACTTACAAGACAAACAACATGGGGTACAACGCGGCAATGGAGTTCGGCTCGCCGGAAAGCGCGGCATCCATTATCGGGGTGCGCCTCCCAACTGAGCCGCCACTGGACGAGGATCTGTTCATGGACAACAACATACACGCCGCATCCAGCAACTTCCTCTTCAGGCTGAGCGGGACGGCACAGCTCACGCTGAACGCGGACTACACTCACGACATCAGGAAGAGCGAGGGAGTGTCCACGACGGTTCACAATATCGTCGGAGGGATGCCCATAACGGTCAACGAGGTCACATCGGCATCCAGGAGAAGCGACAGGGCAAACCTGACAATCGGCATAGAGAACAACAAGCGGAAAAGCTACATCAACGACATCCTGCGGCTCAGCGGGGAGCTCAACAGGGACATGGGAAGTGTCATCAGCGACGGCACCCCGGTCAGCCAGGCATTCAGGCTGCCGTCGCTATCGGCCACGAACAGCCTGCACATGATCATCCCGGTGGCCGGCAGGATGTCACTCAACCTGCTCTCCAACACCTCGTACAACTACCAGCCCACATCACTGCGCGTCACGCCGGTGCTCTTCCCGGACATCTTCGGCGCCACACAGGCGGATGAAGCGGTGCAGACGCTCAGCTCATCGCAGCTCATCACCCGCAACTCGCTCTCCGGGGTATGGACCAGAGGCGGATGGACGTTCTCCATAGGGATGGGGCTGAACGCCCATATCGAGGACATGGCGTCGCAGCTGTACACCACGGGGACGCAGGCGGCGGACTCCATGCGCAACGACATCGGATGGCAGAGGTACGACCTCACACTCGGGCCGGGAGTGTCATACAAGGCCGGTGACAGGCTCTTCATATCGGCCCACGTCAACGCGGACCTGATGACGCTCAGGACCAGGGACCGCGTAAGGGGCAGGAAAGACGGCGTCACGCGTGTCATCGCCAGTCCCGTCCTGAGACTCAACGGGGAGATTACGCAGGACCTCAAGTACTCGGCATCCGCATCATATACTGAGGCCTACGGCGGGCTGTACGACAGCTACGGGGGATTCATCATGACGGACTACCGCAACATCGCCACAAAGGACGGGGAGCTGCGCCACACCAGGAGCCAGAACTACTTGGCCTCGCTCAGCTACAGCAGCGCGCTCAACCTGATATTCGCCAACCTGGAGGCGTCATACTACAGGGCCGGAAGCAACCTCACATACGCATACAGCTACGACGGGGCCCTGACACGCATAGAGTCAGTGGCGGCTCCGAACCTGTCCCACGGGCTGGGACTGGAGGCCAAGGTGTCCAAGCACTTCCTCCCCATATCCACGCTGATAAGCGCTGGCGGAGGATGGAGACGCAGCTGGAGCGGGATAATACGCCAGGGCGTCAGGCTTGACAGCAGGAGCGATATCTTTACCGCCTCCCTCGGGCTCAACACCAGGTTCACAAGGTGGCTCACCTTGGACTATTCCGCCGCCTACAGCAGGTCCGAGACCGCCGTGGAGTCGCTCGGGTACACTGATCCCATAGACAACATCAAGCAGGAGGGAGAGCTGCTGTTCTCCTTCGGCAGAGGAATCACCCTCTCCGTGGACTGCGAGCACTACTACAACGGCTCCCTACAGCCACGGCACCGCAACATGGTGTTCCTCGGTGCAGAACTGTCAGTCAAGACCAGGCACCTGACATACGCGCTCAAGGGCAGGAACCTGCTGAACACGGCGTCCTACAGCTCGGCATACACCTCCGACATAACGGACTACGTTTACTCATACGCGCTCAGGCCTCCGGCCCTCATCGCCACCGTCAGATACAGCTTTTAGCGACAATACTATTAAACACAAAAAACGATTATTAATGTTAAAATATTACAGTCATGAACGACAGAAGGATTACACGACGTGAGATAGAGCACAACCTTGTCAATCTTCGCCAGCTGACATTCGAGGTCACTGATGACTGCAACCTGCGGTGCAGGTACTGCGGATACGGTGAACTTTACTCCGGATACGATGAGCGCAAAGCCCAGTATATGACCTTTGAGCAGATCCGTCCCCTCATGGACTATCTGGCAGCCATGTGGAGGTCGCACCGTCCCGATTCTAAAGAACCGCTGACATATATCAGCTTCTACGGAGGCGAGCCCTTGATGAACATGTCGTTTATCAGGCAGGTAGTGGACTATGTTGGGTATCTTGATTTGAACAGGCGTATCGCGTACTCCATGACCACCAACGCCATGCTCCTAGACCGGCACATGGACTACCTCATGGAGCATGATTTCCATTTGCTCATTAGCCTAGACGGTGACAGCGAGGGGCAGAGCTACCGTGTGGACCATGCCGGACGGAACTCGTTTGACAGGGTGTTCCACAATGTAAAAGTCCTACAGGAGAAGTATCCGGACCATTTCCTGCGCAATGTCAACTTCAACTCCGTCCTTCACAATCGGAACAGCGTGGGCCGCACACATGAGTTCATAATGCGCGAGTTCGGCAAGAGACCACATATATCTGAGCTTAACAACTCCGGCATCCGCCCCGAGAAAAGGGAAGAGTTCGAGCGCACCTACCGCAACAAGCTGGAAAGCCTGCACCAGTCCGAGAACTACGAGAGGCTCTCCGAGGAGATGTTCATGGACGAGCCGTCCACCAACGATCTCCTGCTGTTCCTCCACCAGTACAGCGGCAATGTATTCCGCAGCTACAATGACCTGTTCCTGGACTCCCGCTCCGCATCCTACACCCCTACCGGAACCTGTGCGCCTTTCTCCAAGAAGATGTTCGTCACCGTGAACGGCAAGATCCTTCAGTGTGAGCGCATAGACCACTGCTTCGCCATGGGGCATGTCTCGGAGGATGGAGTAGAGCTGGACCTTCAGGGCATCACCGACAGGTTCAACGGCTGGCTGGACAAGATGCAGCGGCAGTGCTCCGCTTGTTACCGCAAGCGCAGCTGCATCCAGTGCATATATTACATCGAATCCATCGAAACCCCGTCACCGGTATGCCAAGGCTTCATGGACAAGGATGCTTTTTCTAAATACTCATCATACTGTCTCAACCACCTCCGCCTGCATCCACACCTTTACCGCAGACTGATGGAGGAAGTGACAGTAGAATAAAACAAACAACGACATGAAACAGACATTGACAATAAACCAGGATACGTTCCTATGGACCGACGGCCGGCACGGTCTGTTGTACGACTCAAGCAGTTTCACATCATACCGATTCAGGCTCACTCCACAGATATCCGAACTTTGCAACAGATTGATGAATCCTGACAGTCTGTATTCCGTGGATATATACATGGATAGTATTGACAGCGAGCTTCGGAACTTCATAGAGCATGTAACTGAGAAAGGCATGGGCACGCTGCATGACGACAGCAGACAAAGATACCTTGTCTCCTTCCCTCCGCTGCTCAACATACAGCGTTCATGGGAGCGCATCAAGGCGAGAGAAGACGAAGCATACAACGAGATACTCCCATACCTGACATCCCTTACGTTCTATCTGGGCGGCATATGTCCCGATACGGGCTGGTACAGACAGGTGCTGTATCCCATATGCTCGGAGAAGACCCTGGCCGCAGATAAAATTATAGGATTCCTCTCCGATGCGGACTCGCCATACATCACGGACATCCGCATAGTGCTGTCATCAGTAAAAGGCTACCTGGACCTGCACTCTCTGCTGGACGGGCTGAGGACATACGGGGACACGGTAACACTTTATGTCAGGGCAGAAGACACGGTGGATGCTGAGGCTGCCGCAATGTTGTCAGGCGGCGTGACAAGCATGGCCCTGCTGCACATGGCTCCATTCACTGCGGACATAAGTCAGGTAGTTGCGGCCCGGCATATCTTTCTGATTACATCGGAGAAGGACTATGAGGAAGCCATAAAATGGAGCGGTGACAACGGTATAGAGACACCTGAGATAGTCCCAGTCTTCAACGGTGTCAACGCAGGCTTCTTCCGCGACAATGTCTTTCTGACGGAACGGGAGATACTCGGCAGCCGTCTTGAACGCAGAGCTGTATTCGCTCACATGGCCGTCAACACCGGCTTCTTCGGGAGTCTTACGTTCATGCCGGACGGAAGAGCATATGCCTCTCCTGCATACGGCGAGCAGATAGGCGACATCAGCGACTCAGTATATGACCTTATAACAGCAGAACTGGAGCGCAACACCGCATGGCGGCTGACAAGGGACATGCCCGGACGTTGCAGAAACTGTTTATACAGGTACCTGTGCCCGTCACCATCAGCGTATGAGAAAGTGATGGGAATTGACTGCATATGTACGGATTTAAAAGAAAAAGGAAATGACACGGCAGATTGACAGAATAAAAAACTTTTATAGCGGTCGTTGATTGTAAATATTTATCAACTGTCAAATCGAAAAATCACTTCATTGATGCACTCTCACTAATTAAAAATAAAATGTTGGACGGTATTAAAAACTATCTGTCAATGGAGACTACCGGTGCTTTGATGGTATCGGGCGAATGGGGCTGTGGCAAGACTTATCATATAGAAAAAATGATAATACCAGCCTTGCAACAGGAAGGTTGGAATATTGTAAAAGTATCACTGTTTGGAATTGATTCTGTCAACGAAATACCGCTTCTAATTGCGGATAATTACAAGTGGCCAGCAATTAATAAGAAAAAGAAATTATGGCTAAATTGGGGAAAGAAAAAAACAAGTAGTATGGTAGCCAAGAGTGCACAATTTGTTTCAACGATATCATGGCTTGAAAACTTTGTGGACGTGAAAACGTTAGTGAAAAACAATAGTGGGTTGCTATATAAACTTATTCCCAAAGAAAAGACAATCATATTCCTTGATGACATAGAGCGTGTGATTGACACTATTGACATTCATAGCCTGCTTGGTGCCATCAATGGTTTGGTTGAACAACGTGGATATAAGGTGGTGATCATTGCTAATAATTCTTACATGCAACAAAAGGGTGAAGCAAAACTTGTGTTCAAAGAAAAAGTAATAGAGAAAACCTTGGTTTATGAGCCTGATGTGGTAGCCATTTTTAAGGAAATATGCGAGAAAAATTATGAATCATCATTTACTGAGTTTATGACAGCCCCTAAGTCAATGGAGGTAATTGACCCAGGATTCCCATCGTATAAAGAGGACGAGAGTTTACGTGCTGAATTGCGTAACATCCGTATATTGAAATTCGCTTTGGCGCATTTCAGCAAGATATACGTAGCTTGCAATAGTTTCCTAAAAAACGAGAACAAAAAATTGACTGATAATTTTCTACTATCATTATGGGCTTGCACGACAGGAATAGCTATTGAGTATAAAAAAGACCGCCTGACTTACAAAGACAAGGAGCAGTTCTATCAATACGTTGAACTGTCAACAATCAATTGGAATTTTGATGATGGAAGCCAAAAAGTGGAAGAACTATTTGATGAAGCAGAAGAAAGTGACGTTGTGGAAAAGCAAAAAAAAGAAGAAAACCAATGCGCATATACACGCCATCGTGTTTCATACATCTTAAAGAAGTTTGTGAAAACTCACAACTTTCCTGTTATTGTTTCTCCACAGGTATTTGATTTTGTAACCGCAGGCGTTTCTCTGGATGTGGAAGGATTGAAAACAGTATGGGAACAATATAAGAGTTTGGAGCAAAGGAATAGTAAAAAACCAGAGTATATCTTACTACAGAATTTTATGCATTCGCCATGGAACATGAACAATGAGGAAATGGCTGAAGCTGTAATGCAATTAGCCCAGTATGTTGAAGATGGGAAGTTTGCGGATAATATAGCTTATGTGAATGCCGCTACATATTTACAGCATTTATACCCACTCACATCTTTCTCTCAGGAAGATATGCGGTCAAAGATACGCAGTGGTATTGACAAAATGTATGAAAGCGTAGACAAGCTGAATATTCTTGACAAACTAAATCTTGATGCAGTTGAGACAGAGATACCCAAGGAAAGCCGGTGGGTAGTGGATTATGAACGTAAGAAGATGGAAAAAGTAACAGAAATCCATTTGGATGCAGACATCAAAGAGGTACGCTGCCAATTTAACGAAGACCTACCCACCTTGGCTAACCGACTGGCTATTCAATATGGAGACAACAAAACGCCGGATTTTCTAGATTATCCGATATTGAGTCATATTGTTAAGACGGATATTGTCAAAAAAGTGAATGATATACAGCCTAAGGAAGTGATGGCTCTTTATCGCATATTGAACGACCGTTTTTTAAATCATGTGGCTGACAGTAAAATTTATGATGAGGAGCTACAGTTTGTAAGGAATTTGGAGCAAGCTTTGACTCAGAGAAAAACAAACAAAAAAGTATATGCAGATATTCTGATTGAAGACTATTTGAAGGGGGTTATTAAGAAGATACAGAAGTAGCAATAACTGAATTAAGAAATTTGCAGATGGCTTGTTGATGCCATCTGCAAATAAGTCGAGAAAGATATTAACCTTCTGTTAGGGCCGGACATTTCCATTTCAAGACTTATCAAAGGATAAAGATTCCGGGTCGTTAGAAACAGTTTCCTAACTTTATTTATTCTTTTTATTGTCTGCTCTCGTAGAACTCAAGCACCTTGAGCTTGAACAGATACTCGTACTTGGCCGACAGGTGTTGGGTCTGCGCCTCGATCAGCGTGGACATGGCCGTGTTGTACTCCACGACAGTGGCCGCGCCGGCTTCGTATTTGACGCCTATCTGCCGCGCTGCCTCCCGGGCGGAGCTGAGATAGCTGACGGAGCCTGTGTATTTCTTCCATGCGGCCTCGGTGTCCATGGCTGCCTGCAGTATGTCCTTCCTCACGCTCTTTCTGGCCATTTCCAGTGCCAGCTCGCTGCGCTGAAGCTGCACCTTGGCTCTCCTCACGCCGTTGCGCGCCGACATGCCGTTGAGTATCGGCACGCTAAGGCCGAAGGACACATACGCGCTGGCATTGTCCCTGTACTGCTCGATGAACGGATACGGGCTGTATGTATAGGTGCCGTCTCCGTTCGGTATGATCTTCTGCCTGACATTGGAGTAGCTGCTGCCGTATCCGGCGCTGAGAGTCAGGGACGGGTAGTATGAGGAGCGTGCCAGCTGGACGTTCTTCCGGGCCAGCTCCACCTCCTTACGCGCGAGGCCGATTTCCGGCAGACGCTCCGCCCCGTCGAGTATGGCGGCGTAGTCCTTGGGGACATACTCCAGACTGTCCCCGCTGTCGAAGGACGGGATGAACGAGCTGTAGTCCTCTATCTCCAGAAGCTGGCACAGATTGAGCCTGGACATCCCGTATGAGTGCTCCGCGACGATGAGGCTGTTCTCCGCCTCGGACAGCTGCGACTGTATCTGCAGAAGGTCGGCGCGGGTCACTTTGCCCGCCCTGACCTTCTCCGATGTATGCTCCTCCTGCTTTCTCAGCGAGGCTGCCACGGCCTCGCAGTCACGTATGTTCTCCCACGCGCAGAGCACCTCAAGGAAGTAGGCCGTGACGTTGAGCCGCAGGTCATCCGCGGCTTTCTCCACCTGCAGTGCGGCGGCCTCGCGGTCAAGCCTGGAGTACTGCAGCTGGCGGAGGTTGCGCAGGCCGTTGAAGAGCAGCACGCTTCCGGACACGGACGCGCTGGAGCTCCCCACGGTCTCGTTGGTAATGAAATCGTATGTGGTCTCGTCAAGGACGCGGCCTATGGACAGGTTGTATCCGGCCGACGCCGAGAGGCCCGGAGCGAATGCCCACCGGCTGTCGGACAGGGATATGTCACGCTCCTCCACCGACAGGCGCTCGGATCTCAACTCGATGTTGTGCTCCAGGGCACGGTCTATGCACTCATCCAGGGTCCACCGTCTCAGGCTGTCGGCCTCCTGCGCCGCCATAAGGCACGGAGACAGCATGACTGATACGGCGGTTATGGTTCTCAGTGTCATCCTCATGGTCATATTCCGTTTTTGAAAAGCGCGGCGATGGGGTCGAGGAACCTCATTATGAGCCTGCGGTCCTGGGTGATTATCTCAGCCGTGCCGTCCATCTTCTGTATCAGCCTCAGTTCCCTGCCGTAGGTCGTCACCATGCCGTCGGGGAAGACTATCTCCGCCGTGTACTGAGGCTCCGTCTGAGAGCCGGCGGCGGCCTCAGGTACGGACGACAGGTACCCGATCTCGCCCACGAGCAGGCCGTATTCCATGTAGGGGTAGCCGTTCAGACGGACATTGACCTTCTGCCCCGTGCTCACCTTGCCGAAACTGGCCTGCGGCACCTTCACTATACCCACCGGGTTCCGCTCCACGGAGGGGACGACGGTCACGAAAGACTCGCCCGCGCTGATGAACTGGCCCGCGTCCCATTTCCTCACGAACGACACCCTGCCGTCCATGGGCGAGGTGAGAAGGCTGCTCAGGCTCCAGCTGCGTATCCGGGCCGTCAGACGCTCGCGGCAGGCGGCCATCTCCCGCTCAAGCGACAGGATCTCGTCATCGCGCTGGATGGACAGCTCCACAAGCTGCTGCTCCAGCTGGAGTACAGCGAGTTCGGTGGAGGTCATCTGCGAGCGGAAGGATATCATGCCGTTGCGCGCCTGCAGCAGACTGCGGACGGACTCCTCGTATTCGGTCTCGGAGATGACATCATGAGCATAGAGGGAGGAGTCCCTGCGGAAACCGCGCTCCTCATATGCGAGGTCTTCGCGCATGACGGTCTCCTGGGCCTGCATCCGGGAGTAGTATTCCCTCTGCTTGGATATCTGGTCCCTCACAAGCTCCATCCTGCGGCTGATGACGTCCCTCTCAATGTACTCGCGCAGCTGGCGGCAGGCGGTGGAGAACGCGGACCACTCGCTCTGGATGTTCCCCATGCCCCAGTCGGCATAAACCCAATTCTGCGACGCGAGGGAGTCCGGCGGCATCCCGTCCGTCTCTTTCAGACGTCGTTCCACCTCCAGCACGTCCTCCCAGCGGGCGCTTGAGCGGATGACTCCGAGGATGCCCCCGGCGCTGACGGAATCTCCGCTGGAGACGAGTATCCGCTCCAGATTGCCGCCGCCCCCTGCCACCACGTCCACGGGTGAGTTGCCGGTGGTGATGGTGACGGTCGCAGTGACCCTCTCGGGGTACTTGATGATGCAGCAGCCGATGAGTATGAGGGCGAAGACCGCGAATATCACGGTCACACCCCACCTTACAATCCACGACGGGATGCGCCCCAGTATCTGCTGCGCCTCCTCGCTGTGCTCCGTAGCTATATGTCTTCTGTTGTCCGGCATGGCTTTGTCAGTTTCCGAGTTCCAGCTGGTTTTTCACCAGCCTGTAATAGTATCCCCTCCTTTCCGTCAGCTCCCTGTGGGTGCCCTGCTCCACGACACGGCCCTTGTCCAGCACTATGATGTTGTCGGCGTTCCTCACAGTGCTCAGACGGTGGGCCACGATGACTACGGTCTTGCCCCGGAACAGGGTGTCGAGCCTCTCCATGATCACCTTCTCGTTGTTCGCGTCAAGGGAGTTGGTGGCCTCGTCCAGGAAGAGGTAGCGGGCGTTGCGGTATGCGGCACGGGCTATTAGAAGACGCTGCTTCTGTCCGGTGCTGACACCGTTGCCCTCGGCCCCTATCTTCGTGTTGTACCTAAGGGGCAGGCCGTCTATGAACTCCCCTATGTTGGCCGTCTCCACGGCCTGACGCACCCGCTCCATGTCAGGGCTCTCGTCGGACACACCGATGTTGTCGGCTATGGTGTCGGAGAATACGAACCCCTCCTGCATCACGGTGCCGCACTGCTCCCTCCACACCGAGGGACTGTAGTCCCCGATGCGGCGTCCGCCCAGCAGCACCTCTCCCGAGACGGGCTCGTAGAAGCCCAGCATCATCTTCACCATGGTGGTCTTGCCGCTGCCCGAGGCCCCGACGATGGCCGTGACCTTGTCATGCGGTATGGTCACGCTTACCCCGTCCAGCACCTTCTCCGAGTGCGGGCCGTTGTACTGGAAATCCACATTCCTGAACTCGATGTCCGCACCGATGGGTATCTCGCGGATATAGTCCCCCTCCGCGTCCTCCTCGTCCCTGCGCTCATGTATCTCGCCCAGGCGCTCCAGCGATATCTTCGCGTCCTGCGCCTCCTGCACGAAGCCGATGAACTGCGATATGGGGGCGTTGAGCTGGCCGATGATGTACTGCATGGCGGTCATCATACCGAGGGTCATGTCCCCGTCGATGACCGCCTTGGCCGCGAGGAACGAGATAAGCACGTTCTTGATCTGGTCTATGAAGGTACCGCCCACCTGCTGCGTCTGCCCGAGGGCGAGGCCCTTCACGCTGACATTGAACAGGCGCGCCTGGATGCGCTCCCACTCCCAGCGCTTCTGCCTCTCGCAGCCGTTGAGCTTTATGTCCTGCATCCCCGCGATGAGCTGCACGATGCTGCTCTGGTTGGCCGCCGCCTCCTGGAAGCGCATGTAGTCCAGCTTGCGCCTGCGCCTGAGGAAGAGCAACACCCAGCCTATGTAGAGGGCGCTGCCGAGGATGAAGATGCCGAGGATCCTCAGGTCGTAGCCGCCCATGACAGCGGAGTAGACCACGAACGTCACGGCCGCCATGACGATGCTCAGCAGAGAGCCCGTCAGGAAGGTCTGGATGCGGCTGTGGTCCCCGATGCGCTGCATGATGTCGCCGGTCATCTTCGAGTCGAAGAACGAGATGGGAAGACGCATCAGCTTGGCCAGGAAGTCGGAGATAAGGGAGATGCTCACGCGGGTGGTCATGTGCAGCATCAGCCAGCTGCGGATCAGCTCGTTGGCCGTCTGGCCCAGGACGAGCACCACCTGTGCGACGAGGAGCACCACGACGAAATGGAGGTCCCCGGTGCCGATACCGGTGTCAATGACGGACTGGGTCAAGAAAGGCAGGATTAGGCTGATGATACTGCCCGTGAGCATGGCCAGCAGGAGCTGGACGATGAACTGCCTGTAGGGGCGGAGATACTCCAGCATGCCCTGGAATCCCAATCGCCTCTCCTCCTCCCCTTTCTCCTCGTAGAACTTCGGGGTCGGCTCCAGCAGCAGGGCGATGCCCAGACCTTCGGCCGGACTGTCCACAGCATCTTCTCCACGGATTGATATCCATGACTTCAGGAACTGCTCCTGAGTGTAGCGGAGCAGCCCGGAGGCCGGATCGGAGACGTGTACCCAGGTCCTGCCACGCCGGCGCTCTATGCGGTAGACCACGACGAAGTGGTTCTGGTTCCAGTGTACGATGCATGGCAGCACGGCCTCCTCACATAGTTGTCCGAACGTCAGCTTCACGCCCATTGTGCGGAATCCCACCGCCTCCGCCGCGTCGCTGATGCCAAGCAGCGAGACGCCCTCGCGGGAGATGTGGCACCTCTCGCGTAGGGTCTGCAGGGACCAGCTGCGCCCGTAATGCGAGGCGATAATACGCAGGCAGGTCGGGCCGCAGTCCATCGTGTCAAGCTGGCGGTAGGAAGGAAACTTTTTCATAGGCATCAGTCTCCGGTATGCTTTTTCAACCTGTTTGCATTGAGTATGTCAATGTGAATCTTCATGAACTCTTCTATATGGTCTTTGTGGGATGTGCATACATCATTGCGCTTGCCGTCTATGAGGTTCTCAATTCTCTCCATAGGACATCCTCCGTGACAGATAGGCAGGTAGACACATTCTCTGCACTTATCATCGTCAAATATATCGGCTCCGTACAGCTGCCTGTTCAACAAGACGGTGTTCACGTCTCCTATAGTGCCGTCTTCCTTGATTTTCCCTATTGCATGTTTCCGTTTACCTATGGTTTCCCAACATTTGTATGCATATCCTTCCGAATCGAATGATATGGACATCTTATCCCTGATCGCACATTCGTTACATGCCGAACTGGGATATTCAAGCCATGGTGAGTAGATACGCTCATTATTCCACTGACTCAGTACAAAGCTGACGATACCATCCCTATCCACGCAATATGAGTTGTCATGAGAGAAGTCAGTCCTGTCGCGGACAAATGCTGGGACAATAACGACTTTCTTTCCATGGTATCTTCGGGCAAGGTACCGGTAAAGTTCTGTAAAGTCCCCGACATTCTGCTTTGTAAGATTGATTCTGAATGCCACGTCAATTTCAGGAGCTGTCGCTGTGAGAATATCAATATTGTCCAGAACCCTGCCGAACACATCCTGACATTCAGGAGTGCGCTTTATCTTATTGTGATGCTCTCTGTTCCCGTCCAATGTTATCTGAACGCTGCCAACATTGATTTTCTGTAAAACTGAGATGGCGTGACGGTCAAGATAGTATCCAGTGGTGATTATGTTGGACGCGAAGTCCTTATGGTAGACTGCCATTAATTTGTCGTAGAATGTCACCATCTCGTCAAGGGCCATAAGCGGCTCCCCGCCGAACCAGGTGAGGTATATTTTTTCAAGTTTATTTGAGGAGGATATGTATTTGACAATACTGTCCATAGTGCCTGGCGACATTTTCCCTTTGGGTTTCTCTGTCTCAAAACAATAGAAACATCTGAAATTGCACTCCATGGTGGGGGCAAGCGTCAGATGCAAGAATGTCCGCTGCTCTCTCTGAGTCAGCATTATAGACTTGTACAGCAGATACTCATCATAGTCGTTGTCCACGATGAAGTGCTTTCTTCTCAGCATTTCATACAGTTCGTCGGGAAAATCCTCCTTACTGACAGAACACTGTTCCCGCCTGCACTTATCCAGACGGGAATATGATACCTCATCCAGTTCCAAAAGAGCATTGGACATGGTGTTATATAAATAACGCCTGTCAGAATAAGGAATCAAGAAAGTGTATTTTGATACAATCATAAAACGGTCTCTTATATAATTATTCTACTTTGAACCAAATGTCTATGGTATCGTTGCCCATGCGAATGTAGTGGTTTTCAGCTTGAACAACAGCTGTCTCAGGGAGTCTGATGCCGTATTCTTTACCGGACTCCAAAGGGACTCCTATCTTGAATACGAAAGTGGTGTCGTTCTCGTAATAACCAAATTCACCGTCCCTGCCTATCTTTTTGGCCATCCTTCTGTATCTAGCCCATGTATTCGGCCAGATTCGTTCACGTTCAGGATCCGGTAGATATCCAAACACGTTTCCGACAGGTTCTGAGAATATCACGCGGATTTCCTCAAGGTCGGGGCTTACCGTGGAGCCTACGGCGGGGATTATCTCCTTGACTGTAGGCCTCCTGGCGATGGAGTCCATCCGTGAGGCCACGGAGCGCATGTACTCCACAAACTCCGGCATGAAATCGTCTATGGTGCGGTATCTGTCCCTGTTACCAGTGAACCTGTCCATGAAGTCCACCGCCTCATTCATCCATACGAAGCCGTGTTTCTGGTCTGCTTTAATGGAATTTCTGAGGACTGACGGATATACCTCTTTGAGGTACAGATTGGTCATCAGGGAGTTGAAGAACTCTCCGCATACAGCAGACGCATCGTATCCGGCCCGGTAGAGCTCCTGAGCCACATACGGGTAGATGGCCTCGCCTATCTCCAGCAGTTCATCCTCGTACTGCTCGAGTACGGGGCTGGTGAAACTGTGGGATATCTCATGAATGGTAGTCTGTCCTTTGACATTCATATTCGATGCATATTTGGGCTTTGAGCTGACTCCGATAAGGGGATAATAGCCCGTCCTCTCATAGCCAAGCAGCCTTTGGGTCAGAGTATCAGGACCGCTGTAGTTGTTCCAGGCGTATGCCGGGCTGACACAGGCGGACACGTCCGGGAGCGGCTCGCCGTAGACATCCTGAAACCACTCCGGATCTATAAGCCGTCTCATTCCGACCTGCAGCGAGTCCGCATACTCCCTGTACAGCTTTGAGTGCTTCTCGAAGAACCGGTGGTAGTCACTTTTCACGTAGAAGTCGTCCAGCAGGGCGGCGTACTTCAGGAAATTCTCCTCAGTCCATCTCGGGTCCTGGGTACGGAAATACTCCGCTATGTCGATGCCTTCCTTGACCCTCACGTGACCGTCCTCGATGTAGAGCAGCCGCGCGGCACAGGGAACGGAGTTGTATGATACTACATAGACCGTGTCCGGAGCATCCCGCATCTCGCGGATAAACTCCATGACTGGATGGGACTTGAAATCCTTGAAATACCGCTGGATGTCGCGGTAGTAAGGAGGGTACACGCCCCGGTCATACTCCTCACATCCGGCCAAGATCCATACGGTGGCCGACAGCTCCTGCTTCTCGTCCACAAATGCGGTGACAGACGGCGATGCCCAACAGCTGGCAGCGACTGAAACTACGCATAACAGCACTGTTGCAATTCTTCTCATATTCTTCTCTTTGTTATTGATTTTAATAAGGATGGACAACCCAGAGATTATCCATCCTTAATGAAATCATAGCCAGCTATAGAAAGGGAACTATATCAGTGTCGCAATATCCGGCAGGACCCGTAGGGCCTTCATACCCGTCTTTTTGAGCGCATACGAGTCTGCCATTGGCTAATGTGCAGCTTCTATACCTTTTAGGGCAATGCGAATCACCATCGCCTGTTACGAAGTAATAGTCAACTCCTTTTGTTTTGCACGATAATGACCCACCACCAGTGATGATACTCTGCTTTGCATAATCCAGTCTACCTTCTTCAAGGAGCTCAAAATTTTTATTTTTCATTGTTCTATTTTGTTTTAAATTGTACATTTATTCCTCCCTTTTTAGGTATCGGCAGATGGAGTCGGACTGCCGTCTGGCATGGGTGTCCTCGGCCTGTCTGTGCCAGAATCGGACGAGTTTGGTGGTGTCATATCAACCTCCTTGTGCTTTGTGGCGTATATGTTTTGATAAAACATCTAAGGGTTCAGTTCTGCGGCCTATAGCACTTGCAATACAATAATTTCCTCAGAGCCATATCTTAGGGGCATTATCGGACATATAGCCTGGTAAATAATTCAGATATTTATGATACACAATTATTGCACAGGCTCCACATCAGAGTCAGTATCAGTTATAGGCATTCCAAAATATCCACCCTGTATAGAGCACGAAATTTTTTCAGTTGTCTTTGAGCAGTTTGTATACTTTGAAGGGCAATATATCGTCCCATCGTCAAAAGTAACATACTTCTTGGCTGGTTCGCAAGTAGGATTTTTACCTCCTGTAATAATGTTCTGTCCCGAATAGTCCAGCCTACCTTCTTCAAGAATTTCAAACTGTTTATTTCCCATTTTCTTTTGTTTTTATGTACTACATTCTTTTCTTTCTTTTCAGGATATCGGAGTACCACCGTCCAGCATTGGGCTATTATGCCCCGTGTTCAATAGAAATCAATGTGTCAGGCGGTATCACCACATTTTTTCCTCTTGTTTCTATACATTTTTCCTGACTTTCGCAAATTGATACTGCCTGACCATGAATGCATAAATCTTCAGACATATAAACGAAAGACAAGATCAATATATTTATTTATAAACCAATATGCAAAAAAACAATAAAACGGCAGCATTCCTCGATTATGAGCGATGCCTATATAGAACTCCTCTAATAGGAGTATTGAAATTATATACACGTTTAATCATTGCCGTATTATTTCATCACATCAAAGATATAAACAATATTCCATATCGCCAAATAATATTACTAAATAATCAAAAGAGAATCAAAAGATTTGTTATAATTATATAATTACTTATATAAAGAAGCAATAAATCAGTCAAATACTGATAATATAATGCTTATTGTCAGTAAGTTATTTATAATATTTTTGAATAAATATTAATCGAAAACAAATATGCAGTAGCGCGTGTTGTTTTCATTATATCAACATGTGGAAAACTTACTATAAGATTATCGAATTGCGAATGAAAAATTTGGTCTATAATATATCTTATTACATGATTACGCAGTTTATTACGGATGGTAATTCTTGTGTATGCCTGTATAAGACGGCGCACAAAAAAGCCACACCGGACAGTCGTCATACCGGTGCGGCTGGAAGGGCCTTATGTCAGAACAACAGAGCTGCTTCCCGATTACTTCTCAGAAGCAGAAGATACTCCGGAGGGCATTGCAAGGATGTCGCTCAGGTCATCCTCGGATACGTCGAGAACATCGGAGATGGTCTTGGGGTCGATGCCTTTCTCCGCCATCCTGCGGGCCGTCTCCACAGTCCTGCTGTCCACATAACCGCTTTCTATACCGGCAAACAGACTCTGGGCTATTGCCCTCAGTAGTTTGGCAAGCTTGTCGCGGTCGACCTTTGTATTCAGGTCGATACCGCAGAAAGTGGACTTGTCCTTGTGCAGGTTCAGCCAGTATATCCCGGCGATAAGCATGGCGGTGACTGTACGGATATCCACGTCGGTATTCTTGAACACCTTGGAGTAGTACACCAAGAGGGCCTCGTTCTCCATCTCCTTCAGCCCGGCAATCTTATAAGCGGCCTCGGAGTCTGATGACAGCTCCCAGATGAGCGTGTCCCTCGTGAACTTGGATTCCCTCAGCATGTCCCCCAACTTCAGGAGCGTGTTGACGTAATACTCCTCCGGGCCGTCCTTTTCGATGTCCTTGTACGGCAGCTTGCCCGCAATCCAGAAGTCTTTCTCGCTGACATACTCGTATATCAGATCGTCTATGGAACCGTACCTGTTGTAGAATACCGGACTCTCAATGTCCGCTTCCGCCATCAGCATGTTGGCAGTGATTCCTAAAATCCCGTGTTTCTCCACCAATCTGTCCATCGCGGTGGATATGGCATTCTCCACCTCGGATTTTGTCCTTCTGATTCTTTTCTTCTTAGATTCCATAAAACCTATCTATTATTAATGATTGATAAATGCAAAATTATAGAGAAATTTCACATAAGCAAATTTTTATCAATCCTGGACAGGGGATGCCATGAATTTATTCTTATTTCTTAATAAAGATATGTGTAATTAGGTTTATTGAATTATTTTTTTATTATAATTGCATTCTGCATATTGGCAGATATGAGCATTTTAATATATTTATATTTCAAAATCAGATATGGACAGATTACTTAGTTTAAAGGATTTCAGTCTCTCCACCGAGGAGAATATAATGGAGAGAGCCGACAGTTTTCAGGAATTCGTAGACCAGATGGACGGATATCGGCACAATGGATATTTCATCAGCTCAAAAACAAACACGGGCAGCCGTATGACGGTAAGGATGCCATATACAGGAGAGTACAGGGATGTCGTAAGTTTTGTCTCCAACGACTACCTCGGTATGTCGAGAAACGCGGAGACCATCGCCGCTGGAGTCTCCGCCGTGAAAAAGTACGGCACGGGGGTATGTGCGGCTCCCATCATAGGCGGTATGATGGATATGCAGAGAGAACTGGAAACAGCGTTGGCTGATTTTGTGGGCTGCGAGGACAGCCTGGTGTTCTCATCCGGCTTCGGGGCGAATGAGGGGGTACTGCGCGTCCTGCTCGGGAAAAACGACATCGCGCTCATAGACTCATTCATACACTCAAGCTCACTGAACGGCCTCATCGGCACCAATACCAAGAACATAGGACACAATGATCTGGATTATCTGGAGACAGTGCTGAAGAGCGTAAAGGACAAATACAGGACGAAGCTCCTTATCATAGACGGAGTCTATTCCCAGGACGGAGACCTCTCCCTGCTGCCTCAAATGATAGAGCTGTGCCACAGCTACGGTGCATTCGTCATGCTGGACGATGCCCATGGCATAGGCGTTTTCGGCCCGGACGGACGCGGAGTGGCGGACCATTACGGACTGCTGGGCAAGGTTGACATAGTCACCGGTACCCTAAGCAAGACATTCGGATGCGTGGGCGGGTTCGCGGCCTCATCGCGGCGGCTTGTCCAGTATTTACGGTACTACTCTCCTCAAACAGTCTTCTCTGCGTCTCCCTCTCCGCAGGTCATGGCCTCATCCCTGAAGGCTCTGGAGATAATGAAGTCATGCCCGGAGATAAGGGAAAGGCTATGGTCCAATGTGAGACTGTTCCGCTCCGAGATGGAGAGACTCGGAATAGACACGCGCCCCTCGGTCTCCCAGATATTCCCCGTAAAGATAAGGGACAACAAGCGTGTGAAAGACCTGTCAGCCCGGCTGCTTGAGATGGGCATATACGCGATAGGCATCTGTTATCCCGCAGTTAGGGACAAGGATGCCAGAATAAGGATAAGCATCCTGGCGACACACACAGAGGAGGATATCCTCAGGCTGTCATCAGCGCTTGAGGCAATACTGAGCGGTCCGCAGGCCTGACCGCCGCTCCGCACTGGACATCACCCGCCGCAGGCGGTATGTCCCGGACCACAAGAACGCACAGCAAGCCAATGGCGATATCATTACATAAAAAGATACTTTTCGGTTACGTCATCCTGGTGGCGGTCATCGGCAGCATGACCGCCATCCTTGTCTTCGACCGCGCGAGGATAAGTGAGATAGAGAAAGAGGGGACGGAGATACGCGCCGTCCGCCGGGACATCAACGCCGTGCACCGCCGCATCACTGAGCTCGCGACCCTCGGAGAGTCGGTCATGGCGTGGGACACCACAGAGTACAGCCTGTACCACGGGAAACGCATGTCGGTCGACACCCTGCTCGTGGATCTGAGACTGAATTGCACTGGATTCGTCCTGCCAGAGCAGGTGGACACCCTGCGGATGCTGCTCTCCGAGAAGGAGCGCCACCTGTACCGCATCATGAAGGCGTTCCACAGGCAGGAGGTTGCCGACAGCCTCATAACGGAGCAGCTGCCGAAAGTGACCTCGCAGGCCATCCGCACCAGAACGGAGATCAGGAGAAGGAAGGGCATCGCCGGATGGTTCGGCAAGAAGGACACGGTGACAATTCCGGTTCCCGCCGCACCCCTGCAATCACTGAACGAGCGGCTCATATCCCTGCAGGAGAAGCGCATCCGCGATCTTGACACCTACACCGACAGCCTCCGATTCTACAACCGCGAGCTTAACGCCAGACTGTACTCGTTCATAGCCATGCTGGACGGGCAGGCTCAGACCGCATTCCAGTACCGTGAGCAGAAGATAGCCGAGGCGCGGATGCGCTCCTTCCGCCTTATTGCCGGACTTATTGTCGCGGCCATAGTACTGCTTGTCGTCTCACACCTTATTATCATACGCGACCTCCACCGCAGGGAGCGCGACAGGAAGAGCCTGGAGGAGGCACTGTCCCAGAACCGGAATCTGTCCGACATGCGCAAGAAAATCATAGTGACCCTCTCGCATGACATACGCGGTCCTCTGAACGCCATCAGCGGCAGCGCGGAACTGGCGCTTGACACCAGAGACAGGAAACGGCGCAACGCCTACCTCGGAAACATCATCGATTCCTCCCGTCACATAGCAAGGCTCGCCAACAGCCTGCTTGACATGTCCCGTCTGAACGAGGCGAAGGAGACACTTAACAATGTACCGTTTCATCTCGGGCCATTCCTGGAATGTATCGCGGAGGAATATACCAAGACTGCAAATGACAAGGGACTGCTTTTCATCAAGGACATAAAGAACGCCTATGTCACGGTGTCGGGCGATGCCGACCGCGTGGAGCAGGTCATTGGCAATCTGCTCGACAACGCAGTCAAGTTCACGAATGCCGGAGCGGTGCGTTTTCTCGCTTCCTACACTGACGGCAGACTGGAGGTCAGCATCGAGGACACCGGCATCGGCATGGACGAGGAGACGGCAGGACGGATATTCCGTCCGTTCGAGCGGGCCGCCCCAGAGATGGACCCCGATGGATTCGGGCTGGGGCTTTCAATAACCAAGGGACTTGTAGCCCTGCTCGGAGGAGAGATCTACGTGTCGAGCCGAATCGGTGAGGGCAGCGTGTTCAAGGTGAGCGTCCCCCTGCCGGAGAGCACGGAGCAGGCAGGACAAGAAACCTGTCCGGTATCGGGAAGCCTGCGCCTGCCGAGACGGGTTCTTGTCGTTGATGACAGCCCCGTCCAGCTGCGCATTGTCGGCGAGATGCTGGAGCGCAGCGGTGTCTCATGCCGCACATGCATCAATGCCAGGGAGGTGGTCAGTGCCATGCGTATGGAAAAATATGACCTGATTCTTGCAGATATACAGATGAGAGGCACAAGCGGTTTTGACCTGCTGCGGCTCCTGCGGCACTCCAATATCGGAAACTCCAGAACCGTTCCCATAGCGGCCATGACAGCAAGGAGTGATGGTGACGACAGCCGGTATATGGAGGCAGGCTTCTCCGGCTGCATACGCAAGCCGTTCTCCATGCACGAGCTGCTGGTGTTCCTGTCCTCCTTTATGGAGAACACTTCCTGCGGACGTGAGTCTCAGCCTGACTTTGAGGCTTTGACTACAGATACAGGAGACCGTGGCTGGATTCTAAAGGCGTTCATAGACGAGTCTCAAAAGAACAGGACCGCCCTTCAGGAGGCCCTGCACGACATGGAGCTGGACATCGGACGGATGAGGGAGACCCTTCACCGTATGCGTCCGGTATGGGAGCAGCTGGGCATCTTTCATGAGCTGGAGGAATACAGCGAAGCCCTGCATAGCGCAGAGACCGATGACACTGAAATCCGCAGGCACACGGAGACGGTCATAGACCGGCTTCACGGACTGATAGCGGAAGCGGAGAGACTGCTCGGGGACAATACAATGCAATAGCGTAATGAAGAAGATAAGTCATAAGACAAGGATATTGATAGTAGAGGACAATATCATGCTGGCCGAACAGCAGAGGAAGAGACTTGAGAAACACGGATACGAGATCTCGGTCACGACAGACGAGCCCGGTGCGAGGCGGCTGCTCCGAAAAGAGCACTTCGACCTTGTGCTGTCTGATGTCCGCCTTCCGGAGGGGGACGGGATATCTCTGCTCGAATGGATCCATGAAGAGAAAATCGACATCCCATTCATCGTCATGACCGGTTATGCTTCCGTGCCCGACGCCGTAAGGGCTGTCAAGCTTGGAGCGGACGACTATCTGGCAAAGCCAGTGCAGATGGACGAGCTTCTTGAATTGGTCAAGGACATAATGCGGCCGAGCTCCAGGGTCTATGACAGGGACAGAAGCCTTTTCCGCAGGAGCAGTCCGCAGATGCTTGAGGTTGAGAACCTCGCACGTACCGTCGCCCCGTTTGACATATCCGTGCTTATACTCGGACCGAACGGAGCAGGCAAGGAATCCGTCGCACAGCGGATACATTACTCCAGCAATCGCAGGGGAAAACCGTTGGTGGCCGTCAACTGCGCCGTCATTCCCAAGGAACTGGCCCCGACACTCTTTTTCGGACACATGAAAGGGACTTTCACAGGTGCGGACAGCAACAAGGACGGGTATTTCGACTTGGCGAAAGGCGGCACGCTGTTTCTGGACGAGATAGGCACACTGTCACCTGAAGTGCAGGCCATGCTCCTGCGTGTCTTGCAGGAAGGGACCTATCTCCCGATCGGCAGCAGCCGGGAAAGAAAGGCCGATGTGCGGATAGTGGCCGCCACCAACGAGGATCTGCAGTCGGCCATTAAGGAGAGGCGTTTCCGCGAGGACCTGTACCACAGGCTGGGCGAGTTCGAGATAGTCATGCCATCGCTGCATGAATGCCAGGAAGACATCCTGCCGCTGGCGGAACACTTCAGGGAGAAGTTCTCCAAAGAACTCAAACGCCCGACGGAAGGGTTCACTCCCGAGGCCGGACGGCTGATGCTTTCCTACCGTTGGCCGGGAAACGTGCGTGAACTGCAGAACAAGATTAAACGGGCAGTGCTGATGGCCCGACAGCCGGTGATAGAAGCGGCAGAACTGAACATCCGTCCGGAGGATACGGACAGAGGAAGCAGCCTGTTTCCGAAGACAGAGGCGGATGAGAGACAGTCCATACTCAATGCGCTGACGGCAAGCGGAGGACACCGCAGGAGAGCTGCGGAGGTGCTGCATGTAGATCCTTCCACCCTGTACCGGAAAATGAAGAAATACGGCCTGCTGGACAAATGAGCGGCATCCTTTTCATTGTCATCAGCAAGATATGGAAGCAAAAGGCATAACAGGATGAAAGAAAATGCCTACCTTTGCAAAAAGGCCGGAGAACTGTGCACCGCATAAGTTACGGCCATGACATACTGAACTGACGGCGGCAAGGGCCGGAGTCCTGCCTGTTGTCATACATAAGTCGCAAGACGTCTCAGGCGGAAATCTGGCAAAATTTCAAGAACAGAGGCTTTTGCGTGAGGCTTATGCTATGCCCTATAGCGTGAGTCCATGCAGATCTGTTTTTGGGCTTGCCAGAGCCTCTGCCTGATAATGCGTGGATTTCACGCTATTTTGTTTTTAAAGGCAGAAACATGGCTAAGTTACAGGCAGTGATAGCAATGACTTTGGACGGTTCCATTCCGGCGGAAAGCGAGCCGTTGATGGAGTGGATACAGTCAGACAGGAACGGCTTCCCGTACTGGAGGGGACGCAGTACCATGTATCTGCATCCCGGTTATCCGCTGGTCGATCTTATCTGCGAGAAAGATTCCGCCGGATCCTCAACGGTGTTCCATACGGAGATATACGATGAGGAGAGCGTGGAATTTCTGCGGGGACTGTCACTTTACAGCCTTGTCGACGAGCTTGCAATCTTTCTTATCCCATCTGTCAGCTCCTTCCCTTTGTCCGTCTCCGCTCATCTCCCGTCGGGCAAATGGCGGCTCGTCAACTCCAGGACCTTCCGGAACGGCGTGTGCCGTCTGCATTATTGCAGGACGTTGCAATAGACCATTGCAGGACATTGCAGATGCAATATGCCCGTCAGCCATCTCCCGGGAAGGCTGATTTTTTATTTCTATGGTATTCAGCGTTTTTCCTGTTATCTGATGGTAAACCTGCCGCATTGGTCTGCTATTTGGCCCTTATCATACTGAAACCTGTTGCGCAGCAGTGTTGGAAACAAAGTATTCACGCACTAAAACAGAATTAAATTATGATACAGATAGAGCGGGAGACGTTACAGATGATGTTCCATCAGGTTATGGAACGCTTCGACAGGATGGAGAACATGCTGAGGCGTATGAACCGGCAGACGGCCGCCCTTGAAGGCGACAAGCTGCTCGACAACCAGGACATGTGCGAGCTGCTCGGCGTGACCAAGCGTACCCTTGCGCGTTACCGCCAAAAGAAACTCGTGACCTACTACATGATTGATGGTAGAACATACTATAAGTCATCAGAGATAAAAGAATTTTTTAATAAAAAAGGTAAAAGCATACAATGAAAACAATAGAGATGGATGAACATCTGATTTACGAGCTTATAGGTGTCCTGGATGCGTTTTGCTGCAAGTTTGAGGAAATGTTTATGGCAGCTTCAAAACAAGACTCTTACTGGATAGACACCCAGGATGTTTGCATTATGCTGAATGTATCAAAAAGGACAGTTCAGTCATTAAGGGCTAGTGGGAAATTGCCGCATAGCAAGATAGGTAAGAAATGCTTCTACAAAACGGAGGATGTAAAAAAGCTACTAAAAAAATAATTACGGAAATGTCACATTCAAATATAGAAAACAAACTTTATGGCTTGGCAATAAGGCTACGGACTATACACAGCGAGTTGGACAAGCTACATTTGCATTTCAAACCCACTTTTGACGGTGAAATATACATTACAGATAGAGAACTTGCTGAACGACTTAAAGTAAACCGCCGCTCATTATCCGAATATCGCAAGATAGGAATATTGCCATACTACCATATCGGAGGTAAGATTCTATACAAGGAGTCTGAAATCAAAAAACTGCTTGATGAAAACTATTATTCAATATTCAGCAAATGATTGCTCGCTGTCAACATGAATAAATTTGTAAATTATGTCTTCAAATACTATCTTTGTTGTCAGAAATTCAGCTAAGAAAACTGAGGAATATTATAGAATTTTGCAAGTGCCAGATACGTGGTTTTTTGAATAAGGAGCTGCATAACATGCTGGAAATAATGAAAATATGTAGCTTGGTTCGATTCCCGGTGGCACCACTTGAAACTCAGAGAGTTGCTGAGAAGTGACTCTCTTTTTTATGTCTGAGAATGGTCAGAAATGGCAACAGCAGATGTTGTATGTTACAAATACAGACCTTTAAAGAACAATGAATTACCCTTAAAAATAAAGGTTTGTAAAGACAAGAAGTCAAGAAATTTCAATCTTGGAATATCTGTAAAACCTGAGCATTGGTATTTTGAGAAGAACAGGTGTCAGTAGATTTTCAGTGGGGTGTGGTATGCATACTGTTACTGTTAAAATTACGGACACAATGGGAAACGGCATGTTGATTTCAAGCGTGTCAGACTTAAGGCGTTGATGTGTACCTCACGTCCAACAAAGTGTGCTTACAGAAATGCCTGATAATCAGATGCTTTGAAAAAGTGCATCAGCTGGACTCGTGAAGATATGGTGCAGAATGGCCGTTTGGTGGCGAAATATGCCGGGTCCAGCAAGTTGCTGAAACGTATGTCCTTGATAATAAGCAGGATGAATTTCGGTGATATGCTGGACATTGCAAAATGGCTGTGCATGAGACGCAATCTCCTCCTCACGACCCACATTACATGCATATCCCTACTGAAAATCGACTGAACCGTTTTTGTATTGGTGCGGTTGCCCTGACTTTATATGTGGCGCATTTGGGAACGGAAATAGGAAAAGAATAACTATATTCGCAAAGCGAAATGATCAAAATGGCGTATATGGGAAGAATGCCGCTGTCTGTCATGGTCTCAGTTGCTGCCGCAGTGTTCATGTCTGTCCCTTGCAGCGGGGCCGGCCTTCGGTATGCCGAAGGCCAGGAGGATTCCTTGAGCGTGCTTGTAGTTCAATATGAGGAGGATATCAGAGCAGCCATGGTCCGGGCCATTAGAACTGGAATGCTGGATGCGCGGACAGCGGATTCTGTCGCCGATGCTGCCCGTCAGATAGTTCAGGATGAGCTTCCTCTACAGGTGAGGGCTGAGCGTCTGAAGGAGATGCGACTGGAGTGGGCCGACAGACTGAATACTTTCTATGATGATTTTTTATTAGATGAGGTTCGGAGTGGCAGTTCACCGCTTCCCTCGGCTATGCTGCCGTCCAGATTGCCGGTACCGGATTCTGATGCGGAATGGATGGGGGCGACAAGGCTGCCTTCAGTGGCGGAGATACTGGCGCGGGACAGGAGATTGATACTGACCCGCATGATAAATGAGACACCGGAGTTTGTCCGTGTTTTGCAGCATAACCCGTCCATTTATGTCCAGATGCTGTATCTACTACTGGGCCTGTTCAATTTCGGGACTGTGGGCACATGGGAGATGCTGGTGCCGTCGGTGGAGGTTGGCGGAAAGCCTGAGTTTGATGACATGATATTTCTTGATCCTAATTTTGATCCGAGAGTGTATCAGGTGTCAGTACCAGTTCCACAGTATGATCCTCTCAATCCCACAGAACTTTACAAGGCTTCGGTGAGGACTTCGGGAACATCGGGAACAACTTCCGGACCGCCGCCGGTGCAGCGGTCGCGGTATGTCGTTCCTTAATTTTGGCATGCTATTTGTAATAATCTAAAGCGATAGTTTTTTCATAGGTTAAGTTTAGGTTAATAAGGAAAAAGCCGCCCGGTTCTGTGCCGGGCGGCTTTTTCTTGCTGTGCATCTGCCTATCCGCAGTGATAGAATCGTCTTACCAGTTCTGCCATAAGGTTCTTGTCCTGTTTGACTTCCTGACGTATGTCTGCATCGTTGTATGCACGGAGCATGGCGATGCGGCCGTCTATCATGCTCTTTGAGAACACACCTTTGGCCTCATAAAGGGCTCTGTTCTTTTCCAGTTCGTCAGCTGACTCGGCGCATGACGTAGGCAACTGGGCCAGAGAGTTGAGTACGGCGGCGTTCTTGGCATCGTGGATATTGACGTCGACGTATGTCTTCTCGGCAATCTCCAATGCATTGGGCAGCTCGAATCCGATACGGGCTGCTGTCACAAGGCCGGCCAGCATCAGGTGTATATCGGCGGAACCGTCACCTGAGCGCAGCTCTACAGTCTGCTTGTCGGGCATCACGATGTCGGGATTCTGGGGCAGGCCGTTGGCGATGGCGGACATGTCGCTCTTTCCTGTCCAGCCGAGGGGTACGCGCACAAGTACGGAACGGTTGCGGTCACCCCAGCAGATGCTGGTGGGAGCCTCCTGATGAGGTACCAGGCGGAAGTATGAGGTAGGGTTTGCATTTCCGAAAGCGGTAAGGGATGACGCGCAGGTCATATAGCCAGCGATAGCTTTGCGGGCCTCGTCCGACAGGTGTCCGTCCTTGAGCATTACGGAGTGTTCCCCGTTCATGATACGTGTATGGAAATGCAGTCCGCTGCCAGCCTTGCCTTCGGTGATCTTGGGTGCGAAAGTGATGTCGAATCCGTACTGCCATGCCAGGGTGCGGAGAATCCATTTGGCCATCACCAGCTGGTCTGCCGCCGATTCCACGGGCGATACGAGGAACTCGATCTCATTCTGCTCGTACACTTTTCCGTCCAGGGTGAAGTTGCCCACCTCGGAGTGTGCGTACTTGATGTTGCCGCCGACCTGGGAGATGAGTTTCATCGCCTCTGTGCGGAAAGCCTCTACCTTTGTGAAAGGGGTGGACTCATGGTATCCGCGCTGGTTCTCTGACGGGAAGCAGTTGTCATCGTCGTAGATGACGTAGAACTCCAGCTCGCCCATGGCCTCGAAGGTGTAGCCTGTGGTCTTCTTGAACTCCTCGTGGGCCTTGCGGAGGGTGTACTCAGGAGAACTTTCCAGCGGCAGTCCGTCCTTGGTGAAGTAGGAGCAGAGCATGCCGAGTGTGGGTATCTCGGCGAATGGGTCGATGTAGGCTGTTGAGAAGCGGGGAATGACATAGAGGTCGCTTGAGCCGGCCTCGATATAGGAAAACAGACTGGAACCGTCAACTCTCTCTCCGAATGAGAGGATCAGGTCCAGATACTGAAGGCTGCTGACCGGGAAGTTGAGGGTCTTCAGCCTGCCGTCTCCCGCGATGTAGCGGAAGTTCACGACGCGGATGTCGTTGGCTGTGATGAAATTGATTATGTCTTCCTTTGTGAACTCATCGGGCATCTTGCCGATGGCACTCACCAGAGGATTGATGTTGTACTTCAATGCTGTGTTCATAATTGCATTTAAATTATTTAGAATTGGCAGCAAATTAGTGCAAATTTTTTAATTATTCCAAACTTTTACAGTGAGAATCTTACTTGCGCGGTAACGTCAGCTGTTCTCCGTCTGACGGAAAGATGTCGGTGAAGGCGGGCCGCCCTCCGTGGAAGAAGTGGAAGATAAAGTGGGCAGGTTCTGTTAATTTCACGGTGTGAATGTAGTGAAAATCGGAACGGCTTTTTATCTTTGCATGAATTTAATGAATCAGTATGAGAAACAAGTTAGGAACAATAGTTGTGGCGGCAGTGATGGTGACGGTCGCCTGTCTACGGTCGGAAGCGGGAGAGACTCCGCATGATGTGCCTGTTGTCAATCCTACACCGCATGAGGTGGTGATGCTTCCGGATGATGGGATTGTGGATATTTCCGCAGGAGTACGGATAATGGACAAGTCCGGACTGTTCTCGGATGATATTGGTTTCCTGCCGGCAGGTGGCAGGAAGTCTGTAAGGTTGACAGTGGATTTCGGGGCTAAAAAGGCAGCCAGGGCAGGAGTCAGGACTGTCTCCGGTGCTTACCTGCTTGCGATAGGCAGCAAGGGAATATCCGTTCTTGGATATGATGAGCGGGGAGCGTTCTACGGCCTTCAGACGCTGCGTCAGATAGCGGCTCAGGCCGAGGACGGGCATCTGCCGTGTATGACGGTCAATGACTGGCCGGATCTTCCGGCAAGGGGTGTAGTCGAGGGATTTTACGGGACTCCATGGTCGCATGAGGCAAGGCTGTCCCTGATAGAGTTCTACGGCAGGTATAAGATGAATACCTACATATACGGCCCGAAAGACGATCCGTATCACAGCTCTCCCGATTGGAGGAAGCCTTATCCGGCGGAGGAAGCAGCTCAGATAAAGGAGCTTGTCGAGGCCTGCAGGACCAATTACGTGGATTTCGTCTGGGCCATACATCCCGGGCAGGACATAAAGTGGAACGAGGAGGACTATGCGGCTCTCGTGGCCAAGTTCGAGAGCATGTATGCTTTGGGTGTCAGGGCTTTCGCCATATTTTTCGATGATATATCCGGAGACGGGGCCAATCCTTATCGTCAGGTAGAACTGCTCAACCGTCTTGGAGAGGAGTTCGTAAAGGCAAAGGGAGATGTCGCTCCGCTGATCATATGTCCTACCGACTATAACCGTTCGTGGGCCAATCCCACGGAGCGGGGCAGTCTGGCTGTTTATGGCCGTGAACTGGACCCGTCCGTGAGAGTGTTCTGGACGGGGGATTATGTGTGCAGTGACCTTACTCCGGCTACTCTGGAGTGGGTGGGCTCAAGGATACAGCGTCCTGCCCTGTACTGGTGGAACTTCCCGGTGACGGACTATTGCCGTCACATAGTCATGCAGGGACCTGTCTACGGCCTGGACCGGTCTCTTTCCTCTGATGATCTCTGTGGTTTTGTAAGTAATCCCATGGAGCATGCCGAGGCTTCCAAACTGGCTCTGTATGGCGTAGCGGACTATACCTGGAACATTGAGGACTACGATCCGATGGCCAATTGGGAGCGTGGGCTGGGAGTAATGGCCGGAGAGGAGGCTCGGGTGGCATACCGTACATTTGCCATACACTCCTGCGATACGGAGTCGGGCTACCGTCGTGACGAGTCATGGGAAACTGAGGTCTTTGATTTCGATGACTATACTCCGGAACAGTATGACGCACTGCTCGGGGAGTTCCGCCGTATTGAGGCCGTACCGGACGAGATGGAAGAAAAATGCTCAAATGCGGCTTTGATGGGGGAACTCCGTCCGTGGCTCGTGGAATTCGGCAGGCTGGGGGCCAGAGGGGTGCGTACCCTTGAACTGATAAAGGTCTATGAGAGCGGAGACGACGCGGCTTTCTGGTCTGCCTATGTGGACAACCTGATGCTGCCTCAGGACAAGGAAGCCTACGAGGCTCACAAGTCCGGATCATTGAAACTCAATCCGTTCTGCGAGAGAGCTATGGACGGGATGGCAGCTGCATTTTACCGTAGGACGGCCGGGCGCAGTCCCTATTCCTACACGGCTATGGGCTCGTTTGCCAACTCGGGGACAGTATCCGGAAAACTCATGTTCGATGATGACTCTACGACGTTCTATACCTCCGCATACGCTCAGCAGACCGGTGACTGGATAGGTGTCGATCTCGGCCTGGTAAGGGGCCTTAGGGAGATAGAGATACTTCAGGGCCGCAATTCTGTGGATGATGTGGATTATTTCGACAGGACAGTGCTGGAGGCTTCGAAGGACGGACAGATATGGTTTCCTGTGATTGCCGACACACTGGACTGTCAGTATGTGATAAAGTGGCAGGGACGTGGGATTGACGCCAGATATGTACGTCTGCGCAAGATTGAGTCGGACAAGACCAACTGGGCCGCTGTCCGTACATTCAGTGTCAATCCGGTAAGACCTGACAGTCTGGGCTTTGACCTGCAGGCACCGGACAGAGACAAGGCCGTATATGCCTTTGACAACAATCCTTATACTTATTACGCTTTGGACGGCACTTTGTCCTTCGGTATTGTCCGGGATGACAGCATCGGTACGGCCGGCAACAGGACATTGCTGCTCAGACCGCGTTCCGAGGTGACGGTAACCCAGTACTCGGCCGGAGGCGCAGCTGTAGGGCGTCTCACTACGGAGGACCCGTATTGTTGTATCAGACTGAATCCGGATGCGGTGCGTGTCAGGATAGAAGGCGATACTGATATTTTCGAAATATTTTAATTGAGGACTTATGAGAAGAATACTGTCATTATGTCTTATGCTGACGGTCTCCGTCGTTCTTTCAGCTCAGACTTACGGCACTCTGGTGCCGCAGCCTCTCAAAGTGATTCCTTCGGGCGGATCTTTCATTATGGAGAAAGGACTTTCGGTCTGTGCTTCCGGCAACATGGATTTCGAAAGAGGGTATCTGAAGGAGCATTTGGAGAGGGTGTTCGCTTTCGATGTACAGGTAAACGATGTTCCGGTCTATAAAGGAATTGTCCTGAGACTGGCTGACGGCATGGAAAGCGAGGCATATCGGCTTGACGTGACGGAAGACAATGTCATTATAGAGGCTTCTGACTGTGCCGGGATATTCTACGGTATCCAGACTTTGCTCCAGATGATGCCTCCGGCTGTCTATGGAGGCGACAGTCCGGAACTTACCCGCTGGGTACTGGACGGAGTTTCTGTCGAGGACTCTCCGCGCTATGCCTATAGGGGAACGATGCTGGATGTCTCCAGGACATTTTTCGATGTAGACCATGTCCTGAGACTTCTGGACTGGATGGCTTATCACAAGCTCAATCGTTTCCACTGGCATCTGGCTGATGACAACGGCTGGCGGATAGAGATAAAGAGATATCCGCAGCTTACGGAGAAAGGTGCATGGCGGGGAGACGGGGAAGTGACTCCGGCTGCATATGGTCAGGGACATGAGCGTTATGGCGGTTACTATACGCAGAAGGATATCCGGAGAGTGGTGCGCTATGCGGCTGAGCGTCATATAGAGATTATACCCGAGATAGACCTGCCCGGCCACAGCCGCTCGCTGATAGGGGTGTTCCCGGAGATGGCCTGCGACATGGATGTACCTTATATAAGCGTCAACGGAGAGACGGACAATGTGCTTTGTGTGGCCAGGGAGGAGAATTACAGGATACTCTCCAATATATTCAGGGAGATAGCTTCTTTGTTCCCGTCGGAGTATATCCATATCGGTGGGGACGAGGTGGACCATACGTCGTGGAACAATTGCCCGCGCTGTCAGGAATTGATGAAGGAGCAAGGTCTGGACGGGCCGGAGGAACTGCACAGCTGGTTTGTATATGAGATGGAGGACATACTGTCCAGGTGTGGCAGGAAGATGGCCGGTTGGGATGAGATAGTGGTATCGGACGCTGTCTATGACAGTTCCGCTCTGGTCTATGCATGGAGAAGCGTTGAGAGCGGACGCATGTCGGTGGGAAAAGGCTACAATACAGTGGTGCAGATAGGGGAGTACTGCTATTTGGATATGAAACAGTCGCCCGCCGAGAGGGGACACAGCTGGGCCGGCATAGTGCCTCTGTCCAAGACTTACTCACTTGAGCCGGATGAGATCTTGGTCGGCTCTCCTGCGGACAGTTCCCTGATAGCCGGAGTCCAGGCGGGTCTGTGGGCGGAACTTATGGCTTGGCCGCCGCGTCTGATGGAGTACCAGTATTTTCCGCGTCTTTGCGCCTTGGCGGAGGTAGGCTGGAGCAGTAAGGGCAACCGCGATTTTGAGAATTTTGAGAACAGACTTTACAAAGGACATTTCCAGAGACTGTACCGTATGGGCATAGCCTTCCGTGTGGCTCCTCCGGAAGTGGTTTTTGACGGTCAGGTGCTGCATGTGCGTCCGCCTCATCCTTCTGCGGTTGTGCGCTACAGCATGGACCGTACAGCCCCGACGGCTTCGTCACCGGTGTGCCGGGGGGATATTGTAACTGACCGTCCTGAAGATGTCCGCTTCGCTACGTTCTTTGCGGATGACCTCAGCAGTATCGCGGTAGGAGCCTCCAATATTGAATTGTATGATTATCTGGACCCGAAGATGACTGTCGAAAGCAATTTCCCGCTGTCTGACGGCAACAGACGGAGTCTCTCAGGCCGGGACGGAGTCGGATATTCCGGACGGGTGCTGCAGGCCGGGGATACGCTGTCGTTTATAATGGATGAGCCTGTGGAGTGCGGCCGTATAACATTCACATCCGGAGCGCCGTCATCGGGTATGTTCTATGTCACTGACGCTTATGTGGTATACGCTACGGCTGACGGCAGGACTGTCAATGCAGGAGAATTGTATCATGGAGAGCTGACATTCTGTCCGGAGTCCTCTGTAAAGGAGGTCCATGTGGTCATGACTGGCTCGAATGACGGATATACAGCCGTGTTAAGAGGTTTGATGATAGAAAGATAGAATGTATGAAGATTCAGAAGTTCAAATTGGTCCTGCTCAGTTTCCTGCAGTTCGCAGTGTGGGGGGCTTATCTTACCAGTCAGGGACGCTATCTCTCGGAAATAGGTTTTGGAAGCCGTATAGCATGGTTCTATTCCATTCAAGGCATAGTCTCCATTTTCATGCCTGCGATAATGGGGGTCATAGCCGACAAGTGGGTTCAGGCGCAGAGGCTGTTGGGGCTGTGCCATACTGTGGCAGGCGTGGCCATGGTAGGGGCAGGGCTATACGGAGTGACGGCCGGCCCTGACGTGGAGTTCGGGGTGCTTTTCGGCCTCTATACTCTCAGTATCGCTTTCTTCATGCCTACGATAGCGATATCCAATTCGGTGTCCTACGCCGTTCTGGAGAAATCAGGCCTTGATCCGGTGAAGGATTTTCCGCCTATAAGAGTGTGGGGAACCGTAGGGTTTATCTGCTCCATGTGGCTCGTGGATCTGGTAAAGGTCGGCGGTGCGGCCATGCAGGAGACATCGATGCAGTATGTGGTTTCAGGAACTTTCAGCATCATCCTGGCCTTATATACGCTGACACTGCCGGAGTGTCCCGTTAATAGGACGGCGCAGAAGAAATCATTAGTGGATGCCATGGGACTCAGGGCATTCGCTCTTTTCAAGCAGAGGAAGATGGCCGTGTTCTTCATTTTTTCCATGTTGCTTGGAGTCGCCCTGCAGATAACCAACGGCTTTGCCAATCCTTTCCTTGCGGATTTCGGAAACCTTGCCGAATATCGGGGCGCTTTCGGGGTAGAGCATTCCAATATGCTGATATCCTTGTCGCAGATATCCGAAACCTTGTGTATTCTTCTGATTCCTTTCTTCCTTAGAAGATATGGCATCAAGATAGTCATGCTGATTGCCATGCTGGCCTGGGCGCTGCGTTTCGGCTTCTTCGCTGTGGGCAATCCTGGAAACGGAATCTGGCTGTTCGTACTGTCTATGATCATATACGGAGTCGCCTTTGATTTCTTCAACATATCAGGGTCTCTTTTTGTGAACCAGACTACTGACAAATCCATACGTTCCAGTGCTCAGGGCCTGTTCATGCTGATGACCAACGGTATCGGTGCAGCGGTGGGGACTCTCGGCGCTCAGGGACTTGTGAACATGCTGGTCAATTCTCACAAGGTGCCGGGGGCAGACGGAGTCATAGACTGGCATGCGGTTATGGCTGGCTGGACAGAGGCCTGGTATGTTTTTGCTGCGTATGCTTTGCTTGTGGCCATACTTTTCGCCTTGCTGTTCAGACACAGGCATTGTCAGTCGGATGCCTGATTCCGTTTGTATTTTATAATAGATGCTTGATTTGTTACTTTCGCAATATGAAAATGAAAGGAATATATAAAGTCGCGGTGGCCGTCGCGATGTGCGTGATGCCGACGGCCTGCAGGCTGCCGGTCGCCGGATACGGAGACCTTTCCGGTACTGTCACGGACGCTTCTACGGGCAGTCCGCTGGAAGAAGCGGCTGTCGTGTACGGAGATTCAGCCGTGTACACAAGTATGTCAGGATCATATGTGTATTCAGGACTTCCTGACGGGCTGCAGGGGGTATGGTTCCGTAAGGACGGATACTATAGCGTCATGCGTCAGGTCGGTATACCCGACGGAGGGTCCGTACAGTGCGATGTCGCTCTTGAGCTTGTACAGGCAGGCTGGGCTGTCGGTCTCAATGACAGTGGTTATGGAGCCATATTGCATTCGGATGACGGCGGACGTTCTTGGGTCCGTCAAGGTACTCCCGCACAGATTCCGGATGTAAGGCTCACTTCTGTGTCAGTAGCGGACGACATGACCTGCTGGGCGGCAGGTGATGTGGATACGGTAGGACATCGTACAGTTATCTTGAAGACCGAGGACGGAGGAATGACCTGGTCGTCTCAGTCTGTGAGCGGACTTTCTCCGGTTTCAATATCCTCGATTGTGGCGCAGGATGCTGATACGGCATGGGCTGTATGTGCCGATACATGTCTTGTGCTCAAGACTGAGAACGGCGGCAGTTCATGGAACGTGGCCTATGAGTCATCGTCGGTACTGTCTTACACTGCGGTTTCTGTCGTGGGGACTGAAGTCTGGGTCTGCGGTTCTGGCAGGAGTGGAGGTGTAGTTGTGGAATATACTCGTGACGGTGGTTCTGCGTGGTCGACATTCAATGTGGATGCCGCCTATGCCATGCAGAGTCCGTCATCAATATGTGCAGTTCCCGGAGGTACTGTTTTTCTGGCCGGCACTAACGCAATGGGAATCCTGCGCTCAGATGACGGGGGCGCAACATGGCGTTCTGTCCTAAGTACAGATGCGGACATGCGTGCTCTGGATGCATATGATGGCGCAATTGCCTGGGCTGGAGGAGGCAGAGGCAGTTTTTTCCTTACGGTTGACGGGTTTCAGACCAATATCAGCCTTTCTCCGGCCGGAGCCCAATATGCAGATGGGACAGTGACGTCAGTGTCGTTTCTCCGCGACGGGACTAGCGGAGTATTCTCTGTAATATCACAGACAGGTGAGACCGGTTCCATATATCACACCTCGGACGGAGGGCAGACATGGTCCCAAAGTACGGTGCCTTTTGAATTCAGTATTGAATCTGTAGATTTTGTAGGAGGATATAATTAGTTTGGCACAGGATTTGTAAGTAATTTTTGTGATAGTTTTTTCATAGGTTAAGTTTTAGGTTAAGTTAAGCAGTGTGCCTTAAGTCGTGAGATTTGAGGCACATTTTTTATGTAGCATCCGTTTTTCACGGTCACGTGATAGCTAAGGTATTATGACAATGTCCTCTGTCCTGCGCTTGGGAACATGGTGAGTGCCGTCGGGGTCTCTCCAGTATTTGTACTCGCCGTCTTTCATGTCTTCTATCAGAACAGTCTCCTTAGGTTTTCCCAATGCGATGACGTTCTTGATTTCCAGCCATTCAGGCAGGTTGAAAGCGTCTTTTAGCAGATCTCTTCTGACGGCACCAATGATACATCCGCCATATCCCAGTTCCACGGCCTGAAGCAGCATGCTCTGGGCCGTGATGCCTTCATCGCACATGGTTGTCTGAGCTATGCGCTTGTCCAGCAGTTGGATTATGTAGGCAGAGGGTCTTTCTCCCTCTTCCGGTCCGTCCCAGTCCGGCAGGTACCCGGCCCAGGCCAGTGCCGGGAATATCCTGCTGTTGCTGCTCTCCTTGAATGACAGAAGGAACTTGAGTGCCTGTATGTTGCGTCCGGAGGGTGACAGTCTGGCTGCATCGGCTATGACCATCATGTCGCTTTCCGGAATATGTACATCTTGATAGAACCGTCTGTAGCTACGGCTCTTGTGCAACGCTTCCCTTACGTCCATAATTATTACAGTACGGGTACTACGGAGATGATTCTTACATCCTTGAGCGGTCTGTCGTTGGCATCGGTCCTTACAGCAGCTATGCGGTCGATGACATCGAATCCGTCGATAGTCTCTCCGAAGACAGTGTATTCTCCGTCGAGCTGGCTGCATGTCTCGGGATTCTGGACGATATAAAACTGGGATCCGGAGGATTCCTTTCTCGGGTTGGCAATGTCGCCCATTCTGGCTGCCGCGAGTGCTCCTTTGATGTGCTTGTGTCCTTCGACGAACTCGGCGGGTATAGTGTATCCTGGACCGCCTGTGCCGTAGAGCGACTTGTTGGCCGGATCCTTTGTGAGCGGATCTCCTGTCTGAATCATGAAGCCGTAGATTATCCTATGGAACAGCATGTTGTCGAAATATCGCGTGGATGCCAGCTTGACGAAGTTGTCCCTGTGTCTTGGAGTGTCCTTGTACAGCAGTACTGTTATTGTGCCCTCTGTCGTGTGGATTTCGAAGATGGGCTCTTCCGGCAGGCTGGCCGGATCGAAGGCAAGTGTAGTGTCCATGGCTGTTGTGCTTTTGATACTGTCTGATGCTGCAGTCTCAGTCTGCTCTTCGGCCTTGGTCTGTGAACTGTTTCTGTTGCCGCAGGACCATGCCGCAGCTGTGGCTGCGATCATGCAAAGAAAAAATTTTGATTTCATAACGATGTTTCTATATCTTTGAAAGTATTTTACAAATATAGTAATCGTGTTCCGAAAACTATCAATAATTGTGAGTCTGACGCTGTCTTTTCTGTCCGTATTGCCGGCGGGAGGACAGACTGTGGGGCTCGTGCTCAGTGGAGGAGGTGCAAGGGGACTCTCGCATATCGGCGTTATCAAGGCTCTGGAGGAGAATGAAATACCTATAGATTACGTAGCCGGTACGTCGATAGGCTCAATAGTCGGAGGACTTTACGCCATAGGTCTTTCTCCTGATGATATGATAGCGATGATGAAGACTGACGAGTTCCAGTCGTGGTATACCGGCAACGGTGAACGTGAGTTTTTTACGTATCTCTATTCCGGATATCCTACGCCTGCGATGTTCTCGATCAATATGAAATGGGACGAGAAGGCGTTTGCTGAAGGAAAGCGCAAGGTCAAGATCATGTTGCCTACCAGTCTGGTATCGCCGTTCCCGATGGATATAGCCTTTGTGCAGATGTTTGCGAATGCCTCTGCTGCGTCGGACTACGATTTCAATAATCTTATGGTTCCGTTTTTCTGTGTGTCGGCTGATGTAGTGCACAAGCAGGCATATGTTTCGGACAAGGGGGATCTTGGTTCGGCCATAAGGGCCTCTATGACGTTCCCGGCATATTTCAAACCGATAAAGATCGATTCTCTTCTGCTTTTTGACGGAGGATTCTACAACAATTTCCCATGGGGGATAATGAAGGAAAAATATGCTCCGGATTTCATCATTGGGGCAAAATGCGTGAAAGGCGAGCCGATAAGTGCTGACGAGAATGACCTGTACAAGCAGCTCGAGACCATTATGACAGTGGACACGGACTACGATATTCCAGAGGAGACGGGGGTGCTGATATCCGGAGTCTACGACTACTCGCTGCTGGAGTTCGACAAGATCGACGAACTGGTCCAGATGGGATATGACACTGCCATGGCGAAAATCGATGAGATAAGGCGGCGTGTCACTCGACGAAGATCTTTGGAAGAGGTGGACTCCATGCGTATAGCATTCAGAAAAAGGTGCAAGGATATAAAGTTCGACTCCGTCTCAGTGACAGGCAGTCTTACGAAAGACCAGAAACGATACATATCCACTACCATTACTGATAAGAGAGACACGTTTTCGTTTACTCAGGCGAAGCGCGGGTATTACCGGATTCTCTCGACAGGCGCCATCCAGTCTTTTTTCCCTACTGCCACACTGAACAAGGATTCTCTTTTCACACTGCATTTGCAGACGACTCCGAAGAACATGCTGTCCCTTTCTGTCGGCGGCAATATCTCCTCCACGTCTCTTATGCAGGGATTTGTCGGCCTGTCGCACACGCATTTTTCCAAACATCCGTGGAATGCCGGCATCAATATGGATATAGGCCAGTTCTTTACAGGACTGGGACTGTACTACCGTCAGCACATTGGCGTGAAGCCTCTCTTTCTGTATGAGGTGATGATGAATGTGCACAGGTTCGACTATTTCGGCAGCAGCCAGGGGATTATGCTTTCCAACTCGCTGGCGTCCAATGTTAGGGAGAATGAGGCGTATGTCACGGTCAATATGGGTACGCCCATTTCATACAACAGCAGCATACTTCTTGAGTTCGGAGCCACGGCGGGCATAAACCGGTACGAATATTTCCCGACGGAGACATATACCCAGTATGACGAGAGAGATGTCACCCGTCTGTCCTATATGACAGCGCGGTTCAAGATAGCGCAGGCGACCCTTGACTACAATATGTTCCCGTCTTCCGGAAGCAGGAGGCTTTTTGAACTGCGGTACATACTGAGCTATGAGAAGCATACAGAGGGCACAATTTTCCAGAATGGAAACTATATCGCGGATCCGTGGAAGAACACTTTTCTCGCCAGGATCAACCTCGAGGATTATTTCGAGCTCGCCAAGTGGTTCTCGTTAGGTTACAATCTGGATATCACAGTATCGTCCAGACTGGATCTCGCAGACTATACTTCCACCATGCTGGCGATGCCGGCTTTCCAGCCCACTCTGCACAGCAAGACGCTTCTGCTGGGGGCATATAGGGCACCCATCTATGCCGGACTGACCATATCCCCCATATTCAAGATTACCAGTACAGTATTCCTGTACCTGACAGGAGGTTATTTCCAGCCTTACGTAGCTTTGCAGCAGGCGGCCAACGGAGGGTACACGTATTCGGATCCTTTTCCAAGAGGAGGCTTCATAGGTAATGCAGCCCTGGTGTGGCAGTCCCCGATAGGGCCGGTATCGCTGTCATGCTCATATTATGACAAGGCAGAGAAGGCAAAGTGGTATCCGTCATTCAACATTGGGTTCCTCATATTCAGGGAGCATGGACTGAAAAACTGAAACGGGTATGGGAATCAGGCAGATACTAAGGAAACTGGCAGGACAGACGGTCATTTACGGAACGAGCACTATCGTGGCCCGCTTCCTCAACTACATGCTGCTTCCGTTGTACACTTACACGCTTACTACTACGGATTATGGGGTGCTTACGGAGTTCATGTCTTATGTGGCCGTGCTTCAGGTTCTGCTGACTATGGGATTGGAAACGGGCTGCTTCCGTTTCGCCAACAAGCCGGGGTACGAGCCTCGCAAGGTGTTTTCCGGGGCACTGATGGCTGTCGCTGCTGTCTCTGCCGTATTTCTGCTGGCAATGCTGTCGGCAGGAAGGCCGTTGTCCGTCCGAATGGGTTATGAGGGCTACAGATGTGTTTACTCTTATATAGGTCTGATCCTCTTCTCGGACAGTGTCACTGCTATTCTGTTTGCCAAGCTGCGTTGCGAGGGACGGGCCTGGAAGTTTGCGGTATTCAAGATTGTCAAGATACTGGTGGAGGCCGGTATGAATGTGCTGCTTTTCCTGTGGTATCCGGGCCATGCAGCCGTGCATCCTGACAATCTTCTTTCGGGACTGATACCTCCAGTTCCGGATTTCTCGTATCCGATATTCTCGATACTGGTGAGCTGTGCCGTGGTTTTCGTGCTTTTCATTCCTGAATTGCTGCGTCTTGGGATATCTTCGGACGGCAGGACGGTGAAAGATATGCTGCGCTATTCGCTTCCTCTCATGGTGGCGGGTCTACCGGGAGTCATGAACGATTTTCTGGACAGGATTGTCTTTCGTTTTTTCAATGTTGACGACACTCTCTGGAGAGCAGATCTCGGGGTATATCAGGCAGCGGTCAAGGTAGCTGTGATAATGAGTCTGTTCGTACAGATGTTCAGGTTCGCGGCAGAGCCTTTCTTTTTCTCAAGTGCCGGTACCAAGGACTTCCGCAAGGTATATGCCTCGGTCATGGAATATTTCGTCATGTTCTGCATGCTGATATTCCTTGGGGTGATGTTCTATCTGGATATAATACAGCTTATAGTGGGACGTGACTTCCGTGCCGGCATGGACATAGTTCCGGTTATGCTGCTTGCCTACATGATGATGGGCATGCTGTTCAATGTTTCCATGTGGTACAAGCTGTCGGACAGGCCTTCCTTTGCGATTTACATAACTCTGGCAGGTCTCCTGGTCACGGCTGTGATAAACATAGTCTTCCTTCCGGTCTATTCGTACAGGGCTTCGGCCTGGGCGCATTTCCTGAGTTATCTGGTAATGCTGGTGCTCAGCGTAGTGTTGGGGCGAAAATACTATCCGATTCCTTACCGGTGGGGCAGGATACTGGCAGTGACGGTGTCCGGTCTTCTGCTTTATGCGGCCGGCATGGCTCTGCCTGAATCGCTTCCCATGGGCTGGAGACTGGCTTTGAGGACTGTGCTCATACTGGTCTATCTGGCCGGACTTGTCATGGCTGGCAAATATATGAAACGACATAAAAGATTGGAATATGAAAGTGAGAATAGTCAATAGGTCCCCTTACGGGCTTCCGGCATACTCGACACCGCTGTCTGCCGGTATGGATCTCAGGGCGTGTATAGATGAGCCTGTAGTGCTGCGTCCTCTCCAGAGGATGCTGGTGCCTACTGGTCTGTATATTGAATTGCCGGAGGGATATGAGGCCCAGATACGTCCAAGAAGCGGTCTGGCGATAAAGCACGGCATCTCTTTGGTTAACAGTCCCGGTACCGTGGATGCGGATTACAGGGGAGAAATAAAGGTCATTGTAGTAAATCTGTCCGATGAGGACTTTACCCTCAATCCTGGAGAGCGCATGGCACAGATGGTTGTGGCCCGTCATGAGAGAGTGGAATGGGAGGAGGTGGATGTATTGCAGGACAGTGTGAGAGGCGACGGCGGTTTCGGTTCCACAGGCAGGGGATAATGTGTGAAAATATGGACAGGAATATAGAAAACAGGTTGTATGAAGCCTTTCTGCGGAGCAACGGGGTGTCCACGGACAGCCGCAGTATGGAAAAGGGAGCCATGTTCGTGGCTCTCAAAGGAGAGAATTTTGACGGAAACCGTTTCGCTCAGTCGGCGTTGGATAAAGGTGCCGGGTGCGTAGTGGTGTCATGCGGCAGCGGTATGCGGGACGGAGACCGTGTGATAGTCGTGGAGGACACGCTTGAGGCGCTGCAGGCGATTGCCCGCAGGCACCGTTCGTCTTTCCGCATTCCGGTCATAGCCTTGACTGGCACAAACGGCAAGACCACGACAAAGGAACTTGTTTCCGCAGTATTGTCAGCTAAATACAAGGTTACGGCAACGGAAGGCAATCTGAACAACCACATCGGGGTCCCTTTGACTCTGCTCCGTATTGCTCCGGAGACGGAGATCGCAGTCATAGAGATGGGTGCCAGCCATCCTGGCGAGATAGCGGATCTTGCTGCCATAGCCCTTCCTGACTACGGTCTGATAACCAATGTGGGGAAGGCTCATATCGAAGGGTTCGGCTCTTTTGAAGGAGTCCGGCGTACAAAGGGCGAGCTGTATGACTACCTGCAGAGGACAGGTGATACTGCTTTTGTCAATGTGGACGATCCTGTGCTGTGCTCGATGGCGGCAGAAAGGCCTGACCTGCGCATTGTGCGCTATGGGGTAGAGTCAGCTTCCGTGGAGATCATGCCGGTGACGGCTCACCGGCCGTATCTGTCACTTGGCATTCCTTGTCAGGCTTGTGGGAAGGGGGGCATGCTGGAACTGCGGACGCATCTGATAGGTTCCTACAATGCCACCAATGTAATGGCGGCATTGTGTGTGGGACAGTATTTCGGTGTGTCGTTGGAGGATGCATCCAGGGCTGTGGAGTCTTACAGGCCGGTCAACCTTCGCTCCCAGCTTGAGAGTACGGAACGTAATGTGCTGGTGTTGGATGCCTATAATGCCAATCCGTCCAGTATGAAGGTATCAGTGGCCAATTTCGCGGCTTCGCTATTTGAACGCAAGGTCTTGATACTCGGTGATATGTATGAACTTGGAAAGGACTCGCTCAGTGAGCATGAGGCGGTGATGGCCCAGGTCGCCGGGACTGACTGTGTCAGGGCATATTTCGTCGGCAGGGAGTTCTGCCGGGCGGCAATGTCGTCTGCAGTTGCGGCTGATACGCGTTTTATATTCTGTGAGGATGTGGCCGGACTCAGGAAGCTGCTGGAGTCGGATCCGCTGTCAGGATGTACTATTCTGCTCAAAGGCTCTCATGCCGTGGGGCTTCCTTCAGTGAAAGAAGTGCTTTAAGACAGATGATGGATATGTCTACAGCGGTAGTTATACTGAACTGGAACGGTATCGGATATCTTCAGAAGTTCATACCGGTCATCCTTGAATGTACGGATATTCCAGAGATTGCTGCCTTGTATGTCGCGGACAACGGTTCGGATGACGGTTCGGTGGAATGGCTGAGGCAGGAATACGACAGTTCGCGTGTGCGTCTTATATGTCTTGACAGGAACTATGGATTCACCGGAGGATACAACAGGGCGTTTGAGTCGATCCGGAGATCCGGTGCCCATTTTGAATACTACCTTCTGCTGAACTCGGATATCGAAGTTACGGCCGGCTGGCTGGACTCTCTCGTGCGTTTTATGAAAGTACATCCGGAATGTGCGGTGTGTGCTCCGAAAATAATGAGCTACGGTCAGAGGGACATGTTCGAGCATGCCGGAGCCTGTGGAGGCTTCATGGACAGAATGTATTTCCCGTATTGTCGTGGCAGGATACTGTCTGTGCTGGAGCGGGATGAGGGGCAGTATGATAACCCTTGCCGGGTATTCTGGGCTTCCGGGGCTGCGTTGATGATAAGATCGGATTTGTGGCACGAGCTCGGTGGCCTGGACGAGAGCTTTTTCGCGCATATGGAGGAGATTGACCTGTGCTGGAGGGCAATGCTGGCAGGGTGGGAGATATGGGTGGAGCCTGCATCTGTGGTCTATCATGTCGGAGGAGGCACTCTGCCCAACAACTCTCCCCGCAAACTGTATCTCAATTTCCGCAACAATCTTCTGATGATGTACAAGAATCTTCCTGAACGTACCATGCGCAGGATTGTTTTCTCCCGCATGTGTGTGGACGGAGTCATCGCCTGTGCCTATCTTCTCGCCGGCAGGGTGTCCTTCTTCAAGGCAGTGGTCATGGCGCACAGGGATTTCCGGAAGATGCGGAAAACAGCGGTGCGTACAGTATCCGGTCTCAATGTACCGCGTCCGAAAGTGACTCTGGTGCGGCTGGCCCTTAAGGGATTCAGATATCCTTATTAGAAAAATTGGAGATTGACAATATTGTATTACTTTTGCAGGGCTTTTGTAACAACTTATAACTATTTATGGCTTTTACTAACAATGTCATGATTGTCCGCCACAAACTGCTGGCGATGATGATCAAAAAGTGGAAAGAAGACAGACTTTGCTCTGATATCGACAGATTGCCCATCCAGCTCAGTCCGCGCAATTCGGCAGTCTTGGGCAGGTGTTGTGTACATAAGGAAAGAGCGGTGTGGAAATACAAGATGTTCCCTCTTCTGGGATATGACATGACGGACGAGAAGGATGAGCTTACTCCTCTGTCCGATTATGCCGGCAGGGTGATCAGAGGAGAAAGGGAGCAGAAAGAGAATATAATGTGCGTCATAGACGAGGCGTGCTCGTCATGTGTGAAGGTCAATTACGAGATAACGAACCTTTGCCGTGGATGTGTGGCCCGCAGTTGCTCCATGAGTTGCCCCAAAGGGGCGATTACTCATGATGTCAAGCGTCACGGTCAGGCAGTCATAGACCACGACAAATGCATCAACTGCGGCAAGTGCTACCAGAGCTGTCCCTATCATGCAATCGTATATATACCTGTGCCGTGTGAGGAGGCCTGCCCGGTCAAGGCCATATCCAAGGACCAGTATGGAGTCGAGCATATTGACGAGAGCAAGTGCATATACTGTGGAAAATGTCTGAATGCGTGCCCGTTCGGAGCCATATTCGAGATATCTCAGGTATTTGATGTCCTAAACTCGATTTGGGACGGCCAGAAGGTAGTGGCTATGGTCGCTCCATCTATTCTGGGACAGTTCAAGACAGAGAAGGAGAAACTCTACGGAGCGATTAAGGCCATAGGTTTTTCCGAAGTGGTGGAAGTCGCCGAGGGCGCTATGTGTACGGTTTCGAACGAAGCGGTAGAGTTGAAGGAAAAACTCGAGGAGGGACAGCCGTTCATGACGACAAGCTGTTGCCCCTCGTATATCCAGCTTGTGAGGAAGCATATTCCGGAAATGGCACCCTTTGTGTCGGCATCAGGTTCTCCCATGTATTACTCGGCGCAGATAGTAAAGGAGAAGTTTCCTGATGCGAAGCAGGTCTTTATCGGGCCATGTATCGCAAAGCGCAAGGAGGCCAAGGAAAATCCCAATGTGGATTTCGTTATGACATTCGAGGAACTCGGCAGTGTCTTCTCGGGATACGAGATAGATTTCGACAAGGTGGAGCCTTATCACGTAGAGTATCTATCTGTCAAGGAGGCCCAGGGTTTCGGCCAGAGCGGTGGAGTCGCAGGTGCTGTACAGGCTTTCCTCGGTGAAAATGTCAATTTCATCCGTGTCGCCGGTATGGACAAGAAGAACATCGCATTGCTGAAGAGCTATGCCAAGACCAAAAAGGCTCCGGCCCAGTTCCTTGAGATGATGGTGTGTCCTGATGGATGTATTTCCGGACCTTGCACTTACAATGATTCTGTATCTGGCAAGAAGCAGTACAACACCGAACTGGGGACGATGACGGATACCTATGCCTCGCGCAGGGAGACGGAATCCGACAAGTAGCGGCTGGCGGTGTCAGTTCTGTGGGATGAATGGAGACCAGAATTTTCTGGTTTTCCATTTGGACCAGCCGTGGCATCCGAAAGGCAGTTTGTAGCCGTTTTGCCTGTAGCATGTTTCGGGGTGGATGTCGAAACTGAATCCAAGAGCTTCTTCCCATTCAGGATATGTGAATCCCATTCCGTGTCTGTTTACTTCGATGGAGAAGAAGACATCTTCGTTATACACTGTGTCCGAGTCGGAGTTGGCAGAATAGAATTCGATCATCTCCCGCAGTTCCGTTACGGCTTTCAGGTGTGAGGCTGTCTTTCTGAGTGAGAAACCGCCGTTGCCGACTTTAAACCGAATCATGTTGTTGTCGGGCTTGCCGATCTTTTCGCAGTAGACTTTCTTTATCCATGATGAAAGCCTCATGAGCGGGAATTTGTGTATCGGTCTGGGAAGCCACGGGGCTCCTATATAGTCGTATCCTCTATCGCACCATGCTTTAAGTTCATCTCTGAAAACGTAGGCGTCCAGCTGGTATACCAGTATGTACTCCGAGTCCTCGAACCTCCTGTACAGCTCCTCGGACATCATGAGCCTGTTGTATCCGGAAACTCCTTTGAAGTAGCTGTCGTCGAAGCTTTCTGCGGTGATGTTCGGATTCTCTGCGAGAAGTCTGTCTATATTCAGGGAAGCAGGTTTTATGACGACTGTTCTATAATGGCCCAGAATATTGCGCAACTGTCTGAAAGAGATCTGCTCAAGAGGAGTCATGGTCTCTTTGTACATGGGCACTGTGATCGTTACAGGGTATTTCATGGCAAAATAATAAAAAGCGGTTTCGGAAGACCCGGAACCGCTGTCTTGTGTGTAAGTTCGTCTGGCTATTCAGCAGTTGGTGTCTCTGCTGCAGGAGCTGTCTCCTCTTCACCGATGACCTCTACCTTGAAGTCGGCCTTGATGTCCTTGTAGAACTTCACGCTTGCATTGTAGATACCGGCTTCCTTGATGGTGTCCATGCCGGATATGGTGATGTTGCGGCGGTCAACCTCGATTCCGAGGGCTGCGATGGCGTCAGCGATCTGAATATTGCCCACAGAACCGAAAATCTTTCCTTTTGAACTGACTTTGGCTGTGACTTTTACGGTCAGTCCGCTGACCTTTGCTGCAAGAGCGCCGGCCTCCTCACGGATTTTGGCCTCCTTGTGGGCTCTCTGGCGGATGTTTTCTGCGAGAACCTTCTTGGCTGACTCGGTTGCAAGAATGGCCATGCCCTGAGGAATGAGATAGTTGACAGCGTAGCCGTTTCTGACTTTCACGATGTCGTCTTTATGCCCGAGATTGGCGATATCCTGTTTGAGAATGATTTCCATACACTTTCCTCCTTATTTCAATAAGTCTGTTACGTAGGGGAGCAGAGCCAGATGCCTTGCTCTTTTGACTGCCTGAGCGACTTTGCGCTGGAACTTCAGGGAAGTTCCGGTGAGCCTGCGGGGAAGGATTTTTCCCTGCTCGTTGAGGAAACGTTTCAGGAACTCTGCGTCCTTGTAGTCGACATATTTGATGTGCGCTTTCTTGAAGCGGCAGTATTTCTTCTTCTTTACCTCTACTGTAGGAGGGTTGAGATATCTGATTTCGTTGTTTGCAGCCATGGTTTATTCCTCCTTTTTCTCAGCAACTGCTGATTCTTTTTTGTTGTTGCGTCTGCGCTCTGCGTAAGCGATAGAATTCTTGTCCATAGCGAATGTGAGGAAACGTATGATCCTCTCGTCGCGGCGGTACTGTGTCTCAAGCTTCTCAATGAACAGAGAATCTGCCTTGAACTCGAAAAGATGATAGAATCCAGTGGTTTTCTTCTGGATAGGATAGGCCAGTTTTCTCAGGCCCCAATCCTCTTCGTACACGATCTCGCCTCCCTCGGAGGTGATGAAATCGCGGTACTTGTCTACCGCTTCCTTTATCTGGTCCTCAGATAAAACGGGAGTTGCAATGAAAACGGTTTCGTACTGTTTTAACATTTTGATTATTATTAAATTAGTAATTAAAAAGCCCTTCCCCTATGCGGGAAGGGCTGCAAATATACGAAATATCCGTTAATTACCAAAATTACTTAGTGGGAATGTTCTTGAGGACTTCCTTGATGAAATTCCAGAATTTGTCCACGCTGGGGATGAGAAGCCTCTCGTCAGGGGAATGGGGGGACTGCAGTGTGGGCCCGCAGGAGATCATGTCCCAGTGGGGGTAGTTGGTGGACAGGATGCCGCACTCGAGACCGGCGTGTATGGCCTTTACCTCGGGCTCCTTCCCGAACATTGCCTTGTAGGTCTCTTTCATGGTCCTGAGGATATCCGAATCCATGTTGGGCTGCCAGCCTGAGTAGCCTCCGGAGAAGCGCACTTTTGCGCCGCCGAGTTCAAGAGCACTCTGGATGGTGTCCCTGAGAGCATATTTGGCGGAGTCGCTGGAGCCTCTCATGAGGGTCTTTACGTAGATTTTCTTGCCTTCGGACTTTACGATGGCAAGGTTGTTGGATGTCTCTACCAGACCGGGAATGGCCAAACTCATGCGGTCCACGTTGCAGGGGCAGGCGAGCAGGGACTTGATGATGTTCAGGGCAGTGTCTGAAGGAATGGCTTTCTTGTAGCCTTTTGTCTTTTCCACGAGAATCTCGATTCCTGGATCGATAAGAGCATATTCGTGCTTTATGTCTGCGGCTGCGGCATCTACGGACTTGAGTGCCTTTGCGGCTTTTTTCTCGGGAAGGGCGATCACGGCATGAGCCTCGCGAGGTATTGCATTGCGCATGTTGCCGCCATCTATCGAGATGAGCTCTCCCTTGAAGTCCCTCAACAGCGGCAGGAGGATACGGGCCATGAGTTTGTTCGAGTTGGCACGTCCTTCGTTTATCTCCATGCCTGAGTGGCCTCCGCGCAGTCCCTTGATTATGATGCGGAACTGGTCGGTGTCCTTGCTTACGGATTCGGGCTTGAAGCTGAATTCGGCATTTGTGTCCAGACCGCCGGCGCAGCCTACGTACAGTTCTCCTTCTGTCTCGGAATCCACGTTGATGAGTATGTCACCTTTCAGAAGTCCGCCCTTGAGGGCCTGCGCTCCTGTCATGCCGGTCTCTTCATCAATGGTGAACAGAGCCTCTACTGGTCCGTGTGTCAAGTCTTTGGATTCAAGTACGGCCATTGCTACGGCACAGCCTATGCCGTTGTCGGCACCGAGTGTCGTGCCCTTTGCTTTCACCCATTCACCGTCGATCCAGGTCTCTACGGGATCCTTGTCCCAGTCGTGCTGGACATCGTTGTTGTTCTGGGGAACCATGTCCAGGTGTCCCTGTAGGATCACTCCCTTCCGGTTCTCCATTCCGGGTGTTGCCGGCTTGCGGATGATGATGTTGCCGACCTCGTCGCGGATGGTCTCCAGGCCAAGGCTCTTGCCGAAATTTTCCATGAAATCCACCGCCTTGCCCTCTCTTTTGGATGGACGGGGAATCTGTGTGAGCGCATGGAAGTTCTTCCACACGCATTTGGGATCTAAATTGTCAATAGTCATACAGTTGTATTTTTTAATGATTGATTATTTTATTAAGGTGCTCACCGGGAATGTCATGTCGTCGCCTTTCTGGTACACGGGCATGCGGTCCTTGATCAGGAGGTTCTGACCATCGGTGATCTTCACTGTGCAGATAGCCGGTATCCGGTAGAATATGTCTCCTCGTCCGGCTGCCACCTGTCTTGCCCTGCGGTTACGGGCTCCTGTATCCGCGATCAGCTGGTCTTCGTCCTCTTCAGTCTCCCCTGTGTCGAGGTCAGTGTCCCGTATCTCAGGGGTGATCTCCATGATTACCGGGCGGCCAGATATGTCATCGGGGGGGAGAAGGCCCTGGGAATCGGATATCCTGAATGCGATGACAAGTTCTTCTTCGTGTGAGTTTTCCGGGACGATGTCGAAATTCACTGTCTGTACCGAAAGTTCGGTCTGTCCTGTGAACAGGAGCATCAGTCTCTCTTCTGTCTGGCGGAGCTCCTCAAGGGCGGCTCTGAGTGCGTCCCCGCTGAAAGTGGCGTCGGTGTTGCCGGTAGCTATGTTTATGCGGCTCTGCCTGAGCATAAGTATCGTGGATGCGGCTTCCTGGGCTTTCTTCTCAGTACTCTTCTCAATGACCTGTGACTGCTTGTAGGCTATTGTCCCATAGCTTCCGTCATCTTTACGTACCGTCTTGTACAGAGTGCTTTCCTCCGATGTCAGGTTGGCTGTGGCCTCTGACGGGATCATGTTGGAGGCTGACGGAGTCTGGAATCTCCACCGGCCTGTGTCACCTGTATAGCTGTCAGACAGCATGACCAGTCCCTGGGATGTGAATTTTAGAAAATTCAGCGGGGCAATGTCCTTTCCGATCCCGTCTACGTTGATGACGTAGCTGCAGCTTCTGTCTGCCTCTAAGTACGGGACCATGCTTATGTTGTTTACAGTGTACTTTGAACTGGCTTCCTGAGGCACGTCTATGCCGAGATATTTTCTGGCGTACTGGGCATAGGGCCCCGGTGTGTATTTTTCCTGCACGGCCTCTACCGTCAAGTGTATGGATGTGGACGGCAGGTTGTAGACTATGACTCCTTCCGGGATGTCCTGACCGTATTCTATCATGTTGCTGTTCTGTCCTGTCGCGTTGAGTGCGGCTGCTCCGGCAAGGGCCAGCGCTGTAATCAAATTTTTCATTGTATTCTTATTTTCCATCTTCTATGGCTCCAGAGCCATGTCGGTTTGTGTTCTTTTATATCCTGTTCCAGCAGTGATGCGAAGGTCCTTGTGACATATCCTTCCGGGCACTCCGATGCGTTTTCGGTGATCAGCCTGAAATGGGCCTCGTTGTCTTTGCGTCCATGTCTGATGAGACCGCAGTAGAGGACCGGCATCCCCAGCCTGGCTGCTATGGATTCGGGACCCTCCACCATGTATGTCTTCTGATTCAGGAAATTGACAATAAATTTGCTGGTACTGCTGCCGGGGTTCTGGTCACAGATGAAGAAGAATGCGGACTTCCCTTCCCTGTGCTGGATGATGTGTCTGAGGATTCTGTGTGCTTCTATTATGGAGCATGATCCGTGTTTGGTCCTCAGCCGGCTTATTACCTTCTCGGCAGTCTTGCTGTGAGGCTTTTTGTAGACATATATGAAATCCTTGTTGTCGATATCTATGCCGTAATTGGTGCGCAGGTCCGGCAGTCCGGTGAATATCTCCCAGTTGCCGAGGTGCCCCACCATTATGATGGCATTGCGGTTGAGCGATATCGCTTTGTTGAGGTCGTCCTGCCCCGTGATTCTCACCTGTCTGCCTATTTTCCGGGTAGGAGCTGTCAGTGCCCAGATTGATTCTACCATGACATCCGCCAAGTTACGGTAAAAATCAGCGCATATGTCATCTATTTCCTTGTAGGTAAGTTCGGGAAATGATCTTGATATATTGGATACCACGGTTGAGTACCTGTAGTGCAGTACGTGGTGAAGCATGAATGCCAGGATATTCGAGAAAACATAATGCACACCCAGAGGTATTCTGGATATGATTGATATAAGAAATATGATGACCCTGTACATTCTGCTCTTTAGTCCTTCTTTTCTGTGTATTCAGCAAACAAAGATAATTTTTTTGGGTCAAAGGACAAAGAATTATTCCGCAATTTGTACCAATGTCATTTAAATGTCTTGCAGCACAGTAGGAAATCATTTATGATCTTGGATTTCCCGGAGTCGGTGGTCCTGGACATATAGTATGTAGTCATTGGTGCAGCGGCTCCGTTGATGGATATGGTGGCGAATATGGATGTGTCCGAATCATTCCAGGGTATATCCGTAACGGCGATATCGGCTTCTGCGTCATCGAGCATCAGCATGGCTTCTTCCCTGCTTCTTTCGAGAACTGATATCTCGGCATCTGGATAGAGTCTGGAGTAGTTCTCGATGATGGGCTTCAGGATAAAGCGGGCTGCTTCCGGAACGGCGGCTATGCACAGACGGCACATGTCTTCCCGTTTCCTGGGAACCAGTTCTCTGTCTGCGCATTTGTACAGGTACAGTATTTTCTCGGCATAGTCGAAAAGTCTGTGCCCTTTTTCCGTGAGTACCGTCTCTTTTCTGCTTCTTTGGAACAGCGTGTCACCTACGGCGCATTCCAGCTCGGATATATGGTTGCTTACCGCAGGCTGGGTTATGCCTAATTCCTTGGCGGCTGCGGTAAAGCTTCCTTTAACCGCAACCGTATAGAATACTTTTAGTCTGTAGTCGCAAATCATAGTTCGTCCGGCTCTTGTCATTATCTGTCCAGATCCTTCAGCTCCGGAGCGATGTCGTTGGCAGTAGGAGTCCAGTTCTTTTTTCCGGCTATTGTGTCGTCGCACTGGGATTCTCCCGGACAGTCCTTCATGCGTAGTTCAGCAATATCGGCGGGTTGCCGTTCCGGCAGCTGTGTGAATATGGTATTCAGGGCATCGGCCTGGAAGTCACATCTATACATGTCCAGTTTGAGGATGGACTTGCATCCGGTCAGATCCATCTGGGCGAGCGCGCTGTTCTGGTCCAGATTGGCGACAGTCAGACTGGAGCAGCCGTTGAGATTCAGTACGGAAAGCCTTGTGTTGTTTACTACGTTTACGGTGTCGAGCAGCGTGTATGAGCTTAAGTCCAGTGTCTCTGCAGGGTCTGCGGTGTTGCTGCTGCCGCAGCTTATGGAGTGGAAGCTTCTGAGAGTTGACTGTGCATTGAAAGCACAGTCGCTGAATTTCAGATAATAGTTGTATCTCAGATAGATACGGGAGAGTTTGTTGTTTTCGCCGATAGATAGTCTTGCAATCTGCCTGTTCTCGTCAAGCCCGATGTAGTTCAGTTCCGGGGAACCGTTTACCGTCAGGCTGGTGAGGCTGTTGTTGGCTCCGAGCCACAGATGTCTGAGGGATGGCATATCCGACAGTACCAGGTCTCCGCTGATGGACGTGTTGTTCAGGGAAAATTCCTCGACACTGGTAAGTCCGTTGGCGGACAGGCTGTCCAAGTTGCTGCCCCAGATGTGCAATGTCTTGAGGGATACGCAGTTGTCCAGGATCAGAGTTTCCGGGGCATAGTCCTCGCATATGTACTCGGTAAGCCCTGCGAGTCCGGAGCAGTTCAGGAGCTTGAGTCCTGTCATGTTGGCTAATTCCAAAGTCTTGAGGGATGTGTTCTGTCTCAGGTCTATATGTTCGATGTTGTTCAGCCAGCTGAGCTGGAGGTTCTCCAGTGCCGGGCATGTCCGGATGTCGTCTATGGAGGATATCTGCGTAGAGTTGTGGTTCCATATCCTCATGGAAACCAACGCCGGGCTGTTTGTCAGGTCGATGTCATACAGGTTGCTGCAGGACTCTATGTTTATTGTGTTGAGCGACTGGCATTCATCGGCATATACCCTCGACAGGTTGTTGAGATTGTATAGAGTCAGCTGCCTTGCAGGTGTGCCGGAGAGGATGACCTGAGCAAGGTTCGAGCAGTCCCTGATATCGGCATTCTGGATTTCGGTTCCGGTGAGGTTCATCAGTACAAGGGTGTTGCATGACTTTATGTACAGGTTCTGGATGGAAGTGCCGTTCATGCTTATCTCGGAGAGTTTCGGCAGTAATCTGATACCGGCGCTTCTCAGGTTTGCGTCTTGGTCCAATATTATGCGGGACAGTGTGGAATTTGAATAGCCGTTGTCATACACTTCGAGGGAGTCGAGTGATGTACATCCGCTCAGGTCGAGACTGTCAAGTCCGAAACAGTAGTTCGAACTGAATACGTTGTACAGTCGGAAGGTCTTCATGGCGGAGCATCCGGTAACGTTGAATTTCTCTATTCCGGACAGGTCCTGCCCGTCGTCCAGGATGAGTTCGCCGAGGGATGTGCAGTTACGCACATCAAGCAGGGTAATCCTGTCCAGGGCGGAAAGTTCCAGCTTCTTGAGGTTCGCGCAGTTCTGGAAGCTTAGCCGCTCCAGGTCAGGAGTAGCGTTGTAGTACTCTAAGCCTTTCAGGGCGATTATGGACGAGTTGTCAGCCGTAATGGAGGTCAGGTTGCGCATGTCATCCAGATAAACGCTGTCAATGTCCAGTCCAGGTATCGACAGTACGGTAAGGGAGTCGGAGCCCCTTATGCTCATGTACCGTATAGAGGCATTGTCCGAGACGATGCTGCTAAGGCGGGGCAGGTTGGCAAGCTGTATCTCGTCTATATCGGAACACTCGCTGACATTCAGTGTGCTGAGCATGGTGCTTGAGTTTCCGTCGAGGTCTATTGTCCGTATACCGCTGCCAGAGAAATCGAGAACCCTTACAGGCGCATTCGGAATGTTGGCTTCAAAATTTCGGAGATTTGTGGAATTGCTTATATCGACAGAGGTGAGCGAGGAACTGGAGCTGCAGTTCGGAACAATGCTCTCCAGAGCGGGACAGTCAGGCAGGGACAGGGTCTTCAGTGCTCTCAGAGATTGCAGGTCAACTGTCTCAAGCCGTTCGAGTCCCTGAGCCGTTATGGTCTCGAATGCAGTGCCGTTGCTTTCGTAGTCGTGTATGGTTACAGATTTGAGCATAGCGAGTCCGTTGAGGTCAAGTCCGGTCATGGCACTGCGGGGATTGTATACTCTCAAGTCCATGAGAGAGGTAGTGTTGTGGAACTCTATGGAATTGGCATGTTCTGCCTCAAAATAGGTAAGGACGTCTCCGGATATCCGGTAGACTCCTCCGTCGAGGTAGTTGCCGTAGCTTCCTGAGATTGTTCCAATCTCGGTGGAGTCTGTTCCGTCCATCCTGTAGAGAGTGCAGAAGCCTTTGATGTTCAGATATCCGTATTCCTTATCCAAGTCTATGCGCTGGTTCTGTCCGTTGGACTGGACCAGAGTGACATTGTAGGTATTGTGGACATCGGCCTTGAACGGGAGGTCAAACGTTATGGGTGTCTCGGAACCGTTCATGTTCCTGACCGTGGTTATGAGAAGAGTGTCTCCGGACATTCCGGACAATGTCGGTCTCTCCGAGGTGACCATGGTGCCTGTCCGCTTGTTCTCGATGGAGAAATATTGTATGACGTCAAGCGGGACGGTAGTGCTCCACTGGCCTGTGAGACTCTTTACGGTCAGTTCGTTGGAGATGCCTTCGTCCACTGAAAAGAAAAGTGCGTCCTTGTCGAAGCTGACTATGTCGAAAGTAGTCCATCCAGGGTTCTCTACAGTTATCTCGTTCATGGTCATGTCGAGCGTGAAACCGGCATCGGTGTTGTCCTTGTGCAGGTATATGCTCAGGGTGTGGTCGTGGTTGGCAAGGATGCTTTCCGGCAGGATTCCCGAGAATTCGAGGTCCGTACCGTCCTTGAGAAAGACACGCAGGCTCATGGACGGATTCGGTGTTATGCTTGGAAATGTGTAGATGCCTTCAGCTGTGCATGCAGCGGTCGTGACATCCATGCGTGTACTGATGCTGTTCTGTCCGAATGTCGTGTATGAGAAGTCTTTTCCGAGCCGTATCCCTTTGCTGATACCGTCGACAGAGAGTCTTACGCTGTCGAACTGGGATGTGAGGTCGCTCAGGGTGTCCTCGTCAATGACCATCTTCAGTACCGGGCGGAGTCTTGCGACAGCTCTTGTGAGGGCGATAGTCTGTTCCGGCTCGCCGGTCGAGTACTCTGCTATACCTCCGAAATATACGTCATGACCTGCGTATTGTCCGTCCTTACTGCTGATTTCCAGCAGAAATTCCGGCAATCCAGACTGTACTTCGAGGTTCTCCTCGTGTTCGGATACATTGGTGAACAGGATGCTTTCTGTCTCTGCAGGAATAGTGAACCAATACTGTCCGCCGGTGTAGTTGTCGAAGCGCAGAGGCTTGACAGGGGTCTCTGTGCCGGAGTTGAACGGATATGCGAAAAGAGAATCCGCAGTGGCTTCCGCTTTGGTTCCGGTAATGTCGAACGACGGTATGTCGGCTGTGAGTCTCAGTACTGTATCCGGATATTGTGCGGGACTGAGTTCGTCACGGTGGCAGGATACGGCGGTCATTGCCATGAGTCCTGCTGCAACAATGAGTTTTATGTCTTTTTGCATGGTCTGGCGGATTTATATCAGTATATAAGGTCGCGGGAGCTTAATTTCATGATGACAGTGGTGTTTTTCATGAAGAGGTCATACACATTGTAGGAATGGGAGAATGTCCTTGTCTCTCCTTTATCGGTAAGTACGTAAAAGGAGAGATTTCCGTTGCTTGACACTTCAGGATTGAGCAGGATGTGGCTGAAGTCGGATATCTGGAGCAGGGTTCTGCCGTTGTAGGTGACTTCTTTCATGTCATCAATGGTGTATGGCTCGCTTGTGTAATCGAGGTAACTCCAGTGAATATTATATTCGAGGAAGATATTGTAGTCGGAGCAGTATGCACCTGCTGCGAGCCAGTAGTTCTGAATATTGTCAAGTACCGAGGACAAAGTGGCGTCATCTTCGGCGGTAATGTCGAGCAGTACTCTGTAGCCTGTGCTTACCTGTTTGAGAGGCAGGTCTATCCGGATTCCTTCCTGATCAGGGGTGATGTTCTCGGCCCTGCCCAGAATCAGGGGATCTGATGCCAGCAATGTCAGGTCACGCATTCTGATGCAAAGATTGTCATTGTATGTCAGCGGGTCGTTGTCGATGCCGCTGTTCATCCTGAACAGGTAGTCTGAGACCCCGTCAGTGAGATTGATATTGGAGAATATGATGTTCTGGGTGCCTTTCGGTATGGAGAAAATATACCTGCCGTTGACAATGGCTGTCTGCGGTTTCGGATAGCCTGCGGCAAGGGTGTCCGCTTCATCCGTCATGAACGGATAGCAGTACAGTGTATCCTCGCCAAGTCTGAACGGAGGGGTGTTGTCCAAGTTCTCGGCCGTCCTGGTCATCTCGATGTCCAGGGAAGGAGTGACCACTAAGTCCGTGTAGTCCAGGTCTACTGCTATGGTGTCCATTATGAAGCTTTCCACCTCGAAATCGAAAGCGTCGCTTCTCTGTCTCAGCGTCAGAGTGAGGTCGTAGTGCTTGTTGGCCTCTATCATGGAACTGAGTGAGGAGTTGAGGCTTATCGTATTGCCTGTAGGGGAGACGGCTGTCAGAGAGAACTCGGCGTTTGATCCGCCGGTGGACGGGAATACGAAGCAGCCGTCCGCAAGCAGTATGCCGGATGCCTGAGTTATGCTTTCACTGCTCCATGTACTCGTGACTTCTCCGTAATAGACACCGGCATTGTCGGTCATGGACGGTATGCACAGTGTGGAGTATGTGGGCACACTGACTGTAACTTTTGAAAAGAACTGCGAGAGATCCTGTATGAGTTCTTCGTTGTTCTTCTGTTTTACTCTGAAGTTCAGGGTGATCTGAGCGACTTTGCGGCTCAGGTGCACAGGGTATACTGACGGATTGTCCGGATCGGTCTCGGAAGCGGGCAGAGTGCCGGTGACTAAGTCATAGTCGCTTCCGGGCATGTTGTCACGGACGGTTATTTTCATCAGTGTGTCCGCTGTGTACGGTGCAGTGATACTGTACCCTCCGTTGCCGTCAATGATGTTGGTGAACAGAATGTCCTGTGACGGCTGCGGCATGTAGAATGAATATTCCTCTCCTATAATCGAGCTTGCAGCTATAGGCAGACCGTTGACGTCCTGAAAGTTTCCTTCCAGTCCGAACGGGTAGGCATAGACCATGTCGGATCCGAGGTTGATGATGCTCTTTGTGCCGTCCATCTGGCCGGATGCGGCGCGTATTTTCAGCCGACAGCTGTATTCAGGTGAGGAAATCTCCTGCACAGTGCAGGAAACAGCGGCGGCAGATATCATCAGTGGTATTATGTATCTTGAAAGTCTCATGTTGTGATGAACTAGAATTCTATTTCTTCTTCGATTGTCTCTATGACATCTACTGTGAATGAGTTTCCGCTTTCGGACGAGAAGTTGTACAGGTTTACTGTCAGGTCATAGATGCAGTTTGGTCTGAGCGACCTGAACGAGCATGGTCTTGTCATGACCGTACCGTCAGTAAACGTGATGCTCACTGTCAGAGCGAAGGACTTGTTGCCGGAAGGAGGCAGCAAGTGGATGTTCTCCGCTATTGTGATCTCGTCATCCGTGGGGATAATGTCCGTACCGAGGGCGATGGTGCCGTTGCCCGAGTAGGTGCCGTTCATGTCCTGATCTATCGTATAAGTCGTGGATACGCCGGAGGCGGTGATTCTTACCTCAGATATTCTGGATGAGAGGTCTTCGTATCTGTCTCCGTTCTCATCGTAGAACACGAACAGCATGCGGGATATCAGTGAGGTTACCCTTTCGGGCGTTGCGGTTATCTGCATGTTGCCGGATACGTTCAGATCCCTTGTGGTGTATACCAGCAGGTCTGACTGCATGCCGGCTGATCCCTGCATGGACCATTGGAGCCCGTTCCCGCCTGACGTTGCCTGGCCTGCGGTATTGGAGAATATCATATCCTGTGTTCCTGACGGGAGATAGAAGAGGAATCGCCCATTAGATTCTTTCAGTCCTTCGAGCGGTTCACCGCTTCCAATGATGTCGTTACGGAAATAGTACCCGAAGAACTGCTCTGGAACAGTCACTTCGGCATCGGCCGGATCCGACCAGGACGGAATCTCGACAGTTAAAGTGACGGTATTGGGCATGTCCGGAGTGCCAGTCGTGGTGACAGTCTGGATTTCCGAGTATGTCCGGCCCATGCCTTCGACATCGGCGTATGTCCGCACATAGTAGACAGTGCCTTTTTCCAGTCCGGAGAATGTGTCGGACCATGTGTGGGGCATGTCGGCGTATATTGAGTTGAAAGTGTTGGTCATGATGGCGTCGTAGTGTTCAAGGTCGAGGTTACTGTCTTTACCCAGAATGGTGCCGAACTCGACGACAGCGGGATTGCCGGGGTGCATCATTGTACCGGTGACTGTAATTTCTGTTTCGCCGGCATCTGTGCCTATGGGGTTGCTGTCGAAGACGGCCCGTCCTAACGTGTATACCTGACCTGTAGCGGTGTATACGGATCCCAGGCCCTTTTCGGTTTCGATGAGAGCGTAGGTGTAATAGTAAGAGGAGGAGTCCAGATCCGATATTGTCAGGGTTATGGTGCTTTCATCATCGGTTTCGTCCTCGTAGAATGTCAGGTTATCGGGGTCTGGACCGAAGTAGAAGCCTTTTCTGGCAACCTCGGCTGTTGTGGAAGTATTGAATATTTCGCACACCAGATTTATGCTGGAGGCGTTCGAGGAGAACAGCACGTTGCCTAATTCAGGCAGATTGTTCTGCATGTTGTCGGCCGTGATCTCGCAGTTCGGATTGAGTCTGCTGAGCTCGTCGATCTGGCTTTGCGGCACCGGGAGTCCGCTGATATCCAGAAAGCGCAGTGTGCTCATGCCGTAGAGAACGGAAATGTCTCCTATGCTGTTGCTCTCATTGGTCGTACTTCCAAGTATAAGTGTCTGCAGACTGAGATCTTTCAGGAACGAGATGTCGCTGAGTTCGTTGTTGGACAGATCCAGGTATTTAAGTTCCGACATCTGTCCGATGACGTTGAAGTCCTGTATCATGGGAGAATGCTGGATGGTCAGAGTGTCTATTACGCCCGTTTCCTGGAGCTGGCGTATGGAGGTGATGCTGTTGTTGCAGACAAGTGTCCAGTTGTTGACATCGAAATCCAGCAGAGGAGATATGTCACTAAGTTTGGAGTTGAGTATGATGTACAGCCCGCCGGGTATTTCGGTAATGGCGTCCTTTATCGGACTAAGATCAGTGATGCCGTCGGAAGCATTGAATGTAAGGTCCTCTCCTCCGATCCGGGTGCTGTAGGAATCGACAATGGATGTACCTGAAAACTCGTGGTTTCTGGCGTCACCGAGAATGAGGTTACGGGATATGCGGCTGTATGTGGATGCGAGTTCCCTTATGTCCTCATCGGATTCCAGGATTGTGTTTTCCCTGTGGTATGTACGGATGCCGTTGTCATCCTGTTTGATGACAATAGTGGCATTGCATTTGTTGTTCTTGTCGCGTACAGATATAAGACATGTCCTGGATATCTCGGTATCGTTTTCATGTACCGTCAGGTGCAGCTTGTTTTTGTTGAAAATGACTGTTACCCATTGGGTGTCGGAAGTGGCGATGAGATTGCTTCTGTTTGTCTCGACAGGTATTGTCAGGACCGTGTCCTTGTTGCTTACGGATATTTGTCCGTATTTGTCATCGATGTGCAGGTACGGGAAACTTCCGTATATCCCGTCTGCATCCGATGTGCAGGAAGGCAGGATTGCTGTCAGCATGACAGCTGCGGTCAGGATGGCTGTAATATGTATTTTCATTGTTCGCAGTTTAATAGGAGCTATTTGAATACTGACTTTCTGTAGGTGTATAACCTGAATCCAAGACCCACAGACGCGGTTATCTCAGGAAATCCTGTTCCATTCACCACATATGAGGGACTTAGTCCGTATGTTCCTCATATATTGAGATATACAACCTTACCCATATTGAACTTGAATCCTGCTGTCAGGCTGGTATAGTATTTCAGAGCGCCTTCGTCGGGATCTATTTCCAAGTACCCTTCGGTGTATTTGGAGCTGATGTTGATGGATTGCTGGAAACCGACCTCGAATATGACGCCGCTGCCCATCCAAAGATGAAGGGACACAGGTATGTGGACATAGGTCCTCGTCAGATTCACATCAATCTCGGGGCTGGTGTTAAGTGTATGGTTGGCAGTCTGGTAGGAGTATATGCCCTCTACGTAGAAGCCGACTACCCGGCCTATTCTCAACTCGAAGTTGGCACCACCGTAGCCGCCATATCCGAAAGGAGGATAGAGCTGTGGAGTCGAGTTGATGTATGTACCGTAACCTCCGCCTTCGATACCGAATGAGAACTTGACGAGTTGTGCCTGTACCTGAAATACTCCTACGGACAGCAGGAGTATCAGGGTCATGAGTATTCTGGGATGTCTCATCTCTGTATTTTATGTCGTATTATAATTTCCACTCTTTCCAGTCCGCTTCGATGCCCGGACCGCTAAGTAATTCGGGAGTCTGCTCCATATTGTTGATCCATATGGAGTTGGATTGAACTTCGTTTTTGACGGACTGGTACAGTTCATCGATGGTGATGTCACCGTATGCGTCCTTTAGCTGTTTGAGCAGGAAGTACGTGAACATCCCGTGCCCTTTTTCCTGATAAGGCATGGATCTCTGTGTCGCGGAGGAGGCTGTCATTACGACCATGTTGCCTTGTACCGGTGTCTTTTTCGGCTGTATCACGATACCGCGGCCGACACCGCTGTAGCAGGCGTCCAGGAATACCATGGCTCTTTTGCATCCGCTGCCGCTTATGGTGGCATAGAGTTTCTCTATCTTTATGCCTTCAGAAGGCGATGTCGTGCTTACGTCCACTGGAATGAGATAACTTTCCTTCGAGGTTCCGTCCACCTGTCCGTGCCCGGCATAGTAGACGTACAGTTCCACCTCGCCTGGCCTTAGACTTGCGATCTTGGCTATCTTGTTGATGTTGAAGTTCATTTGTGAATAGGTCGCGTTCTTGAGAAGGATGATGTTGCTCTCGGGGATACCCAGTATGTTCTTCGCATATTCGTTGAATGCCTCGGCGTCCGCCACTGCGAAATCAACGTTAGGCTCGTACAGTGTCTGCTGCTTGAATGAGTTGTAGTCCTCGTTTCCTATGATCAGGGCGTATTTGCTGTTGTCCGGCTCCTTTATCATTGTGAGACCGGACATCAGCTCGGACGCCTGGTCGGTTGACATGGAACTGGCATTGTCTGTCTGCACGGCCGTTGTCTCCGGTTCCGTTATGTCACGGCCTGCTGTTGTTCCGTTGTTCTGGGTCATGTACACGGGAGGCATGGATATATTGTAAGAGGAACCGGTGAGCAGGTTCACCGCGAGATTCATGTTCCCGGTCTCGAACATAAGGTACTTCACATCCGTATGTTTCTTCGTATAGTCGTTGAGGGTTGCCACTATGGACAGTTGCGAGTACTTTTCGACCGTCGTGTCGATGGAGAACTTGTGCGTGCATTCCTTTGTCTCTCCAGGGTTGAGGTCACCGACCTCAATGATGTTGAAAGAGGAGTGGATGCCGGCCGGCCATTTCATCTCCACAGTTACGTCTTTAGCTATGTCGGTGCCTTCGTTCACTACGGAAAACTCAACTACAGCTGTCTTGCCCGGGTCCACGGTGGAGTGGTCCGGAGTATGTACCCAATACGATGCCAGCAGCGGCTTGCACTGGTTGATGCCCATGGCGGAGAATGTCTTGGATGAGACGGATGCCAGCATCTGGTTGTCTGCCTCGGCCTTGATGTTGATAAGAATATCTTCGGAGACAAGGTCCATGTTTGCTGTTCCTTTGAATGACAGGGATTTGCTTTTTCCAGGTTCGATAAGGTCCGTGTGGAGCTGGTTGCTTCCGTATGAGAACCATGATGACTGTCCGGATTTGCCGGTAAGAACAAGGTTGATGTCCCTGACCTCGTCGTTGCCGTAGTTGGTGAGGGTCACTTCAACGAGGAATGTCTCCCCGGACTCCACTTTCGAATTGCGGTTCTCGTCATGTATGGTTATGCTGTCTATTCTGAGATCGGGATACTGCTCGTATCTGTCGGCCGGCTTGATGACGCCCTGTCTTCCACCGTAGGCCACATAGGCTATACCATTGTTGAAGTCGGATGTATACGAGAATACAGTATCTATAATCAGCTTACCTTTTTTGTTGATATATCCGTACTTGCCATTGAAGCATACCCATGCCTTGCCTTCGGAGAAATTTCCTGCTGCAGAACAGAACTTGGGGAGGGAAAGGGCGACAGATCCGTCCGGATTTAGGTAGTACATCATTTCGTTTTCTCCCTGAACAAGGGCAAGCCCTTCATGGAACTCGGATACCTTATTGAACCGGACAGGCTGCAGGGAGTATCGGCCTTTGTCGTATTTCACGAATATGTACTTGTCTCCCTGCTTGATGAATCCGCTGCCGACTGTCTCCGACAAATATGTGTTGGCTGAATTGAAAGGAAAGTCAAGATATTTTTTCTTGCCGTTGGTCTTGATTGAATAGTGCTTGCCTCTCTTTGTCACGAAGGCCCGCTCACCGAAGAAATCGCTGGCCTCGTCGAAAACAGGCTCTATTACGAAGAACCCTTTCTCGTTGATGTATCCGTATTTGTCACCTTTTCTGGTATGCTTCTTCACTTTCGCGAGTCCGTTATTGTAGGAGTAGAACGTTATGTTCGAGGGAAGAAGGCGGCTCTTGCCGTTGGTGTACAGGTAGTAGTCAGCATCTCCGATGGAAGCCAGTGCGGTCTTGTTCGAGAAAGGGGCGATGCTGTCGTATATGCATTGGAAGACCTGTCCGCCGGAAGTGTTGATGACTCCCCACTTACCGTCTTTTTTTACTATGGCGAAGCCGTTCTTGAAGTCTCCTGCCTCCTCGAACTGTGCCGGTATCGTTATTTCTCCCTTAAGATCCTCATATCCCCATTTGCCGGCTTCATAGAAAGCGGCGTAACCCTCCGAGTACGGCCTTAGGCTTTGTCCTTTTACGGCTCTGAGCCATTTGAAGGAAGGAACACCTTCCGTCTGCCTGGACTGGGCATGGGTCGAGCAGTAAGAGATTAATAAAAACGATAATAAGGCAATTATTTTAAAATAATTCATAGTTTTATTGTTAGTTTTTAAAAACAATGCAAATATCGGGATTTTATTGCAAATTTTCAAATCAAAGAGGACTGTTCTTACAGTTTTCCGGAAGATTTTAAATATCTTGTATATGCCAGTTTATAACCGGTTACCGCCTCGATGTAGTCGCTGTTGCATTTATGCCACTGTGTCTGTGCCTCCAGAACGTTGACAAGCGGTTCCATTCCGAGTTCGTACTGGTCCCGGCAGACTTTCAGATTGGTCTCCGCGCTTTTGAGGGAACTTCTGGCCAGACTGACCTGAAGCATGGCTTCGGACAGGGTATACCTGTCCTTCGTGTTCTCCAGCTCCATCATGTCTTCTATCCGTTCCAGTTCGCTTACAGCCATTTCGTGTTCTTTCTTGGCGGACTTCACTTTAAGGAAACCCTCCCCCCAGGCGAAAATGGGAATGCTCAGTGTGGCCATGACTGTGAATCCGCTCTGGTTCAGCAGTACGTCGTCCTGCAGCTTCAGACCGTAAGTGTATCCGTAACTGGCCATTACCCCGAGTTGTGGAAGAAAGTCGGATCTGACGAAGTCTACCTGGCGTCTTTTCAGTTCTGCCTGTTTTGTCAGCAGTCTGTAGTCGGCTCTGTTCTCTATGGAGTCCTCGTCGGGGAGGATATGATCGGCCGGGACTATGAAAGAACTGTCCAATGTGAATCCGCTCTGGTCAACTTCTATCTCTGTTGTCAGCGGCAGTCCCAGTATATGGCACAGATTCATCATTGACAGTTTCCTGCCGTTACGTGCCTTTGCGAGCATGAGACTGGCGTTGTTCTTCTGCACTTCGACTTTCAGCAGGTCCGTGGATGTGGCCATGCCCACGTCGATGGCATTCTCCACTGTGCTGTATATTCCGGATACTGTTTCCTCGAAGCTCTCGGCCGCTTCCACCAGTTTGCAGGTCTTTATGTAGAGCCAGTATGCCTCATCGACAGAAACTATCACTTCCGAGGCTTTCATCTCCGAGTTCAGTACGGCCATGTCCTTGCCGATGTCGGCCATGCGGTATCCGGATATGATCTTGCCCCCCATGAACACAGGCTGTGTCACGGATACCCCTGCGGTGAATGTGTTCGCGAGGTCTACCGACAGTGTCATGGGCGGAATGACGGCATATTGGTTGAATACAGGTATCCCGTTGTTGTATACGATGTTGCCTGCTGCGTCTTTCATAAGGTCCGGAACCAGATTCCCGTAGACGTTCTTGTAGACAGGCAGGGCTCCTCCGCTGAAATCATAGTCGAAACTGCTGGATGTCCATAGGTAGAGTCCGTATCCGGATATCTTGGGGAGGAAATTTGTTATTACGGCTTTCCTGTCCAATGCGGTTTTTTCTTCCATCAGACGGGCGTTGCGAAGAATGGCGCTGCTGTCCAGGGCGATGGTCCGGCATTGTTCCAATGTGAGGAATCTTTTCTGGGTCTGTGCCTGAAGTGATGGCATGCAGGCAGGCATTGCTGCAAGAATGGATAGGATGCAGATGCGTATTGAATGGTATTTCATGGTGTCATGCCTTTTTTATCTTGAAAAAGAGTGAGTAGAGGACAGGTAGGAACACGAGTGTGATCAGAGTGCCTATGGTGAGTCCTCCCATGATGGTTACGGCAAGCGAGCCGAACAGGGGGTCGAAAAGCAGAGGGGCCATGCCTAAGACAGTGGTCATCGAAGCCATCATCACGGGACGGAGGCGGGACATCGTGGAGTCAACGACAGCCTTGTACGGTTCGGTTCCCAGCCTGAGCTGGCGGTCTATCTCGTCGATGAGGACAATGCCGTTCTTGATCATCATGCCGATGATGCCCAGACAGCCGACCATGGCCACGAAGCCGAAACTCATGCCGGCGGCCAGCATGCCGAAGACTATGCCGATGGCCACCAGAGGCAGACAGCAGACGATGATCAGAGGCTTTTTGATGTCCTTGAACAGGGCAATCATGATCAGCAGCATGACTACTATGGCGTGAGGGAAATACTTGAACAGATATTGGGTAGATTGCCGGCTGGCATCGTATTCACCGAGCCAGGTGAGCGTGTAGCCGTCGGGCAGTTCAATCGCCTCGATACGGTCCTTGATTGCGTCCCTGGCTTGGGCGGCCGTGTATCCGGCCGTGTTGTTGCACTGGGCCTTGATGGCTCTCTGTCCGTTGTAATGGCAGATTTTCGGCTCGTTCCACTCGATGCTCACGCCCGATGTGACGGCGTTCAGGGGCATGGGGCCTGTCAGTCTCTCTATGATGTCCTCCTTACCGGTTGTTCCGGTAATTACTCCTTGGACGGTCTCCATATTTGCAACGGAGGATATGGATGGTAGCAGACCCCATACCGGAGCATTGCGGATATTGTCCACAGGCTTTCCGTCCATACCTGTACTGCGGATGTAGATACTCAGTCTCTCGGCTCCTTCGTTGAGGGTGCCGCAGGGTATGCCTTCGGCAGCGGCCATCACTGAGATACCGGCCGCGCTGCGGGACACTCCGGCCTGACGGGCAGCCGCCTGGTCATAGTCCACTTTGACAGCAGGCACCATGGGGGACCAGTCATCGGTCACCAGCCAGGTGGCGTCGCTTTCCTCCATTATGGCCTTGGCCTGTGCGCAGAGATCCTTCAGAACAGCCGGATCAGGCCCCTGGAACATAGCCTCAATCGGGTAAGGACGGTACATCAGGTTGTACTGCTTGACCCTCACGTAGGCTTCCGGGTAGGCTTTTATGAGCTCATTCTGTATGGCAGGGATGCTCTCTACCATCTTGTCGTAGTCCTTGTAGTCTATGATCAGTTCCCCGTAGCTGAGTGACGGGTCGGCGATGGCTCTTACCAGACAGTATCTGCCCGGAGTGCCGCCGAGAGATGTGACCACATGGTTGACATTGTCGTCCTGTCTGATGTATGCCTCTATTTCTTCCAGATCGCTTTCCACCTTGCCCGGTGCCGTGCCTTCAGGCATCCGGTACTCTATGTAAAGCTGGTTGTATGCCATGTCGGGGAAGAACATCTGGGGAATGTACCGGTAGCACCATATGCTGACAAGGACCAGCACGACGGCAGTGCCGACGGCGATGAGGCGGTGGGAGAGTACGTGGTCCAGCACACGGCGGAACCAGCGGTAGATTTTCGAGTCGAAAGGGTCCTTGCTCTCAGTGGCGGTGCCGCTGCCCTTGGGGTATTTGAGGGTAAGGTCGCAGTGGACAGGAACATGGGTCAGTGCCAGTACCCAGCTCAGCAGCAGCGAGACGGCCAGGACGATGAAGAGGTCCCGCACGTAGGTTCCGGCCATGTCAGGGGACATGAATATGGGGAAAAACGCCAGTATGGCGATGACCGTAGCTCCCAGCAGCGGCATTGCTGTCTTCTTGCAGATGCTGGTCAGGCACTGTGGTTTGGGAATCCCTCGCTTCATGTCCACGAGGATGCCGTCCACTATCACTATGGCGTTGTCCACCAGGATGCCCATGGCCACGATGAAGGAACCGAGGGAAACCCTCTGGAGGGTGCCGTCCATCATGTCGAGGATGAAGAACGAGCCGAAGACTATCACCACCAGGCTGGTGGCTATGATAACTCCGCTGCGGAATCCCATGGTGAACATCAGTAGAAGTATGACGATGACTATGGATTCTATTAGATTGACGATGAACGTGTTGATGGAGTTGCTCACTATTTCCGGCTGGAAGAACACCTTGTGGAATTCTATGCCGGCGGGGATGGATTCGGCTTTGATTTCCTCCAGTCTCTGCTCCACTTCCTTGCCGATCTTTATGATGTCGGTGCCGGACTCAGCGGAGATAAGCAGGCCGATGGCCGGCTGTCCGTCGTATTTCATCGAGTTGCGGACAGGGGTCTGATAGCCGTAGGAGATGTCGGCCACGTCCGAGAGTTTGAGCTGGTCATCCTCGTGCCCCTGTATTATGAGGTTGCGTATGTCGTCGATGCTTCCGTAGGCATCGCCCATCTCTATCTTCATCCTGCGGTCAGGGGTGTCGAAGTATCCTGAATAGATAATGGAGTTCTGGGAGTTGAGAGTGGTAAGCAGCTCGGTGGGATGCACGCCCAGATTGGCCATACGGTCGGCTTTCATGTCGATGTTTACGCAGCGTGTGCGCTCTCCGTATGTCATGGCCTTTGCCACCCCGTCAATATTGCTGACCTCGCGGCAGATCATATCCGCGTACCGTCCGGCCTCATCGTACCCGTAGCCGTCGAACGTGAGCGCGTAGAACATTCCGTACACGTCTCCGTAGTCATCCAGGACCATGACCTGTGCCGATGCCGGCAGAGTGGCCTTTGCGTCATTGACCTTACGGCGGAGCATGTCCCATTCCTGCTGGGTAGCCCCGTCCGGAGTAGTGGTCTTGAGCGTGACAGTGATGATGGCCATGTCGTCGAATGATTGGGATGTTACCGAGCCTACCTCATTCATCTTGCGGATGGTCTCCTCCAACGGCCGGGTGACCTCCAGTTCCGTCTCGTATGCCGTCGCACCGGGATATACAGCTGCCACTACGGCAACCTTGACCTTGATCTCAGGGTCCTCGAGCTTGCTCATACTGTTGTAGGCGAAGGCTCCGCCCACGACGAGGCAGATGAGCACGGCTACAATCAGAATCTTGTTCTTCAGAGCGTATTCTGCAATATTCATAGCTGACTGAAATTACAGAAGATTACCGACGTTGGTGGCTGATGCCCCGGGAAGAATCCTGACTTTCGCTCCGTCCTTGAGGGAATGCACTCCGGCGGTCACTACGGTCTCGCCGGCTTTGAGTCCGGAGATGATACGGGCATTGCCGTCGCGGTCAATGTCATCGGCCACTACAGCCCGTCTGTCTACTGTCATGCCGTCCGTATCCACTACCCATACGCAGCTGGTCCCCTGATTGTCGAAAAGCGCTGTGGCAGGTATGCTTACCGATGAGTCCTCACCGGAATTGTATTCTATGTATACGGCTGTGCCGATGCCAGGTTGGGGTACAGTCCCGTCAGGAGCCGGTCTGAGGGCGTAACGGGCCGTGAAAAGCTGATTGAGATTGGCCTTTTTGGTTATATCAATCAGGTCCAGCCGGAATGTCATGCCGGGATAAATGTCTACGGTACACCAGCTGCGGACAGTCTTGTCGATGTTGGTGAAGTCGATAGCCGGAATATCCACCTTGACTATGGGTGCTCTGTCACTGATAAGTGTCACGACCGGCATTCCTGCCCCTACAGTCTCTCCGGCCTCAAACAGCACCTGTTGTACGAAACCGTCAAATGGTGCGAGCATCTTCGTGTCGTTGAGGGCATTCTTGTGCGCGTTGTAGAGGGCGGTCATCTGCTCCAGGCCGTACCGTGCCTTGTCGTAATCGTTCTGCGCCGCGCTGCCACGGTCGGCCAGTTCTATGACCCTGCCGGCCTCGGCCTTGGCCTGCTCGTATTTCGCGGTGGTTGCCGCCAGCTGCAGGGCGTAGTCCCTTTCCTCAATCTCCGCCAGGGTATCTCCGGCGCTTACATGTTGCCCCTCGCGGAAATGTACGGCGGCGATAGGCCCTGCCACCCTGAATGACAGGTTGACATCTTTTTCAGGCTGTAGCCTGCCGGGGTAGGATACGGTCCTCGTACTGCCGATGCTTTCAACTGTGGCTGTCCTGACATAGGGGATGCTTTCCTCTTTCCGCCCTTGTTCACCGTTAGTTCCGCAGCCTGCCAAAATGTTTGTTATAGAGGCGGCAGCGACTGTTACCGCAAGTCCTTTGAGTACACGTCTCATCGTATTGTTCAGTTATTTAAACCTTATTTAATAGCCTATTAATGCATAATACGCTACAAGCCGCAAAAACTATGCCCTTAACTTCCTCTGAACTTCCTCGGGGAAAGTGCCGGGAATTCCTGCGAAAACGGTTCACTTTCCCCCGTGGCATGAGACTTCTGGGGAGGTCCAGCAGGGCGTGCTTTTGGAAATGCCTAGTATACAGGTACTTTGAAAAAGAGCATCTGCTGGACCTGGGGTGAAAAGGCGGTTTTGTGGCAAAAAACGGGCAGTCCAGCAAACCTCCAGATTATATGCATCTAACAATCAGTGCAATACGTTTGGGAGATGTGTTGGACATTGTAAAAGTACTAAAGTCTGCCTTTTTGCGAAACGACACTTTCTCCCGCGTGGTGAAAATCCGGCAACGAGAAAAGACTAGCCGCCCTCGGCTCTAGAGGGAGGGACCCGCCGCGAAGCGGTGGGAGGGCCTGGTCTTTTCGACTGCCGGATTTTCATTAGAGTGAGTGCAGTACCGGTTTGGTGGGATTGCGGTTCACTTTCGGCGTGGGATTGAGAAATGCAGCTCGTTTTTCAAGTTGCTAAGAATCATAACGTTGTGAAATGTACTGCATTTTTCAGGCCTTTGCAAGAGAGTGAAAAGTGTACACTGTTTTTGTAATTAATTGGTAATCATGTATTTGTGTAAAGTTTGCAATTCCCGCAGTTCCTTAAAGGACTAAAATGTACGCAATGAAGTAGTCAGAAGCGGATGCCGAGTCCGATGCCGCTCTGCTGGATGCCGATGGACACTTCGGAGACTGAGGCAGGGGTTCCGGGAGCATAGCATTCGGCGGCTTTCTTCAGTCTGGCATTGCCGACGCACAATAACGGAATACTGGTCAGCAGCATGGTTCCTCCTATGATTAGACATGGTATGGAAGTGACAGTCCCGAGAAAATAGGGTACCCAGCTGTCAGCGGTATTGAGTGAGCCGAGGGAAGTGGCAAAGAGTACGATTCCGACAGCTCCGAATCCCCCTCCGATGCTGCTGACAATCACACCGGCCTTGTACAACTTCCGTCCTGAGGAATAGAGCTGGAAACTCTCCTCGTTCATGATGCTGTGGGCTATATCAATATCAATCCTGGAGCCATTTTCCGTGTACAGATGTCCGCCCCTGCGCTCCAGCCGCTGAGGTCTTTCACCGATGTACTGCGCCTGCGCTGCCAGGCACGCAGCCATGACTGTCAGTATTGTAATCATAAGTCGTTTCATAATCGTTCGCGTTATTCGTTGTAGGAATTTTCCAAGATAAAGAGCAGCGTTTGAGTACGGTTCTCATGGTCAATGAGGCTCTGCCAGTAATCAAAGTCCCAGAACCGCTTGTTGAGGAGGTCCTGTTGATTCTCCGGATGCAGTCTGAACAGTGTGTCAAGCTTCATATTCAGAATAACCAATGTGTCAGGCTTATATGGATTTGAAAAGCTGAATTCGAAATCAAAAAACGAAGCACTGCCCATACTGGTATATTGGAATATACAGCCTTTATCGCCAGCTTTGATATGCACATTGTGGATCTCGGTGCTGTCTGACCGTGTAACGATGATGTCCTCATCCAGTTGGTTCTCTATGTACCAGAATCCAGTATAATTCGGGTCGCATGATGGGATGAATAACATTACAGTTGTAAACAGCGCAACGAGAAAATGATAGTATTTCATGGATGAAGGCTTTAAAAATATTGTGTAAAAATATAAAATATTGTGTAAAGATATAATGATTGTCCGCAAGGTAGAGGGGCCTGGTCTTTCGACTGCTGGTCTCCTGGCTTCGGTGTCTGCGAGTGACCTGCCTGATGCTGTTTTGAGAAATGTCTGATAACGAGGCGAATGTAAAACAGTGCGGATGAAAGTAGGGAATAGTTGGAAATAATTAAGAGCGGAATACGTTTAGAAAACAGTCTGTCCTGCTCCATTTTACATATCGCACTGCATCTTAGATGCTTACACAGGTGTACGGATTACTGGCAGTTGACAGTTCCCGCTTGTCCGTAGGTTCCTTTTCGCATATGCTGCTGTCTTACATGATTATGCGGAACAGACTGGGCGGTGCGACAAGGTGGGGGCAAGGCAATATCCTTGTTGTCTGTTGCCGGGTCTCAGTTCGGGATTATTGGGAGATGAAGCGGTAGACAATCTCGCCGGCCTGGCGTTCGGGGGCATCCTGTGAGGCGGTGAAGCGGGAGCGGCCGGCGGCCCTTAGGGCGTAGTCTCTCAGGCACTGGTCAGGCGAGGAGACGGATTCGATAATCTTCGTTCCGACTACGTATCCCTTGCGGTTGACGATGATGCTGACGGAAACATCCCCGCCGCCCATGCACTTGTAGGCCGGTACCGGCAGACTCATGGCCTTGCGGTCGTCCAGGGTGTAGGATATGACTGACGGGCCGGTGTAGGTGTCTCCTTTCTGGTCTTTGTCGTCGTTTCCGGTCACTGTCACGTTCTCACCGTCATCAGATGCTTCTTCCAACTGATGTCTGGTACGGTTCAGGCGCTCCTGCAGCTCTCGTGCATCCCGGTAGATGTCTTCAGGATTATCGAACCTGTCGTCCTTGAGATGCTGGGAGGAGGCGTCCACGGCTACATTGCGGATGCTTTCTGCATTCCCTGATGCGGATGTTCCAAGCATGGCGTCCAGTTCCCGGTCTATCTCATCCTTGACACTTTCCTGCATCTGTCTTCTGGCATCTGCCTGCTCCATTTCTTCCTGGGCAGAGAAATCGATGAGGAAGGAGGTGTCCTTTGAAAGCTGTACGTGGATTGACCAAGATAGAAGGATTATCAGCAGTACAAGATGGAATATGACGGTAAGGTATGCTCCGGCCTTGTCGTCCCGGTCCACTTTCAGATGTCTGCACAGCGGTTTCAATCGGACGGCAAGACCGGACAGATTGACCTTGGGCAGTCGTCTTGTCAGGCCGCGGAGTCGTTCAGCTATGTTTGATATGATGTTCAATGGTGGCTATGAGCATGTCTATGCCGATCTGATTGTGTCCTCCTTGGGGAAGAATGAGGTCGGCGTATCTTTTAGAAGGTTCAATGAACTGCAAGTGCATGGGTTTGAGGGTCTTCTCGTAGCGGTCGATGACTTTGCCGACGTCTCTTCCGCGTTCCAGGGTGTCTCTTGCAATGACTCTGACAAGTCTGTCGTCCGGGTCTGCATCCACGTACACCCGGATGTCAAGCATTTTCCTGAGCTCAGGATCCGTGAATATGAGTATCCCTTCCACGATAATGATGTGTGCAGGGTATACGGTCACAGTCCTGGAATCCCTCGTACAGGTAAGGTACGAGTATACTGGCTGCTCTACGGCGTGTCCGTGCTGCAGTTCTGAAAGTTGCTGCCGGAGCAGGCCGAAATCGATGGAGTCCGGGTGATCGAAGTTCAGTTTCTGTCTTTCTTCCAAGGGAATACCGCTGTTGTCCCTGTAGTATGAGTCCTGAGGGACAACAACGACTTCTCCTTCCTTGAAATGCTCGGTTAGTCTGCGGACGACCGTGGTCTTTCCGGAGCCGGTACCTCCGGCTATTCCGATAGTCAGCATACCGGCAGATTAGAATTCAGCTGACTTGGGTGTTCTCGGGAACGGGATGACATCCCGGATATTGCTCATTCCGGTCACGAAGAGCAGCAGTCTCTCGAAGCCAAGTCCGAATCCGCTGTGGGGAGCGGTGCCGAATCTCCGTGTGTCGATGTACCACCACAGACAGCTGGTGTCCATGTGCAGCTCGTCGATACGTTTCATCAGTTTTTCAAGTGACTCTTCTCTCTGTGATCCGCCGATGATCTCACCGATCTTGGGGAAGAGCACGTCCATGCCCCTGACGGTCTTTCCGTCATCATTCTGCTTCATGTAGAATGCCTTGATGTCCTTTGGATAGTCCGTCAGGATTACGGGCTTGCCGAAATGCTGCTCCACGAGGTATCTTTCATGCTCGCTCTGTAGATCTACTCCCCATGAGACAGGATACTCGAATTTTGCTCCGGATTTGACAAGTATATCAATGGCATCCGTGTATGTCATGCGTACGAAGTCAGTGTTGACCACACTCTTGAGTCTTTCGATGAGACTGTTGTCGATCATGCTGTTCAGGAAGATAAGGTCGTCCATGCAGTTGTCGAGGGCATAGCGCACGAGGTATTTGATGAAGTCCTCTGCAATGTCCATGTTCTCGTCAATCTCCACGAAAGCCATTTCCGGCTCGATCATCCAGAATTCCGCAAGGTGTCTCGGGGTGTTGGAGTTTTCGGCCCGGAATGTGGGACCGAAGGTGTAGATGTTACCTATGGCCATGGCACCGAGCTCTCCTTCAAGCTGTCCGCTGACGGTCAGGTTGGTATGCCTGCCGAAAAAATCCTGTGAGAAATCCACTTTGCCGTCCTCCCTGCGCGGAGGATTGTCGATGTCAAGGGTCGTTACCTGGAACATGGCACCGGCACCTTCTGCGTCAGATGCTGTGATAATAGGAGTGTGGAGGTAGTAGAAGCCTCTGTCGTTGAAATACTTGTGGATAGCGAAAGCCATTGCGTGACGGATTCTGAGTACGGCTCCGAATGTGTTTGTCCTTGGGCGCAGATGGGCGATTTCACGCAGGAACTCCATGCTGTGTCCCTTTTTCTGCAGAGGGTATTTCTCCGGGTCAGCAGTGCCGTACAGCTGTATTTTCTCAGCCTGGATCTCGACTTTCTGTCCGCTTCCGATGGATTCCACCAGTTTTCCGGTAACGGCTATGCTTGAGCCGGTTGTTATGTCCTTGAAGTCCCCGTCCGGTGTGAAATTGTTGAAGTCACATACAATCTGTATATTGTGAATAGTAGATCCGTCATTAAGGGCGATGAATGCTATGTTCTTGTTGCCTCTTTTAGTCCTTACCCACCCTTTGGCAAGCACTTCCTTGCCAGGGGTCTCTTTCAAGAGCTCGGATACTCTCTGTCTTATCAGTGTCATGGTATATTATAAGTTTAAAAATCTATATTCATTGCTTCGCAGATCCTGGCCGGAATCTCGGTATTGTCCATTCTTCCGGAGAAAAGCATGCTTCCGGCCCCTATGGCGAAAACAGGTACGTTCGTTCCGGAGTGGTCTTTTGTTGTCCAGCCGAGATGTGCCTCGTGGGAAGTCCCGTCCATCTCATCTTTTTCCTCGCCGGAGACCTTGTCCTTTGAACAGCTGATGCCGTCCAGCTTGTCGAAATAGACATTGTAGCCTTCCTCCCAGCTCATTGTCAGTCCGCCGGTTTCGTGGTCGGCGGTCACTACAATGAGAGTTTCATCGGGGTGCTCGTTGTAGAACCTGACTGCTTCCGCCACAGCATCGGAAAGACTTATAGTCTCAAGTATGGCTGTCTTGGTATCGTTGGCGTGGCTGGCCCAGTCAATCTTGCCGCCTTCGGACATGATGAAGAAACCGTTCCCGTCCTCGGTGTATAGGAAATCGATGCATGCCTTTACAAGATCCGCCTGTGTCATGTCGCCGTCCGTCTTGTCTATGGCGTACGGCAGTTCAGTCGCATCCCTTCCGTTTTCCTGCAGCAGGAATATCTTTTCAGCGTCATCCTTCACCTCATGGAACGCGCTCATTCCTTCAGCAATGGTGTAGCCGCTGTCTTCGATGGCATCGTATACGGGCAGCAGGGTACCGTCCTTTCCGGTGTTCTCTATAAGGCCTCCTCCGGCGAATATCTCAAAGCCGGCAGACGGTATTTCGGAAGCTATGTCGTAGTAGTTTCCCCTGTCGACATTGTGTCCGTAGAATGCTGCCGGAGTGGCATGGTTCAGTCCGACCGTAGAGGATATGCCTACTTTATATCCTGCGTCATGTATCTTGTATGCTATGCTCCTGAGTTGCGTAAGTGAATCAGGAGCTATACCGAGCATGCCGTTGTTGGTCTTGCTGCCGGTGGCAAGTGCCGTACCCGCTGCGGCCGAGTCCGTGATGAGGTTCGATTCAGAATGAGTGACGGCGCAGCCCAGTACGGGAAAGAGCGAAAAGGAAAGGGGACGGCTGCCGGAAATACCTTGTGTATGGCCGTTGTAGTATTCGGCAATGGAGACGTGGGTAAATCCCATGCCGTCACCTATGAAGTAAAAAACATATTTGGCTTTCTGGTTACTGGCTGCGGCAGCCAGCATTGTCAGCATGACCAGTAATATTGCGGTCGATAATCTTTTCATGCCTGCTTGTGAAAATTTATGTCCATTATTTAAAAATGGGTGTCCCACTATGCATGAGGCACCCATTTCAATCGGTCAGCGGGACTGTTTAGTTTACGTTCTGAACAGTCTTTCTGGCTGCGTACATTATCTTCAGCGCGGAACAGCGGCGCAGTTCCTGCTTAACGTCTGTCACGATACCCATCCTGGTGCCCTCGTCTATTTTAAGGGATACAGTCATGAGCTCACGGTCAACTTCGTCCAGAGACTCGCGCTCTGCGGCGATGAAGTCACGTATGTCAGTGATGTTTCTGAATGAGTCGTTGAGCTGGATACGGGAGTCCGTTCCGAATTCGGCCTGATACTGAAGGGAAGGTGCACCGATGAAGATATAACAAGCCAGGTCTTTTCTCTCAAGTTTGACCACTTCTGATGCTTCCGGCAGCTTGACGTTGACCATTCGGTCAGTCTGACGCATGCTGGTGGACACCATGAAGAACATGAGAATCATGAACACGATATCGGGGAGCGATGCCGTATTGATGCCAGGAGTGCCTTTGTCGCCTTTTTTTAGGAATTTAGCCATTTTTTTCCTCCTATTGTTTTGTTACATCCACCGGTTCTGCCTCGGAGATTTTGTTGGGGATAGCATCCTGAACGATCTCCTGCTTGTCTGCGCTGAGTTCGTCATAGGTTTCCCCGAAGTGGGCCATTGAGAAGTCATTTCTGACCTTGTTGATGGCTCTCACCAGAATGTTCTGGACCTCGACATATTTGCTATAGCTGCTCTGCCGGTCATTCTGCAGGGATATCACACCTTCTGAGACCGGATATTCCCCGAAGCCCTCAATGTTCTTGACTGTCTTGGAAGGCAGGTCAGAACGGTCATTTGGGTTGGTCAGGAACTCGATAACGATCTCTTCAAGCTGTGCATCCGAAAGAATAACCTTGCCGCCGGCCATTACACCGTTCCTGGAGTTGATCTTCACATCGAGCATGTTACGACGGTTTACTTTCAGGTCTTCTACCTGTGCGCCTTCGGGAGGCATGGGCGGAAGACGGCGGGAAAGTCCGGTTTCGGGGTCCATCGTACTCACCATCAGGAAGAAAATCAACATAAGGAACGATATGTCTGCCATCGAACCTCCGTTTATTTCAGGTGTTTTCTTAGATGCCATAATTAATTAACCTTTGTGTATAAGATTTCTTACACTGCCCCATACGAGGGCGAGTATAGCGATTACGACCAGCGCATAGCTCAGGTTGAGCAGCGTATCGGTCATCTTCAGTGTCGCGTGAGTAGGCTGTACTGCCATGTTTACGGTAATTGGATCACCGCTGGCGAACAGGAAGGACAGTCCGATAAGCACTACGGCGATCAGGACTGTGATGCCTGTCTTTCTGAGGGATTTCCTGTTCCCTGCCATGTTGACGAGAGACATGACCACTACAAGGACAAGGGCTGCTACCACCAGCACATACGCCCAGTAAAGGAGTATGTCAAGCAATCCGGTGGTGGACAGAGCCTCTGACAGGTTGTTTACGGTGTACATTCCAGTCTTGCCATTGTAGATGAAGAATGCTACCAGACCTATCAGGGAAATGACCAGCAGACAGATTTCTAATATTTTAGTGAATTTTTTATTCATGACGGTTGATTACTTGTTCTGATATTTTACGATCATGTCTACGAGAGCGATGGAAGCGTCTTCCATTGAAAGGACGATGGAGTCTACTTTCGAAATCAGGTAGTTGTAAAGTATCTGAAGAATGATGGCCACGATAAGACCGCCGACGGTGGTGATCAGGGCGACTTTCATACCTCCTGCAACGAGGGTCGGGCTGATGTCACCTGCTCTCTGGATCTCATCGAATGCCTGAATCATACCGATCACAGTTCCCATGAATCCCAACATAGGAGCGACAGCGATGAAGAGGGTAATCCATGAAAGACCTCCTTCGAGCTGGCCCATCTGGACGGAACCGTATGATGTGATGGATTTCTCGACTTCCTCGACACCCTTGTCATATCTGAGCAGACCCTGATAGAAAATGGATGCCACAGGTCCGCGGGTATTGCGGCATACGTCCTTGGCAGCCTCTACACCACCGTTGTTGAGGGCGTCCTCTACTTTCTTGAGGAGTTTCTCGGTATTGGTGCTGGCGAGGTTGAGGTAAATAATTCTTTCAATGGCAACTGCGAGACCGAATACGAGGCAGGCGATAATCGTAGCCATGAACCCTGCGCCACCCTCGATGAACAGTCTCTTGATTTCCTGATGCATAGGTGCCTCAGCGGGTGCTTCTTCCACTGTGGCCTCATCCATAGGCTCAAAGGCTACCATTTCGGACGAGTCTGTGGTAGCGAGGGAATCTCCCTCCTGAGCAAATGCGTATTGAGCAGTGAAAGTCATAAGACCCATAACTGCCAAAAACATGAAGATTTTTTTCATACAATTTTTGATTAGTTATTAAACAAATTTTAAAATGAGTTATGCGGAGAGGGCGGGATTCGAACCCGCGAAGCCCTTTTGGAGCTTACGCACTTTCCAGGCGCGCGCCTTCGACCACTCGGCCACCTCTCCTGTTAAAAATTACGGCCAAAATTAGGAATTATTTTCATACAATCTACAATTCTGTGAGTTCTCCGCGAAGATTTTTTTCAAGAAATTTTTTAACGCACTTATTGTCAGAATATTGGCCTAATAAAAAAAACAATTTCGCAACGGCTGCTTCGGTCGTGCAGTCGCTGCCCCCGGTAACTCCGGCATTCTTGAGTGCCTTGCCTGTGGAATATGTGTCCATATCCACCCGGCCAGCCTGGCATTGGGTGATGTTGAGGACGATCAGCCCCCTGTCAACGGCTTCTCTTATGCAGTCTGTGAACCATCTGCCTGACGGGGCGTTCCCGGAACCGTAGGTTTCAAGGATTATTGCCCGTATGCCTTGCGTCATTACCAGTGATTCCAGAATTCTGCGGCTCATGCCGGGGAATATCTTTATGATCAGAACGGACGGATCGAGAGAGTATGCGGCCTTCAGCGGTTTCCCCCATGTGTCGGGATATCTGATGAATGATGTGTTGAACTTGAGGTGTATGCCGGCTTCCGCAAGGACAGGGTAGTTGGCCGAGCGGAAGGCCCTGAAGTTCTCTGCTGTGTATTTGGTGGTCCTGTTACCTCTGTACAGCTGGCTTTCGAAATATATGCAGACTTCAGGCACCATGGGGTGACCGTTTTTGTCCTTTGATGCGGCGATCTCGATGGAGGATATGAGATTCTCCTTGCCGTCAGTGCGGAGCATGCCTATAGGCAACTGGCTTCCCGTGAATATTACCGGTTTCTCGATGTCTTCAAGCATGAAGCTGAGGGCGGATGCGGAAAACGACATCGTATCTGTTCCGTGCAGTATTACGAAGCCGTCGTAGTTGTCGTAATTGTCCTCGATCAGTCTTGTGAGTTTTTTCCAGAACTCGATGTCCACGTCCGAGGAGTCGATTATGGGATCGAACGAGTATGTGTCGATACGGTATCCGAACTTCCTGAGCTCGGGTACTTCCTCCAGTATCTGGGAGAAGTCGAACGGTCTGAGGTCGAAAGAGACCGGATCCTGTTTCATTCCGATGGTTCCTCCTGTGTATACCAGCAGTATGGATGTATTGTCTTGCATATATCGTTATTTCAGGTTGAACAATTCTTTTGCTGTGGCTGAGGTCATGCTGTCGACTTCGGCGATGCCGATTCCCTTTATGGAGGCTGTCTTCTCCGCAATATACCGGAGATAGGCCGGCTCGTTCCGTTTCCCTCTGAACGGCACAGGGGTGAGCCACGGAGAGTCGGTCTCGAGCACGATGTCCCCGAGCGGTATATTCTTTAGGGTCGCGGCTACGCCGGCGTTCTTGTATGTGACTACTCCGCCGATGCCGATTTTGAAGTCTCCGTAGCTCTTTATGCGTCTGTAGGTCTCGATGCTGCCTGAGAATGCGTGCATCACCCCGCGCATGACAATCCCTTTCATGGCCAGGCTGTCGAGTATGCTGAACAGGGTGTCATGGGCCTCCCTGACATGGATTATTACGGGCAGTCCGGCCTCGGACGCCCATCTCATCTGTATCTTGAAAACCTCTTCCTGCTCCTTGATGTATGCGTCGGACCAATGTCTGTCAAGTCCTATTTCTCCGACAGCGGACCAGCCTCCTTCGGAGAGCCTTTCCTCTACGAAATCCAGCTCGCGCTTCCATCCGGCGTCCACTGATGTAGGGTGAAGTCCGGTCGCGACGCTTATCGTGTCAGGATACATGGATGCGCATTCCATCATCCGGAAATGTACGGAAGAGTCGATGCCTGGGAATATGAGATGATCGACACCGGCCTCCACGGCTCTTTGGACGGTTTCATGGAAGTCTCCGTTGAATGCCTCGTCGTAGATATGCGTATGTGTGTCTGTCATTTTAGCTTCAAGCAGTAGTTCCCGTATATGTCGGTCCCGACAATACCGTCCAGTTCCAGCTCCGTAAGTTCCGGCAGTATCTCGGCCGGTCTGCCGCCGGTTTTCTCTATCAGTGTGTCGCGGTCGACTGCGGTTTCAGCGGCTAAAGCTAATAAAATATTCCGTTTGATGTAGCCGCAGTTGTCGAAGATTTTTTGTAGTCTGATGTTAAAATCTTCTGATTCAATGTCTTCCCAGTTCATAATCTTGGTCGTGTCGGACGGGGAGGAGATTATGGCTGCCGTGTTGTCGCGTATCAGGATGTTGCATCCCTCGGAGTATTTGTCGGTCATCCTGCCTGGAACGGCAAGGACTTCCCTTGAATACGACTGCGCGAGTCTGGCAGTTGTCATTCCGCCTCCCTTTGCAGCGGATTCCACGAGTATGACGGCGTCTGACATACCTGCTATTATCCGGTTCCTTCTCAGGAAAGTCACCGGGTGCGGTGTGGATCCTTTCGGAAAGTCTGTCACAAGTCCGCCTTGTCCTGTAATCCTGACAGCATGTCCCCTGTGCGCTGCCGGATATATGGAATCCAGTCCGGTGGGAAGCACTGCGATGGTCTGCATGGAGCATTCCATTGCGGTAAGGTGTGCGCAGATGTCTATGCCGTAGGCCAGCCCACTTATGATTACCGGCTTTTCACGGAGTGAAGACAGATGCTCGATGATTTTACGGCACTGGGTCAGTCCGTACTGGGAGGCTTTTCTTGTCCCGACTATCGCGACGGCTCTCGCAGGATTGAGGTCCGTTTCTTTCTGTCCTTTCATGAAAAGTACTGCCGGCGCGTCCGGGCATTCTCTCAGTCTTGCCGGATACTCTCTGTCCTTTATATATATTATGCGGATTCCATGTGCACGGGCCCATTCCACTTCTTTTTCGGCCATGCACAGGTAGTCCTTGTCCAGGATGGCGTCCACGTATCCGCCGAACCCGACAATGCGTCCAAGTTCGGTCCGCGACAAAGAGAATATTTCACTCGGAGCAGGGAATTTCTCTGTCAGCGTCTTGGCGCAGCGGCTGTTGAAATTGAATATTCTGTTAAGTGCGCACGCATAAACCGTCTCGTCGTATTCCATGGCGGCGAATTTAGCTGCAGTAGCGGAGAGGCTGCGTGAAATAAAAAAACGGGTGAGAAAATACCCGTTTTTCAAAAAAAATCAGAATTTAAAATCGTCTCCGTATTTTTCAAGATAGTAGGTGGAATCAGCCTTGTCGAAAGTGTCTATGGCAAAAACATCATCTTCCATGCTTCTCCCGTTCATGATACGGTGCTGCTCGAGTACATCAGTCCTGTTCCGTATGGTGTCTACCGTAGCGATGCTTATGCCTGCAGTCAGTATTATGACAGCTGCCGCTTTTGCCCATCCTGTACGCAATATTCTGAACAGGACCTCTTTCCCGCTCTCCTTTTGCCTGTCTTCCTGAAAACCTTTGCGGAGGCTCCGCATGGCCTTGAGGATAGCGGAACATTCGGGACATACGCGAAGATGCTCCTGAACCTTTGTCTCCTCTTCCGGACTCAGCATGTTCAGAAAGTACTTGGATAAGGTATCTATGTCTATGTGTCCTTTCATTTGTACTGTTCCATTATCTTCCTGAATCTGTCCAGCAGATTCTTTTTAAGTCTTTTCATCTCCTGACGCAGTCTGGCGCATTCTTTTGCGCTCTCTTTCGGGCTCATGACTCCGTAGTGCCTTACGATGATCTCTTCGTATGAGAGTCCGTCTACATAGTGCTCGAACAGTCGTCCGACTTTGTCCTCGAAGCCTTTTACGAGTGGTTCGTGCAGGGGATGCTCCTTATTATATAATATAACGATGAAATATCCTTGAACCGACTCTTTGTCCGAGTAGTCAATATAAGTGCTCAGCCTGTCGATTTGTGACGGGAAATTTTCAGGAACTGTCTCCGGCCTGTCGAAATACTTGTCTTCCGCCCCGTCCTGCTGCAGCCTGTAGCTGATGCTGTCCACATCGACCGGGGTTCGGGCCTTGGATCTCGCGATTTCCTTGTTCTTGTTCTTCAGTACTCCGATGGAGTAGGAGAGTACGGCCTTGGAGTCCACAGGTTCCTTGAGCCTGTGCTCCACTACTGCCCTGTTGACGGATATGCATGTCTCGCTCCAGATATCGTGGGTGTTGTTGTTTCCGGATATTCCGGACATCTGGTAGCAGAAGGCGGCTGTGATGGGTTTCAGCTTTTTGTAGAATTTTCCCCAGTAGAAATTGTCGTTGTCTCTAAGGTAGCCGATAATCCTTGATTCCTCTACGGGAAAGTTGCTTTCGGCAAGATTCCTGCTGTAGTTTTCCAGTTCTGACGTGTTTCCGAATGGAGGCAGTGCTGAGAAACTGAGAGTGTATATTTCCTGAAAAACTGTCTGGGAAAGAGCGAATGAGACTGTGTCCGAATCGGGGGCGAGGTGGTTGTCCACTTCTGTTCTCCCGTAGGTTTCGAACATCCGGTCTGCGTGACGGCGTATCAGGGACTTCACCGTCGTCTCGAACTCCGGGTTGTCGATGTTCTCCCGGCAGAATATACTGAATCCCCTGAGTCTGTAGTACTCCTTCAGGCACCTGTGTTTCCATTCTCCATATGTCTCACCTTCCGCTGGCGGAAACCGGTGGGATATCAGCAGGGCTTCTTTCCTGATATCCTGAAAGAAGCCGATTTTCTGCAGACGGAATCTCTCGTCCTCCTTGGTGAGAATTTCAATGGAGTCTTTTTCTATATTGCTCTCCATCGGGCTCTATTGAATGCCTCGGACTTTTTTCTCCCACTTCCAGGCGGATCTCAGCACGTCGTCTATTGGGGTGTCTGCCTTCCATCCAAGCACTTTGTTCGCCTTTGACGGATCGGCCCATACCTTTATTATATCACCTTCCCTGCGAGGAGCGTAGCTGTAGGGTACCTTTACGCCCGTGGCGTTCATGAAGTGGTTGACAAGCTGGAGTACGGACAAGCCAGTACCTGTTCCGAGATTGAATATGGCGTATCTCTCTTTGTCGTTGTCGCTGTTGTCCAGCATGCGGTCTACAGCGGCCACGTGGGCTTTCGCCAGGTCGCATACGTAGATGTAGTCCCTGATGCATGTTCCGTCCGGGGTAGGGTAGTCATTGCCGAAGATCTTCAGTTCCTTGCGTATGCCTGCCGCAGTCTGGGTGATGTAGGGCACCAGATTCTGGGGAACTCCCAGAGGCATCTCTCCTATGAGTGCGGAAGGATGGGCCCCTATGGGGTTGAAATATCTCAGGGCTGTGACCTTGAGGGAAGTATAAGCCTTTACGCAGTCCTGCAGAATGTCCTCGCACATCTGTTTGGTACGGCCGTAAGGGGAAGTGGCCGGCTTGACGGGAGCGTTTTCGCTTATGGGCAGATTTTCCGGATCAGGCTCTCCGTATACTGTGCAGGATGAGGAGAATACTATCCCTCTGTCCTTGCCGTCGCGTATGGACAGTTCTATGAGGTTGAGCAGGGACTGCAGGTTGTTCTCAAAATACCTGAGCGGCTGCACTACACTTTCGCCTACGGCCTTGTGTGCGGCGAAGTGTATGGATGCCGTGATGTCCGGATATTCCTCGAATACTTTTGCGAACTGCTCCTTGTCGCTGCAGTCTGTCTTTATGAACGGGAGTTTTCTGCCTGTTACTGCCTCAATGCCCTTGAGCATTTCGGGAGAGGAATTGGAAAAATTGTCTACTCCAACGACATCGTATCCTGAGTTGACGAGTTCAACGACAGTGTGTGAGCCGATATATCCGGCGGCTCCTGTGACAAGTACCCTACCTTTGTCCATTTTATTGAAATTTTATCTGCAAATATACTCAAATTTTCTAATTTTGTCGTTATTTTAAATACAGTCATTATGTTAGGAATAGCATCGGATCATGCCGGCTTCGAAATGAAGGAGGGGCTGAAGAAATATCTGTCTGAACTTGGTTATGATGTAAAGGATTTCGGGACGTATTCTCCCGAGAGCATGGATTATCCGGACGTGGCTCATCCTTTGGCAGAAAGCGTCGAGAAGGGGGAGGTCGAGTACGGTATCGCGTTGTGCGGCTCTGGAAACGGAATAAGCATGACTTTGAACAAGCATCAGGGAATCAGGGCTGCATTGTGCTGGAATGAGGAGCTGGCTGCCTTGGCCCGCCGTCACAATGACGCCAATGTCCTTTCTCTGCCTGCCCGTTTCATATCGCTGGACCTTGCTGAAAAGATAGTCAAGACTTTTATGGAGTCCTCGTTTGAGGGAGGAAGGCATCTCAGAAGGATACAGAAGATACCTTGCGCACCGGCAGTACGGTAGTTGCGATGGCAGGGTATGTTGTCATAGACAAAAGGACACCGGCCGGTGTCTCTTTGTCACCGGAACAGTATCCGGACGGATATGTGGTTGTGCTGGACAAGCCATACGGCTGGACTTCTGCCGATGCCGTACGTAAGATAAAGTTCGGACTGTGCAGACGCTACCGGACTGGGAAGGTGAAAGTGGGCCATGCCGGGACGCTGGACCCTCTCGCTACCGGAGTCCTTGCCGTATGTGTAGGTAAGGCTACGAAAAGTTCCGAGGCGCTTCAGGCCGGTAACAAGGAGTATCTTGCGGAGATTACTTTCGGGGCGACGACGCCGTCCTTCGACAAGGAGACGGAGGTGGATGCCGTGTTTCCATATGGGCACATAACGGTCGGGGACATAGCCGTGGCTCTGGACGGAATGGTGGGTGAGCAGTTGCAGCTGCCGCCGGTCTATTCTGCGAAATACGTGGATGGAGTAAGGGCATACGAGAAGGCACGGCAGGGAGAGTCTGTAGATTTGAAAGCATCACGTATAGAAATTTACGGAACAGAAATTGTAGAGTACAGTCCTCCTGTGCTCAAGGTTGTTGTCAGGTGCGGAAAGGGGACGTATGTCCGGGCTTTCGCAAGGGATTTGGGAGTGGCCCTCGGGAGTGGGGCTCATCTTTCAGGGCTGGTAAGGACGGCCTCAGGTGGTTTTTTGTTGGAAAACGCACTTTCAATACCTGAGTTTGAAACTTTTTTATCAGAAAATTCGTAATACTATATATGAAGCTTTCACAATTTAGTTTTGACCTGGATTTCAGGAAAGACATCGCTCCGTATCCGGCGGAGTACAGAGACGAGTCGAGAATGCTTGTCCTTCACCGTTCTACAGGTGACATCGAGCACAGGATATTCAAGGATATCATAAATTACTGCGACGAAGGGGATGTTTTTGTGTTTAACGACACAAAGGTGTTTCCTGCCAGACTTAAGGGCAACAAGGAAAAGACAGGAGCCGAGATCGTGGTGTTTCTGCTCAGGGAACTCAACCGTGACCAGAGACTGTGGGACGTGCTTGTGGATCCGGCCCGCAAGATAAGGATTGGCAACAAGCTGTATTTCGGCGAGAATGACTCTCTTGTAGCGGAAGTCATAGACAACACCACATCCAGAGGCAGGACTTTGCGTTTTCTGTTTGACGGCTCCTATGACGAGTTCAAGTCGACCTTGTACTCCATGGGGGAGATACCTGTACCGGAGTATGTCTATGTGGCCAGACAGGCCAAGAGGGAAAGGGACGGACTGGCCCCTGTGCGTCCTGCCGGCCCGTACATCTACTCGGAGCCTTTCGATACGGACCGTTTCCAGACTATATATGCCAGGAACGAGGGAGCGGTGGCGTCTCCGGCGGCAGGTCTGCACTTCAGCCGTGAGGTGTTCAAGAGGATGGAGATAAAGGGGGTGGACGTACGTTTCATAACCCTTCACATGGGTCTCGGGCATTTCCGGAATGTGGATGTGGAGGATCTCTCAAAGCATAAGATTGACTCCGAGAGGGTGATTATACCGGAGGAGACTGCAGATGCGGTGAATGCTGCAAAGAACTCCGGTCACAAGATATTCGCCGTAGGCGCCACTGTCGTAAGGGCGATCGAGACTCCGGTTACCACAACCATGCAGCTCAAGCCTTTCGATGGCTGGACCAACAAGTTCATATTCCCTCCTTACAGTTTTTCCATACCTGATGCGGTCATAACCAACCTGCATCTTCCCAACTCCACAATGCTGATGTCAGCGGCTTCATTCGGTGGTTACGACAATGTGATGAGGGCCTATAGAGTCGCACTGAAAGAAGGGTACCAGTTCGGCATGTATGGAGATGCGATGCTGATAATAGACTGATTGCCTGTTACATCTTTTTCTTGAGTCTCTCTCTTCTGGCAAGGGCAGTCTCGTTCTGCAGTTCGGATATGCTGCATTCCGGCTCGTAGAAGAATATGTGCTCTGTGTCCAGTTCGCGCAGGCACTCGTCTATGTTGTCAGTGGTGCCTGCCGAGAGGGTGATGACGTTGCTGTCGCTGGACGTATCGTCAAGCTCTATGGTCACACCGTCTTCTGCCGGCAGGCTGGCTTTTGACGGTGGCGTGTTGTTGATCTTGAACCCGGTTGCAAGTACGGTGACACAGATTTCTCCGTCTTCCAGCCTGTTGTCTATGGCCAGGCCTTTCTTTTTCATCGTCACGCCGTTTCCGGTGTAGTCCCTGATATAGTCGTTTATGACTGTAATCTCCGACATCTTAAGAGATGTGTTGCGGCTGTATGTTATGTTCACCAGGACTTTCTTGGCCGTTTTCAGATCAAAGTCCTTCAGCAGAGGCGAGCTGAATGCCTGCTCTACGGCTGTTACGGCTCTGTTGTCGCCTGATGCCAGTCCGGTTCCTACAAGAGCCATTCCGCTGTTGCGCATGACGGTCTTGACATCCTGCAGGTCCACGTTCATGTATCCGGGCTTGGTGATCAGTTCGGAAATGCCTCTTACGGCCGTGTCCAGTACATTGTCCGCCTTTTCCAGTGCTGACGCCACGTCCATGTCACCGAAGATGTCGTACATTTTCTGGTTGTCGACAATGATGATGGAGTCGGTGTACTTGCGGATTTCCTCAATTCCGTCGTAGGCTCTCTGCATGAAACCGACCTCGTCGTGTTCCGGATAAGTCATCACTGCGATAGTCAGCAGACCTGCTTCATGCGCGATCTGGGCGATGACAGGTGCCGCACCGGTACCTGTTCCGCCTCCCATGCCGGCTGTGATGAATACGACTTCGATGTTGGGGCCAATCGCCTTTCTCAACTCGTCTATGGACTCGAGAGCGGCGCTTCTTCCAACGTCAGGATTCATGCCGGCTCCGTTGCCTTTCGTGAGAGAGGTCCCGAGTACTATCTTCTCCGGAACAGGAGACATGTCAAGTGCGTTTTTGTCAGTATTGCAGACGAGGAATTCCACATTCTGTATGCCTTCATTGTAAAGGCGGGTCACTGCGTTGCATCCGCCGCCGCCTACGCCGATGATCTTTATGTTTGCGCGGTTCTCGGTCAGTCCGTCAGGTATGATAAGTGTGTCTGTCATGTCGTGAATGATTGGAATTATGCTAAGCGTCATTGTCGTTGTCGGAGATGGGGAACAGGTCTTTGATCAGTCCCTTTATGCCTCTTCTGTCCTTGGATGGCTTCTGCTGCGCCCTGACGTTTTTCTGACTGTTGTCGGGCTGCTGCATTACGGGGCCGGTCTCCTCCTCTGTGAACAGAGTATCCTTAAATGGTGTGCTTTCCTGGGTGGAAGGCTCTGGGGCGTTGTCGTTTTTTCCTGCGGTATCCGCGGACAGGCTGCCAGGCATGCTTTCCTGAAGGCGCATGCCTTCCAGAAGCAGTCCGGTTACCGTGGACGCCTGCGGCCTGAATACTTTCTCAACGGATGTCCCTAAGACAGTGTGGCTGTCAGGCAGGCTTATTCTGACGTCCATTTTCAGTATGTTTTTCGCAAGAAGCTGGATAAGGTTCAGATAGCTGCTGCCTCCTGTCAGTACGACTTTGCCGAGAAGTTTGCCTCTGTACCCGGATATTTCCATGATGTGCCTTACGGTCGCCAGAATCTCGCAGACACGGGCCTCGATGGCGGAACTGAGCAGCCTGGAGGAAACTTCCTTGACGGTCATGCCGTTGTTTGTCTTGATTATCAGTCTGCTCTCAGGTGCAAACTCGCTTATGCACATTCCGCACTGGATCTTGAGTTGCTCTGCACTCCTCATGGCTATTCCGCATGTCTGGTTGATGTCCTCGGTTATCGAATCTCCTCCGAAAGGTATCACCGTAGCGTAGCGCACGATGTTCTTGTAGTATATCAGTACGTCTGTTGTGCCGGCGCCTATGTCCACAAGAATGCTTCCGAGCTCTTTCTCGTCCTCTGTGAGCAGGGCTTCCGCTGAGGCGGTAGGGGTGAATATCATGCCGTTCGCATGAAGTCCGAGCAGGTTGAGCACGTCCTTGCAGTGTTTTACGGCCTGCGAGTTGTTGGTGAAGAGTCTGTATTCGCCTTCAAGGATCTTCCCGTCCATACCGACCGGATCGGTCTCGCCCATGTGTACGTCCACGTTGTAGCACTGCGGCACTACGAGTATGACCTCTTTCTGCGGGCCGGCATCGTACCGGTACATTTCTTTCAGCATGGAATCTGTCTCCTCTTCCGATATGGGTTCGTCGGGATCCGGCCTTTCCCTCCTGAGGTGTTCGGGAAGACAGCGTATGTTCTGGCCGGAGATGTTGACGTACACATCCTTTATGGAATATCCTCCGACAATGCTTTCGTTCATTATCTGCTCCTTTACTTCCCTGAGGGCAGGCTCTATGCTCTTTGCGGCCTTCAGGGGATTACGGATCTCTCCGTACTTTACTCCGTCAGACGGTTTCTCACTGTAGCCGATGACTCTTATTCTTCCGGACGTGATTTCCCCGACTGCCACCGCCACTTTTGATGTGCCGATGTCTATGGCCGTTATAAGTCTGTTATTCATATGTTGTTATCAATTTTTGTTTCTTTCATGTCCCTTTTGGAGCATACTATCTGGTCAGTGAATTTCAGGTTGACCTCCGAATATCGTTCCCATCCGTAGACAGGAACGATGCCTGTGTAGTATGCTTTAAGTTTTGCAAATTTACAATCAATATCGTCAATCGGTCCAAAAATTATCTTCTGATCCCCGACTACATTGTAGAAGACAAGGTCGCCGTTGTCCTCGACATAGATCTGCTGTATCTGCGAACTCCATACCGGATGCCTGTCTATGTATTCGGCGAGCATGATGATGTCCTGTACCCATTTGCGCTCCTGATCCTCGGGAGTGCCTCTGTATCCCTCTTCCAGTTTCACCGGGACATGTCCTGAGACTACGGGGACATAGGAGGTGAACGTGTTGATCCACGGGAAGATGTATCCTGTGTCATCAATGTAGAAGGCTCCGTGGCTGCTCTGGACACGTATAAGCGGCCTGCGCTGGGTGATGTCCACTGTCAGGAGTCCGTTGCGGTTCAGGGATACCTCGCTCCGCTTTATTGCGCTCCTGTTCTCGAGCAGGGTCTCTATGTCATTGAGACTGACCTTGTCCCTGAGCATGCCTATGGGGTTCAGCCCGGAGGAGGTGATGATGTCCCTGATGTCCTCCTCGGACACGAACCTGTTCGCCGCACTGTCCAGTATGCGCACGGAGATACCCGTGCATACTTCTTTTTCCCGGCCTCGCCCGGAAAGTGTACGGGCTGCCGCGAAGTAGAGGCAGAATACAGCGAAGGCCGTAAGAACCAGGATATATGTGACTGTTTTTCTAAGCATATTTGTCTCTCAGCAGGTTCTCTATTGGAGTGACGAGTCTGTCAATGTCACCGGCTCCGAATGTCACTACGATGTCAGTCTCCCGTCTGCGCAGTTCCTCTGTCAGTTCCTGTCTGTCCAGAAGAGTCTTGTCTTTCAATGTGACAAGATCCAGTATCATCTGCGAGGACACTCCTGGCAGCGGTTTCTCCCTTGCCGGATATATTGGCAGCAGTATCAATGAGTCGAGCATGCTCAGACTGGCTGCAAACTCCTTGTAGAAGTCCCTGGTCCTCGAGTACAGATGTGGCTGGAATATGCCGAGTATTTTTCTGCCGGGCCAGGTCTGCCGTATGGATGCGACAGTGGCGGCTATCTCTGCCGGGTGATGGGCGTAGTCGTCCACGTATGTATGGCCGGGAAGGTTGAGATGGATGTCGAATCTGCGGGCCACACCGCGGAATGACGCTGTCGCGGTCTTGACAGCCTCAGGCGTGACTCCGTGTATCAGTGCCATGGCGGCTGCTGCGGTGGCGTTCTCGATGTTGACTGTTCCGGGTACACCGGCAGTGAAACCTGTGAAGACTCCTTCAGGAGTGTTTAGGGTGAAATGCATCTTTCCGTCCGTGTCAGTCCTGATGTCTGACGCGAAGTAGTCTCCGCCAGGCCCGTAGGTATGGATGCAGGCTTTTACGCCTGCACGGATGAATCTGTCCTCTATCCCTTTCTTGATGACAAGGTGGCCCGAGGTCTGCATTGCGAACCGGACGAAAGTATTTCTGAGATCTTCGATGTCGGAGTAGATGTCAAGGTGGTCGGCATCCACGGACGTGATCACTGCCGACTCGGGAAAGAGCCTGAGGAACGATCTGTCGAACTCGTCGGCTTCAGCCACTATGACATCATTGGGGGACAGCAGCAGGTTTGTGCCGTAGTTTTTGGATATGCCGCCCAGAAATGCAGTGCAGCCCTCTCCGGACGAGGTGAGTATGTGGGCCAGCATCGTACTGGTCGTGGTTTTCCCGTGGGTACCGGATACTGCCAGGCATTTTTTCCCTTTGGCGGCTTCTCCGAGTGCCTCGGATCTTTTGATTGTCTTGTATCCATGTTCTATGGCGTATGACAGTTCCGGCATGTCGCCGGGTACGGCAGGAGTGTAGATTACCAGCGTGCTGTCCGGGGACGGAGGAATTGCGGAAATGTCGCTGTCATAATGAACACGAATGCCTTCTTTCTCCAGTGCATCTGTTATGGGCGATCTGTTTTTGTCGTATCCTGACACATCCAGTCCTCTGTGGCGGAAGTACCGGGCTATGGCACTCATTCCGATTCCGCCTATTCCTATTAAATATATGTGGCTGTATCTGTTCATGACCGTTTCTCTTTTATTCTGATTATCTCTTCGGCAATCTCATCGGCTGCGTATGGCTTTGCGAGTGTCCTGATGTTGTATTCCAGAGATTCCATTCTCTTTCTGTCTTTCAGAAGGTCTTCCACGACGGACATGAGGTTTTTGCCGGCGTCAGAGTCCTTTACCATCACCGCAGCGTCTTTTCTGACAAGGGCCATGGCATTGTGGGTCTGGTGGTCCTCAGCCACATTAGGAGAGGGTACGAACACGGTGGCCTTGCCTATGGCGCATAGTTCGGATATCGTGCCTGCACCGGCTCTGGAGACCACGATGTCGGCTGCTGCGAATGCAAGGTCCATTCTGGTTATGAAGTCGCAGTTGCGGACATTGCCGAGGATTCGCAGGCCGTCCCCGTTTTCTGTTCCGTCAAGTGAGCTGAAAAGACCTGATATCCTGCCGGAATATCCCTTTCCGCTTTGCCAGATGACCTGAAAGGGGAAGGCTCCCCGGTTGCTTCTGCATGTATCCGTCATGACAGTGTTGAATGTACCGCATCCGCCGCTGCCGCCGACTATGAGAACCGTTGGTAATGACGGACTGAGTCCGTAGTGTTTCAGCCCTTCTGCCCGTTCATCTTCCGTATAAGGTCTTATGTTGCCCCGTATGGGATTGCCTGTCAGTGTTATTCTGTCTGCCGGGAAGAAGCGGTCCATGCCTTCATAGGCTACGCAGATTCTGAGAGCTTTCCGGCCTACGGTCCTGTTGGTCAGTCCCGCGTAGGAGTTCTGCTCCTGTATGAGTGTCGGGATGCCCCTTGACTGCGCTTTCCAGAGCATGGGCGCACTGGCATAACCTCCTACACCCACGACAACGTCCGGTTTGAACTCATTGAGTATTTTCCCGGCTTTGTGCAGGCTTCGGATGACTTTGACCGGGACGCTGAGATTGGCGGCTGTCAGTCTTCTCTGCAGTCCGGCTACCGGAAGCCCGACTATCCTGTATCCTGCCGCAGGGACTTTCTCCATCTCCATCCTGCCTTCTGCTCCAACGAAGAGAATTTCGGTGTCCGGAGCGGCTTTCCGGACTGCGTCCGCAATCGCGATGGCCGGGAAGATGTGTCCGCCCGTGCCTCCTCCGCTTATTATGATTCTGTTCCGCATGTCTGTGCCTCCTTGTCGTTTTTAAGTTTCTGATTCTTTATCTCCAGAGTCCTGTTTACTGACAGGATGATGCCGAAAGCGCTGCTCATGATGACCAGGGATGACCCTCCACGGCTGATCATCGGCAGCGTCTGGCCGGTTACAGGGATGATGCCGGTGTTGACGAATATGTGCAGGAAAGCCTGAAGGGTTATGAGAGTGGACAGGCCGAGCACGGTGATTATGGAGAAATCCTTTTTGCACATGTTCGCTATCTTGAGGCATCTGTAGAAGAACCACAGGTAGAGAAGTATGATCAGTATGCCTCCTGCAAGTCCGTATTCCTCTACTATTATGGAATATATGTAGTCATCGTATGCGTTGGGAAGGATGTCCCGCTTTATGCTGTTCCCGGGGCCGCGTCCGAAAATTCCTCCCAGCTGTATGGCTTCCCTTGCCTGCTGCTCCTGGAATGTCTTGTTCTGCTGCTCCTGAAGCTCGGCTGCGCTCATGCCGGCCGTGTCATTGTTGAAGTGTCTTTCGATTCTGGCCGTGAAGGTGTCTATTCTTGAGAATGCTCCAGTGAGCGCATGGATCCCGATTATCAGTCCGAGGGCACCTATGGCGATGGGAATGGTCCACAGGATGAATTTGCGGGGGATCTTGGAACATACCAGTATGATGAACGAGATGAAGCATATTATGAGTGTGGCGGATACGCTGCCCATAAGGCATAGTATGCAGGTGATGCCGAGCGGAAGAAGAATCTTCAGTATGTACTCCTTGAATGTCTTGAATTCTGAGTTCTCGATGGTCCTGGCGAGATAGAGGACAGTGGCGATTTTCGCGATTTCCGACGGCTGCACGCTGATGCCAAGGATGGAGATGGTCCTCAGTCTGCCTGTCATGGCCGGTATCATGAGCAGTATGATGGAGATTCCCATGAGGAAGAATGTCCAGAACCGGTAGTGCTTCAGGGGTATTCTGTAGCAGGCGAGCACTATCAGGAATCCGAATGCGTAGTATCCGGCCTGGCGCAGCATGATGCTGAAAGGCGTTGTGCTGGATCTGTATGCCAGCGCGCTCGATGCTGAGTACACTACAGCCAGGGAGATCATGGCGAACACCAGGAATATTATCCAGATGACCCGGTCTCCCTTCAGCCTGTTGATTCTATTTGTCAGGGTATCCTTCATTTGTCAGAGTTTTCTTACAGCTTCCTTGAACTGCCGTCCCCTGTCCTCGTAGTTCTTGAACAGGTCGAAACTGGCGCAGCACGGAGAGAGCAGCACTACATCTCCCTCGTCGGCCAGATTGTAGGCTTTTCTTACGGCTTCCGTGGCGGATGAGGCGTCTTCAATGGTGTTGAGGACGGGACCGAAGAACTCGTGCAGCTTGCGGTTGTCCTTGCCGAGGCATATGAGGGCCTTTACCTTTTCTTTTACGAGCTGTTCTATCTCAGAGTAGTCGTTGCCTTTGTCTGTGCCGCCGGCTATCCATACCACCGGCCTGTCCATGCATTCTAAGGCATACCATGTGGAGTTGACGTTGGTCGCCTTAGAGTCGTTGATGTACAGGACGCCCTTTACTGTCATGACGTTTTCCAGCCTGTGCTCGATGTTCTTGAATGTGGCGAGGCTTCGGCGTATGACATCGCTGGTTATGTTCATGACCTTTCCGGCTATGGCCGCGGCCATTGAGTTGTATATGTTGTGGCGTCCCTTGAGCGAAAGTTCTCCGGTGGAAAATAAATCCTCTTCGTCATTGTACCTTACAGCGATGTCATTTCCGTTGAGGAAGGCTCCCTGGACGACCTCGTGCTTCTGGGAGAAGGGCAGCATCTTGGCTCTCAGGACTATCTCCTTGATATGTCCGACGGTGACATTGTCGTCATCGCAGAAAATGAAGCAGTCCTGCTCGGACATGTTCCTGGTAATCCTGAACTTGGCCTTTATGTAGTTCTGCATGTTGTGGTCGTACCGGTCCAGATGGTCAGGTGTGATGTTCAGGATAATGGCTATGTCTGCCTTGAAATCGTACATGCCGTCAAGCTGGAAACTGCTGAGCTCCAGTACATAGATGTCGAAATTCTCGGTAGCGACCTGATAGGCGTAGCTCTTTCCTATGTTGCCTCCGAGGCCGACGTTGAGTCCGGCGTTGCGCAGCATGTAGTAGATGAGCGAGGTAGTGGTGGTCTTGCCGTTGCTTCCGGTGACGCATATTTTCTTCGCCTTGTCGTATCGTCCTGCGAACTCGATCTCGGATATGACAGGAATGCCGAGCGAACGGGCTTCGCTTACTATCGGGGCTGTGTCCGGTATTCCCGGACTCTTCACTATCTCGTCCGCGTTCAGGATCCTCTCCCTGCTGTGTCCGCCTTCCTCGTAAGGTATCCCGTATCGGCTGAGCATGGATTTCGCATCAGGAGTCAGGACTCCGTTGTCCGAGAGGAAGATGTCCAGGCCCTTTACTTTTGCGAGGACGGCCGCGCCTACTCCGCTCTCGCCGCCTCCGAGTGCTACAATCCTTTTCATGACTATCGTATTTTAAGTGTTATTATTGTCATAATTGCGAGAATTATGCTGATCAGCCAGAAGCGCATTACGATCTTGGCTTCCGGTATCGCATGTAACGGTCTTTTTATCAGTGCAGTCACACCTTCTTTCTGAAAATGGTGATGCAGCGGTGCCATCTTGAATATTCTCCGTCCTGCTCCGTATTTCTTCTTGGTGTACTTGAAATATGTTCTTTGCAGGATGACAGATACGGATTCGGCGAAAAATATGCCGCAGAGGAGTGGCAGGAGCAGTTCCTTGCGTATCAGGACGGCCGTCACTCCTATCATTCCGCCTAAGGCCAGGCTTCCTGTGTCGCCCATGAATACCTGTGCAGGATAGGAATTGTACCACAGGAAACCGAGCAGAGCACCTGTCATGGCAGACAGGAATACGACTATCTCGCCTGAGTCCGGAATGTACATGATGTTCAGATAATCAGCGTAAATGATGTTTCCGGACAAATACGCCAGTACACCGAGGGTGGCTCCGGTTATGGCCGATATTCCGGCGGCCAGACCGTCCATACCGTCCGTCAGGTTGGTGGCATTCGACATGGCTGTCGTGATGAATATGATGACCAGCACGTATATCACCACCTGCAGCAGTTCCTTCGTTTTCCCGCTGCCGAACGCCAGCCATGAGTAGTCGAACTCGTTGTTTTTTACGAATGGTATGGTGGTGAGAGTGCTTACCGTGTCTTCATGTACGCAGATGGTGATACCGACGGCGAGTCCCAGTACTACCTGTCCCAGAATCTTGTACTTGCCGGACATACCTTCTTTGTTTTTCCGGAACACCTTGATGTAGTCGTCTGTCAGTCCGAGCATTCCAAGCCAAGCAAGTGTTATCAGCAGCAACTGTACATACATGTTGGTCAGGTCTCCGAACAGAAGTACCGATATCAGGATGGCTCCGAGAATCAGGATGCCTCCCATGGTGGGGGTCCCTTTCTTGGACATCTGTCCTTCCAGTCCCAGATCCCTGATCTCTTCTCCGAGCTGTTTTTTCTGCATGAAGCGGATGAAAGGTCTGCCTGTGCACAGTATCAGCACTATAGCGGTGATGCTGGCCAGGATGGACCGGACCGAGATGTACTGCATTATCCCGGATCCAGGAAAGTCCAGATAGCGGAAATGGTCGAATAAGTGGTATATCATAGTATTTCCTTAACTATTTCCTTGTCATCGAAATGTGTCTTTACTCCATTGATTATCTGATAGTCCTCGTGGCCTTTTCCGGCTATGAGCACAATGGCTCCGTCTGGAGCCGTCATTACGGCGGTTCTTATGGCCTCTTTCCTGTCGGTGATGAACAGTGTCTTTCCCAATCCGTCGCTGTCAAGTCCTTTTTTCATGTCTGCGATGATGTCCTCAGGCCGCTCGAATCTCGGATTGTCCGATGTGATGACTATGCGGTCTGCGTATTTGGCACCGATGGCGGCCATTTCCCCGCGCTTGCTTCTGTCTCTGTTTCCTCCACAGCCGAACACGGCTGTCACACATGCCTTTCCGCTTATCTCGCGGATGGTTCTCAGGACATTCTCGAGGGCATCGGGAGTATGGGCGTAGTCCACTATGGCGGTTATGCCGCGTCTACCCTTGAAGTATTCCATTCTTCCGGGCACTGGTCCCATTGCGCTGATTCTTCTGAGAGCCTCGGTGCCGTCTGCTCCCATGAGTACGGCGGTACCGTATACTGCGCATATATTGTGGGCATTGTAGTCGCCTATGAAGCGCGTCCAGACATCAGTCCCATTGATGTTGAGCATGTAGCCTTCGAGACTCCGCTCCATTATCCTTACCTTGAACTCCGCCATACTGCCTTCAGAGTATCGGTATATGCGGGCGGCTGTGTTCTGGACCATTACGGAGGCGTTCCTGTCATCTGAGTTTATGAGGGCGAAAGCCTCGGGCTCCAGAGAGTCGAAGAGCATTTTCTTGCAGCGTATGTACTCGCTGAATGTCTTGTGGTAGTCCAGATGGTCATGGGTGATGTTGGTGAAGACAGCACCCCGGAAGGTCAGTCCTTTCACTCGTCCCTGGTGCAGGGCGTGCGAGCTGACCTCCATGAAGCAGTATCCGCATCCCTTGTCCACCATCATTCCCAGAAGTCTGTTGACGGTTATCGGGTCCTGGGTGGTGTTGTTCGTCTCGAACCTTTCTCCGCAGATATAGTTGGCTATGGTGGAGAGCAGGCCGCACTTGTGTCCCATGTCGGTGAACATCCGGTACAGCAGTGTCGCGATGGTGGTCTTTCCGTTTGTCCCGGTGATGCCCACCAGGCTCAGGCTTCTGCTGGGATGTCGGAAGAAGTTGCCCGCTGCCAGGGCCGCTGCCTCCCTTGAGTCGCTTACTCTGATGCCGGTGAGCCCAAGGCCCTTGATTATGCCGGCGGCGTCTTTTTTCTGGTAGACCACAGCTGCCGCTCCGGCCCCGGCCGCCTGCTCTATATAGGAATGTCCGTCGCTGTCGAAACCGTCGATGGCGATGAAGAGACATCCCGCCGAGCATTTTCTGGAGTCGGATGCGATGTCCTGGATTTCCATGGAGAGGTCTCCGTTCATATCCTCTATTGAAATACCTTTTAATATATCATCGAGTCTCATGACATTTGTATTATCTTAATGTTAGTGTTATTCTGCTGCCTTTTCCGGCCGGAGAACCTGCTGCGGGATTCTGGGAAGCCACGTGGCCGGCTCCGGAGAAGGTTACTGTATATCCTTCGTTCTCGAGAAGGTACAGTGCATCCTTGATTCCCATGCCGGTGACGTCAGGTATGGTGTCCTGTGCGATGGAAATCGGTGTGATGACAGGTGTCCCGGTGCTGTTGGCTGTCTCGACCGAGATCCATCCCATTCCTTTTGTCCTCGGTTTGAACTTCATCGGAAAGTATTCCAGCGGAAGTCCGTTTCTGCCGGCAAGTCCAGGGGCGATCCTCGGATTGTCGTCCGGTATGCTCCCGTCAGTATGTATGGGTGTGTTCCATTCGGGGTGCGAGGTGTAGATCTTGTCGGCGATGCGCTTGAATACCGGTGCGGCCCAGGTCGCTCCGTAAAAATTGCCCTTGGTCTTTCCAGTGTAGAGGACGACAATGCAGGAATATCTGGGATTGTCCGCAGGAAAATATCCTGCAAATGACGCCTGGTATCTTCTGTAGCCGTCCGGGTCCTCGTACTTGCCGTTTATGGCCACTCTTGCAGTGCCTGTCTTGCCCGCGATGGCGTATCTCGGGTCGTTGCATATCTTGGCGGTGCCGTTCTCGACGACTCCTCTTAGAGCTTCCCTTACGTCCTTCAGTGTATTTCTCGAGCAGATGGATCCGATAACTACTGACGGACCGAACTTCTCCTCAATGATGCCGTTCCTCTCGAAGTCCTCGATGAAATATGGCCTCATCATTTTTCCCCCGTTGGCCACGGCGTTGTAGAAGGTAAGTATGTGCATGGGGGTCAGGGTAATGGCGTACCCGTAACCTAAACTGGCCAGTGTGGAGGCGGACCACTGCGGGTCCTCCGGACTGGTCACGTATGCGTAGCCCTCGCCTTCGATGTCGAGGTTGAGCTTCTCCACGAGCTTCATGTTGTGCAGTCTGGAGATGTACGTTGATGGATTGTCTCCGTAGGATTCGGTGATCATTTTTGCGAAGGCTATATTGGAGGATTTCTCGAATGCCTCCTTTGCTGTCATTTTTCCGTATCCGCCTCTGTGTGTGTCCGTTATGCGTACTCCTCCGTAGTACCATATACCGTCTTCGCCGTCCACGGGCGTGTCCAGATTGATGTACCCGTCCTCGATCATGGCTGTAAGCGCAGCGAGTTTCAGGGTCGATCCGGGCTCGGTAGCATGCGCTATGGCATAGTTGTAGGATTCGTCGAATGTCCCGTCGCCTTTCTTGAACATGTTGGCGATTCCCCTTACCGCTCCTGTCTTGACATCCATCACCACAGCTGTCCCTCCCTCGAACACATCGCTCATTGCAAGCTGTCTCCTGAGCTCTGTCTCGGCAGCCTCCTGGATCCTCACGTCAATGGTTGTCCGGATGTCGCATCCGTCTACCGCAGGTCTTGCCTCCGCTCCGTTGACCGGTATCCACTGGTCTCCAAGTGTCCTGTGGACTGTCTGGATGCCCTTCTCCCCGCGAAGTCTGTAATCGTAGGTGTATTCCACTCCTGTGCCGCCCCCGTCGGCGTTGAGATAGCCGATGGTCCTGTCGGCAAGCTTCCCGTACGGATTGACCCTCTGGTTCTCCATATCGGCTATCAGGCCTCCCTTGAACTGGCCGAGCCGGAACAGCGGGAAGTCCTTGATGGTCTCGAGCTCTCCGTAGTCCACATCGCGGTTCCCGATACGGTAGTAGCGGTTGTTGTCCCGTCTGGCATTGAGCATGTCGCGCTTGTAGGCTGCGGCGGACTTGTCCTTGAACATGCCTGCCAGACGCAGGGACAGCGAGTCGATGTACTTGTCAAGCGTGTCCTGGCTCATGGCCCTGGAGTCCCATCGGAGCTCATATACCGGTATCGACACTGCCAGAGGCTTGCCGTCGTAGGACAATATGCTTCCTCTGGACGGCATGAGTACCTGCTGTCTGTAGATGTCTTCGGCGGTGACCCTGTCCTTGCTTGTCTGCAGGGTGATTATGCGGATGATGGAGACGACTCCTGCGGCCAGGAACAGCGTGTATACGTAGTAGAGGAATCTTGTGAATGTCTTTCCCGTGCTGCTCATGTCACTTTCCCTCCATGTCTATTCTCACGGGAGGAGTGTCCGGAGGCAGGAGCTCCAGATCGTTCTTCTCGAGAAGTTTCTCTATTTCACCTCGTTTGCCCATATATAATAGGCGTGTGTACTTGCCCATGTATTCTGAGCGCAGGTTGCGCAGTTCTTCCTCGTTCCTGCTCATCCGCTGCATGGTGTTGCGTGTCCAGAAATGCAGGCTTATGTAGAGCAGTACGAGAAGAAAGACGTAAAGAATGAATTTCCAATGCCTGGTCAGGCTGCCTTTTGCCAGAATCTGTCCTCCCAGAATATTCTCGATGACCTGCATTCTCATGGTTCGGTAAGCCGGGCTGCCCTGAGCTTCGCACTTCTGGCCCTTGTGTTGTGCATTACCTCGCTTTCGCTTGGGAGGACAGGCTTTTTGGTAATGACGGTAAAAGGGCGTTCGGTGCGTCCGTAGATGTCGGACACGTTGCTGCCTTCGACGTTCCCGGTCTTGAGAAAATTCTTGACCATGCGGTCTTCAAGGGAATGGTATGTTATTATCACGGCGATGCCGCCTGGCCTGAGTGACCGCCGGATGCCCGTGAGCAGGTGGATGAGGCTGTTCATCTCTTTGTTCACTTCAATTCTCAGAGCCTGGTATATCCTTGCCAGGTATTTGTGCGGGGCTGCGGCCGGCAGTATGCTGCCGAGTGCTGCATTAAGGTCTCCCGTGGTGATTATCGGGGATTTCTCTCTTGCCGCACATATCAGGGATGCCGCCCTGCGGCTGTTGTCCACTTCTCCGTACAGGTGCAGTATGCCTGCAATCCTTTCTTCGTCGTAAGTGTTGAGAAGGGTCGCGGCATCCATGTCTCCGGCGGTATTCATCCTCATGTCCAGGCGGGAGTCGAATCTGAAGGAGAACCCTCTTTCAGGGGTGTCGAACTGATGGAACGATACACCAAGATCCGCTATAATGCCATCGGTGCCTTCGAGTCCGAGATACCGTATTATGTTGTGTATGAATCTGAAATTTGTTCTTACGGCAGTTACTCTCCGGTCTGCCGGAGCGTTCCCGACAGCCTCCTGGTCCTGGTCTATGGCTATGAGACGGCCGTCAGGACCGAGCCGGGACAGTATGGCCCGGCTGTGCCCTCCGCCTCCGAGCGTGGCATCCACGTAGATGCCGTCCGGCCTGACGGAAAGTATCTCCATGCTTTCATTAAGCAATGCTGGTATGTGGTATGTGTCGGGCATATTTATCCTAAAATCTTCTCGGCCAAGGCCAGGAATTCGTCATCGGTCATCCGGGACTCCTCGTACTTTTCCTTTGCCCACAGCTCTATTTTGTGGTCGTTGCCTGCGAAGACAACGTCTCTGTCCACTCCGATACTGTCAAGAAGCTGGCGAGGAATGGATATCCTTCCTATTTTCCCGTCAGGTTCGACGACGGCTCTCTGGCTCATGTATTTTCTCCAGAGTTCGGCATGGTCCCTCCTGAAGAAATTGAGCCGTGATTTTATCTCCTCCGACTCCCTTTCCCATTCGCTGTAGGTGTATAGGTTGAGACACGGGGAGAAAATGTCTTTCTTCACAACGAGCGCGGGCTGCCCGTCAGCATCAATAAGGGCCTTGAAGGCGGCAGGAAACACTATCCTCCCCTTGTCATCCGTCCTGGCCTTATATTCACCAATGAACTTGATCATGCCGTTGTGATAGATTGTTGTTTTTATTTTCTGCAAAAATAACCAAAATCTTTACATAATTTTCCACATTGTTACATTTTTTTCCACATTTTAAAATTCTTTTTTAAATTTGTTCCATGAAATTTGGTGAAATAAAAGATAAATTGTTGTCTGACAGGCTTTTTAAGGGTGTGGCGATAGGTGCTCTTGCGGTTCTGGCCATAGAGTTTGTCATCTTGTCGGCAGTGTATCTCGCAAGGTCGCTGCCTGACCCGGACGGAGGCAGGGTGCCTTCGGGCCGGATTGAGGCTGCTGCTCAGAGGAATACGGATTCCGTGCACGGGCTGCAGGATGGTGTGGCGGCAGAGGATACTGTCTGCGGTGGCGGAGAAGTCTACGAATACAACATTCCTGTCTCCAAATACCGCAAGGTGGAAGGCAGCATACGCAGCGGAGAGTTTTTCTCAACCCTCATGACGAGGCTTGGTGCGTCTCAAAATGACATATATGCCCTGGATGCCAAATCGAAAGGGGTGTTCGACATGCGCCAGATCAGGGTGGGGAACCACTATCATGCCTACTATCTGCCTGGAGATCCTGATACTCTGGCATACGTGGTCTACGAGAAAGACAATACGTCTTACGTGCTCTTCGGTATGGAGGACACGCTTTCTGTATGTGTGTACGAAAAGGATATTGTAAAGGAGACGGATTATGTGGAAGTGAATATCAGCAACTCACTCTGGCAGGACGTTCTGGACGCCGGTGCTCCGGCCTTGCTGGCGGTCTCCCTTGCGGACATCTACGCGTGGAGCATAGATTTTTTCGGACTTCAGAAGGGTGATTCGTTCAAGGCTGTGTATGAGAAGACTTTGTGCGACGGCAAGGTCCTTGATGTAGAGAAGGTGCTTTTCGCCGAGTTCACACACGGGAACCAGACTTACAAGGCTTATTGGTTCGATGACGGAAGTGGAAACTATTACTGGAACGAGAAAGGGGAGAGCATGCGGAAGGCCTTTCTCAGGGCACCGCTCAGCTATACCAGGATAAGCTCCGGCTTTACGTACAGCAGACGTCACCCTATAACAAGGAAAGTGCGTCCTCATACCGGCATCGACTATGCGGCTCCTGCCGGAACGGAGGTCATGAGTATCGGTGACGGTGTCGTGGTGTACAAAGGCTACAAGAGGGCGGAAGGCAATATGGTGAAGATAAAGCACAATTCAGTGTACACTTCGGCCTATCTGCATCTGTCCCGCTATGCCTCGGGTCTGAAAGTGGGCCAGCGGGTGCGTCAGGGACAAGTGATAGGATATGTCGGAAGCACAGGCTATTCTACAGGGCCTCATCTGGATTTCCGTATATGGAAGAACGGGACTCCTATCAATCCGCTCAAGATGGAATCGCCGCCTGCGGAGCCTCTTGCGGAAAAGGACATGTCCGAGTTTGTCAGAAGCATGGCGTTGTCGGAGAATGCTGCTGCAATGTTCGAGGCAAAGACAGTTCTGAGGAGGATGGTGGACAGTATCAGGTCTGTCTGAGTACAAAACAGAAATATTTTTGTATATTTGCATTTTATTCACAGGATAGTATAAATATCTCATATGGCAACAACAGCAGATTTCAAAAACGGACTTTATTTCAATTATGAAGGGAAACCGGTATCTATTATCTGGTTTCAGCATGTAAAACCAGGAAAGGGACCGGCATTCGTGAAGACCAAGCTCCGCAATCTGGAAAACGGCAAGATTCTCGACAGGACTTTCACGGCGGGTGAGAAGATTGATCTGATCAACGTGGAGAGAAGGCCGTACCAGTATCTCTATAAGGATGATATGGGTTTCAATTTTATGCATACTGAGACCTATGAGCAGGTCAGCATTCCTGAGGAGATGGTCGAAAATGCCGATCTTATGAAAGAAGGTCAGTATGTGGAGATGATGTTTCTCGCGGATGAGGAGAAGTGCCTGACATGCGAGCTTCCCACATATGTGGAACTTGAGGTGACCTATACCGAACCGGCAGTGAAGGGCGATACGGCATCAAGCAATGCTCTCAAGTCGGCAACACTTGAGACAGGTGCTGAGATCATGGTGCCTTTGTTCATCAATCAGGGCGACAGGATCCGTGTAAACACCGTAGACAGAAGTTATGGAGAGAGGGTGAAGGAGTAATGATGTACTGAAACTCAGCCTTTGAAAAACCTATCCGATCTTATTGAAAAGGCCTAGACCGTCCCTTATTGGAAGAATCAGTCTCCGAATCCTTGTATCGGAGGCTGTTTTTTTATTGAACTCCAGTATGGAGGCTGTCTGGCTGTCAGCAGGAGGCTTGTCCTGAAGCACCTTGCCGCTCCAGAGCAGGTTGTCTGCAAGTATCCAGCCTCCGGGACGGACTTTGTCGAACACCATGTCGTAGTAGGCAGAGTATTTTCTTTTGTCGGCATCGATATAGACGATGTCGTACTGTCCGTCAAGCGCGGGAATGATGTTTCCGGCGTCTCCGGTATGGGGCCTTATACGGTCGGCTCCGGCTATGTCGAAGGCTCTTAGATAGATGTCTGTCATTTCGTCATCAATCTCTATCGTGTCCAGAATGCCGTCTTTGCGGAGACCTCTGTACAGGCACAGGGTGGCGTAGCCGGTGAAAGTCCCTATCTCAAGGACTGATTGAGGTTTGACCATCATGGAGAAAGCCTGAAGGAACTCCCCCTGGATTCCGTCGGAAAGCATTCTGTAGGATTTGGTCCTGAGGTGAGTCTCTCTCTCTATGAATGCGAGTGCGTCTTTGAGTTGTTCTGGGCTCATCAGCTGTTTGTCTAAATGTATGACAGGACGGACATCGCTGCCGGATCGAAGACCTCCCGGGCTGTATCCCGAACGTCTTCAGCGGTAATGCTCTCCAGAAGGTCGGCGGTTTCCTTGTTGCTGATGACTCTTCCGTATGTCATCAGGCTCTTGCCCATGGACAGCACCTGTGCCTCTCCGTTGTCTGAGGCAATGGACATCTGGCCTATAAGCTGTTTCTTGGCTGCAGCAAGGGCTGCCGGTGACAGCAGTGTCTCTCTCATTGACGAAAGAACTTTATGTGTCAATGCTGTGCATCTTTCAATATTGGACTTGTCGCAGCCGAAGTAGACTGTGGCGAGTCCTGTATCCGAGTATAGGGCATAGGATGCTTCCACACTGTAAACGAGACCGTATCTCTCACGCAGGAGCATATTGAGCCTGGAGTTGGCCACGGGGCCTCCTATGATGTTTACAAGCAGACTGAGCGGAATACGCCTTCTGTCGTATGTGGAGTATGCCGGGCCACCTATGATGCAGTGGGCCTGATGGCTGTGCCTGCATACCGTTTTCGTGAACGGTTGCCAGGCATGCCGGACGGAACCGGTATCCTCCGGTATCCGGTCGTTCTCGCTTCCGTATTCCAGTGTGCCGCTGCAGGGGCAGTATGTGGACAGCGCGCGTCTGACCATTCGTGCTGCCTTTTCTTCGTCCATGTCTGCGACTATCGTGAAGAACATGTTTTCCGGAACGAACATTCTGCGGTAGTAGTCCATGACCATGTCCCTTCTGAACTTTCTCAAGGACCTGACCTTTCCGAGTACGGGCATGGACAACGGTGTACCGCTGAACAGGTATTCTTCGAAGTCATCGTAGATCTGTTCTGACGGGGAGTCCTTGTACGTGTTGATCTCTTCTATGACCACGCTCCTTTCCTTTTCTATTTCCTTCTCGGGGAAAGTGCATCTGAATGCGATGTCCATCAGAAGATTGACGGCCTTGCGCAGGTCATCCTTGAGGACAGTGGCATGGATTACTGTCTCTTCTTTCGTGGTATAGGCGTTCAGTTCTCCGCCGAGTCTCTCTATGCAGGAGTTGACCTCTCCTGCGCTTCTGGTTTCAGTGCCCTTGAATAGAAGATGCTCGGTGAAATGTGCCAGACCTCCCATTCCGGCGTCCTCGTACCTGGTACCGGTCTTTATGTGCATGGCGCAGTATGCCACCGGAGATGTGCTGCGTCTGAATGCGAACTTCATTGTTCCTGTTCTATCTTGAAATCCGGAGTCACGAGTCTGGATATGCGTCTTAGATCCGATTTGAGGAATCCGGCTCCTTTCTTCTGGGTGATCCGGTGTCTTTTGTAATAATACAGTTCATAGGTGTCGGCACTTATCAGCATCTTGTAGCAGAACGAGCCTTTCCCGGCCGTCGCTGGGGCGACTGACAGTGAGACGAGGGTCTTGCCGGCAGCCGAACTCATGGCCCTGTCGATGCTGTCCTGGGATACTATCTGGGCACGTCCTCTGAACATTCTCTCGAATTCCTGCATCGGCGGAGTGTACGCCATGTCCTCTTTATTGAACAGTATGCAGCTGTTTCTGGACTTGTCGGGTATTCCAAGGTGTATCTTGCCGTTTCCGGACGGGTAGAACCTGCCGTCTACTATATTCTGTATGTAGCTCTGGATGATATGCATATATGCGGGAAGGTAGGAGAACACCCTGTCATTGTCACCGTCCTCGGGAAAGAGAGGGAGGGCTATAAGCTCCGGCATCTCCGAGATGTCGGCTTCTGCTTTTCCGTTGCCTTTGATGAAGCATATGAATTCCATCACCGGATCGGTCGTCTTTCTGTGCATCTTGTCTATACGCAACAGAAAGTAATAGTTTGTATCTGTCTTGATGCGTTCGAATTCTCCGTAGTCGCAGAACTCGAACGGAGAAATGGTCCAGTTCTCTTCGACAGCATTGCGGAACAGCAGGTCGGTCATGGAGTTGTCTCCGGCTGTGACGACTTTTGTGATTCTGGCCGGGATGTCTCCGTAGTATTCCCTTGCGGGCTCTACTTTCTGCTGTTCGAACTGTTTGATCTCAATATCGACACCAGGCGCACTCTGGGCCGACGCATTGAGCACTCCTGCGAAAATGAGCAGGGTCGCAAGTATGTTTCTCATTTCGTATGACTGTTAAATTTCTGCAAATTTAAAACAGAATCTTGGATAATAGTATTATTTTTGTGTTATGACATCACCTGTTATCATAGCTGTTGACGGTTATTCGTCTACAGGAAAGAGCACATTCGCCAAGGCTATCGCAAAGGAACTGGGCTATGTCTATATAGATACCGGAGCCATGTACAGGGCCGTGACTCTGTTGGCACTCAGGCACGGACTTGTCAGTGGTGACAATACTGTGGACGAACCGGCGCTCCGCAGCATGCTTATGCAGGTCCCTTCACATGAGATATGTTTCCGGACTTCGGGGCCGGGAGGGGTCAGCGAGACATGGCTGGACGGCGAGAATGTTGAATCCCAGATCCGTACACTGCGTATATCTTCGGTAGTCAGCCATATAGCCGCACTGCCGTTTGTACGGGACTATGTGGACAGTCTGTTGCGTGAAATAGGAAACCGGAAAGGGGTGGTCATGGACGGACGGGATATCGGAACGGCTGTGTTTCCTGATGCGGAGGTGAAGATATTCATGACGGCCCGTCCGGAGGTGAGGGCTGCCCGCCGTTATGCGGAGATGAAGGACAGGGGAGAGCCCCATTCTTTCGAGGATATCCTGACCAATCTGAAAGAGAGGGACTGGCTTGACCAGCACCGCGAGGTGTCTCCGTTGGTGAGGGCTGATGATGCTGTGCTGCTGGACAACAGCGACATGACTGTGGAGGACCAGATTGGGTGGTTCAGGGCTCTTTTAAAGGAACGACATCTATGCGGGTTCTGATAGACAGGTATTCCGGATGCTGTAATGGAGTAGGCAGGGCTATATCGGCTGCCGAGAAGTATCTTCAGGAGCATAGGACATTGTGCTCTCTTGGGGCCATAGTCCACAACGATGCGGAAATAAAGCGTCTTGCCGCGCTTGGGCTGCGTACCGTGGGCTATCAGGATCTGCCTTCTTTGAGAGGGGCCACGGTGCTGATAAGGGCTCACGGGGAGCCTCCGTCCACTTATGAGGCTGCCAGCAAGGCCGGTGTCTCGCTGATAGACTGTACATGTCCGGTTGTTCTGGCCCTGCAGCGTAAGATAGCTGCAAAATACTTGGAAATGTCAGCGTCGGGAGGAACCGTAGTCATTTTCGGGAAAAGAGGACATGCGGAGGTGAACGGACTGGTAGGCCATACGGACGGGAAAGCTGTCGTAGTAGAGAATCTTCAGGATCTGGAGGAGAAAATGGCTTCCGGTCTTGTAGACCCGTCCCGTCCTGTCGCGCTTTTCTCGCAGACTACCAAGGATCCGAATGAATTTGCGGCCATTGCCTCACGTCTGAACAAGGCTGCGGCATCGGCAGGTGCGTTGTTTTCTCCGGAGATATACGACACCATATGCCGTCATGTTTCAGCCAGGCATAAGGCTTTGCGTGAGTTCGCGGCAGACTGCTCCGTGATAATTTTCGTCTGTGGCCGGGAAAGTTCCAACGGGAAAGTCCTGTTCGAACTATGCCGTTCTGTCAATCCCAGATCATACAAGGTGGAAAGTGCGGAGGATATACCTGGCGGCATATTCCGTGACGGTGACACTGTAGGTGTCTGCGGGGCAACTTCCACTACGAGATGGCAGTTGGAGAAAGTGGCGGACAGACTCAGGGACTGAGTCTGTCGTGTCCTGACTATTCGCGCGGTCGTAGCACAGCCTTGCGGAGCTCGAAGTTCTGACCGAGATATTTCTTGCGGACTTCCGGGTTGGAGGCCAGTTCCTCTGCTGTGCCGCTTTCCAGAATGCTGCCTTCATACAGGAGGTAGGCCCGGTCAGTGATGGCAAGGGTCTCGTGTACGTTATGGTCGGTGATTATGATGCCTATGTTCTTGGTCTTGAGCTTTGCGATGATGTGCTGTATGTCCTCTACCGCAATTGGGTCGACTCCTGCGAACGGCTCGTCCAGAAGTATGAACTTCGGGTCTATCGCAAGGGCGCGTGCGATCTCGCAGCGGCGTCGCTCTCCTCCGGACAGCTGTATGCCGTAACTCTTGCGTACCTTTGCCAGTCCGAATTCATCTATGAGCGACTCGAGTCTTTCCCTGCGCTCTTTTCTTGTGAAGTGCGAGAACTCCATGACGGACAGAATGTTGTTCTCCACTGACATTTTCCGGAATACCGAAGCCTCCTGCGCCAGATATCCAAGCCCCTTCTGGGCTCTCCTGTACATGGGCAGGTCAGTTATTTCCTCGTCATTCAGGAATATACGTCCTGCGTTCGGCTTTATCAGCCCGGTTATCATATAGAAGCTGGTGGTCTTTCCTGCTCCGTTGGGGCCGAGCAGTCCTACGATTTCGCCCTGCTCCACATTGATGGATACGCCTTTTACGACTGTCCTGGAACCGTATTTCTTCACTAAGTTGTCGCTGTAAAGTCTCATTTCTCTTCTTTATTTGACATCCAGGTCCAGATCTTTCATGAAATCGTTGAGTTCAGGCTTTTTCCTTGCCAGAAAACGGGCTTTTTCCGTAGAAGTGTACATCCTTTCCTCTTCCTTTCTCTCGCTTTCATAAAGCTGGACATCTATTTTAATCTTTCTGTTGTTAAGCATCTTGCGCATTGTCGCCTCAAAACGGGAAAGGACGTTCTCCTTTATCCAGTCCTGTTGCGCTCCGTTGCTTACGAAGAAAGTCAGTGTGGCACTCTCAAGATTTATGCCCGGGCTATGCAGAAGCATGACGGTGGACATGGATTTTCTGTGTGCGGCTTTCTCGCTCTCTGCCAATTTCTGCCATGCGTCCATCATGGATTCGAATGTGAGCGGAGTGTCTGCTTCCATATCCTGGTCGCTTCTGGATTTCATTTCGTTCTGTTCGGCCGTATTCATAAGGTTCTTGATGGATAGTCCCGGCATCCGGCTCTGAGTGCCTGCAGGCCTGTTGGTGTGGGGAGCCGGAACCTGCTGGGCGGTCCGTGCAGGCTGTGCAGTGTCCACGGGCCGGACGGTCTGTACGGACTGTTCAGGCTGGACGCTCTGTGGTGCTTGTGCCGATACGGCTTTCTCCGCTATACGCATCAGCGCGAATTCGATCAGAAGTCTCTGGTTGCCGCTCTGACGGTAGGCTGACTCGCATTCCATGGTGATGCCTATCGAGGTGAAAATGAATTGTACGGAACATCTTGATGCCTGTTCCCGGTACCGCTCGATAAGAGAAGGCGGCAGTGAAAGGAGTGAGGAGCCCTGGGAACTCTTGCATACCAGCAGGTCCCTCAGGTGGGAACTGATGCCTGCAACAAAATACAGGGCATTGAAGCCTTTGGACAGCACTTCGTCGAACAGCAGCAGGGAAGACATGTAGTCACCGTTCAGGGAATAGTCGATTATCCTGAAGTAGTATTCGTAGTCCAGTACGTTGAGATCCCGGATGACGTCTCCGTAATGTATTTCGCGTCCGCAGAACGCCACTATCTGGTCGAAGATGGTGAGCGCGTCCCTCATGGCACCGTCGGCCTTGACCGCGATGACATGCAGGCTCTCATTGTCTGCGGTTATGCCTTCCCTGGAAGCTATGTCACTTAGGTTGCGGACGATGTCCGGTACGCTGATGCGGTTGAAGTCAAATGTCTGGCAGCGGGACAGTATGGTCGGAAGTATCTTGTGTTTCTCGGTGGTAGCGAGGATGAATATGGCATGGGCGGGCGGTTCTTCGAGTGTTTTCAGGAAAGCGTTGAATGCCGCGGATGACAGCATGTGTACCTCGTCGATGATGTAGACGCTGTACTTGCCGACCTGTGGCGGGACACGTACCATCTCCGTGAGATTGCGGATGTCGTCAACCGAGTTGTTGGAGGCCGCGTCCAGCTCGTGTATGCAGTAGGACCTGCCCTCTGCGAAGGACATGCATGACTCGCATTTTCCGCATGGCTCCATGTCCGGTCCGGGGTTGAGACAGTTGATTGACTTCGCGAAAATTCTGGCCGTGGTAGTCTTGCCTACTCCACGCGGTCCGCAGAAGAGATAGGCGTGTGCGAGCTGTCCGCGGATGATCGAGTTCTTGAGTGTCCTTGCTATGTTCTCCTGACCTATCAGTGACTCGAATGTATCCGGTCTGTATTTTCTGGCAGATACTATAAACTGTTCCATAATTCTAACAGTTGACAAAGATAGGAAGAACTCCTGTAATTCCGGCATTAAAGTTGTATATTTGTCGGACTGTAAATCTGAAATGCAATGAAGGTACTGATTATAGACGATGAACGCAGCATCCGCAACACTCTCAAGGAGATTCTGGAATTCGAAGGACATCAGATAGTGCTGGCCGAGGACGGACCCTCGGGACTTGAGGCTGCTTCGGCCAATAATTTCGATGTGATATTCTGCGATATCAAGATGCCCGGGATGGACGGGGTCGAGGTTTTGGACAAACTTGCCGAGAGCGGCAACGAGACTCCGGTGGTGATGATTTCCGGTCACGGATCGATAGATACGGCGGTGGAGTGTATCAAGAAAGGGGCATTCGATTTCATTCAGAAGCCTCTTGACCTCAACAGAATACTGATAACTCTGAAAAATGCTACGGATAAAGGTTCCCTCGTACGTGAGACCAAGATTCTCAAGAAGAAGGTCGGTGGCGTGCAGGAAATTATCGGTGAGTCTCCGGCCATTGTCCGTATCAAGAATATGATAGACAGGGTGGCCCCGACCGATGCCAGGGTCCTTATAACCGGGGCGAACGGTACTGGCAAAGAGCTGGTGGCCAGATGGCTGCATGAGAAGAGCGACCGTGCGTCCATGCCTTTTATCGAGGTCAACTGTGCGGCGATTCCAGGCGAGTTGATAGAGAGCGAGCTGTTCGGGCATGAGAAGGGAGCCTTCACCGGGGCCCAGAAGCAGCACAAGGGCAAGTTCGAGCAGGCAGACGGAGGTACTCTCTTCCTGGACGAGATCGGAGATATGTCCCTGGCGGCCCAGGCCAAGGTACTCCGTGTGCTGCAGGAGAACAAGCTGACCAAAGTGGGCGGTGACAAGGACATCACCGTCAATGTAAGGGTCGTGGCAGCCACGAACAAAAACCTGAAGGAAGAAATAGAGAAAGGCAACTTCCGCGAGGACCTGTATCACCGTATCAGTGTCATCGTTATCCGCGTACCCTCGTTGGCCGAGAGGAGGGAGGACATCCCGATGCTGATAGATCATTTCATCAGGCAGATATCCCAGGAGTCGGGCAAGCCGGTCAAGGAGATAGACACCGATGCAGTAGAGGAACTCTGCAACCATGCCTGGAGCGGCAACATCCGCGAGCTGCGCAATGTGGTGGAGCGTCTGCTGATTCTTTCCAATGCCCGCATCACCAAGGATGATGTGATGATGTTCGCTCTCCCCAACTGATTCTAAGTAAGGTCATCTTTTGCGGGATAGTGTATCGGCAGCTTGACGGTGAAATCGGCTCCTCCCAGTTCAATGGAGTGGGAGTAGTATATTTCGCCTCCGCTCTGGGCCACTATGTTCTTGCAGATGGCCAGTCCCAATCCGGATCCCCTTGTCTTTGTAGTGAAGTTTGGACTGAAAAGTTTCTCCATGTTCTCTTCAGAGACACCGCTTCCGTTATCCTCGATATCGACTTTGTAGTAGCTGTGGACTGCCTGTATGCTTACTACGATCTCTCCGTACTCCTGACTCTCCACTGCCTGTATGGCATTGGTGATGAGGTTTACAAAGACTCTGGTTATCTGACTCTTGCAGGCCAGCGTGATGGCTTTCTCCAGTCTGCAGCGGAAAGTCAGCTCTATGTTGTCGTAGTTGTCGAACAGGATTTTCTGTTCGGACAGGATCTCCACGAGATCGACTTCCGTGACCTCGTCATTGTAAAGTTTGGCCAGACTTGAGAACTCGCTTGCGGTGTTGGAAAGTATGTCTATCTGTTCTATCAAGGATGAGGCCAGGGCTTCCAGTCTGTTCTCCCAACCGGGAATTCCTTGTTTCTTGAGACTTACCAGATGCTGGATGCTGAGTTTCATCGGAGTGAGCGGATTCTTTATCTCATGGGCTATCTGCTTGGCCATTTCCTTCCATGCCATCTCTCTCTCGCTCTGGGCAAGTTCCTTGGTGCTCCTGTCCAGATCGTCTATCATCTTGTTGTAGGTCTTGACCAGAATGCCCAGCTCGTCATCAGCCTTGTAGTTGATATGCTCCACTTTATGGGATATGTCCATGGCCAGCATGTTCTTGCTTATCTCCTTGAGGGGTTTTGTTATGGAGTTGGCCATGGCGATGCCGATCAGGAAGGCCGTAATGATGAGGATAAGGTACATGTTGATGATGGCGGCAATTATGGGGGACGCATCGTTCTCGAAATTGGTGTCGGTGATGAAGTACGGTATGTTGGCTATGCCCAGCAGCAGTCCGTCCTCATTGTAAATTGGAGTGTAGAGCGCATAGTAGTCTATTGCGGAGATGGATTCTTCCTGGATTACCTGCATTCTCTTGTTGAATACCAGCTCGTAGTAGGCCTCCGGATTCATCCTGCTGCTGGACAGGTACTCGTTGAAGATCTCAGGTCTGGTTGTCCGTATCAGTTTGCCGTCCGGCGCAAACAGATTGATGTCTACCTGGGCGTTCTTGGATATTACGCTCATGGCGTTTGATATCTCCAGAGAGTTGCTTTCATTATAGGGCTTGTCTATCCTGGCGCTTTTTGCGAGGGCGTTCTGTACGGATACCAGCTTGTCCTCCATCAGAACGGTATTGTTGTTCTTGATGTATCTGAGAACTATGAATATGCTTCCTATGGCCATAAGTACCAGGGCTATGACAGTGGAACAGGTCAGGAACAGCGTGATTTTCATTCTGAAAGACCTTTTGGGACGGAAAAGCGATTCGCGGTGTCTGTGCCGGAACAGGCTCGGGAAGCCGAGAATGACCATCGCGAAGAAAAGGAATATGTACGAGAATGATATCAGGGACGGGAATACCGTTCTCTCTGGCCGGCTTACGGCTATGAGATTGGTGCCGGGCAGTTTGTTGATGAAAAGGACGCAGTCGTTCATGAAATAATGAGAGAATCCGTCCTCGTAGATGTTTACGTTTACGGATACCGGGAAATTGTAGTCTCCCTGATGGCCTGTTATCCTGCCTTGATGGTACTTGGCCATGGAGTAGGGGTAAGGGAGAGACGCGGCTACGGGGCTGGAGCTGTCCAGTAGTGTGGACGGGTAGCCTATGTTTTTGGAACTGCTCTTGGAATCAATCTCAAGATACATGTCATAGCGTGTACCGTTCCGTATGATACTGAAGGCACCGAGGTAACTGATACTGTTGCTGAAGTAGTCCAGGTAGTAGAATGCGGATATGTCTGAGAGAGGTATCCCGTAGTTGTCGATGATTTCCTTGAAGTATGTGTAGCACCCTACAGGGGCTGAATATTCGTCGGTTTTTATTCTCTGGAACATATTGCAGATAGTCAGACGTATGTCGTAGTCCTGCATTATGTTGAAGAAGTATCTTTCAGCAAGCCGGTTGAGGATGATGTTCTCAAAGTCTGGATTTCCTGTGAGTCTGCGTATAAGTGGATCTGTGATTATGCTCTTCTCTATGGCCTGCAGCTGCATCTCCAGGTCCAGGTCTCTTTCCATCGCAAGACGTCCGGTGAGCACTCTGAGATTCTCGCATTCTTTCTGGAATCCGTAGTAGCCCACGGATCCTGTCATGTATATGGATATGAGGAGTATATATATGAGAGCCAGCCTTTTTGAGTGTCTTTTCCGTTTGACTCTGAAATGGGTGCAGCTTACGGATATGAGGATGGTGACCAGAAACAGCAGGGCAAGGGCCAGCAGGCTGTATATGAAGAACGTGATGACGGTATATACAGAGATGTCATTTATCAGGTACAGGTCGAAATTGATGCCGGAGTTGAGGATGAGAGACCGGAACGTCATGTGTATGTAGACTGCGAGGCAGACAGCGGCTGCTCCGATAGCGGTTGACTTGAGGCGTCTCATCGCAGGTGATGACGACAGTATGTTCCTGATGACGGTTTTCCTGGACATGTAGAGGGTGGCGCAGTAGAGGAAAACGAATGAGTGCATGAGGATGAGCGAGCCGAAGGATCTGAAGTTCCCGTCAGCATACAGCATCGGAGAGAAGAATTCGGTACTGGCGGGTATGTCCTGTACCATGGGGAAGGTGCATAGCTGAAGTACGAGGAGTCCTCCTAATCCGAAATAAAGCGAGGTGATGCTTTTCCTCGTATGCTGGTAGTACAGGATCGCTGTGATGGCGGCCAGCAGGGCCAGCCACCTCAGTCCGGATGAGTTGCTGTCCGGAAACATGTTCTTGCGGATGACGGAGAATGCAGGCGTACCGTCTGCTGTGTGGACTACTCCGGCCCCGTCGATGAAGGTGGGAACGGTGGTGAATTTGTTGTTGAGACCAATGTGCTTGTTGTAGGAGTTCTGCAGAGCCTCGTTCTCGTTGTCGTACTGCTCTATTATTTCGATGCCGGCGATTATCCGCATTCCGCCGCGGTCATATGTCTTGATTATATACCATTTAGGTCCAAGGTTGATGTATTGCGTACTGTCCTTCAGAAAGGCCAGCGGTATGTTGAAGATATTGCGGTTCCTAAGGTCGTGGATACGGTACCAGCTGGTTATGGACCTGATGTCGTCATTGCTTATGGGGAAAGTGTTGACCCAGCTTTGGAGCTTGCCGTCGATGTATCTGTAGAGAACCATGTCTTCCGGAAAATGTTCGAATGTGATCCATTCGTTTTCAGGTATGCCGAATGCCTTGTCCACATAGGACTGCAGTGTCTTTTCCCTGTTTTGCAGCATATGCTCGACGAACCTTGCCCTTTTCTCGGAAGACACAGGGGTGATATGCATGAAGGACATCAGGAACAGCACCAAGGCCAGAATCCAGAAGACCGATGTGGTGTGGTAAGTAAAGAATCTTCTTATATGTCTGAATGATTTTCTCATGAGTCATGTGTTACTCGTTGTGGTACGGCTCTCCTTTTATTATGGTGAAAGCCCTGTACAACTGCTCTTCGAAGAACAGACGGATTATCTGGTGTGAGAACGTCATGTCCGACAGGGACAGGAACCCGTCTGCTCTCGCCCTTACCTTCCCGGCGAATCCGTAGGCTCCCCCTGTTACGAAGACCAGGCTCTTTGTGCCTGCAGTCATGAGCCTTTCAATGTACGCCGCCCAGGCCGTGGACGTGAATCTGTCCCCTTTCTCGTCGAGCAGTACGACCTTGTCCTCCGGACGGAGTCTTTTAAGTATGAGGTCGGCCTCCTTGTTCCTGATTTCGTCCTGAGACAGGGAGGAAGTGCCATGCAGAGCCGGAATCTCGATCCTGTTGAAAGTGGTGTACCTTACGAGCCTTTTCTCGTAGATTTCCATTCCTTCCTTAATGAAACTGAATGTGGTTTTTCCGATTGTGAGCAGCGTAATCCTCATTTTAAGTGCTTGTGCTCACAAATGTAGGAAAAAATGCATCATAATGGCCTGAATTTTGCTGAAGAATGTCAACAAATTGAAACATACAGATGAACAGATCTATATTAATTATCGGATTTACAGTTCTCTTTTCATTTACATCGTGGGCTCAGAACAGGAATGTCTGCGAGGACGATGATGTAAACAGTGTGTTCGTACCTATATCGAAATATATGGAGCGGGGTGATGCGGAGTGTCTTGCCGCATGGTTTGCGGATAATCTGCAGGTGGATGTGATGGGGACGGTGTCCAACTGCAGCCGCAGTCAGGCCCGTCAGATAATACGGAATTTCTTCACGAACTATACTCCCCGCTGTTTTGAGATAGTGTACAAGAGCGGTTCCTATCCGACAGAATATGCTGTGGGCAATCTGGACAGCGGAGGCAATATGTTCACTGTCACCATACTGGTAAAGACGTACGATGCAGGAAACTACATCGAGCAGATAAAAATAGAAAAGCAGTAGCCGCGTCTTATCGCTCAACCTGTCCCGCTGCCTGTGGCTGTCTTGCTAACCGCTGTCCGACGGCATAGGTTTTCATCAGGCCGGCATGATGTCGGTATTGTCGCCTGTGAAAAGTTTTATACCGGATCGGCTTGTAAGTGGCAATGTGCTTATTGTCAGGTTCTTGTGCTATGTGAAAGGTGCCCTGTTGAGGTTTGAAAGCCGGACAGGGCACCTTTTTATAAGGTTAAGTTATTGAGAGTCAGTACAATCGCACTCTGGCAGGATTCCCGCCGTGTGCGGCTGTTCCATAAAATGTGCTGATCAAAGCGAGTCGCGCCACTGAAGGTATTCTTCTTCGGTCATGCCGTAGGGCAGTTGGGTCATTTGGATTCCCCAATCGAAGAGGTCCGGGTCGTCCGGGGTGTAGTCGATAGATATCTCTCTTGTCAGGGACTCGCAGGTGTTCTCCGAGAACGATACCTTGATGTTCCTTCCCTCGCGCCATACCCTGACCCACGAGTTCTCCCAGCAGCTGTCCCCGGCATTGAACTCCACTTGGCCGTATTCTGTCTGCTCTCCTTTTTCTGTACTCACATCACAGATACTGAACCGGACTTCAGTGACGGAGTATCCGGAGCGGCCGTCGGGAACGCACGTGATTGTCTGTGCGTTGCTGGAGACGTACCTGGGCGCGTCAAAGGGAAGGATCGGATCGAAGTCCCTACATCCAGTCGCGACCATGGCCGCCGACGCGGCGAAAAGCAGTATGTATAATGCCCGTTTCATGATCAGATTAAAGAGAGGTTGTGTGCTGTTATTCTGATTGTACCAATTATTAGAATGTGTAAGTGAAAACCTTCGAGTACTTACTGGGCTTTGTCAGAGTATATGCCCTGCGGTCACAGATATTGTTCTGCTCCGGAGTGAAATGCCCGAACAGGTCGGTAGTCTCATGTGTGACGGAATCGGTCCCGTTGTATACGATGACGGCTTTGTATAGAGCCTCACGTGGAGTCGTACCGTTGTAGTCATACGGAAGGACCCAGTTGAGGTCGAGGTCGACAGGCCATACCCCCATTGCCTCATGGAAGAATTCCTCAGTCTCTCCCGGGGCGAGGTGGATTATCTCAAGAGTGTCCCCGGCAGTGACACTTCCAACAATGGTGGATGTGTAGACCTGCATTACGCGGATGTCGCATTCGGAAGAGTTCTCGTAGACAAACCGCACTGAGTATCCGTAGTCAGTCTCAGTGTTGCATCCGGGAAATAAGACAATGACGGCAGATATAAGTGTAAATGCGGCAGCTGCTGCGGTGAGAAGTTTCAGGATGGTTCTCATAAGGTATGGAATTTAAAATTATTGGGTTAATAGATGTTTACTAAAAAGATGTATAAAAGTCAGATATCGCTGCACGGTCAGTCGTAGTATAGTTCGATATCGGTGATGATGCCGTTGTCATCGTAGTAGAACGCGGGGTAGCAGTCCCACTCGATCCGCAGCTCATCGTGACTTCCCTCGGGTGCCCAGTAGATGCGGCTGCGGTCTTCTTCCACCAGGGTCTTGCCACCCATGTAGTAGACCTTGCTTACAGGGTCTCCCACTCGGATATAGTCATTGACGGCGAATCTGTCCGAGTTTAGGGTGAAGACGCAGATTTTAACGCTGTCATTTCCGTCATCATAGTATCCGAACTCATCTGTAACCTTCATGGCAGTCCTGGCATCACTCAGGGAGAAGTCTCCTGAGGCCGGGGCAATGACTATGGTGCTGTTGTATACAAATAACAGTACACTACATCATCCTCTTCGTCAGGTTTCCCCAATCCGTCTTGAAGCAAAGAATTGAAACGGAGTCTGAAAGGAGAGCGTGTAATCTTCGCATTTTTCAGATACGAACGGATATTTACCATCTTATAGCGCGATGACCTTCATGATAGTACTCTTGCCGCTGGCCGACTTGCCGATAAATACTGTCAAGGGTTTGATGTCGTTTATTTCTACGTCTTTTAGCGGATCGAAATTCTTTATGATAATTGACTCTTGCATTGGGCATTCATAAGTTGATACACAAATGTGGCAAAAAACTGAATGCGACGGAAATTTTATTGGTTGGCGGAAGTTGTTGAGCAGCCTTGATGAGGCGCGTCTCCGAAAGGGGTAAACTCTAAGGCTGGTGAATTGCCCGCTGAGCTATCCCTATGTGCGTGGCGAGAGATAGGGCGCTTTGTACACTCTACTTCTGGCGCATGAAGATGCGTATGGGGCAGCCGGTGAAGTCGAAGTGGCTGCGCAGCTTGTTCTCCAGGAATCTCTTGTACGGTGCCCCGATGTACTGGGGCAGATTGCAGAAGAAGGCAAATGACGGACAGGGCGTCGGCAGTTGGGTGATATACTTGATCTTGATGAATTTGCCCTTTGTGGAGGGGGGAGGGTAGTTCTCTATCTCCTCAAGCATCACCTCGTTCAGAGTGGATGTGGGAATCTTCTTGGAGTAATTGTCATAGACCTTGGCCGCCGCGTCCAGCACATCGAGGATTCTTTGCTTTTTGATGACCGATGTGAAGATGACGGGGATATCGCTGAAAGGCGCGAGCCGCTTGCGTATGGCCTCGGCGTATTCCTTCATGGTGTTGCCGGTCTTGTTCTCTATCAGGTCCCATTTGTTGACCGCCACCACACAGCCTTTGCTGTTGCGCAGGATGAGATTGAAGATGGACATGTCCTGAGCTTCGACTCCGTATTGGGCATCGATCATCAGGATGCAGATGTCAGCGTGCTCTATGGCCCTGATGGCCCTCATCACGGAGTAGAACTCCAAGTCCTCGTTGACCTTGCTTTTCTTGCGCAGTCCGGCGGTGTCCACTAAGATGAACTCGTGCCCGAATTTGTTGTAGTAGGACTCCACCGCGTCCCGGGTCGTTCCGGCCACCGGTGTCACGATATTGCGCTCCTCTCCGAGGAAAGCGTTGGTGATGGATGACTTGCCGGCATTCGGCCTGCCGACTATGGCTATACGCGGCACTCCGGCATGAGGGTCTTCCTCCTCTTTGGTGTCCGGCAGCATGGATACGAGCCGGTCCAGCATGTCGCCGGTGCCGCTGCCGTTGGCCGAGGAGATGTCCCACGGGTCGCCCAGACCAAGGGAGTAGAACTGGTATGAGTCGAAGCGCTTGTCCGCCGAATCCACCTTGTTGACCACCAGCAGGACCGGCTTGGCGTTGCGCCGCAGGATGTCGGCGATTTCCTCGTCGAAATCGGTGATGCCGGTGCCTACTTCCACTAAGAACAGGATGACATCGGCCTCCTCGATGGCTATCATCACCTGCTTGCGTATCTCCTCCTCGAACACGTCTTCGGAGTTGACCGTATAGCCTCCTGTATCCACTACAGAGAATGTCGTGCCGCACCACTCGCACTTGCCGTAATGGCGGTCGCGCGTTACACCAGCCGTCTCATCGACGATGGCCTGCCGCATACCGACAATCCTGTTGAAAAGGGTTGATTTGCCCACGTTGGGCCGTCCTACTATGGCAACTAAACTCATACTCTATTGTTTATCAGATATATCGCATCCCGTACCGTTCAAGTTCAGGCCGCAGCTTCCGCAGGAGCCGCTGCAGCCGCCGGTGCTTCCTTTCTTCGGGCCCCACAGCCTCATCTCCTCCTCGCGGGCGCAGATGATGCCCCTCTTGCGGAGCTCCTTGTTGTGCTCTATCTCTCCGTCAGGAAAAGGCTTCTTCCTGAAGATGATGTTGAAGCACATGATGAATACCGCAAAACCGACGAATACTATGGCCGCTATCAATATTTCCATATCTTACATTGTTTTTGGCTCCACCCATTTGCTGCGGTCAAGCAGCGGGCAGGAGCTGACCGTTATCTCAGGGGCCAGCTGATGGACCTTGAACGCGGCTGCCTTTCTAAGCCGCAGGATTCTTTCCACCAAGGCCTTGTCCACACCTTCCTGCAAAATCTGTTCCGCGCTCCTGCCTCCTTCATTGAGGCTGTAGAGTACAGGGTCCAGCACATCGTAGGGCGGCAGGGAGTCGGTGTCCTTCTGTCCGTCACGCAACTCGGCCGAAGGGGCCTTGGTGATGGTGGACAGGGGGATCAGCTCTTTCTCCCGGTTGATATACGCCGCCAGTTCGTACACCTCGGTCTTGTAGAGGTCCGCGATGACCATCAGGGAGCCGCAGAGGTCTCCGTAGAGGGTGCCGTAGCCCATCGACAGCTCGCTCTTGTTGGTGGTGTTCAGCAGCAGGGCTCCATGCCTGTTGGAGTAGAGCATCAGTATGGTGCCGCGGATGCGGGCCTGAAGGTTCTCCTGGGTGGTGTCCCAGTGGAAATCCCCTTCGAACAGCGGCTCTGTCTCCTTGATGAAACGGTCGTAGACGGCTCCGATGGGGATGATGTGGTACTTGATGCCGAGGTTGTCCGCCAGCTCCACGGCATCGTTGACCGAGTGTACTGTCGAGTATGATGACGGCATCAGTATGCCGGTCACGTTCTTGCGGCCGAGGGCCTCGGCTGCAAGGGAGGCTACAACCGCCGAATCGATGCCGCCTGACAGTCCCAGCACCGCCTTGGACATTCCTGCGTTCTGGAAGAAGTCCCTGACGGCGCTTATGATCCGGTCATGGGTCGAGGATATGTCAGAACCCGAAAGCATCGCTGATCGATTTGTAATTGTATATCCTGTCAATTACTTCCGCGAACATGTCGGCGACGGAGAGTACGGTGAACTTGGAAAGGTCCGTACCGGCCGGTGCTCTCAGGGGGATGGTGTCGGTGACAACGACTTCCTTGAGAGCCGATTTGTTGATGCGGTCGTATGCCTGGCCGGAGAACACGGGATGTGTGGCCATGGCCCTTACGCTCAGAGCCCCTTTCTCCATAAGCATGTCGGCGGCTTTTGTTATGGTGCCGGCTGTGTCGATCATGTCGTCTACGATGATGATGTTGCGTCCTTCCACATCGCCGATGGCTGTCATGGAACCTACGACATTCGGTCTCTCGCGGGACTTGTGGCATATTATCAAAGGACAGCCGAGTACTCTGGAGTAGGTGTTGGCCCTCTTGGCTCCGCCCATGTCGGGAGCGGCTATTGAGAGGTTGTCAAGCTGCATGTCCCTGAGATAGGGCAGGAAGATGGAGCTTGCATATATATGGTCAACCGGAAAGTCAAAGAAACCCTGTATCTGGTCAGCGTGCAGATCGGTGGTTATGACCCTGTCGCATCCGGCCGCAACCAGAAGATTGGCGACAAGTTTGGCACCAATGGACACCCTGGGGCGGTCCTTGCGGTCCTGGCGGGCCCATCCGAAATAGGGGATCACGGCTATGACTTTGTAGGCAGATGCCCTGCGTGCCGCGTCTATCATGAGAAGCAGTTCGAAGAGGTTGTCCAGAGGAGGGAAGGTTGACTGGACAATGAATGTCGTGGTGCCGCGTACGGACTCGTTGAATGCCGGCTGGAACTCACCGTCGCTGAAGTCCGTTACTACTGAGTCTCCGAGCTCGAGACCGAGGGACTTTGCGATCTTCTCCGCCAGATAGCGTGAGCCCCTGCAGGAAAAGATCTTGATGGAGTGGGTGTGATTGGTAGTGTGTTTCATTTTATGGGTATTACAAAGTTAGTGTGTTGATGTCGTTCTGTGTTTTTCAAGATCGTGTCCGATCAGGTCAAGTACAATGTCCCTGCCTGTGCCTTTCGATGATGATGTCGGGATGATGGGGACGCAGTCTTGTGTGTCACCCTGTATGTCCCGCAGTTCCGTCGCAAATGCCTTCCGGCTTTTCTCTATTTCAGTTTTGGAAAGTTTGTCGCACTTGGTCATGATTATCGCGAACGGGATGTCCGCACCGGACACCGCTGTGATGAAGCTGCGGTCTATTTCCTGCATAGGATGTCTTGCGTCCACCAGGACAAATAGCAATGACAGTTCTTCGGAGTGGCTGACATAGTCCTCGATCATGGTTTTGAGGGTCGCCTGCACTTTTTTGGATGCCTTGGCGAAACCGTAGCCGGGAAGGTCTACGAGATACCATTTCCCGTTGATGAGGAAGTGGTTGACCAATATTGTCTTGCCGGGCATGGAGGATGTTTTGGCAAGATCCCTGCGTCCGCACAGCATATTGATCAGTGAGGACTTGCCCACATTGGACCGGCCGATAAAGGCATATTCGGGCAGTCTCAGCTTGGGCCGCTGAGAGACATTAGTGCTGCTTCCCTGAAATATAGCTGTCTTGACTGTCATCATGTTTTAAAATGGCAAAAGTAGCAAATTTTCCATACTGCGCCAACACTTTTTCCAGAAGCCGTGCTGCATATGTCCGCCGAGGATGTACTTTCCCTGAAAACCGCAGGCCGGCGGCGGCATTTTCGCGGATTTGTGCTAAATTTGTTTTTCATATCGGTGCGAATAATTATTGTAAAACGACATTGTATGCAGGAATACATTACTTTGACTCAGCTGCAGCAGCGGATCCGGGTGACTGTGGCGGATAAGTTCCCGGTTCCGGTGTGGGTGCGGGCTGAGATCCATGAGCTGAGGGTGCACAGTAACGGGCACTGCTATATGGAACTGGTGGAGAAGGGTTCCGGCAGGGAGATGTTCAGCGCGAAGGTTTCGGCTGTCATATGGCGGTCAAGGCGCACATTGGTCGAAGCGGCTTTCTACCAGGGGACCGGCCGCAGGCTGGAAGCCGGCATGACGGTGCTGGTGCTGGTAAGGGTGCAGTATTCGGAAATCTACGGTATGAGCCTTAGTGTCGAGGACATAGATCCGGCCTTTACCCTCGGGGAGGTGGAACTTGCCAGACAACGTACTCTCGAACGGCTCAGAAAAGAAGGCATGCTGGATATGAACAGGATGGTGCCTGCGGCAAGGCTGCCGCGCCGTTTTGCCCTGATAACATCCGAAACGGCTGCCGGTTATGGAGACTTCATGCGTCATCTCTATGATAATGGTTATGGATTCCGGTTCTATATCCGTCTGTATCAGGCCCCGATGCAGGGGAGTGCCGCTCCGGCCGGCATAGTCGCCGCAATGCATGCTGTGCTGGACGACGTGGAGGCCGGAGAAATATATGATGCCGTCCTGATCGTCCGTGGAGGAGGAGCTGTGGCAGACCTGGTTTGCTTTGACGATTACGACCTTGCAGTCAATATAGCTCAGTATCCGCTTCCGGTCATGGTGGCGGTAGGACACGAGCGTGATACTCATATCTGCGATATGGTGGCTGCAGTGTCAGTAAAGACTCCGACGGCCCTTGCCGATCATATTGTCCGTAATTTCGTGGATGAGGATGCATCGCTGGTCTCTCTCTCGGACCGTCTCAGGAATATTGTGGCTCTCAGGATGGAGGGCGTAAGACATGCTCTTGATGATACAGGCCGCAGGCTGCTGTCATGTACTGCAGTGCGCTGCGGACAGGAACGCGGCCGCATGGACCTTATCATGCACAGGATGGTCACAGGTGTGCGCTCCCGTATAAGTTCGGGCAATGCGGCTGTAGACATGCTCCTGATGCGTCTTCGAAGCGGGTATGCCCTGCGTTTCAGGGCGGAGACGGGCAGGCTGGACATGCTGGAGCTGCGGGTGCGCAAGGGAGATCCTGTGGCGATGCTGCGTCCTGGCAGTGCCTATGTGACGAGAGGCGGCCGCCAGGTGGAGTCTGTCTCGTCTGTCGCCGTGGGGGACAGGTTGGATCTCATGCTCAAGGACGGCAGGGTGGAATGTTCGGTAGAGTCAGTAATCCGAGATGTCGCCGGTTGATGCCGTACGGCTTTTTGTTAATTGCACAGATTGTTAGTTTATAGATATGGAAGAAGAGAAATTAAAGTACGAAGAAGCGCTTTCCCGTCTGGAAAGAATAGTGGCCGAGATAGAGAATCCTCAGACTGCGGTGGGTGATATCCCCGCTAAGGTGAAGGAAGCCGCAGGACTTCTGGCTTATTGCAGAAAGATGCTCAGGGAAAGCGAGGAAAGCATAGAGAGTATATTGAAGGAACAGTAAACAGGACAGGCCTTATGATTTACGATGCTGACTCTTATCTTGCCCCGTACAGGGAGCATATAGACAGGCGCTACAGGAGACTGGTGTTCGCACGTCAGGAACTGGCCGGTTACGGCGGGCGTCTGTCGGATGCGGTCAATAACCATCTGTATTACGGTGTACACAAGGAAGGTGACTATGTCGTTTTCAGGGAATGGGCTCCGAACGCGACAGCTATGTATCTGATAGGTGATGTGAACGGATGGAGGAAGGACGAGAGGTACAGGCTGTCTCCTGTAGGTAACGGAAACTGGGAGATACGGCTGCCATCGGCATCCATGCCGCACGGAGCGTTGTTCAGATGGCTGGTGGAGTGGCTCGGCGGCAGCGGTGAGAGGTTGCCGGCATACAGTACCCGTTGCGTGCAGGACCCGCAGACAAAGATCTTTTCAGCCCAGGTGTGGACACCTCCGGCCAAGTACCGCTGGAAGTATTCCCATTTTATTCCTCATAACAGGTATCCGCTTATATACGAGGCTCATGTCGGTATGAGCTCCGAGGATGAGAAGGTGTCGTCGTTCGATGAGTTCCGAAGGACTGTGCTGCCCCGTGTACGGGATCTCGGATACAATACACTGCAGCTGATGGCTCTTCAGGAGCATCCTTATTACGGCTCGTTCGGCTATCAAGTGTCGGGATTTTTTGCCTTGAGCTCCAGATTCGGGACACCGGAAGAGTTCAAGGCTCTTGTGGACGAGGCTCATGGTATGGGAATGGCTGTGGTTATGGATGTCGTTCATTCCCATGCTGTTGACAACGAAGTGGAGGGAATAGGCATGCTTGATGGAACGGATTACCTTTATTGCCACAGCGGTGCCAGGGGCAGGCACCCGGCATGGGGGTCGCGTTGTCTGGATTACGGGAAGCAGTCGACCGTACGTTTCCTTCTTTCCAGTCTCAAGTTCTGGATGGAGGAGTACCATATCGATGGTTTCAGGTTCGATGGGGTTACGAGTATGATTTACATGGATCACGGTTTGGGTAAGGATTTTACCGATTATTCCTGTTACTTTGACGGCAATCAGGACGAAGATGCTCTGACCTATCTTGGGCTGGCCAACATCCTGGTCAAGGAGATGAATCCCAGAGCTGTGACCATAGCCGAGGATGTGAGCGGAATGCCGGGTCTGGCTGCTCCGATGAAGGATGGAGGCACCGGTTTCGACTTCCGTCTCAGCATGGGGGTGGCCGATCACTGGATCAAGTGGATAAAGGAGCTTCGGGACGAGGACTGGAGCATGGGGGGCATGTACTGGGAACTGACCAACAAGCGGAGGGACGAGCGTACCATAAGCTACGCGGAGTGTCATGATCAGGCACTGGTAGGGGACAAGACGATTATCTTCCGCCTGATGGACAAGGAAATGTATACTTCCATGAGCAAGATGTCGCGTAGTCTGGCCGTGGAACGCGGTATGGCTCTTCACAAGATGATCCGTTTGGTCACCATAGCTACGGCCGGAGACGGCTATCTCAATTTCATGGGCAACGAGTTCGGTCATCCGGAGTGGATAGATTTCCCCAGAGAAGGAAACGGGTGGTCGTATTTCTATGCACGCAGACAGTGGTCGCTGGCGGACAATCCTGATCTGAGATACGGGCAGCTGCGTCAGTTCGACAAAGCCATGATACATCTTTTCTCCAGGTACGGGATACTGGCTGAAAGACCTGTACGGCTTTATGTTGACGAGACTCAAAAAGTTTTGATTTTTGCACGGGGATGTTTTATCTTTGCATTGAATTTCCATCCGGAACTGTCAGTGACAGATTTCAGATTCCATGCGGCAGCCGGAGAGTACCGTCTCGTTCTGGATACGGACGATTCCCTGTTCGGGGGATTTGGAAGAAATGATGGAAGTGTCTCTCACTTTACGGTGAGGGAAGGAGACTGTGACCTTCTGTCGCTCTATTTGCCGAACAGATCGGCCATAGTCCTGAAAAGACATTAATTATAAGGAATATGTCGTATCTAAAGTTTGACAAAGCGGAGTTGGTGAACCTTGAGTACTCTCTGGCAAGAGAGGTCCTGGCAACCAACAAGACCGGCGGTTATCTGAACACTACTCTGGTAGGATGCAATACCCGCAAGTATCACGGTATGTTCGTGCTTCCAGTCAAGAACTTTGAGAGCAGGAGATATGTCCTCCTGTCATCACTGGACGAGACTCTGATACAGCACGGACGCGACTTCAACCTTGGAATACACTGCTATGGCAAGAACAATTACGAGCCCAGGGGACACAAGTATATCGTGGACTTCGAGTTTGAGAAGTATCCGGTGATCATTTATCGTGTAGGTGGTATCATGTTCAGTAAGTCCATGCTTTTCCTGCACAACAAGGAGCAGCTGCTGATAAAATACACGCTTCTCGATGCTCATTCAGCGACTGTCCTGAGACTCAGGCCGTTTCTGGCATTCAGGGAGATTCACTCCCTTACGCATGCCAACGAGTCTGCGGACAGGGGGTACGAGACTGTGGAGAACGGTGCCTCTTTCAGACTTTACGACGGATTTCCGTCTGTCAACATACAGCTGAACAGAAAGAACGAGTATTTCCATAACCCGGACTGGTACTATAATATAGAGTATCTCGAGGAGAAGAGGAGAGGTTTCCAGTATATGGAGGACCTGTATTCGCCAGGATATTTCGAACTGCCTGTCAGGAAGGGGGAATCGGTCATAGTTTCTGTATCCACTTCTCCTGTTGCCGTCAGGGGGCTTTCGGGGGTGTTCGGCAGGGAAGAGACCAGCCGTATATCCCTGCAGAGTTATGACGACTGCCTGAAGAGAGCCGCAAAGCAGTTTGTCGTCAACTCCGGCAAGGGGATCAAGGAGGTGTACTCAGGTTATACATGGTTGGGCAAAGGACTTAGGGAGACCCTTATAGCTCTTCCAGGACTTACCCTTTACGCGGACGGAGATACGGCTCTTTTCGAAGAAGTCCTGGACAGTGCCGTGCGTATATACGCTCATCAGCTTCTGCATGGATCGAGGCAGGTCGATGCTGCGCTCTGGTTCTTCTGGGTCCTGCAGGAGTATGCAGGTTATACCGGGGATTCCAAGAGGCTGTGGAATCGTTACAGCGGCAAGCTCAAGGCGATTATAATGAGTTTCGTGGAAGGAAGCCGTATGGGTGTGGCCTTGTCTGACAACGGTCTGCTCAAGGCCGGTATGAAAGGAGTCGCCATGACATGGATGAATGCATACGACAGCAACGGAGTTCCTGTGACGGAACGGAGCGGTTGGCAGGTAGAGGTCAATGCCTTGTGGTACAATGCCGTTTCCTATATGCTGGATATGGAATCCGCACATGGTGGTGACAGACGTATGATATCGCTGCTCAGATCGTTGAAGGACAATATGGACTCCTCTTTCTGCAGGACTTTTCTGGTGGAGAGTACAGGAGCCCTCGCTGATTATGTGGATGACAGCGGGCAGAATGTATATACAAGGCCGAACCAGATGTTCGCGTGCGCCTTGCCTTACTCCCCTTTGTCGGACGAGATGAAAGCTGATGTCATGGACTGTGTCAAGCGCGAGCTGCTCACGGCGCGCGGAATCCGTACCCTTTCTCCGAAGAATCCTTTATATAAAGGTGTATATGACGGAGACCAGAACAGGAGAGATCATGCATATCATCAGGGATCTACAAGGGTGTGGCTTCTCGCGTTCTATATCGAGGCGATGTTCCGTCTTTACGGCCCGATGTTCGGAAGGAGGGCCGTTGAGCTCATAAATGCCTTTGAGGAGGACATAGAACTTCATGGGGTAGGCTGTGTCTGCGAGCTGTATGACGGGGACCCCCCGCACAGTCCTCACGGAGCCATATCCAGTTCCGTGTCCACGGCCGCCCTGCTTCGCTCGGAGTATTTAGTCAACAAGTATAACAAGGAGGAGAAATGAAAGTCTTGATGTTCGGATGGGAGTTTCCCCCGCATATCTCCGGCGGGCTGGGTACTGCCTGCTACGGCATGGTCCGTGGTCTGGCCCATAACGGAGTGGATGTGTTGTTTGTCATGCCGTCAGCTTCTGGGGACGAGGACAGCAGTGTAGCTAAGATCATCAACGCCAGTGACGTGGAGGCTGCAGACATCAGCTGTAGTCCTGTCGACTTTCTCGACAGGATAAAGTTTGTGAGAATCGGAACCAATATGGTGCCCTATGTGTCTCCTGAGGAGTTTGCCGGGATGGTAGAGAAGGACAGGCACCGGCAGGCCACGGAGTTCAATGTCAATTTCAAGCAGAAATACAAGTTCTCCGGGAAATACGGTGCCAACCTCATGGAGGAGGTCGCCCGCTACGCTCTTGTCGGTGGAACTATAGCTCTCCAGAATACATTTGATGTGATACATGCGCATGACTGGCTGACCTATCTTGCCGGAGTCGCGGCCAAGCGTCTTACCGGAAAGCCTTTGGTGGTGCATGTGCATGCCACTGAGTTCGACAGGACAGGAGAGAACGTCAATACCCAGGTGTATGCCATGGAGAAACTTGGAATGGAGGAGGCTGACAAGGTCATCACTGTGAGTAATCTGACGCGCAACATTGTAGTGAACCGGTACGGAATATCGCCGGACAAGGTGGTGACTGTACACAACGCGGTGGATTTCAGCAAGAGGAACGAGATAGAGGTCCACAGGGGCGTGCCGGAAAAAGTGGTCACTTTCCTCGGCAGGATAACATTCCAGAAAGGACCCGAGTATTTCATCGAGGCGGCTGACAAGGTGCTGCGATATTATAGGAATGTGCGGTTTGTCATGGCGGGCAGCGGAGACCTTCTCAACAGGTCCATACGTCGTGTGGCCAGGCTGGGCATAGCCGACCGTTTTCATTTTACCGGATTTCTCAAAGGTGCGGATGTCCAGAAAATGTTCGCATTGTCGGATGTATACGTGATGCCGTCTGTCTCCGAGCCTTTCGGCATATCTCCTCTTGAAGCTATGAAGACAGGTGTGCCTGCCATCATATCGAAACAGTCAGGAGTGGCGGAAGTGCTCAAGCATTCCATAAAGGTGGATTTCTGGGATATAGACGCCATGGCAGACGCGATATACGGTCTGTTGAAGTATCCCGCACTCGGGAATATGGCTTCCCGTTGCGGACTTGATGAAGTCAATACGTTGAAATGGAACAACGCGGCAGGCGAGATCAAGGATATATATATGTCTTTAATACATTAAAAACAACAACATGGAAACAAAACCTTCAATCTGCATATATTTTCAGGTACACCAGCCGGACAGGCTCAGGCAGTATCGTTTTTTCGATATAGGTAATGACAGTCATTACTATGATGATTTCGCAAACAGGACAATTCTGAGGAGGGTGGCAGAGAGGTGCTACCTGCCGATGAACAGGCTCCTTATGGATGTGATAGAGGCTACCGGCAGGAGATTCAAGGTAGCGTTCTCCATTTCCGGCTCTGTGATCGAGCAGCTTGAGGCGTATGCTCCTGAGGTTCTCGACAGTTTCAAGGAACTGGCCGCTACCGGATGTGTGGAGTTCATCGCCGAGACATACTCGCATACCCTTGCCTCACTGTTCTCCATCCACGAGTTCGAAAAGCAGGTCAAGATGCACTCTGCCTTGATTTCTAAATATTTCGGCAAGAAACCCAAATGCTTCAGGAATACTGAACTGATATACTCGGATGAGATAGGTGCGGCTGTCAGCCGGATGGGGTACACATGTATGCTGACGGAGGGGGCAAAGCACATATTGGGATGGAAGTCTCCGAACTATGTTTATACCAACGCAGTGACTCCCAAACTGAAACTGTTGCTCCGCAATTTCGGGCTGAGTGACGATATCGCTTTCAGGTTTTCTGACCGTACATGGGACAAGTGGCCGGTAGATGCCATGAAGTACGTGTCGTGGCTGATGGACTCGATAAAGGACGGGGATGTCGTCAATCTGTTCATGGATTACGAGACATTCGGAGAGCACCAGCCTGCATCTACTGGTATCTTCGACTTCATGAGAGCTTTGCCGGAGGCGGTCCTTTCGCATACGGACTTCGAGTTCTGCACTCCTTCGCAGGTGGTGAGGAAGCACAAGCCTGTGGCACCGCTCAACGTTCCGTTCCCTATATCGTGGGCGGATGAGGAGAGAGATACTACGGCCTGGCTGGGCAACGAGCTGCAGAACGAGGCTTCATCCAAGCTGTATGCTCTTACAGACAAGGTTATGGCCGCTGAGGATCCTGAGTTGGTAAGGGATTTCCTGAAATTGCAGGAAAGCGACCATTTTTATTACATGTGCACCAAGTTCTTTTCCGACGGTGCTGTACATAACTATTTTAATCCGTACGACACCCCGTATGAGGCATTCATCAATTACATGAATGTCCTGAGTGATTTCATGCTGAGGGTCGACGGCAGACTGAAACAGGAATAACAACCATCACGTAGAAATTTATGAGTACTGAAAAAGTTGTGATGCCCGACTATCTGTTCGAGGCAAGCTGGGAAGTGTGCAATAAGGTAGGAGGCATCCATACCGTATTGGCATCGAAATCATTGAATCTCTCAAAGGAACTGAAGAACAATCATATCCATATAGGTCCTGATGTCTGGATGGACACGGCGCAGAATCCTGAATTTACAGAGGATCCTATTCTTTTCAGGACTTGGAGAATAGCGGCGGCGGAAGAGGGGCTCAGGGTCAGGGTAGGCCGTTGGAACATATCGGGAAAGCCTATTGCCGTCCTGGTGGATTTCTCTCAGTTCATCTCAAAGAAAAATGAGATATTCACATCCCTTTGGGAAAAGTTCAAACTGGACTCTCTTTCAGGCCAGTGGGATTTCATAGAATCGGCTCTGTTCGGCTATGCGGCGGGCAAAGTCATCGAAAGTTTCGTCAAGTTCAATCTTCAGCCGCACCACAAGGTGGTGGCTCATTTTCATGAGTGGATGACAGGAGCCGGTATCCTTTATCTCAAATCGGTCAACGCGCATGTGGCGACGATTTTCACCACTCATGCAACAGTCGTAGGAAGGTGCCTGGCATGCAATAATGTGCCTCTGTATGATTCACTGAACAACTGTAATGCTGATGAGAAAGCCCGTTACTACAATGTGACATCGAAGCATTCTCTTGAAAAATGTGCGGCGGCCAATGCCGATGTTTTCACTACGGTAAGCGACATCACAGCTGTTGAGTGCGAGAAACTCCTTGACAAGAAAGTCGATATCGTTACACCGAACGGTTTCGACAACGGAATAGTACCTTCTAAGGACAAACGTGCGGAGGCCGTGTCGGAAGGACGCAGGGCTCTTCTGGACCTTGCTTCGGCCATGTGCGGCGAGGAGTGCGGCGATGCCTTCATAATCGGCATAAGCGGACGCTACGAATACAAGAACAAGGGAATAGATGTGTTTCTGGACGTGCTTGGCAGGCTCAACAATTCCAGCTATTCTGGCCGTAAGGTCGTAGCCTATATCATGGTGCCGGCCGGTCACAATGGTCCGGACAAGGAACTTGCAGCCAAGTTGGCCGGGAACGGATCGGACTACGTCACAAATACCACCCATATTCTCAACGAGCCCGGTTCGGATGCTGTTCTGAACCGTATGAAGGCCCTCAATCTCGACAACAGGAAAGGCGGCAAGGTGAAGGTGCTGTTCGTTCCTTCGTACCTTAACGGAGATGACGGTATCGTCAACAAGAGCTACTATGATCTTCTTGTAGGTATGGACATGACACTGTTCCCGTCGTATTATGAGCCGTGGGGATATACTCCGCTGGAGTCCTTGGCTTTCGGTGTGCCTACAGTAACCACTACTCTTGCCGGATTCGGTCTGTGGGTACGCAGTCATTACAATGCATCCCATCCGTCCATAGCCATCGTGCCAAGAAATGACTCCAATTACGAGCAGGTGGTAGACAGCGTACACAAGGTTGTCCTGGATATGCTCTCGGTATCCGCCGATACTATGGCACAGTACAAGGAAAATGCAGCGGAAGTGTCCGAGATAGCACTCTGGAAACACAATATATACTACTACAAGCAGGCGTATTCTCTTGCCATAGAAAGACTTGTCGAGGAAGTCGGAGCTTTCCCTGAGTTCAGGGAGGATCAGGTGCAGATGTTCCAAAGGATAGAGGTCAACAAGCCTTCATGGAGCCGCATCCTTGTCACCAGGGATATGCCCGACAGGCTTAAGGCTCTGGATACTATATCCAAGAATCTCTGGTGGTGCTGGAACGAAGAGACAATGGATCTTTTCAAGAGCATCAATCCGGATCTGTGGAAAGAGTGCGAGCGCAATCCTATTGCTCTTCTGGACCGTCTGACGCTGGACGACTACACGAGGCTTGAGGCCGACGGGGATTTCATTGCCCGTATGGATGCCGTCAATAATATTTTCAATGACTATATGGAAGGCAAGAAGGAGAGGACATCGCCTTCCATCGCCTATTTCAGCATGGAGTATGGACTCGACACTTCACTGAAGATATATTCCGGCGGTCTGGGAATACTGGCAGGAGATTATCTGAAAGAGTCGAGCGACATGAAGGTCAGGATGACAGGTGTGGGTCTGCTTTACAGGTACGGGTATTTCAGCCAGAGACTTACTTCTCAGGGAGACCAGGTGGCAGGTTATGAACCACAGGACTTCTTCAAGATCCCTGCGATGCCTGTCAGGGATGAAAACGGCAACTGGAAGATGATATCCATCGTATTTCCGGGGCGGACGGTACATGCCAAGATCTGGCGTGTGGACGTAGGGCGTACTGAGCTTTACCTCCTCGATACCGATTTCGAGGACAACCTGCCCGAGGACCGTCAGATCACCCACCATCTCTACGGAGGAGACTGGGAGAACCGTCTTAAACAGGAGATTCTGCTTGGCGTAGGCGGCATCAGGGCTCTGCGTGCTCTCGGTATACATTGTGATATATATCACTGCAATGAAGGACACGCCGCATTCACGGGACTTGAGAGATTAAGGGAATATGTGGCGGCAGGACTGGCTTACAACGAGGCGTTGGAGCTGGTCAGATGCTCTTCGCTGTTTACGACGCATACTCCTGTGCCTGCAGGACACGACTCGTTCAGCGAGGATCTTCTCAGGACTTATATGAACCATTATCCTCAGCGGATGAAGATAGACTGGGAGACAATGATGGCACTCGGCAAGATCAACCCCATGGACCGTAACGAGAAATTCTCCATGAGCAATCTGGCCTGCAACCTTTCACAGGAGGTCAACGGAGTCAGCTGGATGCACGGGAAGGTCAGCCAGGAGATACTCGGCGGACTGTGGCCGGGCTATCTGCCGGAGGAACTGCACATCGGCTATGTGACCAACGGAGTGCATTATCCGACATGGACTGCGCCCCAGTGGAAGAAGATCCACGCCGAGGTTTTCGGAGCCGATTTCGCTGCCCACAAGTATGACAAGAAGTGCTTCGAGGGTATCTACAATGTGGATGACAAAGTAGTGTGGAATGTGCGCAATGAATTGCGTACGAGGATGATAGAGGTAGTGAAGAAGCGTATATCCAATACCGGCATATCCAGCCACTACTCGCCTCATCAGATCGTATCCATACTGGATACCCTTCGCAGCGATGTATTGACGATAGGATTTGCAAGAAGATTCGCCACATACAAGAGGGCATATCTTCTGTTCCGTGACCTGGACAGGCTGGACGCCATAGTCAACAGTCCTGTGCATCCGGTCCAGTTTGTCTTTGCCGGCAAGGCCCATCCTGCGGACAAGGCCGGCCAGGACCTCATCAAACGGATTGTGGACATCTCGAAGATGCCTCAGTTTATAGGCAAGATAGTCTTTGTGCCGAACTATGATATGAATCTGGCCAAGGCCCTTGTACAGGGAGTGGACGTGTGGATGAATACCCCGACCCGTCCTCTCGAGGCTTCCGGAACGTCAGGCGAGAAAGCGGCCATGAACGGAGTCATGCATTTTTCTGTGCTCGACGGCTGGTGGATAGAGGGCTACAGGAAGGATGCCGGCTGGGCCCTTCCTATGGAACGGACTTACGAGGACCAGAACTTCCAGGACGAGCTTGATGCCGCGACCATCTACAATATCATAGAGAACGAGATAGCTCCAGGCTTCTATGACGAGAGAGACAGGAACGGCATACCGGCTCTCTGGATCAGGTATATAAAGAATACGATAGCTCAGGTTGCGTCCAACTTTACGACCAACCGGATGCTGAACGACTACCTTGACAAATATTACATGCCTCTGTACCGCAGGACACTCAAGCTCAATGCGGATGACTGTGCCGTGGCGAAGGAGATTGCGTTCTGGAAAAAGAACATACGCCACAGCTGGCAGCATATCGAGATAAAGGACTATGTAAGGCCTACGGATTCCAATGACCAGCCCATGCTCGGAAAGGAGCGCGTGTTCAGACTGGAGCTTTTCATCGGGGACATCGATCCGGAAGACATTGGAGTAGAGCTGGTATGGGCCGAGCAGGACCGCAAGGGAGTATACCATGTACGTAAGTGCTTCAAGTTCGATTATGAGTCCGGCGGGGACGGCGTGGCCCGCTATGTGTGCCGTCTCGTACCTACTGCCACCGGAGTCTACTACCTTACCTGCAGAGTATTTGCCAAGAATGACCTCCTGCCTCACCGTCAGGATTTAGAACTTGTGAGATGGTTGTAGCCGCCACAGGATTCTTTGATGGTGTGCATACTGGACACCGAGCTGTACTTCAGACTCTTAAGGATGCGGCCAGGCAGAAGGGCGAGGAAAGTGCGGTCATAACGTTCTGGCCTCATCCCCGCAACGTGCTGCAGCAGGACGCATCGTCTTTCAGGCTGTTGAATACGTTGGAAGAGAAGAAGCGGCTGATACATGACTTCGGCATAGACCATGTTCATGTCATTCCATTTACCAAGGATTTCAGTCGGCTCGGCACGACGGATTTTATGAAAGAGTATCTCGTGGACCGTTTCCACGTGGATACTCTTGTCATTGGCTACGACCACAGGCTTGGATATTCATCTACAGCGTCCAGAGAAGAGCTTGCCGCCCTTGCCGCTTCCGTAGGACTGGAAACCTGTATTGTGGAGGAGGTTCATTGTGACGATATGAAAATCAGTTCCACCCAGATCCGCAGACTTCTTTCAGCCGGTGATGTGACGACGGCTGCAGATATGCTCGGTTACAGATATTCTCTGTTGGGAGTCGTGGTTTCGGGCAATATGCTGGGACGGACGATGGGATTCCCTACGGCCAACATGCAGTTGTACGAGCCGTTGAAGATGGTGCCTGCCGACGGGGTCTATGCCGTGAATGTGGATGTGCTGGGACAGCGTCACGGAGGTATCTGCAATATTGGTACCCGTCCCACTGTATCGGATAGCAGTGCCCGTACGATTGAGACCAATATTTTTGATTTCAATGAGAATATATACGGTCTGGACATACGGATAGAGTTTGTAGGACGTATGAGGAACGAGTGCCGTTTCTCTTCTATGGAAGAGTTGCGGCTTCAGTTGGAAAAAGACAGGAAAACAGCGGAGAAAATGCTATATTTGTCCCGAAATATGTAAGATTGACTCGCAATGGAAGACTGGTTAGGTATTATTCTGGGAATTCTGGTTATTATTGGCCCTGCCCTGTTTGATAAAAAGAACAGGAAGAAAAAGGACGGGAAGAGGTCCAGGACGGAGGTCCAGCAGCCAGATACCGGACCGGTATACGTTCCGGTATCCTCGGAAGAGCAGGTTCCCGTGTCAGAGGAAATTGTCTTGCAGGATGGACCGGCTGTTGTGCAGCAGCCCGTGCGTCAGACAATGGATACTGTGTCTGTGAGGAATGAGGTCGAGACCGCTTGCGGGGTCAATGCTCCTGTCCGCAGGAAACGTCGTTTCAACGGACGTGACATGATTGTTTATTCGGAGATTATGAAACCGAAATTCTGACTTCCGGTATACCGTGACGGTGAAGGCCGTCGAGAGTAAACAAAAAATGCAGGAAACTGTCTGAAATTGAAAAAAGGTTGCTTGCTTTTGAAAAAATATCTATCTTTGCAAAAGAAAGAGTCCTGCACGGATGCGCGCGGGATTCTTTTTTTGATTTTATTTATTAAGCATAAATGATTTGATTATGTCCGACATTCATTATGTAACGGCCGAGGGTCTGGAAAAACTCAAAGCCGAACTGGCAGAGGCAGTCAGCCAGAGACCTGTTATCTCAAGGCAGATAGCAGAGGCGAGAGACAAAGGCGATCTTTCTGAAAATGCAGAATACGATGCGGCAAAGGAAGCCCAGGGGCTGCTTGAACTCAAGATATCCAAACTCGAGAACCTTGTTGCAAACGCGAGGGTCATTGACGAGTCAAGGATCAGTACCGACAGGGTGCAGATGCTGAACAAGGTTACATTGAAGAATCTTCTGAACAACACTACCGTCCAGTACACGCTTGTAGGTGAGAGCGAGGCCAATTTCCGCGAAGGCAAGTTGGCAGCCGGCACTCCTATAGGCAAGGCGCTGATGGGCAAGCGTAAGGGAGATGTTGTGGAGGTTGTGGTACCTTCCGGAGTACTGAAGTTTGAGATACTGGATATTTCCATTTAAGCGTCAGAGACATGGCATCTGTTTTTACCAGGATTATAAACGGGGAGATACCGTCGTACAAGGTGGCCGAGGATGAAAGCTGCTATGCATTCCTTGACATCAACCCTGTTGTGGAAGGTCATACCTTGGTCGTACCCAAGAAAGAGGTGGATTATATCTTCGATCTTGACGAGGAGGAATATGTGCGGCTCCAGCTGTTCGCCCGCAAGGTGGCCGTGGCCGTAGGTGCCGCTGTACCATGCAAAAGGGTGGGAGTGGCAGTCCTCGGAATGGAAGTGCCGCATGCACATATTCACCTTATCCCTCTCAATTCCGAGGGGGATATGGATTTCAAGAAGGTCCGGCCTTCGCTTTCTCCTGAACGTTTCAAGGAGATAGCCGGGGCCATAGCTGCAGAGTTCTCCAAACTTTAGTATATGGGCAAAAGGACGATAGCTGTCATGCTGCCGGTTTTTCTGCTGTTGGGCTCCTGTAAGGAAGACAGCAGGGTTTCGGTGAACATCACGCTCGACGGTGCTCCCGACAGCAGCGAGGTCGTGGTGTCGAGACTGGCTGTGAATGAGATGCGTGTGCTGGATACCCTCTACACCAGGAACGGTGAGGTGCCGGAATACAGGACGGATGTGGTTCCGGAGTCTCCGGAATTTTTCTATGTGTCCTACGGAAAGGGCAGTATATCCCTTCTGCTGAAGGCAGGCGACAATGTGCGTGTTAATGCGTCATGGCCAGTGCCTGGCGAGGTAAGTATTCTCGGCTCTCCTGAATCGGAGCTGATGCAGGAAGTGGACAGTTCTTTAAATGCCTTCAACACCCGTTTCGACTCTCTTTATACCGTATTGGCATCCATGCCCGGAGATGCGGATGATACGGAGCATGTGCGTCTGAGAAGGGAGCTCGGAAAGATGTTCGTGCAGCGCAAGCAGGAAGCCATACGCTATATCCTGTCCCATAAGGGGTCGATGACGGCCGTGCCGGTGCTGTATCAGGAGACTCCTAACGGTCTTCGTCTGTTCTCCGAGGCGACGGATGTCATTATCATGGAAAGTGTATATGATACGCTTTACGCCGAATATCCTATGTCGCCTTATCTGGCAGCCCTCGCCGATGAAATAAGGTATAGGCGTAATGCGTTGGAAATGAGCAGTATGCTTTCATCGGCCGAGGCTGTCGACTTCCCCGAGATCGTAATGGGCGATATCGATGGTGTGCAGCGGGCACTCTCTTCCCTGAAGGGAAAGGTGGTAGCTCTCGTATTCTGGGATCCGTCCAATGTGGAGCAGAGGATATTCAATGTCGGTCTGAAAGATGTCTACAGCAAATATCACGAGGCCGGTTTTGAAATATACCAGGTCTCTGTCAGCAGTGACAAGACTGCCTGGGCACTACAGGTAAGGGAGCAGCAGCTGCCTTGGATCAGTGTCTGCGATCCGTCGGCTCTGGCCTCCGTACTGAGTATGTATAACATTACCGGGTCTCCTGCCATGTTCATTATTTCCCGTGACGGGGAGATAACGGCCAAGGATCTGTTCAATACTGATATGCTGGAATCGGAGGTTTCAAGGCTTCTTTGATTCCGGATGCAGTATGGCCTCAAGCCTGCGTGAGGGGCTGGATGCCTGGAATTCCTTAAGATAGAAAGGTTCGAAGTACGCTGTGTCTTCGAATCTTTTTTCTTTCATGGCCTCCCATGCGGGAACGGCCATATGCTCTGCACATGGATGTCCGGGCAGGAACACGCATCTGTCCCGGTACTGTCCGGCGAGTATGTTCTCGTATTTGGCGGCTCCGTCACCGGTGATGATTATCCTTCTGTATGCCCCCATTACATCCGAGAATGTCTCAGGTTCCAGAATCACCGCACGGATTTCCGAGAGCCTTTTGCCGGACGCATCGAAGAGTGCAGTATAGACTTCCATACGTCTTGCATCTATCATCGGGATGATGAGTGTGTCCGGACAGTCTACGGCATTCAGGACGCCCATGGCTGTGACGGTAAGAGTATCGATGCCGATGAGCGGAATGCCGGCTCCGAAACAGATGCCCTTAGCTGTGGACACCCCTGTTCTAAGTCCTGTGTATGATCCGGGACCGGAACTTACCGCTACTGCATCTATGTCATCCATGCTCATTCCTGCATTGTTGACAACGCTAAGTATCAGTGGCGTAAGTCTTGATGCCTGTTGTCTTGGCTCATCGATGCGTTCTGACGAGATGATGATTCCTTCGTGTGAGACTGCAGCGGAGCATATGTCTGTCGCTGTTTCTATCAATAGAATGTTATTCATGGTCATTGGATTTTTCATCTTCGAATGTGGCGTCAACATTCATGCCGTCTTCAAGGATTTGGTTTATTGTGCTGTATGGTCCCGACACAATCCATGCCGAGTCGGAAAGTCCGGGTCCCTCGACAATTTCGATATGGCTGATATCCTGGATTCCTGTGCGTACCTTCACTGCCTTTACGGTGGCCGAGACTCTGTCGTACAGGAATACGCTCTCTTCGGATGTGACAGCTTGCAGAGGCACTTTAAGTATGTTGTCCCTTCTGTCGGTGACAATTTCCACGGAGGCGGACATTCCCGGTCTGAACGGTATCGGATCGGAAGCCAGCAGGTCAGTGTAGGACTCAGGCAGAATGCGCACCCTGACTTCGAAATTGGTTACGTCCGATATCTGTGCGGCTGCTCCTGTTATGTTTTTCGCCGAGTTGGCAATCTGTGTCACGACGCCTTTGAATGTTCTGCCGGGGTAGGCGTCTACATCTATGTCTGCCGTATCACCCGTCGAGATACGGATGATGTCATTCTCGTTGACGTCCACAAGTACCTCCATCATGTCGAAGTCGGCGATTCTTAGCATTTCGGTGCCGGCCATCTGCGATGTGCCGACCACTCTCTCCCCTTTTTCTACGCTGAGACTGGATATGATGCCGTCTATTGGAGAGTATATGACTGTCTTTACGAGATTCTCCCTTGCCTCGTCCAGCGATGCTTCGGCACTCAGTATGTTGAACTCTGCTGCGTCAAGATTCCCTTTTGCCATCTCATACTCGGCAGTGCTGGCTTCGAATTCCTGCAGAGAGATTGCTTTCTGTCCGTACAGTTTCTTGTTCCTTAGGTAATTCTGTTCTGCCTGGCTGAAACTTGCTTTTTGTTGCCGGTATTGTGCTTTTATGGAGTTGAGTGACGCGGCCGCTCTGTCCATCATGGAAATATAGACATCTTGCCTGATCTTTATTATCAAGTCTCCTTTTTTGACATGCTGGCCTTCGTCCACATTGAGCTCTATTATCTCACCGGATACGTCAGGGCTGATCTTCACCTCTGTTACAGGATGGATCTTCCCGTTTGCGGGTATGCGCTCCGTGATGGATCCGGTTTCCGGTCTGCATACAGTTACCGGTTCGCCCCTGTCTTTGTGCGTCACTCCGTATATGATGGCGGTGAGTGTCAGGGCCGCAGTTATGACCAATAGACGTACAAGTCCTTTTTTCTTCTTTTTCATCAGTCTCCAGTTTACAGTGTCAATGGTCTGCCTTTATAGAAATCGATTATTTTCAGTTGGAACAGGAATTGGTACCTGGCCTGGATCAGTTCAGACCTGGCTTTTAGAAGATTCGTCCTGGCGACGGTGTAGTCCGTGCCGTTCAGCACTCCGGTGTTGAATTTCTCCTCCACGTATCTGAAAGATTCTTCCATGGATTTCAGGTTGGCGGCAGATGCCTCTACTTTCCTGAGGTATGTCTCGGCTTCTGTCACAGCGGTCTGAATGTCCTTGTAGAGATCCTGCTGTCGTATTTTCAGTTCCAGTTCCATGTTCTCCTTGGCCAGTACGGCATTTTTTACGTTCGTCCTGCCGTTCCAGTTGTTGAAAATGGGAATGGACAACCCTATGCTCACCGATGGGTTGATATTGTCCCTGAACTGTTCGAAAAACGGATATACGCTTCCGTCCGGAGCGTAGGTGGATGAACTGTAGAACGTGCCGTAGCTTGCCGCTATTGAAATTTTCGGGTAAAGCTGTCCCTTTGCTGTTTTCAGGTCGAGCTCGCCTTTTTCAAGGGACAGCATGGCACTCCGGATGACAGGAAGGGACTGTGCCGTCTCATATATGTCATCAGTGCTTTCCTGGATATATGTCTCAGGGACGGGATCGGTGTCGGGGATTCTTACCTGGAATTCTCTGTCGTACGGAAGATCCAGCAGCTGCTGCAGAACCAAAGTGTTGGTTCTTACCTGATTCTGGGCCGTTACAAGCTGCAGCCTTTCGGAAGCGAGCTGTGATTCTATGTCCAAAAGTGAGGTGTAGGGCTGGCTGCCGGCCTCTACAAGCAGCATTGTCCTGTCTCTCTGTTCAGACACGGATCTGAGACTTTCTTCGCAGGCGGAAAGTATTTCCCGGGACAGAAGTATTTCCAGGTAGGCCCTGACGATGGATATGGATATCTCATCTTTCAGGCGTTCAACCTCCTGAATGGATATTTCCAAAGATTTCCGGTTGCTTTTCAATGTGTAGAGCTTGGACAGTCCGTCTAAAAGGTATATCGATGCGTTTACGGATGCACTTGTGCTCTGTGACAACTTGTTGCGGACAATTTCCAGATTCTGCAGGTCTACGGAACGTCCCCAGCTGAGATTGTGCCCCAGGGAGGCTTCCACGCCTGGAATGAAATTGAGCCTGCTCTGCAACAGCATGTTCTCGTTGCGTGCCACTTCGATGCTTTGCTGTTTTACGGTCAGGTTGTTCGCCAGTGCATACTCGATACATTGCTCCAGAGACCATGATCCCATGTCCTGGGAGTAGGCATGAGTACACATTGTGAGTATGGCAGTCAGTATGGCTTTAGTCTTCTTCATGACAGCTGGCAAAACAAAGTTCACAAAAATAGTAAAAATTCAGGAAAGGAGTCTGTCCGTCCTGCTGTGGGCCGGGCAGACTCCAGCTCATGTATTATCCGGCAGGTTGTACCTGAGGATCCTTCTTGGATGTGATCAAATCGTAAAGTGCTCTTAGTGCAGCACCTACCAGACGGCCAAGCATTCTGGCAAAACGTCCTTCCTTGTTGCCTGCACCTCCTGTCACGGAGCATGCCTGGCATCTGTCAAGTGTGATGAAGTTGTTCATAATTTTGTGGCTTATTGGATTACGGAGTTCACGATATCCTGTCCTGTCCATCCTTCAATGAAGCCGAGCAGGAACTGGTCGAGATTGTCGGCCAGGAACTTGATTACCTTGCCCCAGAAGCCGGCGCCTCCGTAGACATTCGAGCACAGGTCGGAATCTACACATTCAAACCCTTCAAATCCTTTAATAATTCTTTCCATGATGTGTTTGTCTTTAAGTTGTGCGGCAGATAAAAGGCGCTGCCGCTTACGCCTGTGAACACGTGTCCTTATTGAGCTCTATTATGTTGTCTGCCAGAAGTTCGGATTCCTCGTCGTGAGATATGAGCACGACTGTTATCCTGTGTTCCTTAAGCACCTTTACTGTCTCGGCCAGTCTGTCTCTTCCGTCCTTGTCGAGGTGTGTATAGGCTTCGTCAAGGATGATGACTGACGGTTTCCGGTACAGAGCCCTTGCGATGGCTATCTTCTGCTTCTCTCCTCCTGACAGCCGGCAGGCATGCTCTCCCGTATTGGAAAGGATGCCTCCCGGCAGGGCGTCTATGGTGGAGGCCAGCCCGGCCATGGCACAGGCGGCCATGACGGATTTCATGTCGTATCCGGTATCGCCCATAACAATATTCTCCAGAATGCTGCCATCCAGGATGTCCGGTCTTTGAGGCACTATTGATATGTGTCTTCTCCAGATGTCCAGCGGAATCGTGCCGATGTCTATGCCTCCTGATGTTATGCTTCCGTCTTGCGGTACATATCCTCTCATAAGCAGTGCCGCAAGAGTGCTTTTGCCGCAGCCGTTACAGCCTTTTATCAAGGCCACTTCACCGGGTCTTATGGTGAATGACAGATTCTCTATGAGTTTTCTGCGTCCGGGGAATGAGAAACTTACATTCTTGAATTCGATTTCGTCATCAGGACAAGGAGTATATCCTGCCAGACTGTCCTCTGTTCTGCCTTTCTCGTCATCCAGATCCATGATCTCGAATATTCTTTCGGCCGATATCCTGGCTTCGGTTATCTCCCTGGTACTTTCGATCAGCATGACAATGGGTGTGCTGAATACTGTGGCCAGCGAGAAGAATGACACAAGCTCTCCGATACTCAGTTCGGAGTTGAGGACGAAAAAAGCTCCGGCTGTGATGGTCACCGTGCAGATGAGCCGGCTTATGGCATCGGATGTGGATTCCGTGGCAGCGGTGAATATGCCGCCTTTGTACATGGCGGCTGCAGTATCGAAATACCGGTCTTCGATTTTCCGTACGGCCTCTTTTCCGGAGGAGAAGTACCGGATGCTTCTGGCTGCTGACAGCCGTTCTATGCTGGTCTGCTCGAATTTTGCGTTTTCTTCTATGATGCGGCGGTTGAGCTTTCTGTTCACCCGTTCCGAAAGTTTGTACAGAAATGCGAACAACGGTGTGAAGCACAGTGCTATGAGCGCGAGTTTCCAGTAAAATGTCATCAGTATGGCTGTGGATGTGAGCAGTGTCATGGCGCTGATGGCAATAAGGAGCAGCCTGGATGTTATGAATGTACGTATCCTGTAGGCGTCGGACACTCTTGAGTTCAGTTCTCCGCTGCTCATGCTGTCGAAGAATGATACAGGCAGGGAGAATACCTTGCGGAAGTATCCGGTGATAAGCCTGCAGTCGATTTTCAGACTTGTCCTGACGAGGATGACGGACCTCATGTATGAGATGATCCAGGTCATTACCGTAAGCAGAAGCATGGCCGCGCATATCATCATTATGCCATGTCTGTCTCCGGACGGAATGGCGGAGTCTATGATCTTTTGCAGGAATACCGGTGTGCTCAGTGCCGCTGCCGTATATGCCATGGAACCGGCGAGAACGGCCAGCATTTCCTTTCTGTGGTACATCAGCAGCTCCTTTAGTCTGGATGCTATGCCCGTGCTTCTGTCACCAGGTCTGAACATTGGGGACGGGGAGACGGCGATTACGTAGCCGGACCATTCCTCTCCGAGTTCCTCGGCGGTTGTCTTGTGCATTCTTCCGTCTTCCGGATCCATTATGGTGGCGTTCCGGCCGTCCATTCCATACAATACCACGAAATGCAGCCAGCCTGTCTTTTTTTCAAGATGCAGTATTACAGGTTTTGCCACATCAATGAGTCCGTCTGGATTTTTTTCCTTTGCCCGCAGGCCGACTGCATCGAGTCCGAGTCTGCCGCATGCGTCGATTATACCCTGCATGGTCGTGCCGTCGGCGGTAGTCCCGCAAGCCTGCCTTATCCTTATCAGCGGAAGTCTCAGTCCGTAGTGTGCGCATACGGAAGCCACACATGCCGCCGCACAGTCATTCCTGTCATGTTGTCTGAAACATATCTCTCTCCTCATGTCTCTCCCTCCTTGTTGTATGAAATGATACAGTCAATAAGTGTGTCACATCAGCGGTGTGAACGGCAGCAATGCCAGCAGCAGCGATATGGCTGTTGCTGTGGCATATGCTCTTCTTGCTCCAGTGCTCAGTGGCGGCAGCATGGACTCGGCATTGAGTCCTGCCTGCTCTTTAAGGCTTCTCTCTTCCATGACAGTGTGTTTTGTTTGTGCAAAGAAGAGAATAAATCTCCAGACCACGTTACCATTTCTGACAAATCCTGAAAAAATTTACAGTTGTGGACGGACCGGGTACTGGTCAGGCATTGAACAGCCGTTTTATGTAAGGAAATACGGCGTCGGATATTGAGGATATTATCTGTACGCCTTTGGATGATTCCAGACGTCCCTGATCCACGAGAGTGAACCAGGTGGCATTGACATATTCTATCAAAGATATGATAACGCCTATCAGAAGGGTCACTGTGCAGACTGAGAGCAGGACGCCAAGCAGTCTGTTGACCCAGCCGAGGGTTGTGATCTTTATGACTTTCTCCAGCAACCTGCTGAGCAGCGCCGTGCATATTATCACCACGATGATTATGATGACGAAGGACAGTATCTTCGCGATGTTCTCGGAGACGTCAGGAATCCATTGGTTGAGCCACTTGGACAGCATGGCCGAGAATCGGCCTGCTATGAATATTCCGAGAATGATGCCGGCGATACCTCCGGCCTGTCTTACGAGACCGTCCTTGATGCCCTTTATTACGGCAAGGGCCAGAAGCACTATGATGATGATGTCAATAACGTTCATAACGTGCGAATATAAGCAATATTTTGCATATCTTTGCCCACTAAAATCAGAAATATGTTTAAAGAGTATAAAGGATTGGACCTGACGGGCCTGTCGGCCGAGGTTCTGGACAGTTGGAAGAAGCAGGATATATTTCACAAGACTCTTCAGATGAGGGAGGGAGCGCCTGAGTATGTGTTTTTCGAGGGACCTCCTTCGGCCAACGGTATGCCGGGCATCCATCATGTGATGGCCCGCTCGATTAAGGATGTGATCTGCCGTTACAAGACCCAGTCCGGATATCATGTCAGCCGCAAGGCCGGATGGGACACCCATGGTCTGCCCGTGGAGTTAGGAGTGGAGAAAATGCTGGGTATCACCAAGGACGACATCGGCAAGAAGATATCCGTGGCGGAGTACAACTCCATCTGCCGCCGCGAGGTCATGAAATATACTGAGGAATGGGTCAACCTGACCGAGCGCATCGGCTATTGGGTGGACACGGACAACCCTTATATCACGTACGACAACCGCTACATCGAGACCCTGTGGTATCTTCTGAAGGAGATTTACAAGAAGGGACTGCTGTACAAGGGCTATTCGATCCAGCCCTATTCGCCTGCAGCGGGCACCGGACTGAGTACCCACGAGCTCAACCAGCCCGGATGTTACCGCGATGTGAAGGATACTACGGCCGTAGCCCAGTTCAAGGTGATCCGCGATGAGGTTTCCGAGCCGTTTTTCCAGAAGGCAGGTGACGATCCCCTCTATTTCATAGCATGGACCACCACTCCCTGGACCCTGCCTTCCAATACTGCCCTCTGCGTCGGGCCTTCGATAGATTATGTCCTGGTGCGCTCATCGAACCCCTACACCGGTCTTCCCGGAGTGTACATCGTCGCAAAGGCATTGGTCCATGACCATTTCAACGGGAAGGTCCCCTTCGAGGTGCTCGATGGGGAATATAAAGGTACGGATCTGGTAGGAATGCGCTACGAGCAGCTTATTCCGTGGATACGTCCCGATGAGGGTGCCTTCCGTGTGATTCCCGGAGACTATGTGACTACCGACGAGGGAACTACCGGTATTGTCCACATTGCCCCTACCTTCGGTGCCGACGATGCCAAGGTGGCCCGTCTGAGCGGTGTGCCTGCACTGATGGTGCGTGATGCCGCAGGCGTGATGCAGGCCCAGGTGGACCGTACCGGCAAGATGTACCGGATAGAGGACCTCGATCCGGAGTTTGTGAAGGAGAGGGTGGATGTGGATTTGTACAGGGAGTTTGCGGGCCGCTACGTGAAGAATGCCTACGACCCCGAGGCCACGCCCGACACTCCGACCATAGACGTGGATATCTGCGTGATGCTCAAGGGCCAGAACAAGGCCTTCAAGATAGAGAAGCACGTACACTCCTATCCCCACTGCTGGAGGACGGACAAGCCCGTGCTGTATTATCCCCTGGATTCCTGGTTCATCCGCACGACTGCGGTGCAGGACAAGATGATAGAACTGAACCGGACTATAGAATGGAAGCCGGCCTCCACCGGCAGCGGCCGTTTCGGCAAATGGCTGGAGAACCTGCAGGACTGGAACCTCTCCCGCAGCCGCTACTGGGGTACGCCCCTGCCCGTATGGAGAACGGAAGACGGGGCGGAGGAGAAGTGCATCGGCTCCGTGGCTGAGCTTTACGAGGAGATAGAGAAGGCGGTCAAGGCCGGAGTCATGCAGTCAAACCCTCTGGCTGCAGCCGGATTTGTCCCAGGAGACTATTCCAAGGAGAATTATGACCGCATCGACCTGCACAGGCCGTATGTGGATGAGATATACCTTGTCTCCGGCAAGGGAAGGAAAATGGTGCGCGAGACGGACCTGATCGACGTGTGGTTCGATTCGGGTTCGATGCCCTACGCGCAGGAAGGCCTGCAGGCCCTCGGAAAGCCTGAGTTCGGACAGACTGCGGATTTCATCGCCGAGGGAGTGGACCAGACCCGTGGATGGTTCTTCACCCTGCACGCGATTCATACTATGATCAGCGGCAGTGTGGCGTTCAAGACCGTGATTTCCAATGGTCTGGTGCTGGACAAGGACGGCAATAAGATGAGCAAGCGCCTGGGTAATGCAGTGGATCCCTTCAAGGCTCTCGATACCTACGGACCCGATGCCCTGCGCTGGTACATCCTTACCAATTCCCAGCCTTGGGACAATCTCAAGTTCGACGAGGCCGGTGTGGATGAAGTTCGCCGCAAGTTCTTCGGTACCTTATATAATACATACTCTTTCTTTGCCCTCTATGCCAATGTGGACGGTTTCGGCTCCAGGCCGGAACACATTTCGGTCCAGGTGCCCGTGGCTGAGCGTCCGGAGATAGACCGCTGGCTTATTTCCCTGCTCAACACATTGGTGAAGAATGTCAAGGAGTGCTACGAGAACTATGATATCACCGGCGCGGGCCGCCTGATTCAGGACTTTGTCTGCGACAATCTCAGCAACTGGTACGTGCGTCTGAACCGCAAGCGTTTCTGGGGCGGCCGCATGGATGATGACAAGCTGGCGGCTTATCAGACTCTTTATACTGCGCTTGAGACCGTCAGTGTGCTCGCTGCTCCCATAGCGCCGTTCTATATGGAAAGGTTGTTCTGTGATCTTAATGCCGCCACAGGTCTTCATGATGTGGTTTCAGTACACATGATGCCTATGCCGGAGAGCGATCCGTCCCTTGTTGACAAGGAACTTGAGGAGAGAATGGATCTGGCCCAGAAGTCGTCCTCTATGGTGCTTGCCCTGCGCCGCAAGGTCAATATCAAGGTACGCCAGCCTCTGGCGCGAATGATAATCCCGGTTCTGGATCCGAAAATCGAGGAACAGTTCGAGAAAGTCCGCACTCTTGTCCTTAACGAGGTGAATGTAAAGACTGTAGAATATATAAAGGATACTGCCGGTCTTATAACCAAGAAGATAAAGCCCAATTTCAAGACTCTCGGAAAACGTTACGGCAAGCAGATGAAGGAGATAGCAGCTTCGTTCGGGGCATTGTCCCAGTCGGATATATCCGCAGTGGAGCAGGCCGGCCTTCAGGGTCTTGCCTATTGCCTGCATCTGCCTTCAGGCGATGTGAGTCTGGAACCGTCCGACTATGAGGTGTCTTCTGAGGATATGCCTGGAAGGCTGGTCGCAACGGAGGGCAGGCTGACAATCGCGTTGGATATCACTGTCACCCCGGAGCTGCGCAATGAAGGTGTGGCCCGTGAACTGATAAACAGGATACAGAATCTGCGCAAGGACAGTGGCTTTGAGGTTACAGACAAGATAGTGGCCTATGTCCAGCGTCTTCCTGAAGTGGAGGAGGCTGTCTCAGGTTTCAGGGACTATATATCCTCCCAGATTCTTGCGGGCGGCATTGTACTGCAGGACGAGGTGACTGGAGGCAGTGAAGTGGAATGGCTCGATGGCAAGGTGATGAAAATAAGACTTGAGAGATAATGGATGCGGAGAGGTATATGCGTGCGGCCATACGGCTGGCAGGTGAGAATGTGACGGATGGTGGAGGAGGACCGTTCGGAGCTGTTGTTGTCAGGAACGGCCAGGTGGTCGCCGAGGGCGTGAATACGGTTACTGTCGACAATGATCCTACCGCGCATGCTGAGATCAACGCCATACGCAGGGCCTGTTCCGTTCTTGGTACATTCGATCTTTCCGGATGTGAGCTTTATACAAGCTGCGAGCCTTGCCCTATGTGTCTGGCGGCATGTTACTGGGCGCACATATCCAAAGTGTATTATGCAGCAGGAAGGAAGGATGCGGCCTCTGCAGGTTTTGATGACGACATGATCTATGTGGAGGTTGCCAGGCCGGTGGACGGCAGGACATTGCCGTTTGTCCAGATACTGCACGAGGAGGGGCTTCGTCCCTTTTTGCTATGGAAGGACAGTCCTGATAAAGTCAGATATTGATTTTAATAAAAAAAATAGTTAATTTTACACTGTAATATTAAATCTTTTCAGCTATGGAAGTCAATAACGAGAACAAGAATGAAGTACTCGAGAAGGTACGTTACAGCGATGAGGAACTGCAGGAATTCAAAGAGATCATTCTGAAAAAGCTCGAAAAGGCAAGGGATGACTACGAACAGCTCAGGTCTGCTATCACCCACAATACAAGTAATGATACGGAGGATACTTCGCCTACATTCAAGGTCCTTGAGGAAGGTGCCTCTGCTCTTTCTAAGGAAGAGTCAGGACAGTTGGCCCAGCGGCAGTTGAAGTTTATCAATTCCCTTGAGGCCGCACTTGTGAGGATAGAGAACAAGACATACGGTATCTGCAGGGAGACCGGCAAGCTCATCCCAAAGGAAAGGCTGAAGCTGGTGCCTCATGCGACACTGAGTATAGAAGCGAAACTTAATTCGAAGAAATAATGGCATTGACGCGCAGTAAGAAAGTCGCCCTTATTTCCGCTCTTGCTGTCGTGCTTCTGGCTGTTGACCAGATAACCAAAGTTCTGGTCAAGACAAATATGCACATAGGCGAGTCCATACCTGTTTTCGGGAACTGGTTCCAGATACTGTTTGTAGAGAACGAGGGGATGGCTTTCGGAATGGCATTTGGAGGCGATATCGGGAAATATATCCTGACTTCCCTGAGAATAGTACTGTCGGTACTGCTGCTCATCTATGTGCGTCACCTGCTGCTCAGGAAGGACGCGCCGTTGGGAGTGCTTCTGGGACTGACGGCCATCATGGTGGGGGCCATAGGCAATGTGATAGACTGTATGTTCTACGGCCTGATTTTCGAGGCTTCTACATATTCGCAAGTGGCCGGACTCGTCCCGTTCGGTGATGGCTATGCCCCTTTCGGCTTGGGCAAGGTGGTGGATATGCTTTATTTTCCTATAATCGACACTACCTGGCCTGACTGGGTGCCAGGAAAGGGAGGGGATTCTCTGATATTTTTCCGTCCTATTTTCAATGTGGCTGATTCCTGTGTTACAGTCGGCGCGTTATACCTGCTGATTTTCAAGTGGAAGTATTTCCAGACGCACGAGTTTGCAGGAAAGTAGGATGTCGGTATTCTATGTAATAGTCTCGCTGCTGGTCCTTCTGCCGGATCTTTATATCCGGCTGGTGTGTCTGCGGGGAGTGGTTTTAGGCTGGTGGGCTCTGCTGTTCTGGGCTCCGCTGGCTTTTTTGTCGTACTGCTGGTGACATATTTCGCCGGCGGGGCACAGCCATTCGTGTTCAAGGGGATGGTCGCCGCCATGCTGTGTTTCACCGTGCCGAAGCTGATTTTCTGCATATTTTCCCTGCTTGGACGAGGGACTGGGCTGATAGCTGGCTCCGAAGTACTGCGCGGTGGTCTGCATACCGGCTTCGATGTGGCCGGAATCGTAGTGGCAGGCTGCTTTCTGCTCTCGGCCGTCTATGGCCTGGTGTATGGACCCAAGCGGCTGGTTGTAAGGGAAGAAACCTTGACATTCAAGGATCTGCCTGCCTCCTTCGACGGCTATCGGATAGTGCATATCTCAGACCTGCACGTCGGTGGATATGCTGCTGCCGGGATGATGGAGAAGCTGGTCTCTACGGTCAACGACCTGAATGCCGACATGATAGCCTTTACCGGGGACCTGGTCAATTCCTCTCCTTCGGAACTCGATACCGCGGTGACGGCTGCCCTGTCGTCAATGCGGGCCCGGGACGGGGTATTTTCCGTGGTAGGCAATCATGACTACTGCGAATATCACGATTACAGCACTGCGGACGGGGCTGCCCGTGCCTTTGCGGAAGTGGTGCGGCGCGAACGTGAGATGGGGTGGAAAGTACTTTTAGACTCATCGGCGGTGATTGCCCGTCCTGCCGCAGGGGCAGTGTCCGACGGCATACGGAAAGAGGACAGTATCTATGTCATAGGAGTGGAGCACTGCGGAAAGCCGCCTTTCGGCAGCCGTGGTGACCTTCAGAAGGCCCTCTCCGGTGTTCCTCCCGTATTTTTCTCACAGGATTCCGGTTCCGTGCATCCGGCTTCTTCAGCCTTGGGGTCCGACTCACTATCCATGCGTGCAGCATCTCCCTTCAAGATTCTGTTGAGCCACGACCCCAGCCACTGGCGGATGGAGGTTCTGCCCCATTCCGATATCCAGCTTACCCTTTCAGGGCATACCCACGCCATGCAGTTCCGTATCGGCCGTTTCTCTCCCTCCCGCTGGATGTACCGCGAGTGGTACGGCATCTACCGTGAGTCACCTGCAGGCCCCTCAACAGATGCTGCAGATGCCGTTGCGGGTGCGTCTGTTCCGGATGCCCGCATCCTCAATGTCTCGGCCGGTCTCGGCGGCTCATTTCCCTTCCGCCTCGGTGCCTGGCCCGAGATTGTCGTCATCACCCTCCGTTGTTCCGACTGACCTTGCTGCCATAGTGATTTAAGACATCAATATGATATGACAAACAGACAATTGGACCTTGAGAACATTGACAGAGTGGAGGAACTTTCCTATATTCCTCCGGACGGGCGCTATCTCCGTGCCCGGATTGCAGGTACTGTGCTGACCTATGCCGTACTTATGCTTCTGCCGCTTTTTATTTTCCTGGCTGATGATTTCAGAGGACGGGACATGATAGTGATATGCGTCGAGGCCGTGCTGGCGGTTGCGGCCCTGTTCAATCTGCTGATTATGCCCAGAGCCTGCGCTTATAAGGGGTTTGCCGTCCGCGAACATGACATCACCTACCGCTCCGGAGTTATTTTCCCGTCCGTTACGACGATTCCTTTCTGCAAGATCCAGCAGGTGAGTGTCCGGCAGAATCCTGTCTCACGTCTCTTCGGGCTGTATGCCGTGGATATTGTCAACGGGGCCCAGATGCAGGCGGAGACCGTCATTCCCGGACTGACCCGGGAGAAGGCGGAGGAGATGAAGTCACTTCTAATTGAGATGGCCAAGAATGAAGGCAGGTGACTTCTCCAAGCCCCGGCGGATGAGTAGGAGTGCCTATGTCGTGCTTCTGGCCAAGGCTTTGCGGCAGTATGCGAGTCTCTTTTTCATATTGATCATTATCAAGGTTTTCGACTCGGACGACCAGCATTCATTCATGAGGACAGTGGGCTTGATTTCCGTCATGGCCGCAGGATATCTCCTTCTTGCTGCTGTTACGGCGTTTGTAAGCTACTATTTCAGAAAGTACTACATTGAGGACGGCAAGCTGGTCTTCATGCACGGATTGTTCAACAAGGAGACGACCAGCATACCTCTGGACAGAGTGCAGTCGTTGCGTACCAGACAGGGATTTGTCTATCGCCTTTTAGAAATGCGCGGAGTCCTGTTTGACACGCTTGCATCCAAGACGGAGGAAATAGAACTGATTCTGGATGACAGGGACTGGAAAGCGCTTCTGAACCGGGTGGAGATGCAGGAGGGGACGGCGAAGGAGGAAAGGCCCTGGGGGGACGCGCATGAGACCGGAACTGCCGGGGTTGCTGGGGCTGCCGGGACTGCCGTCCGAATAATGAAGATGGATGGAGAAGATGTCGCGGCGGGGCAGGCCGTAAGGATGAGTTTCAGCAACCTTAATCTGATAAAGGGGGCGTTTTGCCAGAACCACCTTCAGGGTATGGCCGTACTGTTTGCGGCATTGGCTGCTGTGTACAATGCAGTAACTACGGTGGATGATCGTGCTGTGGACCATGTGATAGACTATGTGGGCGCGCATGCCGGGTCGCTGTCGTTCCCGCCGTCCGCATATCTGGCTGTCGCCGTTATTTTGTATCTCGTCATAATGCTGATGTGGATAGGCAAGGTCTTTCTGCGCTATTCCAACATGGATGTGAGGATGGCCCGCGGCCAGCTGACGTTCGAGAGCGGACTCATTGCCCGCAACAGCAGCCGTTTCCAGCACGACAAGGTCTGTACGGTCTATGTGAAACAGAACTTTCTGGAGAAATGGCTGCACGGCAGTACCATAATGCTGAGGCAGGCTCTCAATGCCACTGATGAAAAAAGGGGAGCGGATGTGCGGATCTACGGCTCGGATTCGGCGGCAGTCTTTCTGGAATGGTGGCTTGGAAAGGATTACGCGTCCTCTCCGGAGGTTGTCTCCGCCCGTTCCGGCTATGGGCTGATGAGCCATGTCGTGTGGCGGGACCTGCTGCTTTCCCTTGTAGCCGCAGTAGTGCTGATATGTTTCGGTCTGTATGCATGGCTTGCAGTACCGGCGGCCTGGCTGCTGATATCGCTGGTCAAGGGTCTCTGCGCTGTCCGCCGGAGCAGTATCGTCCTGAAAGAAGGATATGTCGTAATCAACAACGGCAAATTCGCGGACATCCGCAACTACATCAAGTACGGCAATATTGAAGTCGTCCGTCTGGTCTCCACTCCATTCACGCGGTATTCCCGCCGGGTCCGGCTTTCGGTATCCACCAACGGAACGTCCTTCTCCGTGCGGAGCCTTAGGGAGCAGGAGGCCCGGGAGATTTACGAAATGCTGCTCGGCAGGTGCGTCGGTGAGAGTGTAGGGTGACGGTGCTGTTTGCTGGCGGGCTTGGGAGGTGTGGTTTCGTGCGGGCTTTCCGGTAGCGGGCCGAGAATTGCAGGGTGGTTTGTAATGCGTTTATTTTTAGCGGCTTGGAAAATCGTGTGCAATTTTCACGTTCTCGCAAGGTATCGAGAATTGCATGTTTTTTGTAATGGCTTAATTTTTAGTGCTTTGGAAAAGTGCGTGCAATTTTATGTTCTCGCGAAGGGCCGAGAATTGCAGAGCTGCTTGTAATGAGTTTGTTTCCAGACTTTGACAGTCTAAAATTCTATCGGTGATAACTATACAAAAAATCAGTGACTTCAGAAAACTCTCATGGTGGCGCGGGTGACGCATTGTCAAAGTCAGGAAAAAAAGGTTTCTGCCTCAGACTCTGCTCAACATCAGGCTACCTTGCTCCGCCGTCCTACTCGTACAGAAGTTTCTTGCGCAGCTTGCACATCCACGAAGGGGTGATACCCAGATAAGAGGCCAGCCTGTTCATAGAGATGGCAGTGACTATGTCAGGACGAATCTTTAGCAGACGTTTGTATCTTTCCACTGCAGAGCCGCTTACATATGTAACTTTCAGCTCCGATGTATAAATCTGCCCTAAAGCCAGATTGAACATCCATAAAGCCAGCTCGTGTGACTCCTCAAGCAGCTTGTCAAACTGTCGCTTGGGTATCCGCATGACTGTTGATGATATCCGGCATGACTCTATCTGCATAACAGCCGGCTGATTCATGTAGAACGAATGCGGCGAGAGCAGGAAAGTGCCAGGAAAAGCAAAACCGAACGTTACCTCTTTCACTCCGTCAAAATAAAGAAGCTGCAGAATCCCTTCCTTCACTATATACACATCAGTATTAAGCTGACCGTATCCGATAAGTATTCCCCCAGGCTTAAGAGATACCGGCCTTGCTATACCGATTATCCTGTCCAGCAGATCATCCGAAGGTCCGAATGTCCCTTCTGCCTTAAGAGTACTCATAAAATCATCTTTCATAATCCTAAGAAATTGTATTAGTACAACAGTCCTTTTTCGACAAAATACATAATTTCGCACCAAATTACTAATTAATCTACATTTATATGAAAAAATTATGCTATGTGACACTTGCTCTGGCACTGACACTTGCCGGATGCAAACCTGAGGCATCAGAGTTCCTTACACCAGAAATCAAAATCGCGGACGAGGTTCCGGTCATACCCGCAGAAGGCGGTACAGTAAAGGTCCTGTTCGAGATTATCAATCCTGTGGAAGATGCAACCGCCTCCGTACACGTTCAGGAAGGAACGCAATGGCTGATTCCTGTTTCGGCCAATGACGGGACTGCAATTCTGGAAGCTTCAGCAAATAACACCGATACTGTCCGCTCCACGGAGATTACAGTCTCGTATACATGGGACGGAGGAGAAGTATCAGTCAATGCCGTTCTCGCACAGGAAGGAGACTCCTCCGTTACAGGAGATGATGATGCCATAGAAGCTATTACGGCCATCGGAGTATACTACGGCAACTCTTTCAGTTCAGATGCTGCTAATTACTATTTTATGCTATCAGATTGTGAGTTTGACGATGGAACGGTCAAGTCAGGTCCCGGATTTATGCTGTACTTTGACTGTTATGGTGAACGATCCGTCACTCCGCAGAATGCGAAAATTCCCAGCGGCCGGTACGAGTTCGTCAATGAGAACGCATACGGACACTTTCAAATCAGTAAAGAAAGTACGGTATTCATGGAACTGGATGCAGAAGGTATGATTATCAGCAATATCTACCCCGTTTCCGGTTATCTGGACATAGAATATGCGGAAGGCTCCGGATATAGCATGACCGGTTCATTCATCACGGAGGACAACGAAGAGATAAAAGTCTCGTACGCCGGAGACTTCACCATGTCAAACCAGTCCGGCGTATTCGGAGAGGATATCAGCATCACTGCGGAATATTCCTACGATGCCGTTTATTACGGTGACCTCTACGGCTCCGGTGCCTGCGAGTACTATTTTATGATCGGTACCATGGAACCGGACACCGACGGAGGAACACCCAGAGGATCCGGATACTACTTCGATATAGACCTTTGGGGTGCCGAATCTGATGACCCGGACTATGCCGTCATCCCCGAGGGAACCTACCGTTATTCCGGCAGCATCGACATGAACACTGCATACAGCGACATGACACTCGGACACTGCGTCATCCCTGACGGAAGCAGCCGCTACGCAATCCCCTATACTGACGGCACTGTAACCGTAAGACACATTGCTGAGGGCTACGAAATATCCTGTGAATTCACACTTAAGGACGGCTATACTATGAGCGTCAACTATTCCGGTCCCCTTTCCTTCGAGAATCAGGCACCTGCCGAATCAGGAGATCTCGATATAAATTTCGCTACAGGTAAAGGAATATACTTCGGAGATATCTATGGAGCAGGAACTGCCAACTACACTCTTGAATTCCTGGACCAGGAAGGAACTACGGCCTTGACTATCGATGTCAACGATATTCTGGACGATGACATGGTACTGAGTGAAGGCACATATACCGTGGATGAAGACGGCAGCATGGAGGCAGGTAAATTCTATACGGGCATCATTGACATATTCGGAGTAATCGGAACTTACGTAACTTTAGGCTACGGTTCAGACAATCCGGAGTATCTGCTGATTACCGGAGGGTCTTTCGATGTGAAGCACGTAGAGGAAGGATATTGTTTCACCTTTGACTTCCTGACTCAGGGAGGCAGCAAAGTTCAGGGCAGCTACGAAGGAGCCTTTCCTATAGAATGATGGAGCGGAGTATAAATTTGCAATCCGGGAATATTCAGACGGTCGTGCAGGCGAGGGCCTCGTAGAGCGGTTCGCGTTATGCGATGAACCGTCCCCTGGTGTTCGAATCCCTCCGCCTCCTCACAGTAACAAGCTGTAAAACAGCAGCGTGTTTCTACTTACCGTTATTACCGGGCTGTTTGCCTTTGCCGCCAGGCTGTTTTTGTTCGGAGTCTTTAATGCTCAGAATCAAACAGCGCACAGCAAATCCCGGAGGGTCGTTGACAAAAAGTTTTTCATTTCCCGGGTCGCAAACCTTTATACGAGTCCAGCAGAATTTCTACTGACCCTGAAACTTCTGAACTCATGCATGATACTCAGGCTGACCGCAGCGGCATTGTTCCCTATTTTTCAATACGGGTGAGGCCAATACGGATGCGGCCAGAATTTACGGCAAAGTCACGGGGTGATGTCGCTCAGGATTCTGCCGATGTCCTCCCGGAACGGGATGAAGGAGGGTACGGCCGCCTGCTTTTCCGGGTGGTCCCGGTTGATGCGGACCAATGTGATGTTGCTGTGCTGCGAGGCCAGTTTCTCAAACGGGAAGCGGATGATGACGGGTGTGTTGTAGCCTACACCGAACTCCAGCAGCAGGGTCTTTTCCAGACAGGCCTTCTGCATGAAGGTCCGGTACCGCTGCCGGCTTTCGTACCAATGGGCGTCCTGGACGAAGTTGCCGTCCTTGCGCAGGTTCACGTCCATAGATCCGCCGCATACGGGGCAGTGGGGAACGAGTTGGGAGGGGATGCGGCAGTCCCTGGTGTTCCGGGACATTTCATGCACAAGTTCCTCATTGTAATATAGGCGGTCGTGGCATGCTCCGGCGCATTGCAGCCAGGCATAATCGCCCTGCACGGCGAAGATGCGTCCGCGGTCGAAGCCGGCTTTCTCGAACTGCCCGTCCACATTGGTGGTGATTACGAACCAGTCTTTCTCCCCGACCGCACGGAGAAGCGTCCGGTACAGGTCGGTGGCCGGTGTGTCGTAGCGGTTCAGCCGGATATGCCTGGCCCAGTAGGCCCACCGCTCCTCCTCAGTCCTGAAGGGGTAGAAGGACGAGGTGTACATGTCGGTAAAGTCGTAGCGGGCGATGAAGTCGCCGAAGTGGTCCGTAAAGCGGCGTCCGCCATACTCCAGTCCTGCGGCGGCGGAAAGACCTGCTCCGGCGCCGATGACTACGTGCTCTGCCCGTCCGAGTGCACGGCGCAGTTCCTCTATCCGGGCGGAATAACTTTTTCTGTCCGGCATTTTACTCCAGAATGTCTCTGTAAATGGATAGGTCATCATCTTTGAATACGTTGAATATAACGGCGTTTATACAAGTCCGGGCATTTGAGTCGAGATGTGCCCGGACAGTGCTGACTGCAATCCCGGCGGCTCTCTTTTGAGGAAATCCGAACTCGCCCGTGGAGATGCAGCAGAACGCGATGCTTTCGAGGCCGTGCGCATCTGCCAGGGCAAGGCAGGAACGGTAGCAGTCAGCCAGTTGTTCTTCCTGATATTCGGAGGGAATGCCTCCGGAGACAATGGGGCCGACCGTATGGAGCACATGACGTGCGGGCAGGTTGTAGCCGTCCGTGATCTTCGCCTGTCCCGTCGGCTCGGGATGCCCCTGCGCCTGCATCAGCCGCCCGCAGGCCAGACGCAGCTGTACTCCTGCCGCCGAATGTATGGCGTTGTCGATGCAGCGGTGCAGCGGAACGAAGCATCCCAGCATGGCACTGTTGGCCGCATTGACAATCCCGTCGGCTTGCAGGCGGGTGATGTCGCCCTGCCATATCCGCAGCCTGCCGTCGCTGGTGCAGGGTTCAATCTGCTGGAGGCTTACTGTCCCCTTTTCCACGAGCTGCATCCGCAGTTCAGCGTCCTGTGCTTCGAGAAATTCCCGGCTTACCGGAGCGGGAGGACGGACATTCAGCAGGGCGCGCATCAGCCTCTGCTGCTCAGTCAGGGAGTCCGGAATCTGCATACCGGCATATTCCGCCCGCTCGTCGAGCAGCGTCCGGAGGATGTAGCGCAGGTTCTCACTTCTGTCCATATTCGTAGTGCTCCTGCAGAGGCGGATCGGGGGTCAGGTCATAGTAGTCGAGACTCACGGCAGGCAGGCGGAAATAGACCAGATCCGTATAGGACTTGTAAAGTCTCGGAAGTGCGGGGTTGGCGGCGTAGATTTCCTGTGCTGTCGCATCGTCCACATCGAATATCGCTTCGCCTGCGATGCGGACGGATATGTTTCCCTCCATGGCAAGCAGTTCGACGTGGGGGTCCTCCATCAGTTGCCGGTAGACCTCCTTATGCCGGGCAGTGGCAAAATAGAGGGTGTGTCCCTCCTGTTTCATGATCTGGAATACCCGTATTTTGGGCCTGTCCTGTTCTACGGTGGCAAATGCCTTTTCCATAATTGAAAATTTCCCTTCGTGATGAAAACTCCGGACGGTGTTGCGGGTACGCTCCTTACCGTCCGAAGTCTTGATGTTCAATGCTGCAGCTGGCTATTTGCAGAGAGCTTTGCCGAGGTCTTCCAGTCCGGCTTCACCGGGCAGGCCGGGGAAGGCTTTCTTCATGCCGTCCACGAAGTCCTGAGCGGTCCTGCTGTTGCCAAGTACCTCTTTCATTTTCTTCAGATAGTCGATCTTGAACTGTACGGCATCGGCTTCTGCTGCCCCGCCGTGACCGCCTATGAACAGTTCGGCGCCTGACTCCAGGGACTTGCGGGCTTCGGCGATTTCAGCGTCGATGGCTGCCGGAGAGGAAATCTGCAGGTGGCTGGCATGTGCCTTCGACGGAGCCCAGTGGGTAAAATATACCTTGCCGCCTATCAGGATGCTCGCGCCGGGGAAGTCGGACGTGGCCCCGTGGCGGAACTCGAACGGGATTCCTGCCCATGTCTGCGTGGAACCGAATTCCACTTCGGAAGCCTTGCCTGTAGGCATGTCGGTGAGCGCGTCTCCGAACATCTGCGCGAATCCCTCCATCATGCCGCCGTAGATCTCTCCTTTGGTAAATTCGGGCATACCCTCCGCCATGACCACATCATGGCTGCCGGTGCCGCCTACATGGTAGTCGGTGATGCGTTTCTCGACCTTCTTCCCCAGTTTGGAGAGATAGGCGTCGAACTCCGCCACATTGTCCTTGAACAGCGGCTGTTCCATTGTCACGAGAGCCTTCCTGCCCTCGATGATGTAGCTTGCGTCGCCCAACGCATCGTTGGTGTAGTACACGTGAAGCTTGAAATTGCCGAAGCACTTAGGGTCATGCCGGCAACGGCCAGCGTCAACAGAGTCTTTTTCATACTTGTGTAAAATCAGATGTTAAACTTTGGTTTCAAAAAGTGTCTTTGTATCTTTTACGCTGCAAATATATGGCGGAAAATGGCCCTTGTCAAGTAGATACCTGATAAGCATATAGTTACGTCCTAGTAACGATTGCTGGATATGAGTGTCTTGCGAATTGAAAATTTTTGTAAAAATTTTATACTTGCAAGATTTAGGAGATTTGGTTACTTTTGCGCACTAAAAATAATAAAGAGCATGGACAGAACAATGATATTGGATGCGTATGACCCGCAGTGTCCCATCCGGAATATTCTTGCCCGCTTGGGAGACAAATGGTCGCTGTTGGTTCTCTATACCTTATCGCAGACGGAAAGGATGCGTTTCGGAGACTTGCGTCGTGCGGTTCCGGATATTTCGCAGAAGATGCTGACCACTACATTAAGGACACTGGAGGTGGACGGTTTTGTCACCAGGACCATCTATCCGGAAGTTCCTCCCCGCGTGGAGTATTCGCTCACGGCGAGGGCCTTTTCCCTCTTGCCGCACATCCAGTCCCTGGTAGCCTGGGCAAAGGAAAACATGGAACCGATAATACGGGACCGGAAGAAAGCTGCGGGCAGCCGGTGACGCAGAATGACGATGGCCAAAATGAGAAAAACCATATGGATATACAGCGTATAATAAGATTGGTCAAAGAGACTAAGGGAATAATCACAAACAGGGAGAATTCTCATTCCCATCGGATTAAATGTCAATTTGCACGTTCCGGGCCGTAATTTTGTTATGTCACCTTAGGAACTTTTATCTCTTGGTGTATCGCAAATATGCCATCTTTTTCCGGAACAGTCAAGTATTCCGTTCCACAGCATGCAGTTGTTCCACCAACAAAATAGGGTGCAAATCATGTAACCTTGATTGACACCCTATCGTGCGGAGGCGGAGGGATTCGAACCCCCGGAACGTTGCCGTTCAACAGTTTTCAAGACTGCCGCCATCGACCACTCGGCCACACCTCCAATTCTATTATTTCTGAATGGGCGGCAAAGATAGGAATTATTTCCAAACCTGCAAAATTATCTTCGGTGGTATCAGTGCGGGGCATCAGTGCGGCGCGTCTGCTGCATGCATCGTATGACTCTCTGAAAATGTAAAAAAATCATACAATGAATGTGTGAAAATCATACAGTGCGGGATAGCGTCATGCGCTTGTAAATACCTGAGTGACGGTTGTTTAGGTTAGATGGTATGGTTTTTGGATATTCAAGGGCAGAAAGAAAGACAAAAAGACACCATACAATGAAATCATTTCTAAACTTTATCCGGAAAAACGGACTCTATGCGTTTATCAATCTGTTCGGCCTGACTGTGTCACTGGCCTTCGTGCTGCTATTGGCGGTGTTCGTGAGCCGGCAGCTGACCACCGACTCCTTCCAGGAGAATGCGGACCGCATCTATATTTACGCCAACGAGAACTTCATCGGCAGCGCGTACTACCTGCAGAAGCATCTCCTCGACCATTTCCCGGAGGTGGAGAAGGCCACTTCGTATCTGTCAGGTTCGGGAATAACCGGACTCGGGGAACTGCATATAGCCGGTAATGATGCGGCGATACCGGCACAGACCTCCTACGCAGACAGCTCGTTCTTCGACATATTCTCCTTCCGTCTGCTCAGCGGCTCCGTCGAGGCGTGGAAGGCATCGGACCGCAGTGCCGTGATAAGCCGGCGTTTTGCGGATACTTATTTTCCCGATAAGGATCCTGTCGGTCAGGCATTGACTTACAGTATTGTCGGGGACGGGGATTATATGTTTACCGTGGCTGGAGTTATGGAGGATATCGACCATTCGGTAATCAAGTACTGCGATGTGATGTGCCGCGCCGACATCATGACGGAGCTCAACAGTGCGAATAATGAGGAGATGAGCAACACCGGACAGTTCGACACTTTCATCATGACCTGGCCGAATTCCGATATTCAGGCCAAGATACCGGAGATCAGGGATTATCTGGGGAAGGTATGGTGGGCCTATTCGGAAAATATGGTGGACAAGGTCTTCTTCATCCCCTTGAGGGACCTGTATTTTTTCGATGACTCGCAATCATTTACAGGCAATATCAATCAGGGCGACGGCCAGTTGGTGAAGATTCTGCTGGCCGCCTGCATTATCCTGCTGCTGTTCGCCGTGCTCAACTACATCAACCTGACCGTGGCCCAGTCGGGAAGGCGGGCCAAGGAGATGGCCACCCGCAGGTTGCTCGGAGAGGGGAAGGCCGGGGTTATCTGGAGGATGATTGCCGAAGCCACAGCGTTTGCTGCCGTATCGACGGTGCTGGCCGTGCTGATTGCCGAAGCCCTGGCCCCGTATGCCTCCCGGCTGCTCGGTTATGAGTTCTCGGTACTGGCGGAGATTACCCTGCCCATAGCCCTGCTTATTGTCGTAGGAATCGCCGTAATAGGTTTCCTCTCGGGCATTATTCCCGCATTGACGATTTCAAGGGCCAAGCCTATCGACATCGTTCGCGGCTCGTTCAGCCTGCAGATCCGCTCGTGGTTCGGCAAGGCTCTGATAGTCATACAGCAGGTGGTTGCAGTGGCCATGATTGCGGTCTCCCTGATGATGCTCTTCCAGATAAAGGCCATGATCCACGCTCCGTTAGGATACAATACTGAGGATATCCTCAATGTTTCCAGCGACATTTTCACCTCCGGAAGCCAGATCAGGGAGTTCCGGGATGCGGTGGAGGCAATGCCGTTCGTGGAGTCGGCAGGTTTCGGGGAGGGTACGCCTCTGTACGGCACGAATAACAATACCAAGTATTATCAGGGCGGTCTGCTCGGCTTCCAGCTGGTACGCGGGGACTCGGCGTATTTCAATATTCTCGGCCTCAGGCTCAAGTCCGACAATCACCTGGCGGAGACGGCATGGTACTGGAATGAATATGCCTTCAAGGAGGCGGGCCTGCCGGAGACGGCCACTGAGGTCCGGTTCGGAAACGAAAAGGTAGGTTATTACACGGATGCTATTGCCGGAGTGTACTACGACTTCAAGATCCGTCCCCTGCTCTATGACCAGTCGGCGGCCATGATCTACATGTACGATGTTTATCCGGAGAACCGTACGCCCTGGAATATCCTGATAAAGGTGACCGGAGACCATGGCGAGGCATACGACCGCATAGCGGAGGCGTACAGCTGCATCCGCCCTGACGGGGCCTTCGACGCCTCGTACATTGAGGACGAGATAGCCGCCACTTTCGAGGAATACACCCGGCTGCAGAAGATAATCATCATCTTCACGGTCATCGCGGTATTCGTCTCGTCCCTCGGCCTGTTTGCCATGAGTACCTACTATATCCGTGCCCGCAGCCGCAACATAGCCGTGCAGAAGGTGTTCGGAGCAGACAAGCGCCTTGTCCTGCGCCAGATAGTCATCTCGTACCTTATGCTCTCGCTCATTGCCTTCGTAGTCTCCGTGCCTGTCAGCTGGCTGCTGACCAGCTCATGGCTCAGCCAGTTCTCCTACAGCACGGGAGCATGGCTCCAGTGGCTGCTGATCCTTGCCTCAGGAGTCCTCTCCTGCGCAGTGGCCTTCCTCACAGTCCTGTACCAGAGTATCGTGGCCATCAATACCAACCCGGTCATCGCCCTGCGCAAGGAAGACTGATCGCTTTTAAGGACGGTGAAGTTCAGTTCAATGGACGTCTCGGTGTCACTGGACGGAACCGTCTGGAAAATGCTGAATTAAGATAGTTTAATCTTTTTCTCGCAATATGCAGGTAAATTTGCATTTGATAACCAATAAATGTACAGGATTATGAAAAATCTATTTATCAATTGCATTCTTGCTTCTCTGGCTCTTCTTGCTGTCTTGTCTTGCAGACAGGAAGATGAAGTGGTTGTGGAGCCTCGTCTTGATATGGTGACGGATTCCGTTATTGCGGAACCGGACGGCGGACACTATGTGATAGAGTATGTTCTTTCCAATCCGGTCGAAGGAGTGAGCGTAGTGGCCTCATCTGCGCAGAACTGGATTACTGATTTTGTTTATGAGGATGGCAGGATAGGCTTTGATGTAGGCGGGAATACCGAGGTCTCAAGCCGCGAGGGACTTGTCAGAGTCACCTATGGGGACTATATGGGTTTCGATGTGCCGGTCTGCCAGGCAGCTGCCGGATATGCCGGCTATGAGATGGCTGCCGATTATTTCTTTGGTACTTATTATGGAGACATGTATGGCGAGTCTTATAACTTTTATGTCATTTTATCTGACACTGATGTGCATGATGACGGCTCGTTTGCTGACGGTGGCAACTATTACGTTTTTGATATGTACTGTTCTGAGCCGGAGGAGGGTAAGTTAGTGCCGGCTGAAGGTACGTACGTGCTGGGGGAGGCTGGCTCTACAGCGTCCATGACATTTTCATCTGAAATGTCGTGTGCTTATCTTCCTTATAGGGAGGAAGATTACGGTACTGAACTGTATTTCTCGGAAGGAGAGTTGGTTGTGAAAGCGGATGGTGATGTGTTGTCTCTTGAGGCTGTGTTGACAGATACTGACGGGGACACTCATCGTGTCACATGGTCAGGAATTCCTGTTGTAGAGGATTATTCTGGAGGGGATGTCCCGTCGATAGATCATGATATAGATCTTGACGCACGGTATGCTTCCGGTTTGTATCTTACAACTTTTGGCAGTACCATGTATTTGAATCTTGCTCTTACAGATATGGAGACAGATGAGAACGGAGAAGCAGTACCTCCGGGAACGCTCGTTTTTCTGGATTTGTACATGCCTGTAAGTAATGATGGAAATATTGTCAATGGTGAATACAATGTCTCCGACGACTATGCTGATTTCACGCTGTATCCGGGGATTTCATCAGGTGGGATGCTGATGGGAACCTATGCGCAGAGCATTGGTGCGGACGGGTCGTCTGCAATAGGTTTGGTGAGTGAAGGTTCGGTACAGATATCAGGCAGTGCCGGAGACTACAGTATTGTATGCGATTTTGTCACAAAGGACGGCTACAGTATAAAATGCCGTTATACAGGCGAACTTGTCGTACTGGGTATGCCTTGAGTAAGACAGATTGATGTGTTCTCCGCTTCTCAGAGTGTGGCGAATTTCTCCCCTGTGAGCTGTTCGTCGGAATAGAGCTCGCGCGGAAGAATGTTGGGGTAGGCGTGCCACTGGCGGATGGACAATGCTCCGCGTCCTCCGGTCAGACGGCGTACGGTCCCGTCCTTGGCGGTGAAGGTGCCCTCGGCTTTCGCGAATGTGAGGGTGGCCACCGGATTGTCCGGCACCTTGAACGTCACTCCCCATGTGGTGGCGTTGCTGACTTCGGCGAGGATGCGGTAGAGACCTCCCTCTACTTCGATACGGATTTCGTACTTGGAAGGGATGAATCCGTTGAGGCTGCGCATGAACGCCCAGCCTCCGAGCTCCGCCGCCGATGAGTCTACGGCCACATATCTCTCCCGGATGCCGAAGCCCTCCACCTTGACCTGCCGTCCGTCGAGCCATATCGTGCCGTTTACCCTTCCGGCCCAGTTGTAGCCGTAAGTCACTGAGTGCTGGGTGAGCAGCGACGGTTTCTCCCTGCCGTACCACTGCGGGAATCCCTCCGGCTTGTGATATAGGTCGGCTTTGTAAGTTCCGTCACCCATGTCCACCATCAGGTGCCATGAGTGGTCGTCGAAGCATTTCACCTGGTAATGCTCTGAGCAGGTAACCATGACGCTGTGCTCACGCATTTCCACATTGAGGGTACCCTTGGGCAGGCGGAACAGTTTTTCGTACTTCATGCCCGGGAACGCGGTCACCTTGTAGATGGAACCGTGAACTGATGCAGCCAGTCGAGGAAGCCGCTCCGGACTTCTTCCTTTACGCTTGTCCTGGTTTCGTCGGCAAGCGCAACTGTGGAATGTCACCCAATACATACAGGCATGGGAAGTAAGTCTCCACGATTATCGCTGTATTCTTCCCGTCATTCGGTCGTCTGTGTGGCTTTAGGACTTTTCAGAATGGTGGCAAGCATGTAAAGTCCCTTTTCTGTGAAGGCTTTGGGTGGATATTTTGTGTGCTCGCCACTACTGTAAAATTATGGACACAATAGGGAAAGTCCCATTGATTTCAAGCGAGCCAGACTTCAGGCGTTGATGTGTACCTCACGTCCAACAAAGCGCGCTTACAGAAATACCTGATAATAAGACACTCTGAAAAAAGACATCTGCTGGACTTGTGAGGATATGGGGCAGAATGGCCGTTTGGCGGCGAAATATGCCGGGTCCAGCAAGTTGCTGAAACGTATGTCTTTGATAATAAGCGGGATGAATTTCGGTGATATGCTGGACATTGCAAAATAGCTGCGCATGAGGCGCAAGTGCCCGGGACGCGATCTCCTCCTCACGACCGACCGTCTGCCGCACCGGCACCGAATCGCGAGATATGCTGCCGTTGCGGAACCCTGCCTGACCGTAAAGCCGCCTTGGAACGCCGTGAGGACGGGGCGGCAGGGAAACGTACGACCGTAAATTTCCAAAACTTCCCT